>Ga0134125_10010041_pt1 | contig 10641 bp, 11 predicted proteins | sample KB31751_FD_96464 | JGI IMG/M metagenome (GOLD analysis project Ga0134125, IMG submission 96464) | Terrestrial soil microbial communities with excess Nitrogen fertilizer from Kellogg Biological Station, Michigan, USA - KB3-175-1 | ecosystem: Environmental > Terrestrial > Soil > Unclassified ...
CGAAGAGACGGTGATGTCGATACGGGTGCCTTGCGTGGCGAAGGCGGGGAGATTGGCAGTCACCATCACCGCCGCAACGTTGCCGGTGCGCATCGTCTGATTGCGGACATTGACGCCCAGCCGTTCCAGCATCGCGGTGAGCGATTGCTTGGTGAAGGGAATGTTGTTGAGGGTGTCGCCGGTGCCGTTGAGACCGACAACCAGCCCATAACCGATCAACTGGTTCTGGCGCACGCCCTCGATGTTGGCGAGGTCTTTGATGCGCGACGTCGCCCCGGCGCAAACCGGGACGCATATAGCCAGAACTGCCGCGAGGCATGCGGCCTTGAACGCCTTCGTCATCACTGCTCCCCAATGTGACGTATGACTTGCACTCTCTTATGCGAATGCCGTGCCAACAGACTGGAACGGAGGAAATCGCTGCTAATGCACGTCTATCTGTCGCGCGCCGGTGCGTTGTCGGCGATGCAGGCAGGCACGTTCGGCCGGAGCGGGGAAAATTTTGCCGGGCTTTTTACCGGTCATTAACCATACCGGCGCAGCTTCCGAAGTGTAGGCGGCCCGGAGCCTATCCGGCGAGGAGCATTCGATGCGTGTCCTGGGACCCAATGGAGCCGCGCTGGCTACGACGACGGGTGCCGTCCGCCGCAGCGGTTCGGGCACGTTCACCGTCAGCGAGGAAGAAGCGCCGCGCGGCACAGCATCTGCCTCGAACCTGCGGTCGGTATCGACGGTCGACGCTCTCATTGCCCTGCAAGGCGTCGAGGACCCGACCGAACGCAGGAAGCGCGCCGTCCGCCACGGCCGCAAGGCCCTCGACGAACTCGATACGCTCAAGATCAGCCTGCTCGACGGGAGTATCGACCAGTCGTCGCTTGCCCGCCTCAAGATCGCCGGAGAGGGACTCGATCAGAGCACCGGCGATGCCGGGCTCGATGGGGTTTTGGGCGAAATCAACCTGCGGGTGGCCGTGGAACTGGCCAAGGCCGGCGTCCGCTAAGGCGGCGCCATGGAACCCGAAGCGGCTTGGCCCGCCCACCTAACCTATTAAAATAGCAAGCATTTTTAAGCTCCACGGACCCAAAAAGGGATGTTGTCCGCGGGCGTGGGCGCGTATATAACGCGGCCCCGCGAGGGAGGAAAACTCGCAAAAAAGATAAAAGAGCAGGGAGTTCGGGGCATGTTGGCCAAAACGAAGACGTACCGGCCGTCCGATAAAGAGCCCTTCATGAACGAGCGCCAGCGGGAGTATTTCCGCGTGAAGTTGCTCATCTGGCGCGAAGACATCTTGAAGGAAGCCAAGGAGACCCTGCAGCACCTGCAGGAGGAGAACCAGAACCATCCGGATCTGGCCGACCGTGCTTCTTCCGAAACCGACCGCGCCATTGAACTGCGCGCCCGCGATCGCCAGCGCAAGCTGATCGCGAAAATCGACGAGGCGCTCGGGCGCATCGAGGACGGCAGCTACGGGTATTGCGAGGAGACCGGCGAGCCGATCTCATTACGCCGGCTGGAAGCCCGCCCGATCGCCACGCTGTCGGTCGAGGCGCAGGAACGCCATGAGCGGCGTGAGCGCGTCTATCGCGACGATTGATCGTGCCGGCGCTCCGGCACTTAACAAGTCGTTAAGTGCAGACCTTGTTAACAATGCAGGACTAGGCTCAATCCTCGTATCAGTTGGTTGCGTCAGTATGTCCAGCATCTCTTCATCATCGTCGCTGACGATGTCGGCCAATGCCAATCCGAGTTGGCTTGCGAGCGCGTGGTCTGCGATGCAGCAGCCTACGGGCGGCATTCTCGGCGCATTGCAGAATTCAAAAAATCTGGACGGCAGCAACAGCTCATTCCTCTCGCTCAGCTCCGGCTTTGCGAATTCGCTTGCAACAATCTCGCAGAACAATTTCTCGAGCGGCGCCACGCTGACCGCGCAAGTGGTGGACGCCAATCAGCAGAAGCAACAAGCCGATGCGCTGCAGAAAGCCCTGAGCTCGTTGTCGGGGCCTCCACCGGCGCCGGGGCCGAAGCTCGATCCGATGATCTTCTTCGGCAACGGTTCGACGCTCGATACGCAGAACAATATCCTGACGATGTCGGACGGAACGCAGATCGATACGACGACCGGCATGAAAATTCAGAACCCTGCCAACATCATGGAGCTCGGCAACGGCTCTTACATTGATTTGGCCAATAACATCATGACGCTGTCGAACGGCATGCAGATCGACACCGTGACCGGACAAACGGTTTCGGTCACGGCCTGAGGCCTTTGCGTGCGGCAGTCATAATTTGGCCGTGGGCCAAACTGACAATTCAAACGTCGTATAAGTGCCTGCCCCGTTGAACGCAGGCATCGTCTTCGGTTAGATCGCGCTTGGGCGAATTCGCGAATAATGAGGAACGCCATGAATTTTACACGGCTTTTACTCTGCGCCGGCGCGCTCATCGCAGCGTCTGCAACAAGTGCTTACGCCGCAACGGCTTATGCCATCACCAACGTAAACCTGCGCTCCGGGCCGGCAACGACCAACGAGATTCTCGGCCGTATTCCGGGCGGCGCGCGGATTGACGCCACGGATTGCAAGGACGGCTGGTGTTCGGTCACGTGGAACGGCAAGAACGGCTTTGCGATTCAGACGGCGCTCGACACCAGCGGCCGTGCACCGGCGCGCCGCGCACCCCGTGCCTACTATGGTGGCGAGGAAGAAGTTTATGCCGGAGGTCCGCCGGTCTATTACGGCCCGCCGCCAGCTTATTACTATGGTCCGCCGGCTTACTATTACGGCGGCGGTCCCTATTGGCGCGGCGGGTGGGGATGGGGCGGACGCTGGCACCGGCATTGGTAATGCCCGGGCGTCTTGGCGCCTAGCGTCCGCGCGCGACGCGATCGATGAAATCTTCCAGATAAGTGATGCAGGTCCGGTCACGGTAAAGCCGGTGCTTGTTCGCCGCGATTGTCTGCTTGAGCGATGCGCGCCATGCCGGATTGCGAGCCAATCGCGCCGCCGTCGCAATATAAGTGTCGATGTCCGGCGCGATGGTTTCGGTGATGCCCATCATCTGGAAGATCGCCGCGCTGTGACGGCCGCGCATGAGTTCGCCCGGGGTCGTCACCACCGGCAGATCGTGCACGAGTCCTTCAAGCGTCGAGTTGCAACCAGACCAGCCGACGCTGTCGAGAACGATGTCGCACTGACTGATCGCAGCGGCGAATTTGCTTTGGCTCAATCGCGGCAGCATGGTGCAATAATCGTTCGCCTTCATGCCGAATGCCGAGAACGACCGGTCGAGACGCTCGCGGAACAGTTCGGCGACGGCTTTCGCACCGTGATACTCGATGAAGGCAAACTGGCAATTGCCGGCTTCGCGGGCGATGCGCGGGAAAATCGAATCGAACTGCGGCAGATATTTGAACGTCGATTGGCCGCACCAGAACACGGTGGCGTCGTCGCGCAGACCGAGATCGGCGCGGCTGACCGGCAGCGGAACGATTTCCGGCGGCTCGTAATAGATTGACAGGTTGGGAAGCCGCACCAGCCGCTCGCTGTAGTGATCCTGTCCGTTCGGCGGCTCCATCAGGTCGCTGCTGAGATAATAATCGAGCGTTGGCAATCCGCTGGTGTCGGGGTGGCCCCACGAATTGCATTGGATCGGCGCCAGCCGTTGCGTCGCGAGCCGCGCGCTGACGTCGTCCATGCCGAATTCCGGGAAAATCAGGACGTGCGGCGCGTCGGAGAGAATCTGCTCGCGCCATTTCTCGGTGGACATCGGGCCTTCCACGAAGCGTTCGCATAACGCTTCGGCCGCATCCGTTTCGCGGTCACGTTCGCGTCCGGTGTGATAGCCGTAGAATTTGAACCGCTGGCGATCCATCTGGCTGAGCCAGCCCTTGATCGGAATCTTCCAGTTCGAATGCAGGCGGAAAAATCCGCTGACGATGCCGACCCGCACCGGTTCGCTGTCGGCGGGTGGCGGCGGCATATTTGCTGCCGGAAAGCGCGCGCCCATCACCTGGCACGCAATCGATCCATACAGGCTTTGCAGCTCGCGGTCGTTTTGCCCCTGATAGGCCAGGTAGAACGGCAGCATCGGCCCGACGCCCTTGTGGAGGTCGCCGGGATTGGGCATTGCGTTCGCTTCCTCGCGCAGCATTTGCAACCGCGAACGATAGGCGGCGCGCTGGGTCGCGATCTCGTTCTCATTACGGTAGAGAATCGGCAACTCGGCGAGGCAGATGCCGAATTTCGCTTCGACCAGCGTCGAATTGTCGAGTATCGCCTGCTCGTAGCTGGCCGTGGCGTCGCGGTAGCGGTTGAGATCCGTCAGCAGCGCGGCACGATTGAAATGGGCATGCGCGAAACTCGGCTTGAGCGCAATCGCCCGATCAAGGCTTTCGAGGCCTTCTTCGTGGCGGCCAAGCGCGCGCAGGACGCGGCCACGATTGCTGAGCGCTTCAGTGAAAACCGGATCGATGGCAAGCGCGCGGTCGTAGCATTCCAGCGCTTTCTCCGACTTGCGTAACCCTTCGAGCACGGTACCGCGGTTGTTGTGGGCTTTGGCGAAATTGGGGCGCAGCTGCAGCGCACGATCGAGGGCCTTCAGCGCCTCGTCGTTGCGGTCAAGCATCTTGAGCGCATTGCCCATGTTGGAAAGGGCGTCTACGTAATCCGGCTTGATCGCGAGCGCGCGCTCGTAGGATTCGAGCGCCTCTTCGTTGCGCCCAAGCCAATACAGCACGGCCCCGCGATTGTTGTGCGCCTCGGCGAATTTGGATTTGTACTTGAGCGCCTCGTCGAAACTGGCGAGGGCTTCCTCGAGGCGTTCGAGCGCTTCGAGCACCAGGCCGTAGTTGAGCAGGGCCTGCGGCGAGTTCGGGCGCCCCTTTAGTGCGGCGTCGACCAGCCGCAACGCTTCCGGCAGATGCCCGCGCGCAAGCTTGATGATGCCGAGCATCTGCAAGGCGTCGAAATGATCAGGCCGGACGTCGAGGATAGCCGTGTAGAGCCGTTCTGCTTCCGGCAGCCGTCCCTGGTGATGGAACGTGAGCGCCTGCTCAAGCGCACGGGGCACGTTGAACGGCTTGGGCTTGGCGGAGGGCGCTAGCGACATGCTCATCTGAGATGACATTGGCGTCGTCCCGGCGGGTGATAGGAAGGATGCGTTGAGTCGTCCAGCATCAATTATTCAGGTACGTAGACCGCGGCCTCCGGCGGGGAGCTGCCGGAGGCCGCGTCATTTGCGCCGTTTTCGCTCGCGAACGAGACGGCGCGGGAGCCCGATAAGCTACGCGGGTACAATTCGCTGACGCACGATCACTTCCGAAGTCCGGTCGTTGAGGTCATGCGCTAGAACGGCAGCAGCACGTCGAGAGCCTGTTGTCCGTAACGGGGCTGCTGGATGTCGGTGATCTGACCGCGGCCGCCGTACGAGATGCGGGCCTGTGCGATCTTGCTCGAGTCGATGGTGTTGTCGCTTTCGATATCCTCCGGGCGAATGATGCCGGCGACGATCAGTTCGCGAACTTCGAAGTTGACGCGGACTTCCTGCTTGCCCTCGATCACCAGATTGCCGTTTGGCAGCACCTGCGTGACGACTCCGGCGACGTTGGTGGTCAAAGCCTCCTGCCGCACCACGGTGCCTTTGCCGTCGGTGGCCGACGATGAATCGGCGGTGAAAATGCGGGTCGGGACCGCGGCATTCATGATCGGCACCTTGCTCAGGCCGAAGAAGTTGTCGATGCCGGAGTCTTCCTTGTTGGTGCGCGTGCGTTGCGTTTCGTTGCTGATATTGGCCTGGTCGGTGAAGTTGACCTTTACCGTCAAAATATCGCCGATCTGATGCGCGCGCTGGTCCTTGAAGAAGGCGCGCGAGCCGTTTCGCCACAGCGAATTCGGATTGTAGGAGGCGGGCTGTGCCGCCGGCATCGGCATCTGCACCGGCTTGTAGCCCGGACGCGATGTGGGATTGTCGACAGCGGTCAACGGCGGCGGCTGCCCGATGTTCTTGAGCCGGTCGAGTGCGGCGCAACTCGTCAGCAAAGTCGACGCCAACGCGCTCAACAGCGCACCACGCAATACGATACGTACGTTCATCGACGTTACTTTCACTGAGCGCGATTAGGCGCGTTACGAAGAGTTTCGACTTCAGCAACCGTGTTTTCGGCGACGCGTGCCATGTTGCCCATGACGACGACATGGCCAGGGCCGGAAACCGTGCCTTGGACGGTGCGCTTCGACTGTTCGTTGAGCACGCTGATGGTATCGCCCTCGGCGCCGGACTCGATCGCCTTGCCGCGGACGGTAAGCATGATGCCCGGCACGCGATAGACCAGCGTCACGGCCTGATCGCGTTGGACGAGATCCGGCTTCACCAAGTCGTAAGAACGTAGCGGCCGCCCCGGCTGGACCGCGCTGCGCGCGGCAAACCCGATGACCTGGTCCGCCTTCGCGATTGCGTCGTTGCCGGCTTCCGCACGCGGACGGCGTTCGGTGATTACGTCGGCGGCTTTGATGATTTCGCCGCGGTTGAGGGCGCGCACGAGCATCGTGACGTTGACCGTGGGTGTCGCCTTGCCGGTGAATCGCAAAGCGTAGTCGGCCGACCGCGCGCCGGAAATGTCGATGGTGGCGTCGAAGCGCCCGCTGCGTGGATCGAAGTCCAGATGAGCGACGTGCGGCTCGCCTTTGGCTGACTGCGGCACATAGATCGGCTTTATTCCGCGATCGAAATTGAGCGAGAGGTTTTCGGCTGCGCCAAGCGAGAATTGCGCCGTGAGCGCGCGGGCGATGCGCGTCTCGATGTCCTCGACGGAGATTGTCCGGCTTGCGCGTGTCACTACCACTTCATCAAGGCCAGCAGTGTCGAGGCCCACGATGGCATGCTCACGCACCGCGTCCGCCACGCGCTGGGCGGAAACCGTGCCGGTCGAGCCGAGATCGGGCGCGCGGAAGATTGCGATGTTGGCGACGATGCCGGCGTGATCGACGAGATCGCCGATGCGGACGACGTCGCTTGAAACCATCGCCTGCGCGCGCAGCCGCGGCTTCGGCGGATCGAGCGTCGCAAGTGTTTGCGCGGCGACCGCCGTGCCGAACACGGCAAGAATCGCCGGTACGATCAGAAGTCTGCGGATCAGCGATCGGATCATGGCCGCTCCTAGTGCATCAGGTTCGACGTCGTCGACAGCATTTGGTCGGCGGCGCTGATGACTTTCGAGTTCATTTCATAGGCGCGTTGCGCGGCGATCAGGCTGGTGATCTCGGTTACCGAGTCGACGTTAGACTGTTCGAGATTTCCCTGCTGCAGATCGCCGGCGCCGTCGGTCGCAGGCAAGCCATCCTGCGGCGTACCTGAAGCGGGCGTTTCGGTGTACATGTTGTCGCCGATCGACAGCAGCCCGGCCTGGTTGATGAAGCGGGTGAGGGTGATTTGCCCAAGGACCGATGGGGTGGTCGAGCCTTGCGGAATCACCGACACCTGTCCCTGCGGATTGATCGTGAGGCCGGTGGAATTCTGCGGGATCGTGATGGCAGGCTGCACCAGGTTGCCCTGTGCGGTGACGATGCGGCCCTGCTGATCCATCTGGAACGAACCGTCGCGGCTGTAGGCGAAGGTGCCGTCCGGCAATTGTATTTTGAAGAAGCCGTCACCGCGGATTGCGATGTCGAGGCTGCCGCCCGTTTGCGTCAGCGTGCCTTGCGTCATCAGTCGTGGCGTGCCTACCGTTTTGACGCCCGAACCGAGGTCGATGCCCACAGGCAGGATGTTGCCTTGCGCCGAGGTTTGCGTGCCGATGCGGCTGACGTGATCGTAGAGAAGATCCTGAAACTCGACACGCTGGCGTTTGTAGCCGGTGGTCGTCATGTTCGCGAGATTGTTGGAAATGACCTGGACGTTGAGTTCCATGGCCATCATTCCGGTCGCGGCAGTCGACAACGCACGCATGATTCTAACTCCTCTTCATCGTCAGTTCGGAACGTCGGCGAGTTTGTCGATCGACGTTTGACCGAGATCGGTTTGTTGTTGCAGCATCGCGGCTACTTGCGAGTAGCTGCGCGTGATTTCGATCATGCGCGACATCTCGACGACGCCGTGCACGTTCGATTTCTCGACGGCGCCTTGAACGAGCTGCGTCGACGCGTCTGCGGGCTGTGCCTGCGCTCCGCCGACAACCGTGAAGGTGCTGTTGCCGTCTTTCTGCAACTGCTGCAGATTGGCGAAGCTCACAAGACGCAGCTTGCCGCGCTGTGAATCCACTTTCGAATTGCCTTCGCGCACGCTGAGCGTGCCGTCGGCGCTGATCTGCACTTGCCGGTCGGTGCGTTGCAATCTGATCGGGCCGCCGTCGCCGAGTACCTGGTAACCGTCGCTGGTGACGAGTTCGCCGTTTGCGTTGACCTGCAATGAACCGTTGCGCGTGTAGCGCTCGCCGCGCGGCGTCTGCACGACCAGAAATCCTTTGCCGCCGATTGCCACGTCAAGCGGGTTGCCGGTGTGCTCGATCGGGCCCGTACTCATGTCGCGCCAGGTGCCGCGATCCTGCACGAAGCTCACGCGGCTTGCGTTGGTGCCGCGGGCGGCCGACGAGAGAAATTCCTCGAACAGCGAATTGTCGGCCTTGTAGCCGGTGGTGTTGATGTTCGCGACGTTATTGGCGACGACGTCGAGTTCGCGCTCGAGCGCCATCTGACGCGACAGTCCGACAAGGACGGCATTCTGCATCGGCATTCTCCCCTTTTGCCCGCGAGCGCGGCCCTCCCAGGCCGATGCTCATCCAGGCAATCCCTTCGGCTCTCCCAAGCCGTCGGGTGCAAAAGGTGTTGCAGAGAGCGTGCCAAGACGAAAAGATAATAAGAATCAAATAGTTGAATAAATTCAGGAGGTGGGCGGTCAGGTAAAATCAGCCGCAAGTCGTCGTTCGCCCGGCAAAAGATGCCTGCTTGGGGCGTGCGGGAAATGATCTGTTAACCATAGCGACCTACCTTCCCTGCAGGGGGCGCTGAAAGTCAGTGTCCGCGGCCTTGTTTTGCGTGTTGCCGCCGCTAGCGGGCCGCACATCACGACGCGATCGGGGTCGAAGTCATGGCAAAAAAAGAGGCCAAGCAGGCCGAAGCCGAGGCGAAAGCCGGCAAAGAGCCGGACGACGCAGCAGAAGGCGAAGCCGTGGCGCCGTCAAAATCGAAATTCAAACTGCCGTCGCTCAAGATAATGATCATGGCCGGCGTCGGCCTGCTGGTGATCGTCGGCGGTGGCGTTGGCGCCTATATGTTCGTCGGCCACTCGCATGCCGAGAAGAAAGTCGAGGCGGTCGCCAAGCCTGCGATCTTCGTCGATATGCCCGATGTGCTGGTCAATCTGGCGAATTCCGGTTCCGACCGCACGCAATATCTCAAGGTGAAGGTCGTGCTTGAGGTGCCGGACCAGGCGCTGGTGGCGCAGATCCAGCCGCTGATGCCGCGCGTGATGGATGCCTTCCAGACTTATTTGCGCGAATTGCGGCCGACCGATCTCGATGGCTCCGCCGGTCTCTATCGGTTGAAGGAAGAACTGACACGCCGCGTCAATGCGGCGCTCGCACCCAATAAAATAACAGCCGTCCTTTTCAAGGAGATCGTCGTCCAGTAACGACGATCCAATTCATGGCCACAAAAGACCAAGTCGATCAAGACGCGCTGGCAGCCGAGTGGGGGCTTGCGCTCGATGCCGAGACGGGTACCGCACCGACGCCTGTCCTGGACGGTGACTCTCCCAGCGACGAAGCGGTCGCGGCGCAGTGGGCTGCGATGGTGGAAGACGGCAACCAATTCATTCATTCCGCCAAAGGCGGCGCCGAGCGCATTCTCAACCAGGATGAAATCGACAGCCTGCTCGGCTTCAGTCTTGCCGACATTACGCTCAACGACAATTCCGGCATCCGCGCGATCATCGATTCGGCGATGGTCTCTTACGAGCGCCTGCCGATGCTGGAAATCGTCTTCGACCGGCTGGTCCGGTTGATGACGACATCCTTGCGCAATTTCACGTCCGACAACGTCGAAGTCTCGCTCGATCGCATCACCTCGGTGCGTTTCGGCGATTATCTCAATTCAATTCCGCTGCCGGCGATCCTCGCCGTGTTCAAGGCGGAGGAGTGGGACAATTTCGGGCTCGTCACCGTCAATTCGAGCCTGATCTATTCGATTATCGACGTATTGCTCGGCGGCCGCCGCGGCCAGAGCACGCTCCGCATTGAGGGCCGTCCCTACACGACGATCGAATCCAATCTCGTCAAGCGCATGATCGAGGTTGTGCTGGCGGATGCCGAACTTGCCTTCCGTCCGCTCTCGCCGGTTAAATTCAATATCGACCGGCTGGAAACCAATCCGCGCTTTGCCGCCATCTCGCGCTCGGCCAATGCCGCCATTCTGGTGCGTCTGCGCATCGACATGGAAGACCGCGGCGGCAATATCGAGTTGCTGCTGCCTTATGCGACGATCGAGCCGATCCGCGCCGTTCTGTTGCAGATGTTCATGGGCGAGAAGTTCGGCCGCGACCCGATCTGGGAAGGCCATCTCGCGACCGAAATCGGCCAGGCGCAGGTCGGCGTCGACGCGGTGCTGTATGAGGCCAAGTTGCCGCTGCGGAAAATGATGAATCTCACCGTCG
>Ga0134125_10010042_pt1 | contig 10640 bp, 6 predicted proteins | sample KB31751_FD_96464 | JGI IMG/M metagenome (GOLD analysis project Ga0134125, IMG submission 96464) | Terrestrial soil microbial communities with excess Nitrogen fertilizer from Kellogg Biological Station, Michigan, USA - KB3-175-1 | ecosystem: Environmental > Terrestrial > Soil > Unclassified ...
GCGATTGAATCACGTCGCGGTGGATTATGCGCCGGAGATTTTCGCGGCAAAATTGTGCAACACGCTTGTTTCCTTTCAGCGATTTTCTGATTTCACGAAAGCGATCCATGTCCAAGCCAATAAATTTGCTCGCTGGAAATTGCACGTCTTTCAGTAGCCATAGAATGTGCCGAAATCCTTCGGTGCTGACACCTTTCTTGGTGTCTCGATTGCCGGCGCCACCGTGGAGATATGCTGGTTTTGCGAGAATCAGGCCGAAGAAACATGTTTGCTTGCTTTCATCGACAGCCATGAGAAGGCATGGTTCGGACGCGCTGTAAGTTTCTTTTGGAATAGACCAATTGTCGCCAACGGTATTTTTGATATCGACATCCATTTCGGCGAGCCGCAAGTCCCGCAGCCCCTTCGGAACATCGAGCATGTCGCGGACAAAATGCTCAAGCTTTAGACCGATGAAAGTCTTCTCCACATTGTCAAGTTCCGTAATCTTCGTGCGAGCGGTCCTCACAGGATCAAGGACGAAGTCCACTGCGTCGCGCACCAGCAGCGGGAACCGGCTGCTTATCGAATCCCCGACACGTTGGGTGATCCCCCTCTGAATCACCGACAAGGTCTCAAAGTCCGGATGTCCCGGCTGAACTTGTGACGGTGGAAGGTTTCTCATGGCGCGAAGTTGCCATGAGTCGTAAATTCCCCGGAGTCCGTGTCGTCCGGCTACGCGGCGAGTCGCAAGGACCGTTTCGCTGAGAGGGCCTTGCTTATTTGAGTGGCGACGGCGCAGGCGACGGGAGGCGGAAAGGCGTTTCCGACTTGGCGATAGGCAGCTGTTTTGCGGCCAGCGAATTTCCATTCGGCCGGGAAGCCCTGAAGCAGGGCGACCATTGGAACGGTGAGACGGGGCGTCAACTTTATGGAGTCGCCCGGACCTGGCGCCAGATCTGCCACGCCCAAACCATCAACGCCGAGCGAAGCCCACGCGCGCTTTGCTCTGCTTGGGCCGAGGTCGGGTCCTCCATGCTTTTTGGAACCGCCAACCAAGGTTGGAGCGACTTCATCGGCTCTAGCCTTCCAGGCCTCCGCTCCGCGCCAGCCTCTTGAAGCCATCATTGGGTAAAGAGTTTCGCCCACAGTCGGCGGGTTTTGTCCCGAAACTTGAGGCCAATCAAACCTGTCCCAAATATCGCGCTTTAGCGCCACAATTATCACGCGAGGACGAAGTTGCGGGACCCCGAAGTCCGAAGCATTCAAGAGGCGCCATTGGGTTATGTAACCCATACTGTAAAGGCGGTCTCGCAGAGCTTCCCTATAGTCCAGAAATACGCCGTCAAGGAATCCCCGCACATTCTCGATCATTATTGCGCGCGGTTTTACCTGCTCAATAATCCGCAATGCCGCTGGAAACAGATTCCGTTCGTCTTTAGCTCCTAGCTGCTTGCCAGCCACCGAAAATGGAGGGCAGGGGAGTCCCCCGGCCAAAAGGTCCAACCCTTCATATTTTGCCGCATCAAAATCCCAAATGTCTTTTTCGATGACATTCCATTTCGGCCGGTTGAGCTGGAGTGTGTGACAACAGTCTCTGTCGATTTCCACAACGGCGCGGTGAGCGAACCCAGCCATCTCCAAACCTAAGGCTTGACCGCCAGCACCTGCGCAAAGTTCCAACGAAGTGAGCATGATCACACCCTAACTTTCCGGGGGCTTCAGTCGAGCCCGTGCTGCATTCCAGTTGCTATTACCTTGTGAATGAAATATCTTGGACACGTTTTGTTCTCGGGCGTCAAGGACCAAATCGCGCGCGCTGAGTGTCTCATTTGAACTCCGATGGCAAACCGGCCATGAAGATTTATTGCATCCGCACGACCCGATTCGGGAAAGGAAAGGACTGAAGTCGTGGGGAGTATTTGAGGAGGTTGCGCCCGACTTTAGCCTTGGTCTATCCCAGCACCGGTCCAGACAATCATTTCCAGGACTTCAGTGGGAAACCAGGACGCAGCGCTTGGGGTTGAGCAGCAGATCATAGGTCACCCCGCCCAGCAGCTATTCCTGAAGACGGAAGTGACCATAGGCGCCCGCAACAACAAGGTCGGCATCCAGATCCGCGCTGATCTTCGCCAGCCGGCTGCTATCCGGGCCGTGCGCGTCATACACATCATGGCTGGCGGCGACGTCGTGTTTGGCCAGCCACCGAACAACATCGCTGAGCTTTTGCCGGGCTCGTTCAACCTCGACATCGGGCGCAACCGCCGCGACATGCACCGCACAGCAAACGAACTCATCACCAGGTCTCGCACAAAATGTTTTTATCGTTGTGGGGCGATCGCTCAGCCGAGAGCCCAGCGATCCAGTTTGTTTCTTCAGCTCAGGCGCAAATGGCGCGCGCCCGACCTTCAGCTTGAACAAGTGGCCACATTGTTGCATTGTTCAACGATGTGACAGGCGTGGAGGTGGCGATGAAGGGTAAGACCGACGGGGCCCTGGGCAGCCCGGACCGCAGAGACATCCTGGCCGCCGGCGCGCTAAGCGCTGTTCCCAATTGGGCGCTTGCCGCGGCCGGCCCCCGGCAGATCAAGGGCTTTCGGCCCGAGCTTTCGCCCAAGACCGCCGAGTTGGGGGCCTGGCTGAAGCAGTTGCATGAATTCGGTCCGATCCGCGCCACCGGCACGCCGCCGCAGCGCGCATTCGAAGACTGGCTGGAAGTTCAGTTCAAGAAGCTGGGCTTTTCGGTCGAGCGGATTCCCTATCGGCTGACCAGTTGGGAATGCGATCTGGAGGACTGCTCCATCGCGGTGAAGGAGGATGGCGGCCGCGCCCAAGCGGTCGAAGTGGTGGCTTATTATCCCTTCGCCGCCTCCACACGGGGCAAGGCGCCGGTAAGCGGGCGGGTAATCCATGCCGGTACCGGCGACGACGCGGTGAAGGCCCTGGTGGCAAAGACCGACCCGGCGAGCTTGGCCGAGGCGATTGTCGTGGTCGACATGCCGGTCGCGGGGTCGCGCAATTATGGGGGCGGGCCGGTGCTCTACCCCAAGACCTTCCCCGAAACTGTTCCCCCTTATCCGACCGCCAACAACCCCACCCTTCAAGGCGGCCGGCCGTCGATGGAGGCGGTCGAAGGCAAGGTAAAGGCGCTGGTGCTCTGCTACACGGACGTTTCGGACGATGCCTGTCGTTACAATTGGGCGCCGTTCAGCGACAAGCATCGCCAGACGCCGGCGCTGTGGGTCGGGCGCAAGGGCAGCGACTATCTGAAATCCGTATCCGGCAAGGCCTCTCTCACTTTGCGCTGCGATGCCAAGCTTACCCCCGATGCCCGCTGCGACACCTTGGTCGCGACCTTGCCCGGTCCGTCGCAAGAGGTGGTCTTTGTCACCACCCAGACCGACGGGCCCAATGAGTGCAATGAAAATGGCGGGCTCGGCGTGCTGGCGCTTGCCACCTATGCGGCCAAATCCAAAGACCGGCGCCGCACCATCGTCTGTTCCCTGCCCACCGGCCATTACGCGGCCGGCGCGGTGGCGGATCCGGTCACTGGCTCGGGCAAACGCGCCGGCACCCGCGGGGTGATGGATGCCCATCCGGAAATCATGGCTCGCGTCGTCGGCGGATTGTCGATGGAACAGATGGCCGCGAGGGAATGGACCGACGAGGGCGGCCGCTGGCACGCCACTGGACGTCCCGCCGTCGATATCTGGCTGCCCACGCCGGAAGTCCAGGACCGGATGATTGAGCTGTTCTTTCCCTGCACCCAGGGCGAGGACCCGCGATTTTCACGAGCGCAGCTGTCCTTGAACGGCTATCCCGGCGGCGAAGGCGGTAGCCTGCGCGCGGCCAAGATTCCCAGCATTAGCATCCACGGCTTTCCCTTTTACTTCTTCCGCGCCGATCCCAAAGGCGTCATCGACAAGCTGGATCCCAGGCTGATGAAGAACCAGGTCGATATTCTCACCAAGCTGATGGTCCTGTTCGACCGCCTCACCCCGCATCAGTTGCAGGGACGCGCGCCGGTACGCGAGGCCGATCTGTTCGGCTAGCCTGCCGCGCCGCGACCTGCGGGCTGAGATAGTGGCGGTCGAAAATATCAGACAGCCTTGGAGCCTGCACGGGCGCAATGGGTCCCGATGTCAGCGCCCAAGTTTCGTGTAATGCCCCCAGCTTGATGTTCAAAACTATGAGCGATCGCCCGGCCGCTCCAGTACTCGAGACCGAAGACACTGGCCGCATCCGGCGATTTGGCCAGGCGGCCGAAAAACATTCGTAAAAACAATCAGCTAGGCCTGGAAATTCGCCCCACGAGGAGAGATTTATTGCACCATTGTCGAACAAAGCGTAATGGGATATTTCCAATCCCCTCTCGCGATTTTGGTGCAACGATCTTGATAGAGTCCGGCCGCATCGGCGACGTCACCCACATCCGATTCAGCAATCCGCCGGTCAATGCCCTGTCCGTCGCGGGTGGTCTGGTGGACGCGCTTGGCAGCGCAATTCAGCACGCTCTTGCCGATCCCGGCACCAAAGCCATCGTCATCGGTTCGGAAGGAAAATGGTTCAGCGCGGGCGCCGATATCGCGGACTTCGATATTCGTGACGACGCGCTTGACCGGATGCGCTGGCTGACGTCGGAGGTGATCGAAAATGCCGCCAAGCCGATTGTCGCCGCCATCCATGGACAGGCGCTCGGCGGTGGGCTCGAATTGGCGCTGGCCGCCCATTATCGCGTCTGCGCGGAAGACACGAAATTCGCCCTGCCCGAGATCAAGCTGGGCCTGCTGCCGGGGGCCGGCGGAACCCAGCGACTGCCGCGGCTGACCGGCACCAATTTCGCGCTGGAAATGATGCTGAGCGGTAACGCCATCGGCGCCGATCTGGCCCTGAAAAAAGGTCTGGTCGATTTGGTCGCGCGGGGCGAATTGTTTCAGCGCGCCATTCAATTTGCCCAGGCCAATATCGCGCTGGGGCCGCGACCTACCAGGGAGATGAAAGGCTTCGATAATGGCGACGGCAGGCCGGACCTTCCCAAGCCGGGCCGGGGCGCGCCAAACCAGGCCGCCGCTTTTATTCTGCAATGCGCCGAGGCTGCATCCACCACCAGTTTTGCCCAAGGCATGGCGCTGGAAAAAGAACTGTTCGAAAAACTGCGGGCCTCGGAGGCCTCGAAAGGCCTTCGGCATGTTTTTTTCAGCCGGCGCATGGTTGCCCGCATACCGGGGCAGCCGGGCAGCCTGACCGCGCCACCCATAAAATCGGTTGCGGTCATCGGCGCGGGCCTCATGGGGACGGGAATTGCAACCGCGCTGCTCGGCGCCGGCCTGGCCGTCGAACTGATCGAGCCGCAGGCCGAAACGATTCAAAAGTCGATGCAGACCATTCGCGGCACGCTGCAACGCGACGTGGACAAGGGCCGGCTATCCCAAGATGCCGCGTCGGAACGCCTCGCGCTGCTTTCGCCCGACAAGAGCATGGCCGCGGTCGCCGCGGTCGATCTTGTCATCGAAGCCGTCTTCGAAGAGCTGGAGGTCAAGCGCCAGGTTTTCTCGCAGGCCGACAAGAACGCCAAACCCTCGGCCATCCTTGCGACCAACACCTCGACCCTGGATTTGAACACCATCGCCTCTTTCACCGGCCGGCCGGACCGTGTGGTGGGCCTGCATTTCTTCAGCCCGGCAAATGTCATGAAGCTGGTGGAAATCGTTCGGGGCGAGAAGACCTCGCGCGAGACGCTGGCGTCGGCCATGGCCTTCGTCAAAGCCATCGGCAAGATCGGCGTGGTTTGCGGTGTCTGCGACGGATTCATCGGCAATCGGATGTTCGAGGAATATCTGCGGCAGGCCTATTTCCTCTTGGAGGAGGGGGCTCTTCCCCAACAGGTGGACGGCGCCCTGGAAGACTTCGGGATGGCGATGGGACCGTTCCGGACCATGGATCTGGCGGGCCAGGACATCGGCTGGAGCATCCGCAAGCGCCGCGCCGTCGAGCAGCCGGACCGGCCTTACTCCAAAATCCCCGATCTGGTGTGCGAACTTGGCCGGTACGGCCAGAAGACGGGCGCGGGCTTTTATCTTTATCCCGATGGGCGAAGCCCCAAACCCGATCCCTTCATCGACACGCTGGTGGAAGGATATTCCAAAAACCTCGGAACCCTGCGCCGCAGGATCGAGGACAGCGAAGTCGTCGATCGCTGCATACTGGCGCTGGTCAATGAGGGTGCGAAAATCCTGGGCGAAAGAATTGCCTATCGCGCCGCCGACATCGATGTCGTATATGTCGATGGCTATGGCTTCCCGCAGACGCGCGGTGGACCGATGTTTTTTGCCGACCGGCTGGGATTGCAAAAGGTTTTGGCGAAAATCGATCGCTTTCGCGATGGTATAAATGGCTGGGCCTGGAGCCCAGCGCCCTTGCTGATCCAGCTCGCGCAAGAGGGAAAAACTCTGGGAAGCGCTTTCGATGACCAAATCGCTGCACGATCTGTTTGATCTGTCTGGACAAGTGGCCCTGGTCACCGGCGGCTCCCGCGGCCTTGGATTTCAGATCGCCCAGGCCCTGGGCGAATATGGTGCGGGCGTCATTCTGGTGGCGCGCAAGGAGGCCGAGTTGCGCGAGGCCGCCCAGCAGCTGTCGGCTGCCGGGATGCAGGCAAGCACCGTTGCCGCCGATTTGCGCGACGAAAGCGCGGCGCAATCGCTGATCGAAACGGTGCGGGAGCGGGCCGGCAGGCTCGACATCCTGATCAACAATGCGGGCGCGACCTGGGGCGCGCCGGCCGAGGACTATCCGATGTCTGGTTGGGACAAGGTCATGGCCGTGAATGTCACGGCGGCATTCGCCCTGTCCAAGGCCGCCGCAAAGGCTTTTTTCATTCCCCAGGGCAAGGGCGCCATCGTCAATGTCGCCTCGATCGAGGGATATCTCGGCCACCCCACCAGCCGCATGGGAACGGTCGCTTACAATGCGTCCAAGGGCGCCGTGATCAACATGACCCGTGCCCTGGCGGCGGAATGGGGCTGCAAAAACATCCGCGTCAATGCGCTGGCGCCCGGCTATTTCCGGACCAAGATGACTGAGGCGGTGCTGGGTTCGATCGAACAGGAAGTCATCCGCGCAACGCCGCTGGGCAAGCTGGGATCGGATTTCGATCTGAAGGGCGCGGCGCTTCTGCTCGCCTCCGACGCTGGGGCTCACATAACCGGCCAATCCATCGGCATCGATGGCGGCGCCTCCATCATCTGAGCGCCCGTTCGGCGCGGACAATGGACAAATTGTCATTCGTGTCGGATTAATGCTAGCTTCGCCGCCGATCAGTTTGCCCTTGGGTTTACCGGTCTTTTAGACCATTTGACGCGATTTGATTCGTGGCAGGCGGCTGACCATCTTTCGGCTGGAGTTCCAGCCGATTGGCCGAAAATTGAAGGGACGAAGTTGGGAATGAAACGACTGGCCTTACCGAAAGCCTATGAAGCGGTGCATGAAGCGCTGGAAGATGCGATCATGGACGGCAGGCTGCGAACCGGCGAGCCTTTGCCGACCGAAACCGACCTGGCTGGTCAATTCGGCGTCACCCGCCACACGGTTCGCGAAGGCATTCGGGTTCTGGAGCAAACCGGTCTGGTCAAGCGCGAGGCCGGACGGCGCCTCTTCGTTTCGCTTCCGCGCCATGACGAACTCGCCCCCCGCTCCTCGCGCGCGCTTTTGATGCAGAAAGTCACCTTTCGGGAATTGTGGGAGGTGGCACTTCAGCTTGAGGTCTGCGCCGCCGATCTCGCCGCGTCCCGCAACAGCCGCAAGCTGGTCGAAGTCTTGCGCGACAACCTCTCCCAGATGGAATCGGCGCTCAAGCGCGGCCGCGACATCATTGAACTGGATATCGCCTTTCACGCCCTGATCGCGGAAGCCACGGAAAACCGGGTGCTTCTGCTGGCGCGGGAGCCGGTGACGCTGCTGTTTTACCCGGCGCTGAAAAAGCTGTTCAAGCACCCCGCGACGCGTGAAATCGCCCCCACGCGGCTGGTCGAGGCCCATCGCCGGCTGGTCAAGGCGTTTCAGGAGCGGGACCGCGAGACGGTGCGCGTCTGGATGTCGAAACATCTGGTGGATTTTCGCCGCGGCTATGATTTCGCGGGCCTGGATATCGACGAAGTTGCCGATTCCAGGGTGGTCGATCGCCTGCGCAAATGATCGGGACTTGTTGGACATGATCTCGCCCGGCGCCTGCTGACTCCAGGCGCCGTCCGGCCGGTCCGCACGCCGCACCGGCGGCTTTCGCTACGTCGCGCTCTTCGCCTCGCGCATCGTATTGGGCCCTTCGTGTGGGCTGAAGGCACCCTTTCCCTGGCCCTTTTTCACGCGCTCCTGATCGCCTGTGGCGCAAAAGTCACTGCTGTCAACTTTGCGGCGGGGAGCGGCAAAGTTGTTGCATTGTCCAACAATATGGTTGCTGACCCCGGAACCTGTTGCTAATCTTCACGCAATCAATAATTAGCCGGGGAAACGCCGATGACCAGGAAAAATCAGGGTAGAACCGCACGCACGCTCTTGCTCTGCACCGTGGCGATTTGCGCGCCGCTCGCCGCTCAAGCCCAGGACAGCGCCTCTTCGGTCGAAACGGTCGTGGTGACCGGTTCGCTGATCACGCGGCCGGGTTTCGAGGCGCCCACGCCCGTCACCTCGATCAGCGCCAATGATCTGGTGAAGGCGGCGCCCATCACGCTCGCCGACACCCTCAACCAGCTGCCGCAATTCGGCTCGGCAACCTCGAACCATGCGGGCTTCCAGGGCGGCAACAATGGCGGCGCGAATTTCGTCAATCTGCGCCAGTTGGGCGGCACGCGAACCTTGATCCTGCTGAACGGCGAGCGCGTCGTTTCCTCGACCCTCAGCAATGGCGTGGATTTCAACACATTGCCCACGACCTTGGTGCAGCGCGTCGACATCGTCACGGGCGGCGCTTCGGCCAGTTACGGCTCGGACGCCGTTGCCGGCGTGGTCAATCTCGTCCTGAACACCAATTACAACGGCTTCAAGGCCAGCGCCCAATATGGCAACAATCGCCAGAACGCCTATGCCAGCTACAGAACGGATTTGGCCGCGGGCACGTCATTCGACGGCGACCGGGGCCATGTCGTCGCCAGCCTTTCCTATTTCGACAATCCGCAATTCTATCTGGCCAACCAGACGTCGTGGAACAACGGAACGGTGCTGGTTCCCAATCTGGCGAATCCGGCCTGTTTGACCAACACCACGCTGGTCTGTGCCGCCGGCGCGCCCGCGCTGGTTCATGCCTATCACATGGGCCTCTACACAGAATCGCAAGGCGGCGTCATCACCTCCGGTCCGCTCAAGAACACCATATTCGTCGGGCCCAACGCGACGCCCACGGCCTACAACCCGGGGCAGGTGGCCGGCGTGATTTCCGTCAACGGCGATGCCGACCAGAGTTATACGAATTTTGAGCCGATCGGCCTGCCCCAGCATGGCTGGAACGCCTACACCTACATCAAGTACCAGCTCACGCCGAACATCCTGGCCCATCTGGAATTGGATTACGGCACCGACGGCGGCCAAAGCGAGATCGGTCCCTATCAGCGTCCGGGCAACATCACCATCACGGCGGACAATCCCTACATTCCCGCGCAAACCCTGGCGTTGATGAATGCGCAGAAGATTACCTCCTTCTCGCTCGGCACCAACAACATGAACACGGGAAATCCCAAGTGCAATTGCGTGGTCTATCCCAATCACCGCGCCCAGGAGCGGGCTACGATCGGCTTCGACGGCTCATTCGGCGACGGCTGGACCTGGAAAGCGTATTACGGCCACGGTGAAACGCATTTCATCGAATACTGGCTCAACGACGCTTACATTCCCTATTACAATCTTGCGATCGACGCCGTCGTCGCGCCTGTCGGCAATACCGCCGGCGTCGCGCCGGGCAGCATCGTCTGCCGTTCGACGCTCACCAATCCCACCAATGGCTGCAAGCCGCTCAATGTGTTCGGCATAGGCACGGCCTCGCCCGCCGCGATCGCATATGTGACGCCAGTTCCCTATACGGTGGTCAACAACAAGCAGGACACTGCCGAAATATCTATGCAGGGCGAGCCGATCGACGATTGGGCGGGTCCGGTTTCGATCGCGGGAGGCGCCTCCTATCGCAGCGAAAGCGCCGTCTCCTTCTCCGACCCGCTGACCTATACGCGCAGCTTCGCCTATGGCAACGCCTTGCCGTTCACTGGAGCGGTGAACGTTTATGAGGGATTTGCCGAAACCGTGGTGCCGCTGGCCCGCGATCAGTGGTGGGGCAAGACCGCGGACCTCAGCGCCGCGGGCCGCATCACCGATTATTCCACCTCGGGCGTGGTGGAGACCTGGAAGCTGGGTCTTACCGATCAGGTTACCGACGAGTATCGCCTGCGCGTAACCTGGTCGAATGATATCCGCGCCCCCAATTTGGGTGAGTTGTTCACCCAGGCGGTTTCAGGCGGACGCTCCATTGCCGATCCTTTCCGCGGAAATGTCGCCAACAGCACGCTGGCGACGACCAAAGGCAATCCCAATCTCAATCCGGAAAACGCCGTCACCGTGTCGGGCGGCGTCGTTTACACGCCAAACTGGCTGCCCGGGCTGCAATTGTCGGCCGATTGGTA
>Ga0134125_10010043_pt1 | contig 10640 bp, 7 predicted proteins | sample KB31751_FD_96464 | JGI IMG/M metagenome (GOLD analysis project Ga0134125, IMG submission 96464) | Terrestrial soil microbial communities with excess Nitrogen fertilizer from Kellogg Biological Station, Michigan, USA - KB3-175-1 | ecosystem: Environmental > Terrestrial > Soil > Unclassified ...
AGAAGTGACGCTAACATTTCCGGCAGCAGGAAAAGTGGTGACTGCAGGCATCTGCGGAAGAAGTGGCAAAGCAGGAACTCCTGATATATTGCCGCCGTTCGGAACAGGGCCGATGTAGGTAGTTCCCTGAGGGTGAGTTACCATTCCACCTATCGTACCACTACCAATCTCGATATTTCCGTTTACATCAATATTTCCTCCAACGGACAAACCCGAACCAGAAGTTAAAATCCCGCCAGATAAATTAGCTTTATTTGCCGCGGTAATTTTGCCGCTTATCATATTGTTATTTCCCAGGGAAACAGTACCTCCACTGTAAATATTTCCAGTCAATGATAAATTGCCAGAGGTGCTCACAAGTACATTCGCACCAACGGAGCCACCGGATATCGTAGAAGAAGTACCAATCTGGATATTGTTGGCAAATAAAACAAAATCACTATCTTTTAGACTTTGCGAAATTGACACAGAAGGGATTCCAAAGAGTGTCAGAAGAATTAACCATTTAAAGCTGATAGCAAATCGTAAATGTTTTTTCATAAAAAGAGTTTGGGATCGAAAAGACGGCCCCGTTTTAAGTTGACAAGCAATAACAGGAGTACAATGCTAACGGATGACCGCTAACCTTTCACTACAAAATGAAACAAGGGGTAACAGAAGGTTTTGGAGAGAAATTGGATGCGGTAAATTTAGAAAGATATTGATTACCAAAAAAATCATTTTTTATTGAATGTGCGTAAAGGCGATTAGCAATTGAGAATAATGAACCACGACTTCAGAATCAAAGTATGGGCATTCAGTAAAAGGACAAATAAGATCATTTTAAATTTTCTAACATTAATTTGCAAACTCACTGATTATGATATTTTTTAAAAGAAATGGATCAAAAGGATATTGCAAATACCCGTTTAATATCACAACAAATTGCGGCAACCAAATTCTCAGCTGCCAGCGAAATCGTGGAATGGATGGGTGCGATGCAGGCCCAGGATTTTAATATGGCTAAATGGGCAATCGGCCTTCGTTTGAAAAATGCAACTGAACAAAAGATCGACTCAGCGATCGATGCAGCCCAAATCTTGCGGACACACGTATTAAGACCGACATGGCATTTTGTTTCTGCAGATGATATTTACTGGATGATAGAATTAACTGCTCCGCGCCTGCTGCAAGCGATGAAAGGAAGAAATAAACAGTTGGAACTTTCATCAGAGGTTTTTAAAAAAGCGAATAAAATATTCGAGAAAGTATTAGTTGGAAATAAAAGTTTAACCAGGAAAGAATTGACGAATGAAATCCACAAAGCAAGAATTCAAACCGATAATAACCGCTCTTCCCACATTCTTATGAATGCAGAATTAGAAGGAATTATTTGCAGCGGAAAAATGAAAGAAAAGCAAACAACATATGGGTTGCTTCAAGAAAGAGTAGAAAAAAAAACGCTGGTAAAAAAAGAAGAGGCATTATACCAACTGGCTTCCAAATACTTTCGCAGCCACTACCCTGCTACATTAGCCGATTTTTCCTGGTGGTCCGGGTTATCATTTACTGATGCCAAACAAGCTTTAGAATCGATAAAAGATGATTTTACTTCTGAAAAAATAAACGAACAGGAATATTGGTTTCCAGATTCTTTTACCGTTACAAAGAAGATAAAAGAACCGGCTTATTTATTGCCTGCTTTTGACGAATTTCTAATCAGTTATAAAGACAGAAGCGCTGCAATTACGTCTGAACATCAAACTAAAGCGTTTTCAAGTAATGGAATTTTCTGGCCGACAATTATCATTAACGGGAAAGTTGCAGGACTGTGGAAACGGCAAATAAAAAACGACAAGATTATTATTGAAACAAGTTTTTTCCACGAAAAAAATTTCGGAGATGAGAAGGTAATAAAAGCAGCTGCAGAAAAATTTGGTAACTTTTTAAACAAAAAACCAGAAGTGATAAAAAAAAGCAAAAGCTGAATTAACAGCTAGTAAACTCCATATCTTTATCAGTCACCTTAAAAATTATTTATGAGATACATTACTGCCGCTATTATTGGATTTGCCTTTATTATTGGATTATTGATTGTTGGAAATGCTTATAAATCGCGTACAAAAGCGCAGGAAACGATAAGCGTTACCGGTTCAGCAGAAAAAGATTTTGTGAGTGACCTGGTTGTTTGGAAAGGCTCTTATTCGAGGAAATCGATGGATTTAAAAAGCGCTTATGCAGAATTGAAAAATGATGAAAACGCCATCAGGGGTTACCTTTCAGGAAAAGGGGTTTCAAATAATGACATGGTTTTTTCTTCTGTCAATATCAATAAGGAATTTAATTATCCAACTGATGCAAATGGGCGTTCATTGGGGCAACAATTTACAGGATTTAATCTTACACAAACGGTAAGAATCGAGTCGAAAGAAGTGGATAAGATCAACCAGCTTTCGCGGGAAGCGACAGAATTGATCCAGCAGGGAATCGAACTTAATTCACAAGCGCCTTTATTTTATTATACCAAGCTAACAGAAATAAAAATGGATCTTTTGGCAAAAGCGAGCGCGGATGGAAAACAAAGAGCGGAAATCATTGCGAAAAATGCTGGCAGTTCTTTGGGAAAATTAAGAAAAGCCACATTGGGAGTTTTTCAAATCACCGGCAAAAATACCGATGAAGATTATACGTATGGCGGCGCGTTTAATACATCCAGTTTAAATAAAACGGGATCAATAACCATAAGAATGGAATTTGCCGTGGATTAAGTTGATTGAACTTTCAGCGGCTGCAGGTTAGGAAGCATGTAGCAAAAGAACAAATAGTGCGGTTTGTTATTTTTGGAAAAAAATCACATAATATTTTCTAACTCCTTCTTTACCAATCTAAGGTTAATGAAGATCGTGAGTCCGAATAGAACAACTGCAGTAAGCCATACGCTCCAATTGAGCAACCATGGAAGGTTTCCCTTGCTTACAAAAGAAAGTTGCAAAAATAAAACGTGCATAATTTCTGTAAGTATCAAGGCAGCAACAATAATGGATAAATAAACCGGCAACCATGTTTTGGCCACACTTTTGGCGAGCCATTTTGGTGAGTAACCCAATGTAAGCAACAAACGCAAATTGTCTTTGCTTTTTGCAATCATCAATTGCAGGTAAAATGAAAATAACATTAAAGCGAGCACGATTACCAAAATTCCAAATCCGCCCAAGGCGCTTACAATATTTTGCAAAATATTTTTGATGCGGCTGAATTTTACTTTGTCTTTATTTAAATGATAATCCTGCTGATCCAGATAATTGATCAACTTCGGATCGTTTGCATCTTTTGTTTTTATATAAACCCTTGAAGCGTGAACAGTGGTGTCGTGCATGAAATAAAAATTGCTCCAGCTCATAAAAGTCTGCGGCACTAATAATGAATTAATCCGATCGCTTAGTGCAACAATATTTCCTTTAAAGTTTTGTGTGCCATAAGGACCTGAGCATTCCAGAATGATATTTACAGAAGAAATAGTTTTCGCAGAAAGCTGTGGCAATCCCTGCGCCGGAGCAAATACATTGTACATCTCGAGGAAATCTGAAGAAAAAATAATTGGTACTACCACTTGTCCGGGCTGCCAGGTAAACGACGGTGGTACGGTGTCAATAAAATTATCATCAATACTTTCTAAAAAAAGATCGGTGCTGAAGGGAATGATATCGCCGGCTGTGGCCCGAACCCTGAATTTATTGGAGATCAGTGGCGCTACTCCTGCAATCGTTGGTTGTTCTTTTAGTTTTAATAAATCGGCATTTGTAAAACTATTATCTTTTCCCATGTTCTCATTGGTAATGGTTTTGGAAATGGAAATAAAATCATAGCCACCGCTTTTCCTCGGAGCATTTTCTTTTAATAATTGCTGAATGTTTACAAACATCTGCATCGAAACCAGCAGCAATAACACACCGATTCCCAAACCGAAATAACCAAGCCATTTGGAGAAAATGTTTTTTCCGGAGATAATAAAAGGTTCGATATTTTTATATGAGAGAGGCATGCAAGTTGACGGTTCAAAGTTCAATGTTCATAATCATTTGTTCAAAGTTGTTTATAGTCCGAATACCGGGCATCCTATCTTGATAGAAAGGAAATAAGAATTTTCGATAATTGTCGGTTTACTGAAGAAATAATTGCTAAACAATTCTAAACCTTCTAAACCTCTAAACCTCTAAACTATAAATAAAGGATCTTCTCCCCCTTCAAAAAATCCAGTGGTTTCAAATCAGCGAAGATCATTGCCGCATCACGCTTTTCGCATTCAGCGTAAATTAACTCCATTGCTTTTTTTCTATTCGTTTCATCAAGATGACTGTAAGGCTCATCCAGCAATAAAAAATCAAATGGCTGCATTAAGGCACGAATAATGGCAACGCGCTGTTGTTCACCATAACTGCATGTTTTTGCCAGCTGGTTTAATTTATTTTCTACTCCAAGACTTCTGGCCATTTCAGCAATTTTCTCTGAAGGATAATATGGATCGAGGATTCGTTTTATCTCAATATTTTCCTGTACTGTCTGATCTTCAAACAATCTAAGGTCCTGGAAAATAATGCTGATTTTATTTTGCCTGAAAGCAGAAAGATCTTCTACAGAAAGAATTCTGATGTCTGTACTAGCATATAAAACAGCACCGGAATAATCTTTCCTCAATCCATAAATAAAGTGAATCAAAGAAGTTTTACCACTGCCCGAAGGCGCTACAATATGCAAATGTTCGCCCTTATTGATGGTTATATTCTGATCCCATATTTGCGAATCACTTCTTTTTTCTTTTTCGATATAATGTGGCGTTACTTTTCGCAGTTGTATCTGCATTACCGGTTTTTTATGAACAATTTTTTATTTCACATTTACAGTATCATGAGGCGGCGGCACCAGCAAAGAATCGAGCCTTTGAGTGCTTTGCTCTTTGCGTGCTTCTTCCAGGTTATACATTTGGTTGAAATAATTATTCAGTTGTTTCAGACTATTGGTGTCTTTATTTACAAGATTTACTTCTGTGTGAAATGCGAAGCCATTGTCCTTGTATTCTCCGCCGGAAGAGATAATGTTATCCCATGTCTTCAAACTTTCATCCAGCATGCCTTTTCTATCATTCTTATCAGTGTTTAAATTCGAGAACTGTGAAAGAATCTTATTAATATCAAGGAAAAATCCAACCGGATGTCCGGAAATTTTATCATCAAAACTATATTTATTATTGCTGTTTCCGGTCAGGTATTGAGTTGCAAAAGCATTGGTATTTGCCAGCACAAATGTTTTATCATTCATCACATAATTTACCAGTGAATCTTTCCCCATTTGTGTGCTTGTTTTTTTCACTGCGTCAATAATCTTTTGAAGGCTTGCCTTGTCACCAACACCAGCAGAAAAAAGATAATTGAAATCGGGCCTGGAATCAGGACTCATTTTAAAGTCGGTGAATGCAATTACTCCATCACCATTTGAAGATTTAGAAAAATCATCCAACGTGAAACCCATTTGTTGTGCATAAGTATTTACAATACCATCAGCTCCGGTAAGCTTTAGCATCTCTACAATTCCTTCCGGTTTAAAATTAAAAGCGAGTAACCCGAACACATTTTGAGAAGGAATATTTTTGATCATATCCATATTTATGGACTTGCCCATGTATTTATTTACAATGTCTGTAAGTTCTTTGCTGACATACATTTTTTGATCAACATCAATTTTTCCTTTATCAAAATTTACGCTGTAAGTACTGATGTTATCTTTGGTAAATGCGTCGATTTTCAACATACCAAGCATTCCCATTGCCGGAGAACTTTTAATGATTGCTTCTGTATTTTGCCACACTACAATGTCAGCATCTGATTTTAATAAAGAACCGAATTTATCATTTTTTGCCAGGGAGCTATCAGATTTTAACGAGAATAAATTCTTGCAAATTGCAGAAAGATCAGCCCGGTTATTTTGCTGCATATTATTTCCCGCGTTGGAGGAATCATTCCATTTGTTCATTTCTGCAGAGGGCGTATTTGCGTGCATTACATAAATAAACCGATCGCCTTTCCAACCAACTACGTTTTCATCTTTCAACGTCAACAAATTTACATCTCCTTCTTTTCTTACTGTTGCAGATGGGTCAAAATTTTTATTGAATTCTTCAAAATCTTTTTCGCTTTTTAATTTTCCTTCAGCAGCTGCATAGTGGGCTGTGCCTGAGTTTGCCACAAAAAATATCAGTGCATCGTCGAGGTCAATACCGCTGGCAGACGGATTATCCAGCAACTTCCTTTTCCACGGGTTCGTAGCAGAATCAGCATACATTTTTTTGTACCAGCCTGTTTGTTTTATTTCATCCCACGATAATTTTTTATCAAGAGATTTCATATTCATCTGCGCCACAAAAAGTGCATCCGAAGGTATCGTCTTTCCAACTTCATTATTTTTTCCACAGGAGGAAAATAAAAAGATTAAGGCAGTTAGTGCAAAACAGATTTTAAGAAAAGGTTTCATAAAAAAGATTTAAGTAAAGAATAGGTAAAATGAACTTTAAAAGTAAGTGTATTTATTTTATTTGTATAACCGTTAGTAAAGAATTTTGCAGTAACCCGCATCTCGGTAAGAAGATAAAATTAATTAATTGACTCTTTGATTTATAGATTTTGCATTTTGTTTTCAAATAAAAAAACAGAAGAACAGGCAAATTCCTTTTCAAATAAGCGACAAAACTTTTGCAACTTCCATTTTCCAAACTATTCAGAATAAAGCAGTATTGCTCACAGCAAATTAAGAAGTCGTCCTGTTTATGCTTTTACTGTATTCATTTTAGCGGATAACCGTTAATATCCAATGCAGGCATCGGTTTCCCATCTTTTGGTATATAAAATTTATGCCTTTCAACAATAATATGGTTGTCATAAATCTCAAAAACAAAAAGCCCGGCGTGCATAAAATTTGCTTTATCCAGCATGAGATAAGTTTCCGGTATTTTTTTTAGCTCAAAAAGAAATGTGCCATCCGGTTCAAAAAATTTTATAGAATATTTTTTTTTGGCCGCATCAGGCAATGAGATAATAACGTTGTTATCCTTTCCGGTATAAACATGGTTTGATGGGATAAACATGTTTCGCTCAAAACCGCCGGTCTCTTTTGCCACCGGCTTTTCTATTTCCGGAATCTCCTGCAAAGTATCTATACCTGGCCTATGGGATTTTGAAAATAAATAGGAACCACCTTCGAATGAAATAAACAAACGGTAATATTGATCGGAAGGAATAAATTCTTTAGGATCAGTAAATCCATTAATACCCGGCCCAACATTCAAAACACTGCCAATTGTTGTGAAATTTTTTAAACTATCTCCCGAACGTTGAATATTAATATTGGTAACATTTGTGAACGGATTATTCCATGACACCAGCACATTTTTTCCGAGTTGTGTTACCGTTATTTTCGGAAGTGTATCCTGCGCAAACGATATTTTTTGAAATGAAAAGAATAAAAAAATGAAGATTAAGAATTTGTACATGGCGAATAAGCGAAGCTATTAGTTTTTCAGATTTGCAAATATAAATCTCTTGTTAAAGAAATAAAAATGCCGACTTGCGGATTCAGCTTTCTGCATTAAACCTTTCTAGTTACATTTGGCGTTATTAAATCAAAACATGACGTATAACTACCTTCCGCTGGACAAAAGCCTGCTTACTTTTCAGCAATTAAAACATTTATTAAAATATAAACAATTAGTTTCGATAACCTACGCTGCACATGAAGCCATTTTGAAATGCCGCGCCTATCTTGATGAAAAAATAAATTCTTCAGATGAGCTTTTTTATGGTATTAACACCGGGTTCGGATTTTTGCAAAATGTAAAAATTGAGACAGAACAATTAGAAACACTTCAGCAAAATTTATTGCTTTCGCATGCTTGTGGGTTGGGTGATGAAGTGCCGGATGAAATTGTAAAGCTGATGATGATGCTCAAGATAAAATCATTGAGTTATGGTTATTCAGGAATTGGAATTGAAGTGGTAAAACGGCTGATGGACATGTACAACAATGGAGTGCTTCCTGTTATTTATACACAAGGTTCCCTTGGCGCTTCCGGTGACCTGGCACCGCTTTCACACATGAGCTTGCCGTTAATTGGAAAAGGAGAGGTAAGAATTAACGGAGAAAAAATGTCTGCCGAAAATGCGTTAATAAAATTTGATTGGAATCCGATTCAATTGCAAAGTAAGGAAGGTTTGGCGCTGATAAATGGGACCCAATTTATGAGTGCGTATGGAATCTTTAATCTGATCCATTCTGAAAGGTTGTTGAATTGGGCTAACGTGATTGCTGCGATTTCTTTTGATGCTTTTGATTGCAATTCTGATTGTCTGTATGATCATTTGCAAACTGTTCGTCCACATCCAGGACAAATGTCTGTGGCAACAAAACTGAGGAATATTTTGGAAGGAAGTGAAATAGTTGTACAGAAAAAAATACAAGTGCAGGATCCATATTCATTTCGCTGTATTCCGCAAGTACACGGCGCTTCAAAAGATACGTTTGACTTTGTTTTAAAAACTTTTTTAACGGAAATAAATTCGGTTACTGATAATCCGATCATTTTTCCTAATGAAGATCGGATTGTAAGTGGAGGAAATTTTCATGGAGAACCACTCGCATTTGCGCTGGATTATTTATCAATCGCAATGAGTGAAATTGCAAATATTTCTGAAAGAAGGACTTACCAGTTATTAAGCGGACAAAGAAATTTGCCTTTGTTCTTGGTGAAAAATTCAGGCTTAAATTCCGGCCTAATGATACCGCAATACACGGCGGCGGGAATTGTAAGTGAGAACAAACAATTGTGCACGCCAGCATCTGTAGATTCCATTTCTTCATCGAACAACCAGGAAGATCATGTAAGTATGGGAGCGAATGCTGCGACAAAATGTTATCGTGTTATTCAAAATGTAGAAAAAGTTTTAGCCATAGAATTGCTGGCAGCAGTTCAGGGATTGGAATTTCGGCGTCCATTACAATCTTCACGACAAATTGAAACATTAGTAGAGGAATTCAGAAAGAAAATTTCATTCAATGAAAGTGATCGTTTTTTGCATGAGGATATGGTGAATGCGATTGAGTTTATGAAAGAATATCAACTTGAATAATCCGGCAAACGAAATAATACTATCAGATAAATAAAAAGGCCGCCCATCTCTGAGCGGCCTTTTTCATTGACTATTCAAACTACTTCGCTCTTATCATCTTTCCATTTGTTGTCATATTATCAACTGTCAAAGTATAGATCAACGTACCTCTGAATTTAGAAGGAACATTATAATTGATCAAAAGTTTGCCTGCTGAAACATACCCCTGGTAAATGGTGGCTAACTTCACTCCCATAACATCATACAGATTCAGAACTGCATTTCCTGAGACAGTTGAATTGATGCTAAAGGTCACTTTATCATTGAAAGGATTTGGATTGGTTGTCATAGACAACTGATCTTTACTCACCTCTTGTCTTTCGTTAGTTGTTGACAAAGGCACAGAAACATAAGTGCTGCTACAAGTGGTTTGAGTGGAATTGTAAGCCACAAAATAACGACCTCCATCAAATGACTGGTTGATCACATCCACAGCTGCATTGATATCATCATAGCTAACTCCTTTCGGAAGAACACCTGCCAGTGCCTGGCTTGCCATCTGCAAAAGATCATTTACAGTTTTACCCCTTAGCAGATTCATTAAAGTGGAATTGTTTGTGATCTTCAAACTACTCATGCTACCGCCGTTTGCGCAGGTTGCCGCAGGTGCGGTACATGACGATCCCGATTTGGTCATTGTGGTTAAATAGCCATCCTGCAATTTGAATACACCTAATGTGTTATCCGGAATATTCACATTCAAAGCAAGAGTAATAGTTTGAGATAACAACACATTAGAGATGTCGCCATTTTTGAGCGGGGGGTAATTAGAGTTCAAATTATAATCACTCATCAGTTTGGCCGCCTTGCCTCCTCCCGGCATGATAGATTGCAATTTCGCCGCATCGCCATAGTTTACGGTGAATGATGCCTTTGGTGCTCCAAGGTAAAGCTGTCCGCCCATGTTTTGCAAAGCACTCTGTATTACTTTCACCGCTGTCATTGCACCGTCATTTGGTGTACATCCCATACCGGTTCCATGATAGAATCCCTGAGTATAAGTGTACAGCATTCCGCCACAGGCAGGAGCGGCATTTACGGTAACTGTTGCCATTCCTGAAGTACAACCTCCATCATTACGCGCGCTTATTGTATGATTTCCGGTTGTGCTGGTGATAAATCCTCCTGAAGGATAGCTTTGATAAGCACTACCGTCAAAGCTGAACGTTAAACCTGTTGTGCCTGATGTAACTGTTACTGTTGCTTCAGAAGATGAGCAGCTTGGTTGTATTACTGTAACAGATGGAACAGATGGCCCTGATGGTTGTACGTTTACGGTTGCTGTTGCGTTGCCTGACATACAGCCTGCTTCATTCTTCGCACTGATGGTATGATTGCCGGTGGTGGTGGTGGTATATCCTGTTGATGGATACGCTCCATACGCTCCGCCATCAAAGCTGAAGGTTAACCCGGTTGTTGATGAAGTAACCGTAATGGTTGCTGTGGCAT
>Ga0134125_10010047_pt1 | contig 10637 bp, 8 predicted proteins | sample KB31751_FD_96464 | JGI IMG/M metagenome (GOLD analysis project Ga0134125, IMG submission 96464) | Terrestrial soil microbial communities with excess Nitrogen fertilizer from Kellogg Biological Station, Michigan, USA - KB3-175-1 | ecosystem: Environmental > Terrestrial > Soil > Unclassified ...
ATTTTGCAGCATGAGGAAGCCCGGCCCCTGCACGCCGGCAGGCACCAGCAGGAAGGCACGGTCGTCGGCGCGCGGGAACGGCTTGCCGCCCGGACGGCTGACGCCCAAGCGTTCCCATTCGCGCATGCTCATCGGGTGCTCGTGCCCGGCGAGCATGAAATTGAAATTCGCCGGCACCACCACCTCGTAGCCCCAGGTCTGGCCGGTGACCCAGCCGTCCTTCTTCAGATTGTTCGCGGTCGAGGCGATGATGTCGGGGATCGAGTCGACCACGTCGCGGCGGCCGTCGCGATCGAAATCGACGGCGTAGCGCTTGAACGCCGTCGGCATGAATTGCGTCGGGCCGAAAGCGCCGGCCCAGGAGCCGACAAGGCGATCCGGGCGAATATCGCCGTGCTGGAGAATCTCCAGCGCGGATAGAAACTCGTCGCGGAAATAACGCTGGCGCCGGCCAATGCAGGCAAGCGTCGCCGTCGAGCGGATCACCGGCCGGTCGCCGGCCATCGTGCCGTAATTGGTCTCCACGCCCCAGATCGCGGTGATGACATAGCGGTCGACGCCGTAGTCGCGCTCCACCGCGTCGAACGTCTTGCGATACTTGTCGAGCAAGGCGCGCCCCTGCGCAATGCGGTCCTCGCTCACCAGCAGGTCAAGATAATCCCAGAACGATTTTGTGAATTCGGGCTGGCTGTCGAGCAGGTCCATGATGCGCAGGTCGGGCGTGAGCCCGCGCGTGGAGGCGACATAAAGGTCACGCGAAATATGGCGGCGCGCCGCCAGCGGCCACAGACGCTCGAGGCAGTTGCCGAAGTTCGCCGCTCCTGCCCGGATCGCGTCGGCCGACATGCTCGGATCGCCGGAAGCGCCGGACTGGCCGCTCCAATTCGGCGCGCCCGATGACGCGCCGGCGGTCGGAATAGCTCCGGTCGGGCCGGAATAGGCGTCAATGCTTTGCGCCCCGACGGCCGCGCCCGTCAGGGTGATCGCCAGCCCCGCCACAATTCCGAGCCGGGAAATCCTCATCCCCTCACATCCATTCCGGGCCCCACGCCCAGCAAGCACATCATAGGGTTGAGCCGATTTCGTTGCGAGGCCGTTAACGGCGGCCTGTCCCCACCGCATCTGGACCGGAAGGCCTCGTCATGCTTTCTGCTGATTTGGAATCCGACACCGCCCTCAAAAGCGCGCCCGCCCCCGCATGACCCATATCCGCAAAGCCATATTCCCGGTCGCCGGCCTTGGAACCCGCTTCCTGCCGGCCACCAAGGCCATGCCCAAGGAAATGCTCCCGGTCGTCGACCGGCCGCTGATCCAGCACGTCGTCGACGAAGCGCGGCAGGCCGGAATCGAGCACCTCATCTTCGTTACCGGCCGCAACAAAAGCGTGATCGAAGATCATTTCGACCGCCAGTTCGAGCTGGAACTGACGCTGACCGAGCGCGGCAAAAAAACCGAGCTGACGCTGCTCTCGGAAGACCTGCCGGAACCCGGAACCACAAGCTTCACCCGCCAGCAATCGCCGCTCGGCCTCGGCCATGCGGTCTGGTGTGCGCGCGAGTTGGTCGGGCATGAGCCGTTCGCTCTGCTGTTGCCAGACGTGCTGGTGCAGCATCCGCGCGGCTGCCTCGCGCAAATGATCGACGCCGCCCAGAGCCTCGATGCCAACGCCAATATCATCGCGGTCGAAGAAGTGCCGGCCGAGCGCGTGCACATGTATGGCGTGGTCGGCGTCGGCAAGCCCAAGGGCAAGGCCTTCGCCATCACCGGCATGGTTGAAAAGCCAAAGGCGAGCGAAGCGCCGTCCAATCTCAGCATCACCGGCCGCTATATCCTGCAACCGGAGATTTTCGACGTGCTCGACAAGCAGGCGGCCGGCGCCGGTGGCGAAATTCAGCTTACCGATGCGATGGTGACGCTGGCCAAGACGCAACCGTTCTACGGACTGAAATTCGAAGGCCGCAGCTTCGATTGCGGCTCCAAGATCGGGTTCCTTGCGGCGAATATCGCCTACGGGCTCGAGCGCCCCGACATCGCGCCGGACTTGCGCGCCGAGCTCAAGCGCATGCTCGGCGGCAAATAATCGCTGAACGAATTACTGCTGCAAGCGAATTCCGAGCAGGAAGACCGTCGCGTTGTAGTCGTTGCCGGTGACATTGGAGCGCAGCCATTCCTGGCGCACCTCGCCCTTGATCTGCATCGAGCGATTGAGCTTGTAGGTCAGCCCGGCGCCGACCGAATAGCGCTTGTCGGTGCGGTCCATGCCGACATAGTCGTCGAGACCGAAGCCCACTTTGACCGTGCCGATCAGCCAGCGGCGAAAGGCGTGATCGACCTGCAAGCCGGCATCGCGATAGAGCACGCCGGACACGCCGGGCTGCGTCGATTCTCCGACCGACGAGCTGCCGGAAAATTTGACCGTAGTCAGCGCCGTCGCCGTCCAGATGAGCGAAGCATCCCCGACCAGGCCATCCACATTCGGCAACCGCGGATCGTCATAGACGCGTCGCGTGTAGCCGAGCGCGACCTCGCCGGTGAGCAAGTGCGAAAGCTCGAACGTCGAGCCGCCTTTGCCGGTGAGACCCTTGGAGTCGCGCTGGTACCCGGAAAAATCGGTTTGCAGATCGTGCACGCGGGTATCGGCGTCGACTTCGACAAAGGGCTTCACGCCGGGGCCCAGTTCATAGCTGCCGCGCAGCCTGCCGCCATATTGATTATATTGCCGGTCCTCGTTGCTGGCGATGCTGCCGTCGGTCAATGACGAGTTCTGATAAATCGTGCGGTCGACATCGCCCTTGATCGACACGTCAAAACGGCTGAAGCGCTGGCCGAAGCCGGCGGTACCGCCGTAGGTGGAAAAAACCGGCAGCTTGGCAATGCCGGCCTGCAAATTCGGACTGCCCGGATTGTCGGTCGAGGTCAGATCGCGCGCCTGCAAATCGATGCGCGTGTCGTGCGTCACGTCGATGCGCCCGTCCACCTTGCCATCGAAATAAGGCCGGCTCAGCGTCGGCTGCTGGTCGGGACTGTAACCGGTATAGCTGCCGCGCAAGTCCGCCTTGAGCTCATGGCGCGACCAGTTCGACTGCGCCTGCAATTCCGGCGCGACCGTGTAAAGCGCCGCGCCCTTGGCGGCGGTCAGACGTCCTGGATTGGTGTCGTAGCCACCGATGAATTCAATCGCCGGGAACAGCGTGAAGGCGCCGGCGTGCACGCCGAGCGGCGCGTAAGGATCGTCAGGCTCGGTGTGAGCCTTGCGCTTTTTCGGCTGGCGGATCGGGCCGAGCTCGACAGGCGGTGCGCCGGGCGCCTGCGCGTAAGCGCCATTGCCGCTGTCGGAGTTCGGCGGCGGCTTCTGATAGGGCGATACCGGCTCAGGCGCGGGCACGCCGGGCGCGATCGCCTGCGCGGCAGGCTGGGGCTTGGCTTTCGCCTTTGCTTTGACCTTGGCCGCCTGCGACTTGCGGCTGTTGGTGGAATCGTAGCCGGTATCGCCGGCGCCGGCCGCGGGGGGCGTGAAGCCGACGGGCGGCGCGTATTGTGCAAGACTTGTCGGCGCGGGCCGCTGAAATTGCGACGGCGGCGCGATGCCGGGCGCAAGAAATGGCGCGAGCGGATCGGACGCCGCCGTTTGCGCGCGCGCTGTAACGCTCGCGCACACGACAAGCAGCGCGCAAAGCGGCGCGCCTGCGGTGGCCGGGCATCGGATACGAAAGCGCCGCACGTCCCTCGTCAGCCTCCTTGGCCCTCCGGCGGCACGCGCGCAGGCGCGCACGCTCGCGGACGGCGAGAGTGGTTAACGGAGGTTAAAGAGGCATGGTTAACGCGGCGTTGCCTCGCCTATCCCACTGCGCGGCAAGCCTAAATCCAGCCTTTGAGTTCGCGCAGCACGATATCGCGGATGACCGTCATGCCGCCGGGGCTGTCGTTCAGGCAGGGGACGACGGCAAAATTCTCGCCGCCGGCGTGGCGGAAGATTTCGGCATTCTCCATGGCGATCTCTTCCAGCGTCTCCAGGCAATCGGCCGAAAAGCCGGGCGTGATGACGGCGATGCTTTTCACGCCGCGTTCGGCCAGCGCTTTCACCGTCACGTCGGTATAGGGCTGGAGCCATTCGGTCGGACCGAAACGCGACTGAAACGTCAGCATCAGCTTTTCGCTGTCATAGCCGAGCCTCTGCCGCAGCAGCCGCGTGGTCTCCACGCAGTGCCGGTAGTAAGGATCGCCCTTGGCGACATAGGCCGCTGGAATACCGTGGAACGAAGCGATGACGACTTCGGGCTTGAAGCCGAGCGTCTCCAGCGCGGCGCCGAGCGACGTGGCAAGCGCATCGATATAGGCGGGCTCGGCATAATAAGGCGCGGCGATGCGCAGCGCCGGCTGCACGCGCATCTTCGAGAGCACGCGGAACACCTCATCGCCGACCGTCGCCGTGGTGGCGGCGGCGTATTGCGGATAAAGCGGCACGACCAGAATGCGGTCGCAGCCGGCGGCCTGCATGGCGGTAAGGCGCGAAGCGATCGACGGGTTGCCGTAGCGCATCGCCCAGTCGATCGACAGGTAGCGATCTGGCAACGCTTCGGACAATTTCTCCGCCTGCGCGCGCGTGATGGTCTTCAGCGGCGACTCGTCGCGCTCCTTGTTCCAGATTTTGTCGTAGTCGCGGCCCTTGCGGGCGGGCCGCACGACCAGAATGAAAAGGTTGAGCGCCAGCCACCATTTGAGGCGGTTTTCCTCGATCACGCGCGGATCGGAGAGAAATTCCTTCAGGTATCGCCGCATCGACCAGTAATCGGTCGCATCGGGTGTGCCGAGATTGACCAGCAGCACGCCGGTGCGGCGTGGCGGCATGGCCGGTTGGCCCGGCGTTTCGGCGGAAGTCTCGTTCATGGCCGCAGTCAGCGGCAAAGGACGGGCGCGGTCAAGCGGCTAGCCGACCGGACGTTCGTCGGCGATCACTTTGCCGTCGTTGGGCAGCGAGCCGGGCGCGACCAGCTTCACGGCGCCCTTGAGCTTGGTGACCGATTGCAGGCAGGCGGCGACCGCGCCCTCGAGCGAAGCATCGGGCGCGGCGCATTCGGCGAGCAGCGTCATGGTGTCCTGCTCGTTGTCGCGGCCGACGACGAGGCGGAGGCGCTTGAGCTGCGGGTTGCGCGCGGCGACCTCGGCGATCTGCCGGGGATGCACGAACATGCCTTTGACCTTTGCCGTCTGGTCGGCGCGGCCCATCCAGCCTTTGATGCACATATTTGTGCGCCCGCAGGGCGAGACGCCGGGCATGATCGCGGAAAGATCGCCGGTGCCGAGGCGGATCATCGGATAGTCGAGGTTGAACGAGGTCACAACCACCTCGCCGACGTCGCCGGCCGGCACAGGATCGCCGGTACCGGGGCGGACGATTTCCAGCATGACCGACTCATTGACGATCATGCCCTCCGGCGGATCGCTCTCGTAGGCGATGACGCCAAGCTCCGCGGTCGCATAACATTGCAGCACGGCGACGCCGCGACTTTTAAGTTCCGCGCGCAAGGTTGCCGGCAGCGCCGCGCCGCCAGTCAATGCGCGTTTGATCGAGGAGGCGCCCTTGCCGGTTTTTTCGGCGGTGTCACGCAGGATCTTCAGGAAATCCGGAGTGCCGACGTAACCGGACGGCTTGTAGTGCGCGATCGCCTCGAGCTGCTGCTCGGTGTTGCCGACGCCGCCGGGGATAACGGCACAGCCGAGCGCAAGCGCGCCTTCCTCGAGAATGTAGGCGCCCGGCGTCAGATGGTACGAAAACGAATTGTGCACGACGTCGCCGGCGCGGAAACCGGCCGCGAACAAAGCGCGCGCCGCGTTGCCGAAATCCTTGCCTTGGCCCTCGGGCTCGAACAGCGGGCCGGGCGACATTTGCAGACGCTTGGCCTTGCCCGGCGGCAGAACGTTGAAGCCGCCAAACGGCGGATGCTCCTTCTGCAACGCGACGAGATCGGCCTTGGGCAGCACCGGCAGCGTGGCGAGCGCGGCACGCGAGGTGATTTTCGCAGGGTCCACGCCGGCAAGGTGCCTCGCCCAGCCCGGCGCGGTCATCGCATGCGCGACGATCTTCGGCAGCGCCGCGCATTCTTCGCTCTCGCGCAGCGCGGGCGGGCGGGTTTCGAGCGCATCGTAGTGGTCGGCCATTCTTACGCCAGCCAGCGCTTCCTGCGGCGATAATGCTTGCCGTCGCGGAAGGATTTGCGGCGGCCTTCCGAGATGCCGAGGTAGAATTCCTTCACGTCCTCGTTCTCGGCGAGCGATTTCGCATCGCCGTCCATCACCACGCGGCCGTTTTCCAGGATGTAGCCGTAGCGCGCAAACCGCAGCGCCATGTGGGTGTTCTGCTCGGCGAGCAGGAACGACACGCCTTCCCGCTCGTTGAGGTCTTTGACGATCTCGAAGATTTCCTCGACGATCTGCGGCGCAAGACCCATCGACGGCTCGTCGAGCAGGATCATCTTGGGCCGCGACATCAGCGCGCGGCCGACCGCGCACATCTGCTGCTCGCCGCCGGAGGTATAGCCGGCGAGCGAATTCTTGCGCTCGGCGAGCTTGGGAAAATATCGATAGACCATGTCCATGTCGTGCCTGATCGCGGCGCGCCCGTCGCGACGCGTGAAGGCGCCGGTAAGCAGGTTTTCCTCGATGGTCAGATGGCCGAAGCACTGGCGGCCTTCCATCACCTGAATGCAGCCGCGCCGCACCAGCTCGTTCGGCGACAAATCCTGCACCTCGTCGCCGTCGAACAGGATGGCGCCTTTGGTTACGTCGCCGCGTTCCGCGTGCAGCAGATTGGAGATCGCCTTCAACGTGGTGGTCTTGCCGGCTCCGTTGGCCCCAAGCAGCGCCACGATGCCACCTTTGGGCACGTCGAGCGAAACGCCCTTGAGCACCAGAATGACGTGATCGTAGATCACCTCGATATTGTTGACCCGCAGGATGTGCTCGACCTTCGCGGCAGGCGCGGTGCTGGCGTGCTCGACTGCGGACATGAACGAGACTCCGGAAAAAGAGCCTCTCCCCGCGAACGGGGAGAGGTTATTTTCGTTTCGACGTTTGCGCCCCGGCTTACGACGACTTGTCGCAAGCCTCGGTGCGCTTCGGCCAGCCGGCGTTGGCAGTAGAATAGTCCTTGGCCGCGGCGTCGATCAGGGGAACAACTTCGGCCTTGAGCGGCTCGATCCAGTCCGACCCCTTGACCCACTTGGTGCCGTCCCACTTCGCCATATAGGCGGCGTTGTGGCCGTTGTGGTCTTCGCACGACACGCGCATCGGAGCCGCGAAGCCTTCGGCTCCCATTTCCTTCAGGCGCGCGGCCGTAATGTTGAGCGTCTCAAGGCCGCGGCGCATGTCGGCCCCATCGATCATTTTCTTGCCGGTGATCTTCTGCGCGTTGCGGATACCCTCGGCGATGATCATCGAGTTGAGCACACCGCGGTTATAGAGGTTTTCGCCGACGCGATTCTTCGGCGTCTGGCTCTTACCTTTGTCCACGGTGTACTTGATGATGTCCTTGATCACGGGGAAGTCCGTGCCCGCCTGGTTGAAGTCAAGCGACAGATAGCCTTTGGCTTCCGGACCCGCGGGGCGCGCGTCGTCGTCGCCGCCGGCCCACCAGTTGCCGACCAGATGGTCCATCGGGAAGTTATTCTTCACGGCTTCTTTCACCGCCGTCGGATTCATGCTGCCGAAGCCCTGGAGATAGATCCAGGTCGGCCTGTCGCGGCGGATGTTGAGCCACTGCGACGCCTGATTTTGCATTTCAGCCGCTGGCACCGGATAAAGCTTCAGATCGAAGCCGTATTTCTTGGCGAGGTCCTGGAGCAGCGGAATCGGCTCCTTCCCATAGGGCGCGTCGAGGTAGACGAGACCGAGGACTTTGCCCTTGAGCTTGTCGAGGCCACCTTCCTTTGTGCCGACGTAACGGACGAACATCGAGGCGCCGTCCCAATAGGTCGCCGGCGGATTGAATATCCACGGGAACGTGTTGCCATCGGCGGAGGCCGAAAGGCCATAGGCCATCGACAAAATCGGAATCTTGTCGACCGCGGCCTTCGGGATGATCTGCAGCGTGATGCCGGTCGAGTACGGATTGATCACCACCGGATTTTTCGACTTGATCTGCTCGTAGCACTCGACGCCCTTTTTGGTGTCGTAGCCGGTTTCGCACTCTTCAACGATGAGCTTCACGCCACCGATGCCACCGTCGCGCTCGTTGAGCATGTTGAGATAATCGGCCATGCCGTTGACGATCGGCGTTCCGGAACCGGCAAAGGCGCCAGTCCGGTAGGCGAGCAGCGGAATGTAAATTCCGTCGGCTGCGCCGGCCGCAACCGGCGCGAATGAAAGCCCGGCTGCGGCTGTCGCGAGGGCAAAGCCTGTTCCGAGCAGAACACGAGACAACAATCGCATTGCGTTACTCCCTGTCGTTTGGCGGCGACGCCGCCCTTTGTTTCCCGGCCCTTTGCGGACCGCTCCCGTTAGCCCGGGAGTTGGCTCAGATTGTGCACCGTTAGTATGGGAAAGGCCACACCCTCAATTTCTGCTTGCCGATCTGCCACAAACGCGCGAGCCCGTTCGGCTCCACGATCAGGAACAGAACGATCAAAACGCCGATGATCATGAATTGGATGTGCTCGACCGTCGCCGGATGGACCGGGATTCCGAAGTGCGGCGGAATATAGCGCAGCACGATCGGCAGTATGAAAATCAGCGCCGCGCCAAAATACGATCCCGTCAGGCTACCGAGCCCGCCGATAATGACCATAAAGAGAATGAAGAAGCTCAGATTGACATCAAACACCGCCGGCTCCGCGCCCCCGTACCACAGAAACACCAGGAGAGCGCCGGCAACGCCGCAGTAGAAAGACGAGATCGCGAATGCCAAGAGCTTGGTGCGAAGGAGACGAATGCCGATCAGCTCGGCGGCCAGGTCCATATCGCGAACCGCCATCCACATTCGGCCGATGCGGCCGTGAACGAGATTGGATGCAAACCACGTCATGACCACAACGATCGTCAATACGACGAAGTAACGCGTGGTGTCGGTCGCGGTCGCTCCGGTAACGGTGATGCCGAACAGTTTTCGCGTCGGCACCTCGATGGCGCCGGAAGCGTTGTAATTGTAAAACCACGGCTGGCGAATGAAGACCCAGGACAAAAAGAACTGAGAGGCGAGCGTCGCTACCGCCAGATAAAATCCTTTGATGCGCAGAGACGGCAGCCCAAACAATACGCCGACCGCGGCGGAGAAAAATCCCGAGACGATCACCCAAACAAGGATGTTGACGTCGGGGAAATTGCTGGTGAGCTTGTAGCAGGCATAGGCGCCGACTCCCATGAAGCCGCCGGTGCCAAGAGACAACAGGCCGGTATAGCCGGTGAGCAGATTAAGCCCGATCGCCGCGAGCGAGAAAATCAGGAACGGGATCATCACCGCCTGAATGAGAAACGAGCTCCCCAGCCAGGGGATGAGCACGGCGGCGATGAAAAGGATTATTCCAATGCCAATGCGGTCTTGCAAAATCGGCATCACCGCCATGTCGGCGGCGTAGTTGGTCTTGAACTGGCCGGTCTCGCGGTAAAACATCGGTCAGATCCGCTCTATAAGCTTGTCGCCGAACAGGCCTTGTGGCCGGAACAACAGGAAAATGAGCGCGATCACGTAAGCGAGCCAGGTTTCGATGCCGCTGCCGAGCAATGGGCCCCAGTAAAACTCGCCGAGCTTTTCGCCGACACCGATGATGATACCACCGACGATGGCGCCGGGGATCGATGTAAGGCCGCCCAGGATCAGCACCGGAAGCGCCTTGAGCGCGAGAATTTCCAGCGCGAAGGATACGTCCGAGCGCGCGCCCCACATGATGCCGGTGGCAAGCGCGACAAGGCCGGCGGCAAACCACACGATTACCCAGATTTGCTCCAGTGAAATACCGACCGAGAGCGCAGCGCGGTGACTGTCGGCGACGGCGCGCAGCGCGCGTCCGATGCGGGTTTTCTGGAAAAAGACGGCAAGCGCCGCGACCATGATCGAAGCGATGACGGCCGCCGCGATGTCTATTTTCTGCAACGACACGAATCCGCCGGCCATCTTGATGTCGATGGCGCCGCGCGGCAGCAGCAACTGATTGGCGATCATGACTTTCGGTTCGCCGCCGAACACCAGTTCGCCGAAGCCGATCAGGAAATAGGTCAGTCCGAGGGTCGCCATGAACAAGATGATGTCCGGCTGGTTGACCAGCGGCCGCAGCACCAGACGTTCTACCGCAAAGGCAAGCGCAAGCATCACCGCCACCGTCAGGCCGAGCGCAACGAATGCCGGTACGCCGTGTTCGTGCAGCCCGACCAGAGTCAAAGCCGCGAACACCACCATGATGCCTTGCGCGAAATTGAACACGCCGGAGGCCTTGAAGATCAGCACGAAGCCGAGCGCGATCAGCGAATAGAGCACGCCGGCAACCAGGCCGTCCCACACCGTCTGCACAAATAGGTCGGGCGCATGGCCCATCTGCACGAACGGGTCGATGAAGATCTGGTAGAGGAGATGCATCAATTCACCTCATCGTCCCTCAATGCGCCACGCCGAGATAAGCGTCGATCACCGCCTGGTTCTTCTTGATGTC
>Ga0134125_10010048_pt1 | contig 10637 bp, 8 predicted proteins | sample KB31751_FD_96464 | JGI IMG/M metagenome (GOLD analysis project Ga0134125, IMG submission 96464) | Terrestrial soil microbial communities with excess Nitrogen fertilizer from Kellogg Biological Station, Michigan, USA - KB3-175-1 | ecosystem: Environmental > Terrestrial > Soil > Unclassified ...
ATTGCCGCGATGAACCTCGCTGGAGCCGCCCTCGCCGCTCCGGCGCCGAAGCTGCCCTACACCAAGATGGCCGATCTACCCATCGTCAGCATGCAGGTCTATGACGAGAAGGCCAACGCCGACCAGGTGGTGGACGACGCCATGGCCAAGGCCAGGAAGGCCCACAAGCTGCTCTTGATCGACGAAGGCGGCAATTGGTGTCCCGACTGCGTGGTGCTGCACAATCTGATGCTGGTGCCGGCGATGAAGAAATTCATGGAAGCGCACTACGTCGTCGCGATGGTGGATGTGGGCAAATTCGACCGCAATCCGCAGATCGCCGCCCGCTATGGCTACAACGAAAGGCTCAAGGGGGTCCCCACCATCCTGGTGGTGAACCCCGCGACCAACAAGGTGATCAACAGCGAACAGGTGTTCGCTCTGTCCAACGCCGGCCATCAGACGCCGCAGGACCTGGCCGATTACCTGGCGCGCTGGACCGACCCGCAGCAGTCGCAGCTTTCCCAGAATTGAAATTCTGGTGACATTGAACAAAAGCCGCGGAAAGAAATTTTCGCGGCTTTTTTTGATTCAAGCCGGCTTCAGCGCGAGGCCATTTGGCCCGAAGCCGCGCCCGGCGCCAGCGCGTGATCCACCACCTGGATCACGCCGTTGCGCTCATAGACGTCATAGATGGAGATGTCGGCGGTTTCGCCCTTCTCGTCCATCAAGACGACATTGGTGGGTCCGTTCAGCCGTGCCACCAGCACACCGCCTTCGATGGTGCGCAATTTGGCCTGGCCGCCGCCTTCGCCAATCACTTTGAGCAACGTCTGGGAATCATAGCGGCCCGGCACCACCAGATAGCCCATCACGCGGGCGAGCTCGGCCTTGCTCGCTTGCCCGGCGGGCGCGTCTGCTGGGGCGGTGTTGGCCAGGGCTGTATTGGCCAGGGCCGCATTGGTAGGCGCGAAAACGGTGAACTCGCCATCGCCCGCCAGCGCACCGGCAATCCCCGATGCTTTCATCTCGGCGGCGAGCATTGTGTGTTCCGGCGAAGCGGCAATATTTTCCATCAGCGAGCGGTTGGGCAGCATCGCCTGACCGGCGATCATGGGATTCATCACCCCGCCGGCCTGATCTACGATCGGCTTGGGTTGATCCGGAGTGGTGCCGTTGGACGCCACGCCCAGCGCGCCGCCCACGGTCATCGCGGCGGCGGCGGCATATCCGGCAATGGAGAAATAGCTCATGGAACACCCGATCCCTGCCTGATCCGGAAACGGGCGGCTGGGAGGCCGGTTCCAACTTCTGTTACGATTTGCCGGCCTGTTGCTCCAGCGCCTCGCGCTTCATTTCCAGGGCCAGCCAGAGTTCCTCGTCGGCATCGCGAACGGCGGTGCGCTCCGCCAACTCCTCCGACAGGCGGGCGAATTTCTTGGGGTCACTGCCGTAAAGGGCGGGATCGGAAAGCGCCTTTTGCAAGGCGGCGATTTCACGGTTCAGGCTTTCGATCCGGGCCGGCAAGGTATCGAGGGCATGCTGGTCGGAAAATGACAGTTTCAGGGCGCTGTCGCGAACGGACCTAGATTTCGGTGTGGTTGTCCTTCGCTCGAGCTTAGGCCTGGGCTCGGTCTTGGGCGCGGTCTTGACCACGCATTCACCCCGCTGTGCCAACATGTCGGAATAACCGCCGGCATAGGCGGCGAAGCGCCCACCGCCTTCCGCCATCACCGTCATGGTGGCGACCCGGTCCAGGAAATCGCGATCATGGCTCACCACCAGAACCGTGCCTGGATATTCGCCCACGGTTTCTTCCAAGAGGTCCAGCGTCTCCAGATCCAGATCGTTGGTGGGCTCGTCCAACACCAGAAGGTTTGACGGCAGCGCGAACAGCCGGGCCAGCAGCAGCCGCGCCCGCTCGCCCCCCGAGAGAACTTTGACGGGCGTACGCGCCTGGGCGGGAGTGAAGAGGAAATCCTGCATGTAGCTCACCACATGGCGCGGCTTGCCGCCGACAAAGACGGTATCGCTGCCGCCGCCGGTGAGCGCATTGGCCAGATTGTCCTCGGGATGAAGCTCGGTCCGGTTCTGGTCCAGCCGGGCCAGTTCCAAGCCAACGCCCATTTTCACATTGCCGGCGTCCGCCGTCACCACTCCCGTCAAAAGATTGAGCAAGGTGGTCTTGCCCGCGCCATTGGGGCCCACGATGCCCACCCGGTCGCCGCGATGAATGCGCAAGGTGAAATCGCGGATCACCTGTTTGTCGCCAAAGCTTTTCGCCACGCATTTGGCGTCAATGATCTTGGTGCCCGATTGCGCGCCTTCGATCGCTTCCATCTTCACGCTGCCCATCTGCGTCAATTCCTGGCGCCGCCCTTCCCGCAAGGCGTTAAGGCGCGCCAATCGTCCTTGATTGCGCTTGCGCCGGCCGCTGCGGCCGTGGGTGAGCCAATCCAGTTCATTGGCGATTTTGCGATCGCGCTTGTGGCGTTCGATCTCCTCCTGCTCCAGCACGGCGTCGCGCCAGTCCTCGAAGGCGGCAAAACCACGGTCCAGCCTTTTGGTCTGGCCGCGGTCCAGCCACACCACGGCGCGGGAAAGATTTTCCAGGAAACGCCGGTCATGGCTGATCAGGACCAGCGCCGCCCGCATGGCTTTTAGTTCGCTTTCCAGCCACTCGATCGCAGGTAGATCCAGATGATTGGTGGGCTCATCCAGTAGAAGAATATCGGGACGCGGCGCCAGCACCCGTGCCAGCGCCGCACGGCGCGCTTCTCCCCCGGACAGGGTGGTGGGCGATTCCGTCCCCGCCAATCCCAGATTCCCCAACAGATAGAAAGCGCGATTGGGATCGTCGCCCGGCTGAAGCCCGGCCTCGACATAACCGCGGGTGGTGGCATAACCGGAAAGGTTGGGCTCCTGCGGCAGATAGCGGATGGTGGCGCCGGGCTGGGCAAAGCGTTCGCCGGAATCCGCTTCGATCAAACCCGCGGCGATCTTGAGCAAGGTGGATTTGCCCGAGCCATTGCGCCCCACCAGGCAAAGCCGCGCGCCTTCGCCCACGCTCAGCTCCGCCCCGTCCAGAAGCAGCGTGTTACCGAAGCGGATATGGATGTCTTTGAGGAAAAGCAGGGGCGCCATCGGGGCCTTTTGATATGTCTCGATTCTGCGATCAAGCGGTAAAAGGACCTCCGGCGCTATGTATCGCAGAATATCACGACAAAGCAGCTTTCCCTTATCATTGCGTCATGAAATGGAACATGCCTCGGTGTAAAGTGAACGCGGCTTGAAAAAGCCGGGCGGCAATCCCAAAGTCCCGCACATGACCAAGACAACGCGCCGCAAATTCCTCAAAACCGCCCTGGCCGGAAGCGCCGGCGTCGCCGCCGCCGCTGTTCCCGCCCGCGCCGACGACTACATCACGCCCGCCATGACCACGCCGGGCAAGCCCTTCTCCGGCTATGGCATGCCGTCGCCGCATGAGGCCGACGTCAAGCGCATCACCAGGCCGCCGGGGATTTCGCCGGGCACCGGCGCGTCGGATTCGCCTCTGGAACATCTAGAAGGCATCATCACGCCCAACGGGCTGCATTATGAGCGCCACCATAACGGCGTGCCCGATATCGATCCCGCCACCCACAAGCTTCTGATCCACGGCCTGGTGAACAAGCCGCTGGAATTCTCGGTGGATGCCCTGCTCCGGTATCCGCGTTACAGCGCCATCCATTTCCTGGAATGCGGCGGCAACAGCGGCGCGCTGGCCGGGCCTCAACCCGTCCAGGCGAGCGGCGGTACCATTCACGGCCTTCTGTCTTGCGCCGAATGGACCGGGGTGAAGTTGGGCATGCTGTTGGACGAAGCCGGCGTTCAGCCCGAGGGCAAATGGATTTTGGCGGAAAGCGGCGATGCCGCCAGCCTGTCGCGTTCCATTCCCCTCAAGGAGGCGCATGAACAAGGCATCCTCGCCCTTTACCAGAATGGCGAACGCATCCGCCCCGAGCAGGGTTATCCGGTGCGCCTGCTGATGCCGGGCTGGGAAGGCAACCTAAACATCAAATGGCTGCACCGGATCAAGGTCACCGACGGTCCCACCATGACCAAGGACGAGACCTCCAAATACAGCCAGTCGCTCAAGGACGGCAAAGCGCGCCAGTTCAACTTCATCCAGCCGGTCAAATCGGTGATCACGCGGCCCTCAGGCGGCATGACCATGAGAGGCCCCGGCTATTACGAGATTTCCGGCGTTGCCTGGTCGGGCCATGGCAAGATCACCAAAGTGGAAATCTCCATGGACAAGGGCGCAACCTGGGTGGAAGCCGAAATGCCCGGACCGGTCCTGCCCAAATGCCTCACCCGCTTCCGCCTGCCTTGGGAATGGGACGGCAAGGACGCGGTGCTGCAAAGCCGCTCCACCGACGAGGCGGGCAATGTGCAGCCCACCCGTGCGCAGTGGAAAGTGCCTTACTCCAACGCGCAATTCTATCAAGTCAACGCCATCCAATGCTGGCAGGTGAGCGCCGATAATTCGGTGAAAAATGTCTATGCTTAAACCGCTTCTGTTCTTGCTCGCCGCCGCCGCGCCGCATTTCGGCCAGCCCGCCGATCCTGCTCTGATCAAGGCCTGGGATGTCTCGATACCGCCCGATGGCAAAGGCCTGCCGCCCGGCCATGGCTCGGTGTCGGAAGGTCTGGCGATCTATACCGAGAAATGCGTGATGTGCCATGGCGTGAATGGCGCGGGCAAACCCGCCGATCAGCTCACCGGCGGCATCGGCACCCTGGCCAGCGATCACCCGGTCAAGACCGTGGCCAGCTATTGGCCCTATGCCACCACCTTGTTCGATTACATCCGCCGCGCCATGCCGGTCACGCATCCCCACTCGCTCAGCGATCATGAGACCTATGCGCTGGTGGCCTATATCCTCTCGATTGACGGCATCGTGAAGAAGAATGACGTGCTGGACGCGAAAAGCCTGCCCAAGATCAAGATGCCCAACCGGGACGGCTTCATCGACGCTTACGGCGCGACCAAGCGGTAAGCAAAACTAGGCGCGACGCCACGGCACCATCAGATTGTTCTGCTCGCCCAGGCCTTCGACCGACAATTTCAACCGGTCGCCGGGCTTCAGATATTGTGGCGGTTTCATCCCCATCGCCACACCTGGCGGTGTGCCGGTGGCGATGATGTCACCGGGCAGAAGCGTCATGAAATGACTGATATCGCTCACCAGCTTTCGCACGCCGAAGATCATGGTCCGGGTCGAGCCGTCCTGGCGGCGCACGCCATTCACTTCGGTCCATAACTTAAGATCCTGCGGATCGGCGATTTCGTCCTTGGTCACCAGCCATGGACCCAGGGGCGCGAAACTGTCGCAGCCTTTGCCCTTGTCCCATTGGCCGCCGCGTTCGGTCTGATATTCGCGTTCCGACACGTCGTCGATCACGCAATAGCCAGCGATGTGGTCCATCGCCTCCGGCTCATTGACATAAGACGCGCGCGTGCCGATCACCACCCCAAGTTCCACTTCCCAGTCGGTCTTGATCGAACCGCGCGGCACCATGATGTCGTCATTGGGACCGGTGATCGCGCTCAGCGCTTTCAGGAACAGGATGGGCTCTTTGGGGATTGGGGCGCCGGTCTCGGCGGCGTGGTCGGCGTAATTGAGTCCGACACAGACGATCTTGGAGATTCCCGTCAGCGGCACGCCCAGACGCGCGCCATGCGACACCACCGGCAGGCTTCCCGCATCCAACTGCGCCAACCGCTCGAGGGTTTGCGGGGAGAGACGATCGGGCGTGATGTCCGCGACCGCGCCCGAAAGATCGCGGCGAGTCCCGTTGCTATCGATCAGCCCCGGCTTTTCCTCGCCTTTGGCGCCCCAGCGTATCAGTTTCATGGGTCTTTTCCTTTAAATCGAGATCTCTTCCAGCCTGCGGTTCAGGGTCTTGGGACCCCATAGCGCGACCACCAGGATCATCACCACCATGGCCGCGCCGATAAATAAGGCCACCGCGGGGGCGCCACCTTCGCGCAAGAAGAAGCCGATCATCAATCCTGCCAATGCCGCGGACACACGGCTCCAGGAATAGACGAAACCCACGGCGCGGGCGCGGATGCGGGTGGGAAACAGTTCGGCCTGATAGCCATGCAGCGCGAAAGAGAGCCAATTGTTGGCCAAGGTCACGCCCGCGCCAAACAGGATCACCAGCATCGCCACATCCTGGCGCGCGAACAGGAAAATGCATATGCCGCTGATCGCGCCCGCCGTCACGATCTGCCATTTGCGCTCCATCCGGTCGGCGATGGCATAGGCCAGGAGCGGCCCCAGCGGATTGGCCAAGGCAATGATGAAGGCATATTGCAGACTGGTGGTGACATGGATGCCCTTGGCGATCAGAAGCGTGGGTACCCACGAGCCGAAGCCATAGAAAGCGATGGTCTGCATGGCGTTGAATACGGACATGACGACGGTGCGTTTGAGATAGGGCGGCCGGAACAATTCCGCGAAGCGGCCTTTGCTTTCCAGGGACTCATGCGCCGGCAATGCAGGCGGCAAAGGCCGGCCCAGGTCGCTTTCCGCCTGGGTCTCCAGCGTATGCAGGATCGCTTCGGCTTGTAGTTTGTCGCCATGCAATGCCAGCCAGCGCGGGCTTTCCGGAACTGCCAACCGAAACCACCACGCCAGCAACGCGCCAGAGGCGCCAATCAATGCCACCCAGCGCCAGCCATCCAGGCCCAAGGGATGCAGCGGCTGAAGCAGCCAGCTCAACAACGCCACCAGAGGCACCACGGCAAACTCAATGCCCTGGTTGACGGCGAATACCTGGCCGCGGCGAGGCGGCGGCACCAATTCCGGCAACAGCGTATCGATGGTGATCTGTTCCAGCCCCACGCCGATGGCGGCGATGAAGCGCCAAAGATCGATCGCAGCGGCGCTGTGCTGGAATGCCATTACTGCCGTCGCCAGCGAATACCAGACCAGCGATATGGTGAAGATGGTGCGCCGTCCCAACCGGTCGGCAATGAAGCCGAAGCCCATGGTGGCCAGCCACATGCCGGCGAAGGTGCAGAAGACGAAAAAACCCACACCATCGGCGGCGAAGAAGCCCGCCGGCCGCGCCGTGAACAAGCCGCTCGCCACCAGACCCGGCGCGACATAGGCGGTCATCAAGAGATCGTAGAACTCGAACGCGCCGCCGAGCGAAATCAGGACCACCAGGCGCCACAGGCCGCGCGTCAAGGGCAGCCGGTCCAGCCGTGCCGCCACATCCCCGGCATACGTATTCATGTTGGCCGCGATCTTGGTTGCTGGCGTGATGAGTTAGGGTTCTAATCGTGCCTTGAGATCGCGGCAACAGCGGGCAGGAATGGAATGGCAAAGGCAGATTTCTCGATAGACGCGCTGCCCAGCCCTTCCCTGCTGTTGGACCGGCCCAAGCTGGAGCGCAATGCGGCACGCATGCGCGAGCGCGCGAAGGCGCTGGGCATTTCGCTCAGGCCGCATCTGAAGACCGCCAAGTCGGTGGACGCGGCCCGCTTTGTGTTGGGCGGTGCGCCGGGCCCTGCCACCGTCTCCACCCTCAAGGAAGCGGAAATGTTCGGCAAAGCCGGCATCACCGACCTTCTCTATGCCGTCTCGATCGCGCCGCAAAAGCTGACCAAGGTAATAGAGCTGCGCCAAGCCGGCATCGACCTCAAGATCATTCTCGACTCGCTGGAAGCCGCCCAATTCGTCTCGGCCCATGCGCGCCAGCGTGGCGGCGACATCGCGGCGATGATCGAAGTGGATGTGGATGGTCATCGCTCGGGCGTGCCCTGGAACGATCATCAGGCCCTGATCGCCATCGCGCGCGCAGTCAGCAACGACGCCAAACTGCACGGCATCCTTTGCCATGCCGGTGACAGCTATCATGCGCACAGCCCCGCCGCGCTGGAAGAGGCGGCAGGGCTGGAACGCAGCCGCATGGTGGCGGCCGCCGGGGCGCTCAGGGACGCCGGCATCGCCTGTCCTGTCGTCAGCGTGGGCTCCACGCCCACCGCGCTCTCGTCCCGTTCCTATGAGGGAATCACCGAGCTTCGCGCCGGCGTCTATATGTTCTTTGACATGGTCCAGGTGGGGATCGGCGTCTGTGCGGTCGATGATATCGCGCTCTCGGTGCTCGCCACCGTGATCGGTCATCGCCCGGACAAGAACTGGATTATCACTGACGCCGGCTGGATGGCGCTATCTTCGGACCCGGGGCAGGGACGGGATTTCGGCCTGGTGTGCGATGCACAAGGCCGGCCCTATCCTGATCTGGTGGTGCTCTCCACCAACCAGGAGCACGGCATCGTGGGGATCAGGCCCGGTTCGCGGGCTTCGCTTCCGGAGCTGCCGATCGGCATGCGGCTGCGCATTCTGCCCAACCACGCCTGCGCCACCGCCGCGCAGCATGACCAATATCATCTGCTGGATGGGCAAAACCATGTTGCCGGGACATGGCCCCGTTTCCGTGGCTGGGATTGAAAGCCGCATTGGGTTGAGGTCCACTCCCCTGCCCGTTTGCAAGGACTTTCCATGAACCGCCTGCTGCTCACCTCCGCCGCATCGCTTTGTCTTGTTGCCACCGGGGCCTTGGCCAATGAAGGCATGTGGACCTTCGACAATTTTCCCGTCGCCTCGGTCAACCAGGAATATGGCCTGCATATCGATCAGGCGTGGCTCGATCGGTTGCGCGGCGCCGCGGTCAGGCTGTCGAGCGGCTGCTCCGCCTCGGTGGTCACCGCCGATGGCCTGGTCCTGACCAACCACCATTGCGTGCGCGATTGCGCCCAGGAACTGTCCAGCGCCAGCAAGGATTATGTGAAGGAGGGTTTCCAGGTCGCCAGACGCGAGGACGAAAAGCTTTGCCCCGGCATGCAGGCGGAAATCCTCAACAGTATTTCCGACGTCACCGACCGCGTGACCAACGCGGCAGCCGGCAAGACCGGGCAGGATTTCATCAAGGCGCGTGACGCCGAAATCGCGGCAGTGGAAAAGGAAGGCTGTGCCGGCAAGGAGGACAAATTCCGCTGCCAGGTGATCAACCTCTATCAAGGCGGTCAGTACAAGCTTTACACCTATCGCAAATATTCCGATGTGCGGCTGGTGTTCGCGCCCGAGGGCCAGACCGCTTTCTTCGGTGGCGATCCGGACAATTTCAACTTCCCCCGCTACGATCTCGATTGTTCCTTCGTGCGGCTCTACGAAGACGGCAAGCCGATCAAATCGCCGGATCATCTGATCTGGAGCACGGCCGCGCCCACCGATGGCGAACCCATCTTCGTCGCGGGCAATCCCGGCTCGACCCAACGGCTTTTGACCGCGGATCAGCTGCAAAGCCTGCGCGACCTGGCATTGCCGGAAACGCTGATCTTCATCTCGGAGCTGCGCGGCCGCTTGATCCGCTTCACCGAGGAAAGCGCCGAACATAATCGTATCGCCAACGATCTTCTGTTCGGCATGGAGAACAGCTTCAAGGCCTTTCACGGCGAGGAAAAGGCCCTGGTCGATCCGGCGCTGATCACCGCCAAGCGCAAGGCCGACGCCGATCTCAAGGGCCAGGTGGCGAAGAATTCCAGCCTGGCCGCCGATATCGGCGATCCCTGGAGCGACATCGCCAAGGTCCAGGGCGATTATCGGGCGCTCTATATGCCGTATGGGATGATGGCGACGCGTGCCGGGCTGGGCTCCGATCTCTTCCGCTTCGCCCGCACCCTGGTGCGGGCCGCGGAAGAAAAGGCCAAGCCCAATACCGAGCGGCTGCCGGAATATACCGACAGCCGGTTGGCGTTGTTGAGCAAGACCATTCTCGATCCCCAGCCGGTCTATCCCGATCTGGAGCAGGTGACCTTGGAATTCTGGCTGTCAAAGCTTCGGGAAAATCTCACCGCCGACTCGGCGGGCACCAAGACATTCCTGGGCAAGGATTCGCCCGAAACCCGGTCGGCGCGGCTGGCGGGGTCCAAGCTGGGCGATCCCGCCGTGCGCAAAGCCTTGTGGGACGGCGGCATGGCGGCAATCCGAGCCTCGAACGATCCCATGATCAAATACGTGCTGGCCACCGATCAGGCCTCGCGCGACATCCGCAAGCAATATGAGAACCGGGTCTCAGGGCCCACCGACCGCGCGGCGCAAAAGATCGCTCGCGCCCGCTTCGCCATTTACGGTACCCATGTTTATCCCGACGCGACGTTCTCGCTGCGTCTGTCGACCGGCAAGGTCGAAGGCTGGACCGACAATGGCGCCACGGTCGCGCCCTTCACCTATTACAAGGGCCTGTGGGAACGGGCGACCGGCCAATTCCCCTTCGAACTGGCGCCGCGCTGGCAGGCGGCGCAGAACAAGGTCAATCCCGGCACGGTGCTGGATTTCACCACCGACAACGACATTATCGGCGGCAATTCCGGCTCGCCCGCGGTGGATGCCAAGGGCGAAGTGGTAGGCGCGGTATTCGACGGCAATATCGAAAGCCTGGGCGGCGCCTTCGGTTTCGATGACCGGGTTAATCGCGCGGTGATCGTCTCGACTGCGGCGATCAGCGAAGCGCTGCGCAATGTCTATGGCGACCAGACGCTGGCGTCCGAGCTGGAAGGGCGCCGCCTTTAATCCGGTACGATAGGATCGAGCCGCCTA
>Ga0134125_10010050_pt1 | contig 10637 bp, 9 predicted proteins | sample KB31751_FD_96464 | JGI IMG/M metagenome (GOLD analysis project Ga0134125, IMG submission 96464) | Terrestrial soil microbial communities with excess Nitrogen fertilizer from Kellogg Biological Station, Michigan, USA - KB3-175-1 | ecosystem: Environmental > Terrestrial > Soil > Unclassified ...
CTGTGTCTGCGGGACGAGAAACGGCCGCAGCACGACCCGTCCGAACCCGGCCGCCTCGAGCTCCGCGACGATCGTCTCGACCGAGTACTGCCGCGGGTTGAGGTCGAAGACGAGCTTCTTCTTCGTAAACGTGCGGGCGCGCGCGAAGAACGCCGTGCGGTCACGCGCGTAGTAGATCGCGCGGAAGACCGTCGTCGCGGCCACCGGCGCGGGCGGCTCGTAGGTATCCAGCTCGCCCTGCTCCACCGCAGCGTTGTCAGGGAAGCGCGTCGAGGCGAGAAGCTTCGAGGCCGCGTCGACCATCGCCGGCTCGGCGTCCACGCCGCGGTAGCGGAGACCGCGGCCGAGGAGGTGGGGTCCGAGACCGCCGTCGCCGCAGGCCAGGTCGAGCACCTCGTCGCCCGGCGCGAGCATCACCCCGAGCGTCGCGACGAGCTCCGCCCGGTGCGCGAGGTACGCGTCCGGCGAGGCGTACGCCGTCTCCGACCAGCGATCCGCCTTGCCCGCGAACTGGCCCGTCTTGTCGCTCACAGCCGCGCGAGCGTCTCGGGATGCCGGGTCACGAAACGCGCCATGCTGCGGGCGTGCCACAGGGTGTGGCGCGACACGAACCTGCGGTCGGTCACCCGCGCCCACTCGTGCGTCACGCGGGCGGCCGGCACGTACCAGCGCTCCCAGCCCGCGCGCATCGCGCGGTAGCAGAGGTCGATGTCCTCCACGTAGTGCCGGTAGCCCTCGTCCCAGCCACCAAGCTCCACGAGCATCTCCCGACGCATGAGCAGGAACGCGCCGAGCAGCCAGTCGGCCTCGACGGGGGCGGTGACGTCCTCGTCGAGGTGATAGTGCTCCCGCTGCCGCTCGAGCGGCGGGAAGAGCCGGCGCAGCGGTGTCCGGCGGACGAGCGTGCCGCGCACGGTGGGAAAACTCCGCCGCGTCGGCTGCCACGAGCCGTCCGGCCAGACCGTCCGCGGGCCGGCGATCCCGCAGCGCTCTCGCGTCGTGGCGAAGCCGTGGAGCACCCCGACCGCGTCCGGGTCGGGCACGACGTCCGGGTTCGAGAAGAGCACCCAGCTCCCGGACGTCGCGGCGACGGCGAGGTTGACGTTCTCGGAGAGCCTGCGCGGCACCGCGTTCTCGAGGACCCGCGCACCGGGCGGGAGCTCGTCGGGCACCGAGCCGGGCCGGTTCGCGACGACGACGAGCTCGTCGACCTGCGGCGCGAGGCGCGGGAGCAGCGTCGCGAGCTCGTCGGTGTGCCCGTGCGAGATGACGACGCCCGAGATCTCCGTCACGACCCGAGTGCCTCCACGTAGACCTGCACCGTCGCGTCCGCGGTGCGCTCCCAGGAGAAGTCGCGCGCCCGTGCGAGCCCGGCCGTGCGCAGCCGTTCAGTCTCCGCGAGCGCCCGGCGGATCCCGTCCGCGAGCTGCGACTCCTCCACGACGACCGCGGCGTCACCCGCGACCTCGACGAGCGCCGGATCGGGAACAACGACGACCGGCGTCCCTGACGCCATCGCCTCGACGACGGGGAGCCCGAAGCCCTCGTGCCGCGACGGCTGGACGAGGCACGCGGCGCCCCGGTAGAGCTCGGCAAGCCGCTCGACGGCGACGTAGCCCTCGAGCCTCGCCCCCTGCGCGCGCAGCTCCGCCGCGACCGACTCGTCCTTGACCGGTCCGACGACGACGAGCTCGAGCCCCGCCTCGCGTGCGGCGGCGAGCGCGGCGAGCTGGTTCTTCCTCGGCTGGATCGCGCCCACGGCGAGCGCATATGGCCCAAGTTGCAAGTTGCAACTTGCGCCGTCCGGCCCGAACGCCGGGTCGACGCCGTTGGGCGTCACGACCACTCGTTCGGGCGGGACGCCGTAGCGCTCGACGAGATCGCGCTTCGTCCGCTCCGAGACGGTCAGGACCCGCGCGGCGCCCCGAGCCGCTCTCGGCACCACACGGCGGAAGATCCAGCGGTCGCGACGGCCCATCAGAACGGGATCCTCGCGCTCGAACGAGAGGTCGTGGATCGTCACGACGACCGGACAGGGGGCGCGGAGCGGCCGCGCATACTGGGTGTGCACGAGCGAGGCGCCGAGGCGATCCAGGACCCGGGGCAGAGCCCACGCCATCCGCAGCTCCTGCGAGCGCGCCGGGAGGGAGACCGCCTCGACGCCCTCCGGGACGAGCTCGGGGTGCCGGGTCACCGCCCCGATCCGGAGCCCGGCCGCCGCGGCGGGGCCGGGGAGCGTCCGGAGGAGGTTGCGCACGTAGCTCTCGTCGCCGGTCCGCTTGCGGCCGAGGACGTCGGCGTCGACGACGACGAGGCTCACGCGAGCTCCCGCCAGAGCGCCTCGACGAGATCGGCGGAGCGGTCCCAGGTGAAGGCCGCGGCCCGGGTCAGACCGGCCGCGACGAGCTCGTCGCGCCGTCGGACCGCCTCGCCGATTCCTGCCGCGATCGCGGCAGGATCCCGCGGGTCGACGAGCACCGCGGCGCCCGCGGCGACCTCCTCCGTCGCGCCACCGCGGCTCGTGACGACGGGTGTCCCGCACGCCATCGCCTCCAGGATCGGAAGCCCGAAGCCCTCGTAGAGCGACGGATAGACCAGGCACCGTGCCCCGCGCAGCAACGCGGCGAGCTCGGTGTCGCTCGGCTCGCCGACCCATCCCTCGACGGCGACGCCGCCCCAGCCGGTCGCGCCGGCCACGCGGAGCTCCACCCCGGCCGATCGCGCGGCCTCGACCGCTGCGGCGAGATTCTTCCGCGGCTCGAGCGTGCCGACCGCGAGGACGTAGTCGCCGCCGGCGACGGGACCGTCCTGGCCGAACACGGGGTCGACGGCGTTCGGCACGATCCGCGTCCGCTCGGTCGGCACGCCCAGCAACTCGACGAGCTCGTCACGGGTGAAGGCCGAGACGCAGACGATCGCGTCCGCTGCTCGGACGCCCGCCCGGAGCGCCGGCACTCCGGTCGCGCGATGCCAGCGTGGGAACGCCTCGGGGTGACGGAGTAGTGCAAGGTCGTGGACGGTGACGACGAGCGGGGCCCTCGGCCGCAGCGGTGCCCGAAACGTCGTGCAGTGGAGGACGTCCAGCGCGCCTGCCGCCCGGCCGACGCGGAACGGGTACCAGACCGCGTCGCGGCGCACGGTCGCGAGCCGGCCGGATCCCCCGCTGGAGAGGCCGACGAGCTCGAGCCCCGGACGACCCCTGAGCGCGCCGAGGAGCCCTGCCACGTGGCGCGCCGTCCCGGCCCGCGTCTGGACGAGCGGCGACGTGTCGAAGCCGACCTTCAGCTTGTGACGATTCAACACAAGCTCACGACGCTGCGGCCCGCCGGATCGCCTCGCGGGGCTCCGGATAGCGGAGGAGCGCCTCCGCGCCGGCGGGATCGAGCCACCGCGCCGCCACGTGCTCGTGGTCGAGCTCGGGCTCCCACCCCGCCGGTGCGTCGGCCACGAACGTCCACACGGTGATCCGCTCCGTCCCCGCTGGGAAGCGGGCGCGCACCGGCTCCGGGTCCCCTGCCAGGTCGTAGGAGAGGGAGCCGCCCAACGGGCGCGGGGCGGCGACGAGGCCGGTCTCCTCCTCGAGCTCCCGACGCGCGGCGGCCACCGGAACCTCGTCCCACTCGACTCCGCCCGCGACGAGATGCCAGTAGCCGAGCTTCTCGACCGAGCGGAGCAGCACGAGGTACTCCGCGCCGTTCGCGCCTGGCCGCCGGACGACGATCGCGACCTCCTCGGGTCGGCGGTTCCCGCTCACGCACGCTCCTCGAGCGCCGCGAGGATCGTCGCGCCCGTCCCGCGCCAGGAGAATCGCGCCGCGTGGACGAGACCGCGCGGGACGAGCTCCTCCCGACGGGCGAGCGCGTCCCGGATTCCCTCTGCGATCGCCCCGGGATCGAGCGGATCGACGCGCACCGCCGCATCGCCGCAGGCCTCGTCGAGCGAGGGATGTGCGGACGCGACGACGGGCGTTCCGCAGGCCATCGCCTCGATCACGGGGATCCCGAAACCCTCGTAGAGCGAGGGGTACACGAGCGCAGCGGCACCCCGATAGAGGCTGCCGAGGTCGCCGTCCGGGACGTAGCCGAGCCGCTGGATCCGCGGATCGGCGAGGTCGGGACGGTCGCCCCAACCTTCGCCCCCGACGAGCGTGAGCCCGAGCTCGCCGTCGAGCAGCCGCCATGCCTCGACGAGCCGAGCGAGGTTCTTGCGCGGCTCGATCGTGCCGAGCCCGAGGATGGCCGGTCCGCCGAGATGCGCCGACCAGCCCTCCGGTGTCAGCCCCGGATCGACGCCGGGCGGCGCATGGACGATCCGGCCCGGCTCGATCCCGAGCGTCTCGCCCAGGTCGGCGGCGGTGAAGCGGGAGTTCGCGAAGACGACGTCGCACGTCTCCGCCGCGTTGCGGGCCTTCCGCGTGTGCATGGAGATCGTCCTCGCAGTGCACCACTCGGGGTGGTGAAACGGGACGAGGTCGTGGAAGACCGTCGCGCGCACCCCGGCCCGCTGGGCGGGGTACATCCACTCGCTGAAGAGAAAGGCGTCGAGCGCGCCGGCGAGCCGCTCGACCGCCGGGTGCCCGGCGCGGCTCCACGCGGTGCGGAGCGCATGCGACGCCGGCAGCGGCAGGAGCCTCGTCCGCACCGGGATGCCGTCGAGCGCCGCCCGGATCCGCGCCGGGCCGTTCACGCTGGTCGGCGCGAAGGCGAGCACCTCGTGCCTCCCGACCGCGTTCTCGGCCATCCCCGCGAGCGCGCCGCGGATGTAGTTCCCGATGCCCGTTCGGGGATGGGAGAGGGGCGACACGTCGACGACGACCCTCATGCCGGCCGGTGGTACACCAACGAGTCGAAGTGCGCACCGAGCTGCCGCACGTCGGTGCTCCCCTCGATGCGGTTCGCGGGAACACGAATCGGTGAGACACGGAAGTCGACGACACACATCCCGTCGACCGCCGTCAGCGGCACGCGCAGCGTCACCGCCCCGGTCGCCGGCACCGAGATCCGCGCCGCCGGCCGGCCCCCGACCAGGGCGAGCACGTCGGTCAGCTCGTTCCCGACGAGGTTCGGGTCCGTCTGGAGCACGACGTCGAGCTCGCCGCCGCGGCAGTGCCTTCTCGCCCAGCGCACGCGCGGGCCCGACCACGTGTCGTTCGGGTAGATGCCCGTCAGCGTCGTCGTGGAGGACAGCGGGCCCGTCAGGCGCCAGAGGGTGATCCCGAGCGGCACGTCGCTGGCCACGATGTCCCCGTCCGGGCTGATCGAGCCGTCGAGCAGCGCGTACCGCGCGTCGATCGTCGCTCCCGTGGCCGTGCGGAGCGTGCCGTCGACCGGGTCCGGGGTCACCTGCAGCTCGCCGATGCCGCCCGGCGTCGGCGCGACCGTGTAGTAGACCTGGCCCACAGCGCGGTTGAAGAACTCGTTCTGGTTGACCGTGAAGCGGTCCGCGCGCCCGGTCCAGAGCACGGCGACCGAGCCGTCGCCGTTTACGTGCTGGTCGATCCAGTCCCGATCGACGCCACGGATGCCGGTGAACAGCGCCCCGCGCCCGGCGACGAGCACCCCGTGCGGGCCAGCCCAGACCGGCTGCGTGAACACGGCGAACAGCGCGAGCAGGACGAGCGGGACCGCGATCGCGCTGCGCGCCGGCACGAGGATGAGCAGCGCGAGGAACGCGAGCGCGCAGAGCAGGACCGTCAACCGGTAGGAGTTGCCGACGAGGTACTGGTTGACCGTCCACAGCGGGATCAGGGAGAGCGTGTCCGACTTCGCGGGCTCCCCGACGAACCGGTGGTACGGGAACGCCGTCACGAGCCCGACGGCGACCAGGGCCCCGACGCCGAGGGCGAGCACGGGACGCGGAGCACCGAGCTCCACCCAGGCGAGCAGCACGATCACGAGGAGCGGTGCGAGAAAGAAGAGATAGCGATCCTGGACGCGATCGGATGCGAAGCGCGAGGCGAACCCGGCGACGACGAGCGTCGACGTGGCCACGAGCGCGAGGGTCGCCGCGAGGTGGGCCTGGAGCGCCGGCGGGAGCCGGCGCGCCCGGAAGAGCAACACCACGAGCACGGCGACGGGGATCGCGCAGACGTACAGCGTCACGACCTCGATGTGCCAGAGCCAGAAGCGGAGCACCTGGCCGACGTCGTAGCCGCCCTCGCCGACCACGCTGTACGCGCCGAGCAGGCCGGAGATCGAGCCGCCGCGAAGAAGCTGCCCGACGAGCACCACGACGACGAGGCCGACGGCGCCGCCGACGAGCGGGAGGAAGGGTCGCAGCACGCGGAGGTCCCAGCGCAGGAGCGCGAGGACGAACGGCGCGAGCACCGCTGCGCCGACGAAGCCGAGTGCCTGCGAGCGGGTCGCCACCGCAGCGACGAGCACGACCACGAGAAGCGCGACCCTGCGCAGGCTCGGTCGCTCCAGCACCAGTACGAGCGCCCAGGCGAAGAGGAGCGCGACGGGGTAGAAGAGATTCTCGGTGACGATAGTCGCGGTGTAGGCCATCGAGGGCACGGCGACCGCGATCACGGCCGCGAGCAGGGCGAGCAGCCGCCCCGCGACGCGGCGGGCGAGCAGCCAGGCCGGCACGGCGGCGAGGGACATCGCGAGCGCGTTCGTCGCCTTCGCCGCCGCGTACGCGTTCGGCAGCGCGTCGAACAGCCAGTAGGCGGGGGCGATCAGCGCCGGGTAGAGGATGCTGTAGCCGTGCACCGGCACGCCCCGGATGGCGAAGGAGCCGGTCTCGACCAGGCTCTTCGCAAGCTCGGAGTAGATGAGCTCGTCGACGAAGATGAACGGCCCCGGCATCTTGTGGACGAGCCACAGCCGACCCAGCACGGAGGCAACGACGATCCCCGTGAGCCAGGCGGCGTCCGGGATCCGGGCCGCGCGCTCGCGAAGCGAGCTACCCACCGAGGTGGGGTTCCTTCAGGCGATGCGATCCAGGTCCCTCGCGTGTGATGAGCGGCGCCATGCGTCGTCCTCAGTCGTCCCGATACCTACTGGTATCGGGACTCCCTGCGTCCTCGCCTGGCTTGCTCCTCACACGCGAGGAACGGGGCAGCATCCCCTGAAGGAACCCGAGCTCGGAGAGCCGCCGGGCGATCTCCGACGCCTCGGGGCTCCCCGGCGCCACGCCGACGGATGCCGCGGCCTCGCTCACCTCGCGCAGCACCGCGGAGCCGACGGCCCCGCCGCCCGCGACGCGTTCGAACGCCGCGGCCTGGAGCTCCGCGACCCGGTCGAGGTCGTGGGTCGTCCGCGCCAGCTCCTCCGCCCCCGCGCCCATCGCGAGCCGGACGTCGGGCCGGTCGGCGAGGAGCCCGAGGGCGGCGGCGAGATCCGCCGACTCCGCCGCTCCGAGCGGGACCTTCAGTGCGACGTCGCCGGGCAGCTCGGAGAACCACCCGACGTCCGAGACGACGAGCGGCTTGCCGAGGACGAGCGCACGGATCGCCGTGCCCGACGTCTCGCCCATCGTCGGAGAGCGAAGGTTCACGTGCACGTCGCAGGCCGCCATCAGGCTCCACAAGCGCCCCTCGTCGACGTAGCCCTCGCGGACGATGCCTTCGTCGTCCAGCCCGAGCCGCTGGAGGCGTCGTTCGACGTCGAAGCCCGGAGACGTCGCCCCGACGAGCAGTAGCCTGGCACCGGGGTGGCTCCTGCGGAGCCGGGCGAACGCCTCGAGCAGCTGCGGCACGCGCTTGCTCTGGTTGACGTTTCCGAAGGCGCCGATCAGCGGCACTCCCGCGACTCCGGCCGGCTCGGGGTGCGGGTCGGGCCAGGCCGGATGGGGGACGACTGCCACCGGTCCGCCGTAGCCGGCCGCGCGGACGTGCTCCTCGACATAGTGCGAGTGGACGACGAGACCGGCCGCGAGGGAGAGCACCTCGCCCGTCAGCGGGAAGTCCTCGGGCCGAGACTCCCAGAGCGGGGGGATCCGCTTGTCGAGCACGCCGTGGGCGAGAAGCCGGCCGACGACCCCGTGCTCCCGCTCCATCGCGTCGAGGTACCCGTGGCCGTCGCGTCGCGCGATCGTCACGCCTGCGACGAGGTGGTGGAGGACGAAGTCGTGCAGGACGACGAGTCCCGGCGTGCGCCGGAGCGCGTCGAGGATCCAGCCGTGGGCGGCCGGGTCGTTGCCGATGTGGTAGACGGCGAGGTCGACGCCGCGGGGCGGGCGCTTCGCTCCACGCTTCGCCACGGTGACGTCCACGTGACGGCGCAGCGCGGGGAGCAGAAGCGCCGAGTAGTCCGCGATGCCCGACGACTCCGGCGGCATCGGCGAGAAGTACGCGACCCTCACGAGAGGAGCCTCGCGATCGCGCGCTCCCACGTCACCTCGTCCGCGAGCGCCTTGCCGGCGCGACCGAAGGCCTCGGCCTCGGCGCCGTGCTCGCTGAGCCAGCCCGCGGCCCTGGCGATCTCGGCGGGCTCGGGCGCGACGACGAGGCCCGTCTTCCCGTCGTGGACGACGTCGAGGGGCCCACCCGCGTCGGTGGTGGTGATCACGGGCTTGCCCGAGAGGAACGCCTCGTACGGCCCCATCCCGAAGTCCTCGTCGACCGGCGCGTAGAAGACGGCGGTGCAGGTGGCGTACAGCTCCGCGAGCCGCTCGGCCGAGACCCGCCCTTCGAACCGCACCCGGCCGTCGAGGCCGCGGGCGCGCGCGACCTCCTCGAGCCGCACCCGGTCGGGCCCGTCGGAGACGATCACGACGTCGAAGCCCGACTCCAGCGCCGCTGCGTCGAGCAGGAGGTCGATCCGCTTCGCAAGGTCGAGCCGGCTCGCGGAGAGCACAAAACCCTGGGCTGGAGCCGTGCGGTACGGCAGCGCCTGCGGCGGGTGCGGAAGCACCTCGGCCTCGAGGCCGGTGGAGCGGGCCAGCCGTCCCGCCACGTTCGCCGACGTCGCGAACAGCCGGGTCGCCTCGCCGAGCGCGAGCCGGTCGAGGGTCTGCACCTGTCGCCGAAGCGCCCGGTCCTCCGCCGAGGGCCCGAACTGGCCGAGGTCGGTCCCGTCGAGCTCGTACGCCTGCCGGAACTGGTGGATCAGCCAGACCCGCTTCTCGCGGTGCCGGACGACATAGGACGGGAACTTCGTCGCGACGACCAGGTCGATCCTCCGACCGTCCGCCTCCTCGAGGTCGAGCATGCGCCAGAGGAACGCCTGGGTCAGAACACGCGCGCCGGGGTACCACTTGAACGGGACCGAGACCAGGTCGGCCTCGTGCCCGCGGGCCTGCAGCTCGGCGACGAGCTCGTCCGTGACGATCTCGGCGCCGCCGCGGGCAAACGGCACCTGCGGGCGGAGCACCGCGATGCGCATGGGGCGCTTAGGGCTTCTCCGCCCCGCGGAGAAGCGCGAGCTCGCGCTCGAGCGACACGACCCGCTGCTCGAGGTCGTCGACGAGACGCAGGGCAGCGGCGTTGAACGACCGCTGGTCGTACGCCAGCGGCTCGACGTACCAGCGCATCAGCTTTCGGAGCACGGCCTTGACCGGCGTCCCGAGCCCGCCGCGGACGCCGGGTCGCAGACGGAGAGGTCGATCGGCGGAGACGGGCCAGAGGCGCTCGGCCTCCGCGCGAGCGAGGAGCCGGTCGGCTTCCTGCGGCTCGCACACCCCGCCGGGATCGGCTCCCGAGCGGCGGATTTCCTCGCGCAGTGCCGTGAAGAGCACCTCGACGTCGACGTCCTGCGCCGACGGAAACCCGTTGTCCGTCGCCTCCTCAGACACGGCGGCAGTGTAGCCCTGGCTGCGGCCCGCCTCTGGCGCCCCCTCCCGTCGGGCGCCGTCCGAGGAAGGCGCCGACAACGCTCGGGTCGAACCAAGACAAGCCTCGTCCGGCCCGTCGCGACCCCCCAGCTCGTCGCGGGGCCGTTCTAGGATCGCCGGGATGCGTGTCGGGCTCTCGCTTCTCACTCTCGTCCCGGGCATCTCGGGCGGCTCGGAGACGTACGCGCGCGAGCTCTGCCGCGCGCTCGCCCGCGTCGGCAGCCACCGCTACGAGGTGCTCGTCCCGACGCTCGCCCCCGAGGCCGGCGGCGGCCTGGAGACCGTGGTCGCGACCGGTTATCCCGCCTCGACGACGATCCCGGGCCGCCTGCGGGCGATGACGGGAGCCTCGATGCGACCGGGGGCGCTCGCCGATCGGCTGACGGGCGCCGACGTCGTCCACTACCCCCTCACGGTGCCCGTCCCGCCGGTCGACCGGCCGACGATCCTGACGCTCCTCGACGTGCAGCACCTCGACCTGCCCGCGCTCTTCCCCCGCGGCGAGCGGCTGTTCCGGAGACTCGCCTACGACCGCGCCGCGGCAAGGGCCGACCAGGTGATCGTGATCAGCGAGTGGACGCGCGGCAGGGTCGTCGAGCGGCTCGGGCTCGACCCGGGGCGCGTGCATGCGATCCACCTCGCCGTCGACCACGAGCGCTTCTCGCCCGATCCGACGGTGGAGCGTGAGCCGTTCCTCCTCTACCCCGCCCGGCCGTGGGCGCACAAGAACCACGCGCGGCTCTTCGAGGCGTTCGCCGGGCTTCGTCACGAGCGTCCCGAGCTTCGGCTCGTGCTCACCGGTGTCGGTCACGACGCGGCCAGCCTCCCGCCCGGGGTCGAGACGCTCGGCGGCGTGCCGA
>Ga0134125_10010051_pt1 | contig 10636 bp, 8 predicted proteins | sample KB31751_FD_96464 | JGI IMG/M metagenome (GOLD analysis project Ga0134125, IMG submission 96464) | Terrestrial soil microbial communities with excess Nitrogen fertilizer from Kellogg Biological Station, Michigan, USA - KB3-175-1 | ecosystem: Environmental > Terrestrial > Soil > Unclassified ...
GTCGAGCGCCGTGCCGTGGTCGGGCGAGGTGCGCACGAGCGGCAGGCCGAGCGTGACGTTGACCGTACGCTCGAAGCCGGCGTGCTTGATCACCGGCAGCCCCTGGTCGTGGTACATGGCCAGTACGGCGTCGAAACCCCGCAGCACCTGCGGCACGAACGCGGTGTCGGCCGGCAGCGGGCCGCGGGCGTCGATGCCGGCGCTGCGCAGCCGCGCGATGGCCGGCGCGATCACGTCGAGCTCCTCGCGCCCGAGATGGCCGCCTTCGCCGGCGTGCGGGTTGAGGCCGCACACCGCCAGGCGCGGCGCGGCGATGCCGAAGCTGCGCGTGAGCTCGCGCGCCAGGATGGTGGCGGTCTCGCACAGCGATTCGATGGTCAGCGCGGCGCTGACGTCCTTGAGCGGCAGGTGCGTGGTGGCCAGTGCGACGCGCAGCTCGTCGGCGACGAGCAGCATTACGGGACGCGCCCCGCCGCAGCGCCGCGCCAGGTACTCGGTGTGGCCGGTGAAGGCGATGCCGGCGTCGTTGATCACGCCCTTGTGCACCGGCGCGGTGACGATGGCGTCGAACTCGCCGCCGCGCGCGCCGTCGACGGCGCGCTCGAGCAGCGCCAGCACGTAGGGCGCGTTGCGCGGATCGAGGCGTCCGGGGATGCTCGCGGCGGCGAGCGGCAGGTGGGCGACGCGCAGGGTGCCGGGCGCGTGCGGCGCGCTGCGGCGCGGCTCGCCGGCGGCGTAGCTGCTGAAGGTCAGCGGCAGGTGCAGCTGTTGCGCGCGCGCGGCGAGCAGCGTGGCATCGGCCAGGCACACCAGCTCGCACGGCAGCTCGCGCTGTGCCAGCGCCAGGCACAGCTCCGGACCTACGCCCGCCGGCTCACCCGACGTCAGCGCGAGGCGCGGGATCACGACTTGTATTCGACGTAGGCCTCATCGCGCATCTGGCGCAGCCACAGCTCGGTCGCTTCGTCCGCCTTACTGGCGCGGATCGCCTCCATGGCCTGACGCCGCCTGAGCTCGTCGCTGTTGTCGATCCGCCGGTGCCCCAGCATCTGCGCGATGTGCCAGCCGAACTGCGTCTTGAAGGGCTCGCTGATCTCGTTGTCCTTGAGCGGGGCGATGGCCTGCTCGAACTCCGGCGCGAAGGTGCCGGGGCCCGACCAGCCGAGGTCGCCGCCGTCGACCGCCGAGCCCGGATCCTCCGAGTTCACCTGGGCGAGACCGGCGAAGTCCTCGCCCTTGAGGATGCGCTCGCGCAGCGCCGCGAGCTTGGTGCGCACCGTGGCGTCGTCGGCAAGCTCGTTGGTCTTCATGAGGATGTGGCGCACGTGCACCTGATCCTCGACCGCCTGCGCCGTCGCGCCGCGCACCTCGTTGAGCTTGATGATGTGGTAGCCGGTCGGCGTGCGCAGCGGCTCGCTGACGTCGCCGGGCTTGAGCCGCGCGACCACGTCGGTGAGGAAGGTCGGCAGCTCGCTGCCCTTGCGCCAGCCGAGCGCGCCGCCTTCGAGCGCGGTCTGGCTGTTGGAGTAGGCCAGCGCCAGCTTGGCGAAGTCCTCGCCGCCCTTGGCGCGCTCGTACACCTCCTGGGCGCGCTTGCCGGCCGCGTCGAGCTGGGCCGGGCTGGCCTCCTGGCCGACCGCGATCAGGATGTGCGACACGTTGTATTCGTTGGCCGCCGACGGGGTCTTGCCCTGCTTGTCGAGGAACCGGTCGATCTCGCGCGGCGTGATACTGATGTGCTGCAGCACGTCGCGCTGGCGCAGCAGCTGCAGGGTGATCTCCTTGCGGATCTCCTCGCGGTAGGTGGCGTAGTCGATGCCCTGCTGCGCCATGGCGTCCGGCAGTTGCGCGAGCGTCATGTTGTTGCGCTTGGCGACGTCCTCGAGCGCCTGGTTGACGTTCTCGTCCGAGACCTTGACGCCGGCATGACCGGCATGCTGCATCTGGATCTCCTGCAGGACGAGGCGCTCGAGCACCTGCTGGCGCAGCACGTTCTGCGCGGGCAGCTCGAGCTTCTGCTCGCGCAGCCGGGCCGTGACCGCCTGGATCTGTTTCTCGAGGTCGCTGTCGAGCACGACCCCGTCGTTGACGATCGCCACCACGCGGTCGAGCAGTTCGCCGCGTGTCGCCAGCTCGCGGGTCTGCGCCAGCGCGCTGCCCGGTACCAGGAGCGCCGCCGCCCCGAGGCCCACCCAGATGGAGGCCGAAGAGAGATTCCGCCGCATATGCGTCTAACTTCCCCTACCAGACGCCCCGCAGGGGGCCCTGGGCCTTGATTTGCGTCGTTTCCGGGGGACTGTAGCCCCGGATCGCCTCGGTGAGGAAGGCGTCCGACGCCGATCCGACACTGGCGAGGCCCGCGAGTTCCAGCTGCAGCCAGATCCCGGTGGTCTGTCCGGCATTCGGGTCGTGGCTGTTCACGTACCGTCGGGCGCCGAGCCGTACCCGCCAGCAGCACGCACGGTACTCGAAGCCGACGAAACGCTCCAGTTCCGTGGAGCTATTCTGCACCGGGTCGCGCAGGGAGTAGACGTCCCGCAGGAACACGTTCCAGTTGCGGCGGATGGGCCACGCCGCCGACAGCTCGATCTGGTCGAAGCCCTGCTGGACGGTCTGCGGCACCACCGACACGACTCCGCCCACCACCTGCGGGACCAGCTCGGTGCTGGTGACGAAGCGCTCGTAGCGGTAGGCGAGGTTGATCACCGAATTGGGGGCGGGCTTGTACTGCAGGTTCACCGTGGTGCGCTCGCTGCGCTCGTTCTCGGGGTCCCACTGCACGCCGATGTCCGCGCCCCAGTCCTGGAAAGCGGTGAGTGCGAGCTGTGCCACGAAGTCCGAGCGCTTGCCGCTCGGCGGCACCTCCCCGGGCAGCGTCACGCGCGGGGTCTCGAAGTAGTAGGTCTGCCCGAAGGTGCCGGATATGAACTGCCGGCCGCTCTGCGCATCGAGCAGGCGGCTGGTCACCCCGACGCTCACCTGGTCGGCGTCGCTGACGCGGTCCGCGCCCACGTAGCGGTTGGTGCGGAACAGCTCCACCGGGTTGAGGTCCGGGAGCGCAGTGTCGAACACCGGCAGCTGGCTCTGGTTGCGGTACGGCACGTCCACGTACAGCAGGCGCGGCTCGAGCGTCAGCTTGCGCTGATCGTGGGAGCCGCTCGCCCGCTCGAACACCAGGCCGGTGTCGAGGCTCGCGATCGGCAGGGTGCGCGAGGGTGAGCGCTGCAGCTGCCCGGGTCCCAGGTCGTCGAGCTCGTACTGGGTGGCGCGCCACGCGAGCGCCGGCCGCAGGAAGTAGCCCGGACCGGTGAGGTCGAGCGCCAGCCGCGGCATGACGTCGGCGCGCCAGCCGCTGGTGACGCGCACCGGCTCCTCCGAATGCAGGAAGTTCACCAGTTCCGAGTCGAAGCCGTAGTGCAGCACCCCGTTGGGCCCGAGGCCGTAATCGGCGTCCAGGACGATGCGCGGCACGCGCGCGTACGGCCGGTCGGGGTCGCCGGGGGGCAGGTTGAACACGTCGATGGTCTGGTACTGCTGCGCCTCGGCGTCGAGCACCCAGTGCTCACTGCGGTAGGAGAGCGTGGCACGCCGCTCGACGAAGGGCGTGCTGGCGCCCTCGGGTCCCTGCGAGAAGTCCTCGAAGTAGCTGGTGTCGCTGACGTTCTCGGCGTGTACGTCGAGGCGGAAGTCGGCCGGCAGCTCGGCCAGGTCGGTGAAGCGCACGCGGCTGCGGCTGTCGCCGAAGGCGCGGTCGTCGGGCAGGTAGTTCCAGTCGAGCTCGCCGCGCTGGCTCTGGGTGAGGAAGCGCAGGTCGCCGCCGAGGTCGGCGCCGCGCTTGCTGTAGACCATCGGCTCGAAGGTGAAATCCGCGTTCGGGGCGATGTTCCAGTAGTAGGGCACCGCCAGCTGCGCCCCGCCGTCGGAGGTGTTGCCGATGCTCGGGAACAGGAAGCCGCTCTTGCGCTCGGTGCCGAGCGGAAACGACATCCACGGCAGGTACAGCAGCGGCACCCCCATGAAGTCGACCTGCGCGTCGCGCCCGGTGCCGATCTTGTTGCGCGTGTCGAGGACGATGCTCTGTGCCTTGATCTTCCAGCTCTCGTCGTTGAGCGGGCAGGTGGTGAAGGTCACTCCCTTGAGGCTGATGACGCCCTGCGGGGTGAGCTTCAGCTCCTGCGCCGAGCCGCGGCCGGCGCGCTGCCGCAGCTCGAACTGGGCCTGGCGGAAGTCGGCACCCGCCGCGGCCGAGTAGCTGCCGCCGGCCCCGGTCATGTGCACCAGCGGGTCGGTGTAGTCGATGTGGCCTTCGCTCGTGACCGTGCCGCCGTTGCTGTCGTACTGGACCTGGTTGGCGCGGATCTCGCGCTCGCCCTGGCGCACCTCGACGTGGCCGTTGAGCGTGCTGGCGCCGTTGAGCCCGAGCGTGGCTTGGTCGGTGATCACGTCGATATCGTCGCTGGCGCCGGGCTTCTTGGTCGCGGCGGCCGCCGCCGTGGCGGCGGTGCTCCCGGGCTGCGGGCTCTGTGACGGGCAGGGCGGATCGTCGGCGCGCGCCACGGGCATCATGGCGCCGAGCACAACGACCGCGATCCACGATGAGCTCCAACGCGCCATGAAGGGCGGCATTATAATGGCGCGCCGCAGCCCCGCGGGTCGAAAAACCCATAACTCTCACATGCTTGAGCACGACGCGCGCGCCGCGCTGATCAGGGAGTGGCTGACGCGCGAGCTGCGCCTCAAGGCAGCGCGCATCGAGCCGGCCTCGAGTGACGCCAGTTTCCGGCGCTATTTCCGCGTCCACTGCGCGGGGCGCACCTACATCGTCATGGATGCGCCGCCCGAGAAGGAGGACGTCCGGCCGTACCTCAAGGTGTCGGCGCTGCTCGAGGGCCTCGGTGTACACGTGCCGCACGTGCACGAGCGCGACGTGGCGCGCGGCCTGCTGCTGCTCGAGGACCTTGGCAGTACCTTGTACCTCGAGCGCCTCAGCGCCGGCGACGATCCCGAGCCGCTGTACGCGGATGCGCTCGCGGCGCTGGCCGCCATCCAGGTGCGCGGCGCGGCGGCGAGCGCCGAGCTCGCGCCCTACGGGCGCGCGGAGCTGATGCGCGAGATGCACCTCATGCCGGAGTGGTTTCTCGCCCGGCACCTGCAGCTCACCCTGTCGGCGGACGAGACGGCGCTCGTCGGCGAGACGTTCGAGTTCCTGACGCGCGAGGCCCTGGCGCAGCCGGCGGTGTTCGTGCATCGCGACTACCACGCGCGCAACCTGATGCTGCTCGCCGCGCGCAACCCGGGCATCATCGACTTCCAGGACGCGCTGCGCGGGCCGGTCGGGTACGACCTCGTGTCGCTGCTGAAGGACTGCTACATCGCCTGGCCGCGCGAGCGCGTGGTGGGCTGGGTGAGCGCCTACCGCGCGCGCCTCAGCGCGCAGGGCGGCCCGGCCGGGCCCAGCGCGGCGCAGTTCCTGCGCTGGTTCGACCTCATCGGCGTGCAGCGCCACGTCAAGGTGCTCGGCATCTTCTGCCGCCTGTGGTACCGCGACGGCAAGTCCGGCTACCTCGGCGACCTGCCACGCACGCTCGATTACGTGCGCGACACCTGCACGCGCTACGGCGAGCTCGCCCCCTTCGGCCGCTTTCTCGAGGCGCACGTCACCCCCGGACTGCCCGGCGCCAACGCGCGCGCCACGGCGCCGGCGGCGGAACCGCGCGCATGAAGGCCATGGTGCTGGCCGCCGGCCGTGGCGAGCGCATGCGGCCGCTGACCGACACGCTGCCCAAGCCGCTGCTGGTGGTGGCCGGTCAGCCGCTGATCGCCTGGCACCTGGCGGCGCTGGCCCGCGCCGGCATCACCGAGGTGGTGATCAACCTGTCGTGGCTCGGCGCGCAGCTGCGTGCCGCGCTCGGCGACGGCGCGCGCTACGGGGTGCGCATCAGCTGGAGCGACGAGGGCCCGGTGCCGTTCGAGACCGGCGGCGGCATTTTCCACGCCCTGCCGCTGCTCGGACCCGGGCCGTTCCTGGTGGTCAACGGCGACATCTGGACCGACATCGACTTCGGACGGCTCCGGCTCGAGGACGATGCGCACGCGCACCTGGTGCTGATTCCGAACCCGGCGCATCACCCGCGTGGCGACTTCGGCCTCGAGGACGGCTGGGTCGTGAGCCGTGACCACGACCGCCTGACCTATTCGGGTGTCGGCGTATACCGCCCCGAGTTCTTCGCCGGCTGCACCGCCGCGCGCTTCCCGCTGCTGCCGCTCCTGAACCGCGCCATCGGCGCGCAGCGCCTGCGCGGCGAGCTGCACCGCGGTGACTGGTGCGACGTCGGCACCCCCGAGCGCCTGGCGAGCCTGGACGCGCGGGTGCGTGCGGTACAATGAGGGCCATGCCGGAGCTCAAGGGCATCCCCGTCGTCCAGGACCCGCGCCCGCCGCGCAGCGGCGAGAAATACGTGACGCCTCAAGGCTTTACGGCGGTCCGTGACGGCATCAAGGCGCGCGCTGCTCCCGAGTCCGGGGCCACGGCGCGCAAGCCCCCGTGGCTGAAGGCCCGCGCCCCCGCGGGGTCCGGTTACCAGGCGGTCCGCACGCTCGTGAAGGAGCACCGCCTCGCCACGGTGTGCGAGGAGGCCAAGTGCCCGAACATCGGCGAGTGCTGGAACGCGGGCACTGCCACCATCATGCTCATGGGCGCGGTGTGCACGCGCGCCTGCCGCTTCTGCTCGGTCGACACCGGCAATCCGCGCGGCTGGCTCGACGCGCAGGAGCCGCAGAACGCGGCGCGCACCGTCGAGCTGATGAAGCTGCGGTACGTGGTGCTGACCTCGGTCGACCGCGACGACCTCGCCGACGGCGGCGCGGCGCACTACGCCGCGTGCGTGCGCGCCATCAAGCAGCGCAATCCCCACACCGCGGTCGAGGCGCTGACACCGGACTTCCAGGGCGTGCTGGCGGACGTCGCGACCGTGGTCGACTCGGGCATCGAGGTGTTCGCGCAGAACATCGAGACGGTACGCCGCCTCACCCACCCGGTGCGCGACCCGCGCGCCGGCTACGGGCAGACGCTCGCGGTGCTGGCGCATGCCAAGCGCCACCGGCCCGCGGTGCTCACCAAGAGCAGCCTGATGCTGGGACTGGGCGAGACGGAGGCGGAGATCCACGCGACGCTCGAGGATCTGCGCGCCGCCGGCGTCGATATCGTGACTCTCGGCCAGTACCTGCGCCCGACGCTCAACCACCTGCCGGTGCAGCGCTACGTGACGCCCGAAGAGTTCGACCGCTACCGCGCCGACGCCCTGGCGCTCGGCTTCCTCGAGTGCGTGTCCGGACCGCTGGTGCGCTCGAGCTACCGTGCCGAGCAGGCGCTCAACCGCAACAACGCCGGGCTCGACAACGCGGCGCTGGCGCAGGCCCCGCCGTGAACGCCGTGCCCGCGCCGGCCGCCGCCCCGGCTGCGCTGCCGGTGCCGGTCACCCGTCACCTCGGCCGCGTCGACTACGAGCCGACCTGGCGCGCCATGCAGCGCTTCACCGACGCACGCCGCGCCGACACGGCCGACGAGATCTGGTTCCTCGAGCACCCGCCGGTGTTCACGCTCGGCGTGAACGCAAGCCGCGCGCACCTCCTCGCGCCCGGCGACATCCCCGTGGTGCAGATCGATCGCGGTGGCCAGGTGACCTACCACGGCCCCGGGCAGCTGGTGGTGTACCCGCTCATCGACCTGAAGCGCGCCGGCCTCGGCATCCGTGCCTTCGTCACCGCCCTCGAGCGCGCGGTCATCGGGCTCGCCGCCGCGTACGGCATCAGCGCTGCGGGGCGCCGCAGCGCACCGGGGGTCTACGTCGGGGAGCGCAAGCTGGCGAGCATTGGCGTGCGCGTGCGCCGCGGCGGCGCCTACCACGGCCTCGCCCTCAACGTCGCCATGGACCTCGAACCCTTCGGCCGCATCAATCCCTGCGGCTGCGCCGGCCTTGAGATGACGCAGCTGGCGCAGCTCGGGGGCCCGGCCGAGGTCGGCGCCTGCGCCCGCGCGCTCGAGCCGCACCTGCTGCGGGCGCTCGGGTTCTGACTCGCCGTCACCGCCTTGCGACTGACAGCGCCCGCGGGCGCGTCTAGCATGCCGCCGATGACCACGCGACGCTCCCTGCTGCAGGCCGCCGCCGCCTGCGGGCTCGCGGGGCTGGCCGGCTGCAGTGGCCGCGGCGCGCCCGCAGGCGCCGGGCGGGTCACTCTTCTCAACGTCTCCTACGACCCGACGCGCGAGCTGTACGTGGAATTCAACGCCGCCTTCGCGCGCTACTGGCGGGCCCAGACCGGTGAGGTGGTGCGCATCGATCAGTCGCACGGCGGCTCGGGCAAGCAGGCGCGCTCGGTGATCGACGGGCTGGCGGCGGACGTCGTAACCCTGGCGCTGGCGGCGGACATCGACGCCATCGCCAGCCAGGGAAAGCTGCTGCCGCAGAACTGGCAGACACTGCTGCCGGACAACAGCTCGCCCTACACCTCCACCATCGTGTTGCTGGTGCGCCGGGGCAATCCCAAGGGTATCCGCGACTGGGGCGACCTGGCGCGCAGCGGCGTCTCGGTCATCACCCCCAACCCCAAGACCTCGGGCGGTGCGCGCTGGAACTACCTGGCCGCCTGGGCCTGGGCGCGCGCGCAGCCCGGCAGCAGCGAGGCCGGCACGCGTGAGTTCGTGCAGCGCCTGTACCGCAACGTGCCGGTGTTCGACACCGGGGCGCGCGGGGCGACCACCACGTTCGTGCAGCGCGGCCTCGGCGACGTGCTCATTGCCTGGGAGAACGAGGCGCAGCTGGCGCTGCGCGAGCTCGGCACCGAGCAGCTGCAGATCGTCATGCCCTCGGTGAGCATCCTGGCCGAGCCGCCGGTGGCGGTGATCGACCAGGTGGCGCTGCGGCACGGCACGCGCGAGCTGGCGCGTGCCTACCTCGGCCACCTCTACAGCGACGAGGGGCAGGAGATCATCGCCCGTCACTTCTACCGCCCGCGCGACTCCGATACCGCCGCGCGTCACGCCGGGCGCTTCCCGCAGCTGCAGCTGGCGAGCATCGCCGATTTCGGCGGCTGGGCGAACGTGCAGCGCGTGCACTTCAGCAATGGCGGGGTGTTCGACCAGATGTCGGCGCGCTAGAAGGTGGGCTTGGCAACCATGAGCCAGAACACCGCTATGAGGGCGCTGAACGCCACCACTCCAAGCCCGAGCCAGGTGCGGCAATACCACCAGTAGCGCGGGTCGAGGCCACTGCCACCCGCGGCTGCCTCGCGCACCAGCTTGCGCATGCGCAGCTGCAGCACCACCACCGGGATCCAGCAGGCACCCGCGAGCAGATACAGGATGAGCGCGCAGGCGACCCACCCGCGCGTGATCGGGTAGCCGGCGAGGTGGGCGAGAGCGAGCCCGCTCGCGAGCTGCACCACGATGGCGGGTGAGGTAAAGAGCCAGTCGGCCAGCACCACGCGCTCCGCCACTATCCGCATGGCCTGCACGTCGCGGCTGCGGTCCACCGCCCACTTGAAGTATGCGATCCCCATGCCGGTTCCGAACAGGATGGTGGCCGAGATGACGTGCACCACCTTGAGCAGGACATACGCGCTCACCTGACCACCTCGCGGATATCGAGAGCCTGCAACGGCGCGAGGATGTCCTCGACGCTCAGCAGTCCCATGCAGGGCAGGGCGCCGGCCGGCAGTTGCGCGCCGCGCGACAGCTTGACCGCCAGCGCGATGGCTGGGGCGCACGGAATCTGCGGTCCATGGTTGTGACCGGCGATGAGGTACCAGGTCCTGGCGAGCGGCCCGCCGCTCGCACCGATTCCCGCGAGACTCACGAACATGCCACCGTTGCCGCTGACGAGTGGCTCGATCCACCGGCTGACCCGGTGCAACGGCGCCGCAAAGACCGCGGCGCTGCCAAGCAAGCCCGCCTTGACGAGGTGCGCGAGGCCCCAGACCGCGAAGTGCCCGGCAGTGCTTGCGAAGCCCGCCTGGAATGAGACCTCACGAGCGGCGCCGTACCGCTGCGGAAACAGCTCCAAATCGGGCACGTTACAGGTGCCGAGCCAGCGCGCTCCCACTGGCGCGGGAAAGCGATGCCGCGTGAGCCCGAGCCACCCGTAGGCAGTCGTCCACGAGCCGGCCTGCCAGCAGCGCACCGGTTTGCCGCAATAGCTGAAGACGCCGCGGACAGTTGCCACACCGGGCGCCCGGGCGCCTGAGCTGATGCCGACGCGTATGGTGTCGAGACGTGCATAGTCGCTCCGATAGCGGTCCACCACGGCTGAAGAAAGTGCCGGTACGGAGCTCGCGCCGCTCACGACCGTCACCCCTCGCGCCCGCGCCTGCGCGTCCAGACTGCGGATACCCACCACAAATTCGCGCCCGTCGGCGAGGTCAATGTAGTTGCAGTCCGCCGCGATCGCAGCCTGCGCGACCTCGTAGCTCTGCCCCTGGAAGGGACCGGCCGTATGCACGACAGTGTTGACCCCGAGACTGCGCAACTGGCCGGCCAAACCAGCAGCGCGCGCGTCGACAGCCGTGCCCTGGTCGGCAGCGAGACCGAGCGATCGCGCGGCCGTGCGCGCCCGCTGCGCGTTGCGACCCGCAACTAACA
>Ga0134125_10010053_pt1 | contig 10634 bp, 12 predicted proteins | sample KB31751_FD_96464 | JGI IMG/M metagenome (GOLD analysis project Ga0134125, IMG submission 96464) | Terrestrial soil microbial communities with excess Nitrogen fertilizer from Kellogg Biological Station, Michigan, USA - KB3-175-1 | ecosystem: Environmental > Terrestrial > Soil > Unclassified ...
AGAGCGTCGGCATCATTCTCGACGTGATCCCGCACATTAATCCGGACGGCCTGGTCACATTGCAAGTCGCGCCGCAGATCTCGCAGCTCACCGCTCAGACGGTGAACGTCGGCCAGGGCGTCAACGTGCCGGTCATCGCTTCCCGCCAGGCGACCAGCCAGGTTGCCATCAAGGACGGGCAGACGATTGTCATCGGCGGCTTGATGCAGGACCAGAAGACCTACACGGTCAACAAGGTTCCGATCCTGGGCGACATCCCGATCATCAAGTACGCCTTCAGCCGCACGCAGGTGGACAAGACCAAGACCGAGCTGCTGCTGTTCCTGACGCCGCACGTCGCGGCACAGCCGGATGTGCTCGACCCGATGAGCAAGGAAGAGCTCAAGGGTACGCGGCTCACGCCCAACGCGGTCGAGCCGGGAACCTTCAACGAGCACCTCCGCGGCATGGAACGTGGTACACTACCGACAACCGAACCGGCCAGCCCGTAGCCCGGTTGAGTCACCACCAACACACGGGCAGGCGACCGGCATCCGCGCAATTTCTTCGGGGGAAGCATGAGGAGCGGTCTTATGAAGCGCTGCGCCATGTTCTTCGTTGTCGTTGCCGTTGCGATCCTGGTGGCCCGAATTCCCTCCGCCCGCGCGGTGGAGGATGCGCCGCAACAATCGGCGCTCGATGAAGCCGTCAATCAGTTCTGGGACATGTGGGAAAACCGCCAGCCGTCGGATGCGCTCCGCCGGTTCAGCTCCAACGCCGGCGGCGCGTGGGACGAGATCTATCGCACCGCCGACGAATACCACAGCCGCCTTGGCGGAAAGTGCATCGGGCATTCGGAGATCGAGCACAAATCCCTGGGCGAGCGTGTCGAGTACCGCGCGTATTTTGCCCTCTATGACGGCCAGCCCGTCCGCGTCGACATGATGTGGTACAAGGCCCGCGAGAAGTGGTACGGCATCGCCTGCCGCGTCGATGCCAACGCCATGACCTGGCTCCGCGAAGCCGCCCGCCACCAGGACAACGAAAACCCGATGAATGTCGAGCTGGTCGTCCCGCAAAACCCCAATCCGAGCCCGAACGGGAATCCAAATAATCCCAACAACCAGTGATGGTGGCTCGGCCGGTCGTCAGGCCAAGGCCTCTCGAAGCGCCTTCACGTCCAGACGAAGAACGTTCAATTTATCTGCATCAGGAACCTTGAACAGTGACTCGTCTTCGATGCAGTAGTCGCGCTGATAGCCAGCCGCGCGGAGAATGGCGACGATCCGTTTCAGATCGAGATTCCCTTCGTGAAGCGGCGAGCAGCATTGCTTGTATTCATGCCCGATCTCCCGCCGCACGGCGGCAATGGCCGGGGGATAGTTGATACTCTTGATGTGGGTATGCTTGGCGCGCGGGGCGTACTTTTCGATCAGGCGACAAACGTCGGGCAGTGGGTATCCATACCAATAGAAATTGCCGGTATCGAGCGTCAGCCCGACGCGCGGGTCCGATAACGCAGCCAGTACGTCGTCCAGGAACGATTCGTCGTTCGAAATCGGGCCGTGGTTTTCCAGGCCCAGATCGACCGCAGCGCCGGGTGTTCGCTGCAGAAGCTGCCGGACACGGGTGATCAGGTTCTGCTTCACGTGTGCGGCCGATAACTCGCGCTTGGATGTCCATGTATCAATCCGCACAACTGGCACGCCCAGCTTCGCCGCCGCTTGGATGATGTTCACGGCCCAGTTCACATGCGAGTCGGCATGATCACCGGAAAAGTCGGTGGCAATCAGGATAGCGGAGATGCGCACATGATGTTCTCGCAACACTCCCCGCAGCCGCTCAATGGATGCATCGTCCTTCACGGATAAAGGCACGCCGTCTTTCGGTCGCAGATGAGGCACGAAGCAGAGCGGGTCCACCAGCGCCTCGACGGAATTGACGCCAAGGGCGGCAAGCACGTCAAAGGTGGATTGTCCGGCGGCCACTGGAAGGATCTGGTCACGAATGGAAACGGCGGCTGATAAAGTGGCCATCGGGACCTCCGGAAAAAGGGCGCCGCTCACTCGAACGCGCAAGCCGTTGGGGCCATCGGATGTTTCGGGCCCGTATCCATCTTACCCGTTTTGACCGCCCCGGAAATGAATCGTAGATCATCGCCGATCGGTCCGCTGTGAAGCGGGCCGGTGAAGAGAGGATCCCCGACAAGGGCTAAGCCGCCGCAAGGCGGCGCCGGATCTGGAAGGTCCGGCTCATCGTGCGATCCGAAGGGGTGGCGCGGTGATGCGCAAAGCGCCCGGTCCTCGCAGCGGCGGTAAACATCGTCGCCGGGAGGATGGCGGGCGCTGCCGAAAGGATGCTCGTGAATGCACGCCTGCGGAGGGCATTGCCTTCCGCGGCGGGGGAGCGATCTCCCGCCGGCAGATCACGACCTGTCTTATCGGTCCCTCTTCCTCGGTGTGATCGGAAGCGATGTGCGGCACGCCGGACACCCTGGGTGCCGTCCTGCGCCGCGCACGCTTCCGCGAGATTAAGTCGGCCCGCGCCCACGTCGATGCCAAAGGCATTGGCGCATCCGGTGCGGCCGAACGGAAAGGAGGCGGAGAGTTTCGCACCCCGTGCCCGATCCATCGTGGCGCGGAACCGCCGACGGGCTTCGTCTTATCCTGGCCCGGATCGGATTGGCGCAGTGCGAAGACAAGAGCGCACCGAGCGGCTTGGAACCATGACCGAATCGTGCCCGGGCACACGGGTCGTTCACCCGCGGGTCGGGCAAAAGGCAGATCAAACTTTTACGGAGGCATTCACAATGTACGCGACTCGTTTGAAAAAGGGCTTTACGCTCATCGAAATTCTGATCGTCGTGATCATCCTGGGCATTCTGGCGGCGATCGTGATCCCGCAGTTCGCCAACGCGAGCACCGCGGCCAAGACCAGCAGCGTCCTGAGCACCGCCCAGACGCTCCGCAGCCAGGTCGCGCTGTACCGGTTGCAGCACAACGACCAGCTCCCCAAGTGCACCACGGGCACGGACTTCTGGACCGCCATGACCAACTACACGTTGGCTGACGGCACGACCACCTCGGCCGGCACGGCCGGGGCGATCCCGCCGTACATGCAGTCGGTCCCGAACAACGCCCTCTACGGCGGCAGCACCATCACGACTGTGAACGGCGTCGTCTATCCGCAGACGCTGACCACCGCCACCGCCTGGGCCTATGACTACAACGGCGGCACCGGTTCCGGCCGGGTCTACGGCACTGGCACCGATGGCCTCACCATCGTCGGGCCCTAACTCAACCAATTGAGTTTTCCGTCCGGCCGGCGGGGGAAACTCCCGCCGGCCGGCTTTGAAAATGGGCCCGTTTGATGACAACGCGGATAAGAAAGTCCGCGGGGGTTTCACGATGACAAACGCCAGATTCAATCTCCAACGCCAGTTCACGGGCGCGTTCACCGTGATCGAGATCCTGATCGTCGTCATCGTGCTGGGGGTTCTCACGAGCCTCGTCGTCCCGCAGTTTTCCAGCTCGCCCCACGACGCACACGATGCGACGCTCAGAGACTGCCTGCGATATCTCCGCACGCAGATTCAGACGTATCGAATCCAGCACGGCGACATTCCGCCGGGCTACCCCACCGACGACACGACCCAACTTCCAAACGCGACCACGTTCGTCGCGCAGTTGACGCAATACAGCGACAACGAGGGCCGCGTGGGCGGCACGAGGACCGCGGCCATGACGTTTGGCCCGTACCTCAGCGAAATGCCGGCCAACCCGGTCAGCCTGCAAAATGGCATCCTGGTGGTGAACGGCGCGACGTTACCGGCCCCCGATCCGTCACAGCCGTACGGCTGGATCTATTGTCCGCTCACTCAGCAAATTATCCCCAACCTCGCCGGTGCCGATGAAAGTGGCACGGCGTACACGAGTTATTGAACCGTGGCCGTGGTTCGAAGTAGGAGATCGCAACATGAAGACTTCAAAACTGCTTGGAATTGTGATCGTGCTTCAGGCCCTGATCCTGGTGGGTCAGTGGACCGGCGGGCCGTCGGCCTCCACCGCCCGAGCCGATGTCACCAACCCCGCCGAGCGGCAGATCGCCATCCTCGACGAGCTCAAGACCCTCAACGGCAAGATGGACAACCTCATCAGCACCCTCCGCAGCGGCGACGTGCAGGTGAAGGTCGCAAAGGAGAAATGACGCGGTGACAGGGGGACGCGGTGACGCGGGGAAAGAGGAATTCGGAGGAACAGCCATGATGCATGAGATTCGTATTCTCTCCGCGTCCCCGAGTCCCCGCGTCCCCGCGTCGTCTTCCGCCCGTAGGGCGTTCACGCTCATCGAAATCCTCTGCGTGGTGGTGATCATCGGCATCGCGTCGGCGATCATCGTCCCGCAGATCTCGACCCGCGACGACCTGCGTTGCGCCGCGGCGGCACGGGCGCTCATGGCGGACCTGCTCTACGCCCAGAACCGCTCGATCGCCCTGCAGAAGATGCATTACGTCCAATTCGATACCGGAACGGGCACGTACCAGGTGCTCGATTCGCTGAGCCCGGCCAACGTGATCACACACCCGGTCAACGGCACGCCTTACACGGTGACGGTCGGTACCGGCTCGATGGCGCGGGTGAGCATCAACTCGGCCAGCTTCGATAACCAGGTAACGCTCGGATTTGACGCCATGGGCGTTCCTTACTCGGTCGACACCACCGGAAACGTGACGGCCATGAACGCCGGGTCGGTGGTCTTCAAGGCCGGCGTCTGCCAGATGACGGTGACCGTCAAGCCCTACAGCGGGGAGATCACGGTCCAGTAAGTGCGGAACTTCGTGTGGAGCGTTGAGCGATGCGTTTGTTTCGCCGGCCGGATCATCCGCCGGTCGGGCTCGAGATTGGCGGCGGCGGGATCAAACTCCTGCAACTGCAGTCCAGGCCCGACGGCGCCACGCAGGCCATTTTGGCCGCACGCCCGCTCCCGCCCGCATCCAGGCTCGATTTTGCCGCCGAAAACGCACCGATGGATGGCCTGCGCACTGCCGCCGAACTCGCGCGGCAGATGCTGGCGGAACTCCGCTGGCCGCGGCGGGTGGTGACCTGCCTTCCCGAGGGAGGGGTGCGGCTGCGGCCGCTGCGCATTCCGGCGCAGCCGGGTGACGGACCACCGGATCTTTCGCAACTCGACGTCGAAGCCGCGGCACTGTTTGCGGCAGACCTGCGCGATGCCCGAACCCAGTATCTCTATGCCGGAGTGGCCCGGCACGTGACCGGCCCGGCGCACGAGTTCTACGTGGCCGCTTCCCCTTCGCGACACATTCGGGCTTTCGTCGCGGAACTCGATCGCGCCGGAATTGACCTCGAAGCGATTGAACTGGCGCCCTGCGCCGTCTTCCGCGCCATCGAACGGCGCTACGCCGGACCGAACACAGTGCATGCCGTGGTTGATCTGGGCGACGAGCAGACGCAGGTGATCATCGGCCAGGGCGATCGCATCCGTCTGATACGGCCAATCCCGATCGGCGCAGCTCATCTGCGTCGGGCGATCGGCCGGCGGCTGGGCATCAGTACCGAGGAGGCATCGCAGTTGCGACGCCGGCTCCTTGATGAAAAGCGCCCCGCCGCGGGCGACCGCGAGCCGGTGCGAAACGCCGTCCGCCAGGCGTGCCGCGGGATCGTCGAATCGCTGGCCGCCGAGGTGGCCCTGTGCGTTCGCTATCACCAGGTCGCGTTCCGCGGCCCGCAGCCGCGGCAGATCCTGGTCTGCGGATCCGAGGCGCAGGACCCTCAACTGACGTCCATGCTGGCCCATGCAACGAGCTTGGATGCAATGCCCGCACAACTGTTCGGAGGATTGGCGCTTCGCCGCACGGGCACCCATCCCTTAACCCAGTCGCCGACCGATTGGGCGCTGCCGCTGGGCCTGGCCCTTCGCGCTTTCCCCAGGACGGCAACTATGCAGGCTGAGGCTGCGTAGCCGACCACCTCTCCCCCGCCCGCAAGACGACAAACTTCTGGCCCCGTTTCCGGCATTCTTTGACGAACGGCTCCGGCGAGGCGGTGTTGAACTCAAACATCTCATAGTGGCATGGAATGACCACGCTGGCGCCGATGTCGTGTGCGAGCCTGGCCGCCTCGGGCCCGTTGAGGTTTCCCGCGACGCGCCGCTCGGGGGCGCGGCCGTTGATCGGGAGCAGGGCCACATCGATCTTCCACTGTCGCAGGCGGTCGACCATGCCGTCGTAGAGGATCGTGTCGCCGCTGTGATAAATCGTCCAGGGGCCGCATCGGATGACGTACCCGAGAAACCTGCAGCGGCCCTGCCCATCGCGATCGACCGTTTCGTGCGCTGCGGGAACGCCGGTGAAGGAGAACGGGCCGACTGGGGCCGATGTTCCGTCATCCACGCCGATCGGCAGCTCCGTCGCGACGTTCAGCCGCTGCGCGACAAATTCGCGATTGGCTTCGGGAATGATTAGTTGCAGGTCCGGATTCGCCTCGAGGAGTGGCCGGATCGTTTCGCCATCCAGATGATCGGTATGGTTGTGCGTGCTGGCGACGATTGAAACGAAGTTCAGCCGACGCGGATCGATCACCCGCCGGGTCATCCGCACGTGGGGCTTGTCAGTCGAGGCGTACTTGTGCGTCAGCGAATCCGACAGGTAGGGATCTATCAGCAGGCAGTGTTGATCACAGCAGATGAGGAAGCCGCTCTGCCCCAGCCACCAGAGGTGCAGGCCGTGCTGTTGGCCAATCTGTTCGACAGCGGAAAGGAAGCCGTCGTCCGACGAGAAAGGTTCGATCATTCGCAGACCTCCGGCATTTTCCCCCTCTCCCTCCGGGAGAGGGTCGGGGTGAGGGCGAAACTGCGAAAGACTCTCCTTCAACCAGGAAGGCCAACTCCGGCTTGCCCTCACCCCCGCCCGCTCCCGGAGGGAGTGGGGGAGAGATCCGTTCCGCGCCCCCCCGCTTCACTCTATGTTTCCAATTCCGCCCGCACTGTGTGCACACCCTCCACCATATTCTGCAACTTCTGCTTCGCCGCCCACCGGGCAGTCTGGCTTAACCCGCAATCGGGCGCAAACGAAAGCCGCTCCGGAGGGGCGTGCTTCAGGCACAGTCGCACTCGATCCGCCACGTCTTGCGCGGTCTCGATGTAATAGCTCTTCACGTCAATGATCCCAATCGCCACGTCCTTGCTTTTGGCAATCTGCGAGATGAGTTCGATCTCGGCGAATTCGCGGCTGGCCATTTCCAGGTGGATCTCGTCCACCTTCATCTCCAGGAACGCCGGAAACATGGGCGCATATTGTCGTGGGCCAACCGCGCGGGCCTTGTAGTTGCCGAAGCACAGATGAGTCGAGAGGCGGCACTTTCCGACGACAGGCTCGACGGTCCGGTTGAAAATATCCACAAATCGCCGCGGGTCTTCGCGGTGGGCGTAGCAGCTCATCGACGGCTCATCGACGGTGATCTCCCGGCAGCCGGCCCGCACCAGCGATTCCAGTTCATTCCGCACGATGGGCAACAATGCTTCGGTTAACGCCCAGCGGTCTTTATAATGTTGGTTGGGAATCAGCCGGCCGCTCAGCGTATACGGTCCCGGCACGCTGGCCTTGAGCACGGGCCCCGGCGGCGCCAGCCGCTTGAGCCGCTCGAACTCATCGACCGCGCCCAGCCCGCGAGGCGCGCGCAACTCGCCGGTCACACCGTGCCGCCCGCGCTGGTCATGTGCCGGCGGGCCAAACCGCCGGGGCGGGGCACCCTCGAGCGCGATCCCTTCCAGATACCCGTAAAACGAGAGATTGAAATCCAGCCGGGTCTGCTCGCCATCGGTAATCACATCCAACCCGGCATCAACCTGATCGTGGACGGCCGCAATCACCGCGTCTTCCTGCATTTCGGCGATGTCGGCAGGCCCGAATTGATCGAGGTGGTTTGACGCGAACTCCAGCCAGCCGGGAAAGGGATAGCTTCCGATGACGGTGGTGCGCAGCGGGCGGTCTTTCATCGAACGACAATCGTGGCACCGTACTCGAGCGGGTGCAAGATCGCGGGGCATTTCCCCCTCTCCCGGAGGGAGAGGGGGTAAGAAGCCTCAGTAGGCTGTCTTGCTCCTCTGAACCAATGTAGTCACCTCGGCCAACTCGCCCGTGGGAAATGGATGTCCCCAGGCCATTTTGTACTCGTTACCCGGCGTCTGCGACTGGAGCCGCTGGAGTGCCCGCCAGAAGGGGAGGCACACGTCCGATGGCCGGCCGCGCACACGAAGCAGCTCCTGCCCCGCACCTTTGACGCGACGCGAGTCTGGCCATTGCGTGATCGTCAGGAGAGCAGCGCCCTGATCGGGCGCGAAGGCGAACTCGTACGCGCTCGGCTCCGCATTCCAGACGACCGTGGCGCCCGGGCCACCCTTCAGCGTCTGCGCCAGCGCGGACGCCAGTTCCCCAATGGAATCCCGCGACGTCGCTGATGCCGCGAATTGCAGTACGGGCTTCTCCGTCTCCAGGCTGACGTCGATCCGACCGTATCGCGGGCGGCTCAGCCCGAATCGCATTTGGTAAATGGCCATCAAGTGATTCTAGATATCAAAATCACGTGGCCCACCGTCAAAGAGCCATTTGCTCGTCGGCTTGGGCGGGTCCTGGTAGAAATGAACGATCTGGCTGGCGTCCACCGTCCATTCGTAGTCATAGTCCCCGACGAGCTCTGCACGGAGGTGGACCACCGCGTTAAACCAGTAGAGCTTTCTGAGCAGGCCCTCGAACTTGTCGAGCCACTTGCGCCAGGTCATCTCGACTTCGCGCATGGACGTGCCGAAGTGGATGATCTGGGCCTTGCCGTTGGTGGGCCCCTGGACCATGTCGCCGCTGACGGCGAACATGTCGCGCGTCAGGTGCGGGAACGGATCCGTCTCCGGAAGCTGCGCCAGGACCTCGCGATTGAGGCGGTGCAGCTTGTGAAAATCGGAATGCATCCAGTCGGCGCCCTGGATGTACCCGTAGATGATGGACGGTTGGGCCATGAGAGTGACTCAACTGTGACTGTCGTCCGGCCTGCCCAGGTTCCTGTACAATTCCGCCAGCCGGCGGGCGTGCTCATCGTAAGCCGCTTCGAACAGTTCGATTGCCCTTTGGTGGCCGACGACCGCACTCCCGCTGAGCACCAGCGGGGGCGCGCCAGCCCTGGTCAGCCGCTCGGCGGTTTCCGCCTTGATCGCATTGATCAGCAGGCACCCGCCGATCGTCGATCCGGGTGACACCGGCGTCTCTAATCCTGCGATATGAACCATCGCGTCGCCAACCGGCGCGCCGGTATCCAGCGACAAATCGCTCACGTCCGGTAACTTCAGCCCCCGCGGATGGCGGCTCGGGGTCGCCTCGCAATGCCGGCGGCTCACGATCGACACGACCTTCACGCCGCGAAACCGGAAGATCTCGGCCATTTCGATCGGTACTACATTGCACCCGCTGGAGGAGATCACCAGGGCCGTGTCTTTGGGCGACAGCTCGAAATTCCGCAGGATCCGCTCCGCCAGTCCGCTGACGTTTTCCAGGAACATCGCCTGCCGCTGCCCGTTGGCCCCGACCACCGGGTTGTGAAACGTCAGAGACAGTTCCACGATCGGATTGAACCCAGGAAACGACCCATACCGCGGCCACATCTCCTCCACCATGATCCGGCTATGCCCGGACCCGAAGACATGAACCATCCGCCCCGCGAGGATCGTTTCGGCAAACCAGTCCGCAACCTTGTGAATTGAAGCAGTCTGCGCCTCGACTCGGTCGATCAACCCCCGACATTGTCGTAAGTACTCACCGCTACAGCTCATGCGCTCTCCCAGATCTTCTTTGGAAGAAAAATAGCTCCCGTCCCTATTTTTCATCCTTTGCCGCCCGGACGAAAAATAGGGACGGGAGCTATTTTTTGGTCCACCATCGCAATGCGGGCGGCGCCGATTGCGCCTGCGTGCTCGCCGAGAACTGCCGGGACAACGCGCGCCTGCTTTCCATGTGGCCGCCATTCGACGCGGTCGAGTTCGGCACGGAGTGGGTCGAACAGCGCCGCTCCGGCACGGGCGATGCCGCCTCCAATGACCACGATTTCCGGATCGGCAACGTTGATCAAGGATGCAACCCCACATGTCAACGCACGAACGGACCGGCGCCATGCGGTGGTGGCGTCCGCATCGCCAGCCGCTGACGCGGCAATCAGGTCGTGTGTCGATTTGAATCGGCCGTTGGTCCGCTGCTCAATCGTGCAATTGCCGATCGCGTTTTCCAGGCTTCCTGGCGTGCCGGTGATGTCCGGGTTCCCATCCGAATTGAGGCAGATATGGCCCAAATGCCCGGCTCGGCCGAGGTGGCCGCGGAGCAGGCGGCCGTCAACCATCAGCGCGCCGCCGACGCCGGTGCCGAGGGTCAGGAGCATGACGTTTTTGCATCCCGCCGCGGCTCCGATCCAGCTCTCGCCCATGAGCGCCGCCTGGGCATCGTTGAGCACGGAGACGCGTATCGGTCGCGAGAGAAACTCCGTCCAGTTCAACCCCTGGATTTGATCGAGCCGGCCCTGCATCCACCAGATGGATCGTCCATCCGGAGCCGCGATGCCCGGCCCGGCCAATCCGATTGCCTGGGCCGGGCCGCGCTCGGA
>Ga0134125_10010056_pt1 | contig 10632 bp, 10 predicted proteins | sample KB31751_FD_96464 | JGI IMG/M metagenome (GOLD analysis project Ga0134125, IMG submission 96464) | Terrestrial soil microbial communities with excess Nitrogen fertilizer from Kellogg Biological Station, Michigan, USA - KB3-175-1 | ecosystem: Environmental > Terrestrial > Soil > Unclassified ...
CAGGTGGCAGGAGGCGCACGCGAAGTTGCGCTGCCCCATGCGCGTGAAGTACATGCGACGGCCCGCCTCGAAGCGCGGCTGCGCCGCCGAAGGCACGCGCACCGCGACCTTCTGCCCGTTGGAGAGCGAGCGCGCGTACGCGGTGGCGGCGCCCATGGTCTGCGGGTCCGCGGGATCGAAGAGCGCCTCGCCATGCGCCTTGCGGCACTGGTTGATCGCCATCTCCAGCGTCACCACGCGCTTCACCCTCGCGTCGTACTGCGGATAGTGGCCCGCCACGCGCCGCCCGCCGTTCGGGAAGCACCCGGCGAGGGACTTGCCGTCGCGGAACTTCGCCGTCCAGCGCTTGCGGCCGTCCTCGACGAGGGGAGCGGCGGCCGCGGCGTTCTGCTCCACCTGTGCACGAAGCTCGTCATCCAGTGCGGAAGAGCCTTGCGCGAAATCCTGCCCGGCGAGGCCGGGAAGCTGCTGCTGCAGGCGCGTGGCGATCTCGGCGCGCACCTGCTCGGGTGCGGCCGCGGCGCCCAGGGGGAGCGCCGCCACGAGGAGCACCAGCGCGTCACGGAAGCGCATCGAGGAAATCCACCAGCCGGTCGATCTCGGCCGCGTCGAGGATGTGGTGCTTGCCGTAGGGCGGCATGACCGTGTCCGGATTGGCCTTCGTGGGGTCCGCGATCGCTTCGCGAAGCGCGGCCTTGCCGAGCGCGCGCATCCTCGTGCCCTGGAGCGCGGGGCCGAGGTCGGAGCGCGAGGCGGGCCCCACGCCCGCGGGAAGCTGGTGGCACGCGATGCAATGGCCCTTGTCGCGCTGCACGAAGAGCTCCAGCGCCGAGGTGGGGCGCTGGGCATGCGCGGTGATTGCGGCGGCCGCCATGAGCGCGCCGGTAGCGAGGCGTCGCGCCATCAGCTGATCTTGAGCGCCTTCTCCGCGGCGCGCTCGATCTCCAGCTGCGCGCGCAGCTCGCGAAGCCGCGACTCGGTCATCGACATCTCGTAGAAGTCGCCGCCGCCCTTGGGCTGCTTCACGGCGAGCTCCAGCTGGTCCACGGCGGCGGGAAGGTTGTTGCGGCGGTAGTAGGCCTCGGCCTGGGCGCGGTGCTGCCCCACGGGGCGACCCGTGGCTTCGTAGGCGCGGGCCTTCAGCTCGTAGAGGCGCCAGTCGTCGGGGCTCGCCCGCACGCGGTCCTCGAGGTCGGCGATGACTTCCTTGGCATGGCCCGAGTGCAGCATCTCGTTCAGGTAGGCGTAGGCGAGCGCGCGATAGCCGGGGGAATCTTTGAGCGCGGCGCGATAGATGGCGATGGCCTCTTCCGGGCGCTTCATGTCCGACTTGAGCTCTCCGGCGAGAAGCTCGAAGGCGGGGTGCGTGTTGGCCCCGCGAATGGGCTGCAGCGTCTTCCAGGCGCCTTCGAAGTCGTGGGCGCGGCGCTGCGCGAAGGCGAGGCCGTAGATCTCCTCGCGGGGGCGAAGCACCGTCTGGTCCTCGAGCATCGTGCGGAAGAGGTTCACGGCCTCCGAAGGCGAGCCCGTGCTGGCGCGAAGCTTGGCGCGGGCCACGCGGTAGTCGAAGGAATCCGGGACCATGCGGGCGGGGTAGCGCTCGACGCGATCCTGCATCTCCGCGATGCGCTCCGTGGTGAGCGGGTGGGTGCGCAGGTACGCCGGCATGCCCTTCATCTCGTTCAGCCGGTTGGCGCGCAGCATCCGCTCGAAGAAGGTCTCCATGCCGCGGGGGTCGAAGCCGGCGCGATCGAGGAGCGTCAGGCCCACGCGGTCGGCCTCGCGCTCGTGCTCGCGGGTGTAGTCGATCTGCTGCTGGATCTGCAGCGCGCTCGCGCCTACCACCGCGGCTTCCGAGGCCTGGCCGCCGGAGCGCGAGGCGAGGACGGCGAGGGCGAGGGCGGCGAGCGAGGTCCATTGCGCGCGCGCCGCGCCGTGGATCATGCGCGCCTGGTGCTTCTGCAGGATGTGCGAGAGCTCGTGGGCCATCACGCCGGCGAGCTCGCTTTCGTTGCGCGTGAGCGTGAGCAGCCCCGTGTGCACGCCGATGTGCCCGCCCACGAGCGCGAAGGCGTTGATGGTGTCGTCCTGGACCATGAAGAACGTGATGTCGCGGGGCGGGTTCTCCGCGACCGAGAGCAGCTTCTGCCCGACGCTCGTGATGTAGTCGGTGATCTCGGGATCGTCGAGGTAGGCGGGATCGGCACGCACCTCGCGCATGATGCGGTTGCCGATAGTGCGCTCCTGGCTCTCGGAGAGCGAGGCGGCGGAGATGTCCCCGAGGTCGGGCAGGCCCTGCGCGGGCGCATTCAGCGCGGCGAACCCGACCATGAGGGCTGCGATTGCGGGGCGCGTTCTCAAGGCGGACGGAGGCGAACTGCTAACATGTTACTCGCGGGCCGCGGTGGCACACGCGGCTGAAAAGTAACCCATTATGACGGAAAAACTGACACATTTCGACGAACGCGGCGCTGCCCGGATGGTTGACGTCGGCGGCAAGGCCGAGACCCATCGCGTGGCCGTGGCCGGGGGCGAGATCCGCATGCAGGCCGCCACGCTCGCCGCGGTGCTCGCGGGCACCGCGAAGAAGGGCGACGTGCTGGGAGTCGCGCGCATCGCCGCGATCCAGGCCGCGAAACGCACCTCCGAGCTCGTGCCGCTCTGCCATCCTGTGGCGCTCACCGCCGTGAACGTCGATTTCGAGGCCGACGGGAAGGGCTCGCGAATCCTCATCCGCGCGCAGGTCGAATGCACCGCGCGCACCGGCGTCGAGATGGAAGCCCTCACCGCCGTGCAGGTGGCCCTCCTCACCATCTACGATATGTGCAAGGCCGTGGACCGCGGCATGGTCATGGGCGACATCCGCCTCCTCGAAAAGCGCGGCGGAAAATCGGGAGTTTGGAAAGCCTAAAGGGGTCAGAGCCCTTTTTCACGAAAAAGGGGACAGATCACCTGGGGAGCCGTCTTGGGTTGGAGGCTCCAGGACCCCATGTTAGGATTTCAGCCCCCCGAAAGATCCGAACGATGCAACAGGGATTCGACCGCGAACTCGACGTGCGCGGGCTCAACTGCCCGCTTCCGATCCTGCGCGCCAAGAAGGCGCTGGGCGACTTGCACGCGGGCCAGGTTCTCAAGGTGATGGCCACCGATCCCGGCTCCGTCAAGGACTTCCAGGCGTTCTGCAAGCAGACGGGCAACGAGCTCCTCTCCCATTCCGAGGGCGCGGAATTCACATTCTTCATGAAGAAACGCTAGGTGACCTGTCCCCTTTTTCGTGAAAAAGGGCTCTGACCCCTTTATTCGACGAAGAGGTCCTGGAAGAGGGGGACGCCGGGGGTGACGGCGTACCGGGTGAAGTCGGTGACGCCCTCGCGCTTCAGCACGTCCTCGTCGATGTAGAAATTGCCCGTGTGGACCTTGGCGTCGCTCGTGAGGATCGCGTGCGCGGCCTCGGCCATGATCGCCGCGGTGCGGCTGGCGGCGAGGATCGCCGGCGGGAAATGCACCTCCACGGCGGCGGTCGCGATGGTCGTGCGCGGCCAGAGCGAGTTCACCGCGATGCCGCTGGGCCGCAGCTCCTCGGCCATCCCCAGCGTGCACATGCTCATTCCATACTTGGACATCGTGTAGGCGACGTGCCCCGCGAACCACTTCGCCTTCATCGAAAGCGGCGGGGAAAGCGTGAGGATGTGCGGGTTCGCCGCCTTCGCGAGATGCGGGATGGCGGCCTGCGAGCAGAGGAACGTGGCTCGCATGTTCACGCCCATCATGAGGTCGAAGCGCTTGGCCGGCGTCTCGAGCGTGGGCGTGAGGTTGATCGCGCTCGCGTTGTTCACGAGGACGTCCAGCCCGCCGAATTCCTTCACCGCCCGGGCGATCGCCGCGGGGACCGCCGAGTCGTCGCGCACGTCGAGCTGGATCGCGAGCGCCCGCCCGCCGGCCTTCACCACCTCGTCGGCCACCGTGTGGATCGTTCCCGAAAGCTTCGGGTGCGGATCGGCGGTCTTCGCGGCGACGACGACGTTCGCGCCGTCGCGCGCGGCGATGAGCGCGATCTCCCTCCCGATGCCGCGCGAGCCCCCCGTGATGAAGAGCGTCTTCCCGGCGAGCGTTTTCTTGGCAGTCATGGGTTGGCCACGCGGGTGTCCTCGAGCGAAGGGATGATACCCCGGCTCACATAGAGCTGCCGCAGGTGCGAGCGGAAGCCCTTCATCTGCGCGAGGAACGCCGCCCCGGTCGCGAGCGCGATCACCCCGCCCACGAGGAAGGTCCGCGGCGCCCCGATATGGTCGGCGAGCCATCCCTGGAAGTAGTGGCCGAGGGGCGCGGTGCCCACGAAGAACATCGTGTAGTAGCTCATCACCCGGCTTCGCTTCTCCTCGTCCACGATCGTCTGCATGATCGTGTTGCACGTGGCGCCGGTCATGAACATGCCGAAGCCTTCCATCGTGAGGAACGCGCACGAAAGCCAGATCCAGCGCGACAGCCCGAAGCCCACGGCGCCCGCGCCCGCGATGATCGCCGCGAAGCCGATCCACTTCCCGAGCCCCCGCACGTTGGGCCGGCGCGCGAGGCTCGCCGCCGCGATGAACGCCCCCAGGCCCACGAAGCCGATGAAGAGGCCCACGAGCTCAGCGCCCTCGTGGAATGTGCGAACCGAGATGGCCGGCATGAGCGTCGCGTACGGGCTGATCGAGAAGCTCACGGCCGCGAGGATGAAGAGCATGCGGCGCACCGGAAGCATGCCCATGGCGTAGCGCCAGCCCTCGGCGAGGTCGTGCAGCGGATGCGAGGGCGCGCGCTTCTGGCGCGGATGGACCGTGACGCGGAAGAGGGCGCCCACCACCGCGACATAGGAGACCGCGTTCAGCGCGAAGCACACGGTCTCGCCGAAGCCGGCGATGAGCACCCCGCCGATCGAAGGGCCGATCAGGCGCGTGCCGTTCATCAGCATCGAGTTGAGCGCGATCGCGTTGGGCAGGTGCTCGCGGTTGTCGATGAGCTGCGAGTAGATCGACTGCCGGGTGGGGATCTCGAAGGCGTTGCACACGCCGCCGAAGAGGGCGAGGGCGGCCAGCATCGCCATGGTGATGGCGTGCATGCCCGTTAGCACCGCGAGCGCCACCGACTGGAGCGCCATCAGCGTGAGCACCACGAGGAGGAGCTTGCGGCGGCTTATCCGGTCTCCCAGCACGCCGGCGAAGGGCGCGAGGAAGAGGTGCGGCGCGCTCGTGAGGAAGCCGATGAGCCCCGTGAACCACGTGGAGCCTGAAAGGCGATAGGCGAGCCACATGACGGCGACCGACTGCACCCAGGTCCCGACCATCGAGATGGTCTGGCCGATGTAGTAACGGCGGAAGTTCGGTGCGGCGAGTGCCCGAAGGCTATGGGGCCAGTTTGCCAAGCTGCTTTCGGGTGTCGGCGAGCTTCTCTTCATGCTCGGCGAGACGCTTGCGGATCTCTTCGACCACCTCGGCCGGGGCGCGTTCGAGGAACTTCGCGTTCCCGAGCTTGCCCCGGTCGGCGCCGATCTGCGCTTCCAGGCGTTGCGCTTCCTTTTCCAGGCGAATGCGCTCGGCGCCCTTGTCCACGGTCGGCAGCACGATGGAAATGCTCCCGTTGCCGGTCACGGCGGTCGCGACCGATGCGTCCGGAGGGATCGGGTCGCCGGTGATGTCGAGCTTCGCCAGGGAAGCGAGCGCGGCCCGTTGCCAATCGGCGAGCGGGCTCTTCAGCTCGGTGCGGGCGGAAAGGCGCTGCCCGGGCCCCACGTTGTTCGCGGAGCGCACGTTCCTCGACTTCTCGACGTACTCCTTGGCGATGGCAACTTCCGCCTCGGCCTTCTCGTCGATGCGATCGAGCTGCGGCGCCGGATACTCGGCCACCATGAGGCTCTCGCCCTTCTTCCCGGCGAGCGGGGCCACGATCTGCCAGAGCTCCTCGGTGATGAACGGGATGAACGGGTGCGCGAGCCGAAGCGTCGTCTCGAGGACGCGGATCAGCGTGCGGCGCGTGGCGCGCTGCTGGGCCTCGTTACCCGTCGCGAGCTGCCCCTTGGCGAGCTCCACGTACCAGTCGCAGTACTCGTCCCAGGCGAACTCGTACACGGCGCGCGCGGCGGTATCGAAGCGGTAGGCCTCGAGCGCCTCCACCACATCCTTCTCCGCGCGCTGCAGGCGGCTCACGATCCACCGATCCACGGCCGAGCGCTCGAGGGGGAGGGACTCGTCCAGCCCCACGTCCTTGCCCTCGCAGTTCATGAGGACGAAACGCGTGGCATTCCAGAGCTTGTTGCAGAAGCTGCGATAGCCCTCGCAGCGCTTGAGGTCGAAGTTGAGGGTGCGTCCGAGCGTGGAGAGCGACGCGAACGTGAAGCGCAGCGCATCCGCCCCGTACGCGTCGATGCCTTTCGGGAACTCGCGCTTGATGCGCCTGGCGGCCGTCTCCTTGTGGGAGGCGAGCATCAATCCCTGCGTGGACTTCTCCAGGAGGGCCTCGAAGCCGATGCCGTCGATCACGTCCAGCGGGTCGATGGTGTTGCCCTTCGACTTGGACATCTTCTGGCCTTCGGCGTCGCGCACGATCGAGTTGATGTACACGTCGCGGAAGGCGGTCTCGCCCGTGAACTGGAGCGAGGTCATGATCATCCGCGCGACCCAGAAGAAGATGATGTCGAAGCCCGTGACCAGCACCGTCGAGGGAAGGTAGAAGCGGCGCTCGCGCTCGAACTCCTTCTCGTCGGGCCAGCCCAGCGTCGTGAAGGGCACCAGCGCCGAGGAGAACCAGGTGTCGAGCACGTCGTCGTCGCGCGACTGGGGCGTGATCTTCTTGCCGGCGGCGGTGGCGTGGCGCCTCGCTTCCTCGAACGTGCGTCCCACGAAAGGCGTGCCGTCCTCCGCGTACCACGCGGGGATCTGGTGGCCCCACCAGAGCTGGCGCGAGATGCACCAGTCCTGGATGTTCCCGAGCCACTGGTCGTAGATCTTGGTCCACTCCTCCGGCACGAAGCGCGTCTCGCCCTTCGCGACGGCATCGAGGCCCGCCTTCGCCATGCCGTCCATGCGGACGAACCATTGGTCGGAGAGCATGGGCTCCACCACGGCGTTGCTGCGGTCCGAGCGCGGCACCGTGAGCTTGTGGGGCTTGGCGCTCTCGACCAGGCCCGCCTTCTCGAGGTCGGCCAGCACGGCCTTCCTCGCCTTGTAGCGATCGAGTCCCTGGTAGGCGAGCGGCCCGTTCTCGTTCACCCGGGCTTCGAGCGTGAAGATGTTGAGCGGCGTGAGGCCGTGGCGCACGCCCACCTGGAAGTCGTTGAAGTCGTGCGCCGGCGTGATCTTCACCACGCCCGTGCCAAACTCGCGATCGACGTAGGTATCGGCGATCACGGGGATCAGGCGGTCGCAGAGGGGAAGCTTCACGCGCTTGCCCACCAGCTTGGAATAGCGCTCGTCTTCCGGATGGACCGCGACCGCCACGTCGCCCAGCATCGTCTCGGGACGCGTGGTGGCGACGGTGAGGTGCCCGTTGCCCTCCTCCAGCGGATAGCGCAGGTGCCAGAGCGTTCCGTTCTCCTCCTCGGAGATCACCTCGAGGTCGGAGACGGCGGTCTGGAGCTGCGGATCCCACGACACGAGGCGCTTGCCGCGATAGATGAGGCCCTGCTCGAAGAGCCGCACGAAGACTTCCACCACGGCCTTCGAGCGCGGCTCGTCCATCGTGAAGTACTCGCGCGACCAGTCGCACGAGGCGCCCAGGCGGCGCATCTGGCGCGTGATGAAGGAGCCGGATTCTTCCTTCCACTCCCAGACCCGCTTCACGAACGCCTCCCGGCCCATCGCGCGGCGCGAAGTGCCCTCGGCCTCGAGCTGGCGCTCCACCACCATCTGGGTCGCGATGCCGGCGTGGTCGGTGCCCGGCTGCCACAGCACGTTGTAGCCCTTCATGCGGTGGTAGCGCGTGAGGATGTCCATCAGCGTCTGCTGGTACGCGTGCCCCATGTGCAGCGTGCCCGTGACGTTGGGCGGCGGAAGCTGGATCGAGAACGAAGGCTTCGCCTCGTCGAAGCCGGCGGCGAAGTAGCCCCTGGATTCCCAGAAGGGATACCAGCGCGACTCGATGCCTTTGGGATCGAAGGCCTTGGCGAGCTCCATGGCCTACTTCCTCTGGCGCTGCGCGATCGCCTCGGAGACGGCATCCCCGATGGCGTTGGCGAGCTCCTGGCGAAGGTCGGTGAGGGCGGCGAGCACCGCGGCGTGCACGTGGGGGGCGAGGTGCTGGGAGAGGCGCGCCTCGAGGTCGTGCGCGAGGCGGCCCTCGACCTGCAACATCACCTTCGCATACACGTCGCGCGCGAGCTCCGCGTTGGCGCCGTGCGGGTCGTCGATGATGTCCGTGAGCATGGGAACCGCGCCGGTATCGATCCCGGCGCCCGAGGCCCGGCGCAGCAGCGCGTCGGCCTTTCCCAGGACGTCCTTCTCGCCTTCAATCCTTCAGCCTTCCACGTCGTTGATCTGGATGTCGTAGCCGCGCTTCTTGTAGAACGCGTAGCGGCTGCGCGCCCGTTCCTTGTCCGCCTCGTCGGTTGAGACGATCTCCAGCAGCCGCTCGAACGACGCGAAGAAGGGCGGCCACTCGTCGCCCAGGTTCATCAGCACCTCGTGGTGCGGCAGGCTCTCGCCGCCGGCGGCAAGCAGCACCGGCGTCTCGGCGGCGAGCGGCGAATCCACGCGGCAATGCGGGACGAAGCTGGTGGACTGCCACGTCCAGAGGCTGCGGTCGAAGTCGCCGAGCGTCTTCGAATCCGGCGACCAGACGACGAGCTTCGCGGGCTTGGCGTAGGCCTTCGCTGCGAGCCGGCAGGCGAAGCGCAGCTTGTCCTCGGCGTAGCGGTAGAAATCGATCCGCGTCACGCCGTCGCGCGCCTCGCCAGGAATTGGGAGAGGAGGGCCACGGGGCGGCCGGTGGCGCCCTTCTCGGCACCGGATTTCCATGCGGTTCCCGCGACGTCCAGGTGCGCCCACGGATAGGATTTGGTGAAGCGAGCGAGGAAGCAGGCCGCGGTGATGGAGCCGCCGGCGCGCGTGGCGATGTTCGGGAAGTCCGCGAAGTTGCTCTTCAGCATCTCCTGGTAGTCGTCCCAGAGGGGCATGTGCCAGGCGCGGTCCCACGCCGCATCACCCGCCGCGAGGACCTCGCTTGCGAGCGTGTCGTCGTTGGAGAACATGCCGGTGGCGATGTGGCCCAGGGCGATGACCATCGCGCCGGTGAGTGTCGCGATGTCGATCACCGCCGCCGGCTTGTACTTCTCCACGTAGGTGAGCGCGTCGCAGAGGATGAGGCGGCCTTCGGCGTCGGTATTGAGGATCTCCACCGTCTGGCCCGACATGGTGGTCACGATGTCGCCGGGCTTGATCGCGTTGCCGTCGGGCATGTTCTCGGTGGCCGGCACCACGCCCACGACGTTGATGGGCAGCTTCATCGCCGCCACGGCCTTCATCGTGCCGAAGACGCTCGCCGCGCCGCACATGTCGTACTTCATCTCGTCCATCTCGGCGGCGGGCTTGATGGAGATGCCGCCCGTGTCGAACGTGATGCCCTTGCCGACGAGCGCCACGGGGGCGGCGTCGCGCTTGCCGCCGTTGTATTCCATGACGATCAGCTTGGGCGGCTGGACGCTGCCCTGGGCCACGGCGAGGAAGCTGCCCATGCCGAGCTTCTCGATGTCCTTCTTCTCGAGGATCTGCACCTTGAGGCCGCTCGCCTTGCCCAGCTCGACGGCTTGCTGGGCGAGGTAGGTGGGCGTGCAGATGTTGCCGGGGAGGTTACCCAGGTCCTTGGCGAGCGCCATTCCGGCGGCGATCGCCTCGCCGCGCGCGAGCCCTTGCCCGGCCGCCGCGATGTCGCCGCGGCCCGCGAGGAGTGTCGCCTTGCGCAGCGCCTTGCTCGCCGCGGCCGGCTTGCTCTTCATCCGGTCGAAGCGGTAGGTGCCCTCCGAGAGCACGATCGCGGCCTGCTCGACCTTCCAGGCCATGTCGCGGCCCTTCACGTTGAGCTCGGTGAGGCAGACGGTCGCCTCCGCGGCGCCCGTGCCCTTCAGCGCGCGGGCCGTGGCGGCGAGCGCTCCCCGGTACGCGGCCTCGGCGAACGCGCGCTCGCGACCCAGGCCCACGAGCAGCACCCGCTCGGCGGGAACGTGGGGCACTTTCTGCAGGAGGAGCGTGGTGCCGGCCTTGCCCTCGTGGTCGCCGCGGCGCAGCACTTCGGAAACGTACTTGCGGCTTGCGCTGTCCAGGGCCTGGGCGGAGGCGGAGAGCTTGCGGCCCTCGAAGACTCCGACAACGACGCAACCGGTGCGCTGCTTCTCGGGGCTCGAGCTCTTTATGCTAAATTCCATGTTGTTTTTCCCACCTGGCGTGGCTCACGGAACCGTTGATTATCTCACGGCGCGCGCCCGGGCCTCGGAGCCGGCCAGACCTTGATCTTCCAGCGCAGCCTCGTCCGGGAATTCAGCCAGGTCGCCATCGCCGTCGTGGGCATCCTGCTCGCGATCATGCTGACCAGCCTGCTGATCCGCCTCCTCGGCAAGGCATCCACCGGCGAAGTGCCGCCGGAAGCCGTGATCGGCCTCATCGG
>Ga0134125_10010057_pt1 | contig 10630 bp, 10 predicted proteins | sample KB31751_FD_96464 | JGI IMG/M metagenome (GOLD analysis project Ga0134125, IMG submission 96464) | Terrestrial soil microbial communities with excess Nitrogen fertilizer from Kellogg Biological Station, Michigan, USA - KB3-175-1 | ecosystem: Environmental > Terrestrial > Soil > Unclassified ...
TGAGTCCTCGGACAAGCAAGTTGCGGACAATGAAGCCCGAATTGACTCCGCGAATGTAGTCAATCTCTCGGCGCGACACGGGCCCCTTGTAGAGAATGATAGAGAGTGTTTCAAGTCCGGCTCGTCCGAGATCGCGCGAAAGCTCTTCCTTCTGAATCTTTTCAATCAAGCCCGAAGCGCTCGGATGCGTACCGAGGCTCACAGAATCTTCATCCTCGATAATAACCATCCCTCGATCTTTATATTCGTGGCGGAGACGCTCTATGGTTCCTTTTATCTCACTGACGCTCACCTCAAGCATTTTCGACAGCTCTTTGAACGAAACTGGTTCGTTTTTGAAAAGCAGGACGGCTTCGATGTTGTGTTCGAGATTCATAGTGTTTCGAGTTACTGATTGCTGTATACCGGCACGCCGACTGATTCTGTTTCCATCTCAATCTCCCCTCTTCCCTCTTGCGAGACGCGCAAAGCTCCGCGTTTGACGAGCTCTAGCATAGCAAGAAAGCCGACAATAATCGAGATTTTATCCTTGCCCGCAAACGAGCAGAACTTCATCTTGCCCGCCTTCGAAATTCTTTGCGCGAGCTTCTCGATTGTTTCTTCGAGGCTAATCATTTTGCGCACAGTTGCTTTCGGAACTGTTTCTTTCTTCGGCAAGGTCTCAAGCATTTTGAAAAGCGCTTGCGAAAGATTCGCAATGTCAGTCTTTGAATCCGGCGAAAAGACCACGACGTCTTTCTTCGACGGGCTCTTCTCAAAAATAATGTTTTTCCCGAATGCTTTTTTGATTTCAACCGACAGTTCTTTCACTCGCGCATACAATTTCAAACGTAGTTCGAGATCTTCAATCGACGCCGTTTCTTCTTCCGTCAGCGCCAGGTTCGGCAAGAGCGAGCGCGACTTGATGAGCATCAAAGTGCTCGCGACGACGATAAACTCTGCACTCTCGCTAATCGGAAACTCTTCGTGCGTCTCAATGTATTTAATAAAGTCGTCTGTCACCTGCGCAAGCGAGACGTCCGAGACGAACAATTTTCTTTTCTCTACGAGGTCAAGCAAAAGCCCGAGCGGGCCTTCAAAAACACTTGTCTTTACGGAGTATTTGAGTTCATCCATTTATTTTCCCAATTTAATTCCGAGTTCTTTCAACTGCTTCTCTGATACTTCTGACGGAGAATCCATCATCAAATCTTTACCTTCACCAGTCTTTGGAAATGCAATCACTTCACGGATGTTGGGTTCGTTTTGCAAAAGCATCATGAGGCGATCAAATCCCCAAGCGATACCGCCGTGCGGAGGCGTACCTGATCCGAGAGCCCTAAGCATGTGTCCGAAATTTTTTTCGATTGCTTCTTCACTGTATCCAATTATTTCAAAAACAGATTTGAGAGCTTTTGGTTCGTGATTTCGAATGCTTCCTCCGCCAATTTCAAATCCGTTAAGAACGATGTCATATTGAGCCGCAATGATACTACCGATATTTTTCTTTTCTAAAATGTTTTGTCTATCTTCCGGCTTTGCCGCAGAAAATGGATTGTGAGTAAACGTCCAGTCCCCTCCAGCTTCGTTGTGGTCGGCAGTTTTTGTACTTTCAAAGAAAGGAAAATCAACAATCCAACAGAACGCCAAGAGGTTTGAATCATCCTTGTTGTCTCGGACGTCAGGGCGATCATTACCATACTTTTCCATTGCCACCTTGTAAGGAATTCTTGGAAACGGAATAGCCTGAATCTTTTTTTCTGGATAAAGCTTTGTGACAATTTCTATAAGAAGTTTTTCGTTGAGATTCATAACATCTTCTTCGGTCACAAAGCTCATCTCAAGGTCGAGTTGTGTGAACTCTGGCTGTCTGTCGCCTCTGGTGTCCTCGTCTCGCATGCAACGTACAAGCTGAAAATATCTCTCAAGTCCTCCTGCCATCAAAAGCTGTTTGTATTGTTGAGGTGATTGCGGAAGTGCATAAAATTTTCCAGGATAAAGGCGTGCCGGAACAATATAATCGCGCGCGCCTTCGGGAGTCGACTTGGTCAAGTACGGAGTTTCGATTTCGGTGAAATGTTCTTTGTCCAAATAATCGCGAATCAGCTTTGCGACTTGGTAACGCATGCGCAAGTTTTTTTGGAGTCTTGGGCGGCGCAAATCAAGATAACGATATTCAAGACGATTTTCTTCACCGATTTCTTTACCATCACTCTGCACATCAAAGACTGGAGTCTCTGCCGAGTTTAAAACCTCAATAGAAAGCACTTCGAGCTCAATGTCGCCGTTAGCTTCTTCAGGGTTTCGATTTTTTTCTGGACGTTCGTTAACTCTGCCCCCCATCTCAACAATCCATTCTGGTCGCAAAGTTTTTGCAATTTCCATTGCTTCGGCGTTTGGAAGGACGACAGTCTGGACCTTGCCTGACATGTCTCGAATATCAAGAAATATTAACTTTCCTTGGTCGCGTCGAACATCGATCCATCCAGCGATGATAACTTCTTTACCCTTATGCTCGTGCAGCTCTTTGATATAGATTCTTTTCATCTTATTCAATCGTAAGTCCAACTTTCTCGCGCACTTCTTCCATCTTTGCTTCGACAATCTCGCGAACCTTGGCGCGACCTTCGGCGAGAATATCGAGAACATGATCGCGATTCTTGGCGAGCTCTTTGCGCTTTTTGCGGAGCGGAGCGATGAAGGCTTCGATGTCGCCAATCAGCGCTTCTTTGAGCTCCTTGTACTTACCCTTCTTTTCTTCATACAACTTCTTAAGCTCATCTTCCAAACGAAAAAGTTTGTGAATTGCATACACGTTTGTCGGAAGTTCTCCTGACGAATCGGTGACGATGCTCATGACCGCTTCTTTGATTTCTTCCGGCTCGGCAAAGAGACCGATGGTGTTGTTGTAGCTCTTGCTCATCTTTTGTCCGTCGGTTCCGGGCACAATAGCGACATCCTTCATGATGAGTCCTTCTGGGATTTTAAATATTTCTCCGTAGACCCGATTAAATTTTTCTATGGTGTCGCGAGCAATCTCAATATGCTGTTTCTGATCGGCTCCGACCGGTACCATCTCCCCTCCCGACAACGCGATATCAGAGCTCATCAAGAGCGGATAATCAAACTTGCCGACGTTAAGCTCTTTGTTCTTCGCCTCCGCGTCTTTGAATGCATGCGCGCGCATAAGGTACGGCATTGTGGTCAGGCAGTTGAACATCCAGGTCAGCTCGGTTACTTCCGGAATGTCAGATTGTTTATAGAGAATTGTTTTCTTCGGATCGATACCGATGGCGAGAAAGTCGAGTGCGACGTCAAACGTGTTCTGACGCAACTCATTTGCGTCTTGAACGCTCGTCAGAGCGTGAAGATCAACAATGAAAATCCTGCTGTCGTATTTGTCCTGCAAATCAACGCACTGCTTCATCATGCCGAAGTAGTTGCCGATATGTGGCCGACCGGAAGGCTGGATGCCCGAGACCAAGATTTTTTTCATGCCTACAATATAGCAAGAAAAATCCGTTTTATGAAGCGCGATAAATGTGTTTTATTACAAATATTACTTGTAAGAAAGTCAATGGATTGGTATTCTATCGAACATGCTCACTTTATTTAAAAAAGTTTGGGGTATTTACAAGCCGCTGCACGGGGTCATGGTCGGTGTGTTTTGTTTGCTTATCCTTTCGATCGGATTGAACTTCGTGTGGCCGTATATGTACGGCAAAACAATCGACACAGTGATTCGCGGCGGAGGCCTGCATGCGGTTTTAGTCTTGCTTCTGATTGCTTTTGCGATAATGTTTTTTCAAAACATTGTTTCCTGGTTACAAGGATGGATAGAGGTCAATCATTTTGACTACGATTCTTTGACTCATGTGCAGAATCTGACATTTGCGCATCTTCTCACGCTTTCGATTGGTCAGCATAGGAATGAGCACTCTGGTCTGACCCAGTCAGTTATTTCTGATGGACAAAACGCAGTTACCAATCTCATAAACGTTATCGTCTATCAGTTTCTTCCTTATGTTCTCCAGATTGGTATCGGTCTCGTCGTCCTTTTTATCTTCTCTTGGCAGCTTGGAATTATCGCGCTTGTCGGAAGCGCTGTTATTCTTACAGTCACGTTTATTACCAACGCTTATTTCGTACCCCTGGTGCGCGAAGAACGAGATATGAACCAAGAGATTGGTAAAAAAAGATCGGAGGTGCTTAGAAACGCACCGCTCGTTATCGCCAACGCGGGTGAAAAATACACAGAAGAAGCACTCGAAAAAGAAAACGAAAGAAACAACACCTTCGGCAAGAGGTTGTGGAGTAAGTATATCTACATGAGCTATCTTATGCGCCCGATATTGAGCGACTTTACGCTCGTGGGCTCGATTGCTTGCGCGGCATACCTTGTGGCAACAGGAGATCTGACGGCCGGTGCTGTGGTGACTGCTGTTTTGTGGACAAACACGGTGCTTGGAAATTTGGCGAACTTCGGCAATATTCAAAGACAGATTTTGTACCACGGTGAACGGGCAAGAAAATATTTCAGCCTGCTTGATCTTGTCTCGGACGTACCTGTTTTGAAAACGTCAACGCGACTCGAATCGACCAAAAGTAGTATTAAATTTGAGAATGTATCATTTGTTTATCCCAAAAACCGTATCATCGAGGATGATCGCAAGAAAAAATCTCTGCTTCAAGAAGACAAACCTTCACGAGAAGCGCTTATGAATATCTCTTTCGAGATTAAGGCCGGAGAACATGTTGCTTTTGTCGGATCCTCTGGCGCAGGCAAGTCGACAGTTGTTCTTCTCCTCTTGCGGGGCAGTGATCCGCAGACGGGACGTATTTTGATTAACGGCGTTGATCTAAGAGAAATAGATCTGACGTCGTATCGACAACATCTCGGCGTGGTCGAGCAGCACATCGTACTTTTCGATGACACAATCCGCAAAAATATTTCTTTCGGACTTCCCGACGGTAAGCTTTTGTCTGACGAAGAGTTAGATAGGCTCTCAAAGATTACTCGTCTTGATGAATTCAAAGACAAGCTCGTTGACGGCTGGGACACGATGATTGGCGAGAACGGAATCAAGCTCTCTGGCGGTCAGCGTCAGCGCGTCGGTATTGCTCGAGCTCTTGCAAAGAATCCTTCGATTCTCATTCTCGACGAAGCTACCTCCTCTCTCGATGCTAAGAATGAAGCGCTCATCAAAGAAGCTCTGCACGAAGCTTCAGAAGGTCGCACGACTATCATGGTTGCTCATCGCCTTTCAACGATTAAAGACGCTGACAGAATATTTGTGTTCGATAAGGGCACTATCGTAGGGGTTGGCAAGCACGAAGAACTTCTGCAGACCTGTCCTATCTACGCAGATCTCGTCTCACATCAAACAGTGTTGCTCTAAATTAGATTCCTTCCTTACTCAATTCTTCAACGAGCTTCTTTGATTCTTTTGAAAGTTTTTCGGGGAGTTTAAATGTGACACGAACGTAAAGATCGCCGCGCTTGGTGCCGCCCTGCGGGACGCCCTTGCCTTTGACGCGGAGGATGGTGCCGGTGTTAGTGCTTGCAGGGACTTTGAGGGTGATGTCGCCGTCGAGGGTGAGAATGGTCTTTTCTGTGCCTAAAAGGGCTTCAGAGAGCCTTATGGGCAGTTCCATGAGCAGGTTGTAGCCTTCTTTGCGGAGGGTCGGATGACGCCTGACATGAACCTTCACATACAGGTCGCCCGGCACTCCCCCCTCGAGCGTTTCGCCCATACCGCTCATTCGAATCATTTGTCCGTCGTCGATGCCCGGCGGGACGTGAATTGCAACTTCTTTTTGTTTGACCAAGCGCGAGTTGATGACAACCTTGCGATCGGTGCCGAAGATGGATTCTTGAAATGAGAGTTCGATATCAACTGCCACGTCTCGTCCGCGACGCACTCGCCTGCCGCCGAAGATTGAAGAAAGAATATCGTTGAGATCTCCACCTTCAAATCCTCCTTGTGAAAAATTTGAGAAGTCGAAGCCGAAGTCAGACGCGTTGAAGCCGCCCTGAAATCCTCCGGCGCCCGCGCCTCCCATGTTTGGACCGGCCGAGCCGAACGCATCATACTGCTGACGCTTTTGCTTGTCCGAAAGCACGCTGTAGGCTTCGTTCACTTCCTTAAACTTCGCTTCGTCTCCGCCCTTCTTGTCTGGATGGTACGCATGCGCGAGTTTACGAAACGCTTTTTTGACGTCGTCTTCGCTTGCGTTTTTGTCAACGCCTAAAATTTTGTAATAATCCTTGGCCATAGTTATTTAACCTCGGCGTCTTTGATGTCTGGGTTGTCGGTCGGATTCTCCGGCGGTTTCTGTGTGTTGTCTGCCTGTTGCTTGCTCAAGAATTCTCCAATCTTTGAAAGTTCGCTTGAGAGCGCGTCGGTTGCGGACTTGATGCTTTCGACGGTACCGGATTCTCGCTCTTTCTTGAGCACGTCAATCTTTGCAGTAATACTTGTCTTCAAATCTTCTGGAATTGTCGGAGCATCTTTGAGAGATTTTTCTGACGTGTAGACGAGCTGCTCGGCCATGTTCTTTGCATCAACCAAGTCCTTTTTCTTCTGGTCGTCAGCCGCATTAGCTTCTGCATCTTTTTGCATCTTTTCGATGTCGGCTTTTGAGAGGCCCGACGAAGCCTCAATGCGGATTGATTGCTCCTTGCCGGACGTCTTATCTTTTGCTTTGACGCTCAAGATGCCGTTTGCATCGATATCAAACGTCACCTCGACTTGCGGCACGCCGCGCGGTGCTGGAGGAATGCCGTCGAGAATAAATTTGCCGAGCGATTTGTTGTCGGAAGCCATAGCGCGTTCACCTTGGACAACGTGAATCTCAACAGACGTCTGATTGTCGGCGGCGGTTGAGAAGACTTGCGAGCGAGCTGCTGGAATAGTGGTGTTTTTTTCGATCACTTTCGTCGCGACGCCGCCCATGGTTTCGATGCCGAATGAAAGCGGAATAACGTCGAGAAGCAAGACGTCCTTGACGTCACCCGTGAGGATGCCTCCTTGTACTGCCGCTCCGAGAGCGACGACTTCGTCGGGATTGATTGATTTGTTTGGTTCCTTACCGAAGTAGGCCTTGACGCTTTCAACAATCTTCGGCATGCGAGTCTGACCTCCGACGAGAATGACTTCGTTGATATCTCCGACCTTGAAGGGCGACGCTTCGACAGCGCGCTTCGTGATGCTCATCGCTCGTTCGATAAATTCAGCACAGAGCTCTTCGAGCCTCGAGCGGCTCATCTTAAGGAGGAGGTGTTTCGGACCTGATGCATCAGACGTAATGAACGGAATATTGATTTCTGTTTCTGCGGCAGTCGAAAGCTCAATCTTGGCCTTCTCGGCAGCTTCGTCGAGGCGCTGAAGAGCGAGTGCGTCGGTACGGACATCGATACCCGATTCCTTTTTGTATTCGTCAGCAATCCAGGCAATGATTTTCTGATCAATATCTTTGCCTCCGAGATGCGAGTCGCCGTCAGTCGACTTCACTTCGACGACACTGTCGCCGACTTCGAGAATCGAAACATCGAAGGTTCCTCCGCCGAAGTCAAAGACGGCGAGCTTTTCATTTTTCTTTTTATCAAATCCGTACGCAAGAGCAGCCGCAGTCGGCTCGTTGATGATGCGTTTGACGTCGAGGCCGGCAATCTGACCCGCGTCTTTGGTTGCCTGTCGTTGAGCATCGTTAAAGTACGCGGGAACGGTGATGACGGCTTCGGTAATCTTTTCGCCGAGCTTGGCTTCCGCGTCGGTCTTGAGTTTTTGCAAAATCTGCGCAGAAATTTCTTCCGGACGAAGATCTTTGTCTCCCATTTTGACGAGCACGCCTCCGGTCGGAGATTGCAAGACCTCATACGGCACAGTCGCCTTGTCCTTCTGTACGCCCGGATCAGAAAACGTGTGTCCGATAAAGCGCTTGATGCCGAAGACGGTGTTTTTCGGGTTCGTCACCGCCTGACGTTTAGCAAGAAGACCGACGAGGCGCTCGCCTGTCTTTGAGAGTGCAACAATAGACGGAGTAGTGCGCGCCCCTTCGGCGTTCTCTAAGATTTTTGGAGCCCCGACTTCCATAACGGCTACAGCGGAGTTCGTGGTACCCAAGTCGATGCCAATGATTTTTGCCATAGTGTTTGTATTAGTTGCTAAATTCTCCTATCCGCACCTTAGCCGGACGGATCGATTTACCAGATAGTATATAACCTTTTTGCAGAACTTCAAGAATTTTGTGATCGTCGTCGTGCTTGTCTGTTTTTATCATCCCGACTGCTTCGTGAAAGTTCGGGTCGAATATTTCTCCGACAGGGTTTGATTCTTCCAAGCCGTTTTGTTTGAGCGTTTTGAGCAAGAGATTGTAAATCGCTTCAACGCCCTTGTCGCCGTGAGCAACAGCGAGCGAAAGGCCGTCGATAATCGGCAACAGTTCTACAATCAACCCGGCATTTGCAAATTTGAGAAACTCCCTCTTCGCTTCTTCGTCTCGTTTGCGCACATTCACAAAGTCCGCCTGCGCTCTCTGCCAGCCGTCCATGTTTTCTCTTGCTTTTTGTTCAGCTTCTTTCAGCTTCTCGCGAAGTTTCTTGATTGTTTCTCCCTGCGCTTCTTCCGCGACAACCGAATCGTCAATATTTGAATCTACATCAAAATGCACATCGTCTTTTTCGTCATTCATATTCGTATTTTACACTAAAACGACTAACGCTTCGACCACTGTGGAGCCTTTCTTGCTTTCTTGAGACCGAACTTGCGGCGTTCCTTGGCGCGAGGATCGCGTTTGAGCATGCCTTTCGGCTTGAGCTTGGCACGAAGGTGTTCGTCGTATTCGATAAGTCCGCGAGCGATGCCGTGTGCAAGTGCTTGAGCTTGAGAAGAAACTCCTCCGCCGACAATGTGCGCAGTGACGTCAAACCTCTGGGTCAATTCCGATGCTTCAAAGACTGCCATGATGAGTTTGCGGAGTTCGGCGATTGGGAAATATTCGTCGAATTCACGTTCATTGATTGAAATAGAAAACTTTGTAGCCGGAGTGATACGAACGCGAGCAGTCGAGGTTTTGCGGCGGCCGGTGGTACCAATATATTTGTGTGTTGTTTTTTCGGCCATGTTATTCGGTGATAGTTAAATTTTTGAGCATCAAAGGACGAAGCTTGTTCTTCGGAAGCATGCCGTTGACTGCAATGCGAAGCACTTCGCGAGCACCCTTCTTCTCAATCATCTGCTCCATGCTCGGAGTTTTGAGCGAGCCAGGATAGCCAGAGTGACGAGCATAAAACTTATCGACGAGCTTCGAGGGAGTAAACGACATTTGTCCGGCGTTCTCCACGAGCACGGTGATAGCAGGAATTTTGTTGCGAGCGAAGTCTGGGCGATTTTTGCCCATGAGAAGAACCGCGATTTCTGTTGCCAATCGTCCAGGTTTCTTATTGGTTGCGTCGAGAGTGTATTTCATAGATTTAGACAAATTCGATAACCGACATCTCGCTGCCGTCAGACAGTCGGCGAACGAGCTTGGTGATGCGTGTGTAGCCGCCGTTGCGAGACTTGTGAGTTTTCGCGAGCGTCGTGCTGATTTTCTTGGCGGCAATCTTGCCGACGCGCGCTTCGAGCAGGCGATTGCTTGCTGGAGTTCCTTTCTTGCCGAGCGTAATCAACTTCTCGATGAACGGACGAAGCTCTTTTGCTTTCGCTTCGGTCGTCTTAATCTTGCCCTTGAGAACAAGTGAGTATGCGAGCGTCTTCAAGAGAGCCTTGCGCGGGCCGCTCTTCCGTCCTAATTTTCTGTTGGCATTATGATGACGCATGGCGGCTTATATTACATTATTTGAGTGTAATGCCAAACTCTCCGAGCGCCTGCTTGATTTCGTTAATACCCTTCTGTCCGAGACCGTCGATTTCGAGAAGGTCGCGCTCTTTCTTGCGAGCCAGACCTCCGACGGTGCGAATGTTTGCAGCTGAGAGCGCGTTTTGAGTGCGAGCACTGACGTTCATTGACTCGATGCGAGTCTTGAGAACTTCGGCGTCGATTTCAACTTTGCTCGATGCCTTGCTCTCTGCAACTTCTGTCATCATCGGAGCCTCTTCTTCCTTAAATCCGACAATCGCCTTGAGCTGGTTAATCATCACGGCAATCGACGAGGTAAGAGCGTCGTTTGGAGAAATCGTGCCGTCGGTTTCGATGAAGAGCTTGAGCTTGTTGAAGTCGGTGCGATCTCCAACGCGCATGTTTTCGACTTCGTAGGTAGCGCGACGAATCGGAGTAAAGATACCGTCGAGAGTGATTGAACCGATTTCAACGCGATTCTTTTCGAGGTTTTCTTTTGAGACAAAGCCGAGACCTTTTTCTGCTTTGATTTCCATTTCCAAGACGCTCGACTTGCCGGTAAGCGTCGCAATGACCTGTTCTGGATTGAGAATTTCTACCTGACCCGGAAGCTCGATATCGGCAGCAGTAATGACCTTGTCGCCTTTTACTTTGAGTGAGAGTGTTTGCGGCTCGTCGGTCAAGAAACGCATGCGAACTTTCTTGAGATTGAGGAGCATCGTAATGACGTCTTCTTTGACACCATCGATAACAGAGAATTCGTGCGAAACGCCAGGGATTTTAACGGAGGTGATAGCAGCACCAGGAA
>Ga0134125_10010058_pt1 | contig 10630 bp, 11 predicted proteins | sample KB31751_FD_96464 | JGI IMG/M metagenome (GOLD analysis project Ga0134125, IMG submission 96464) | Terrestrial soil microbial communities with excess Nitrogen fertilizer from Kellogg Biological Station, Michigan, USA - KB3-175-1 | ecosystem: Environmental > Terrestrial > Soil > Unclassified ...
CATCGCTGAAGGGCGCCGGCGGGGTGTTGGCCGGGACGGCGTGCGGAAAATACTTCGGTGCGGCGGCTGCCGCGGGCAGCGACAGCGACAGGGCGACGATGAGCGCACAGAACGCGAGCCGCGGGCAGACTGCTTTCATGACAACTCCGGGGTGTGGCGTGGCCGGGTCGCCAGCGCCGCGTGCGGTCAGGCGCCATGGACGAGCTCGCTGACGCAGCGGCCGAGGATCTCGGTGGCGGTGGCAATCTCGGCGCATGACAGGCCGGCGAATCCTACCAGCAGACCGGGGCGCGGTGGCGGTATGCGGTAGTGCGGGTGCACGGCGTGCAACCCGAGCCCGCGCGCCGCCCCGAGCTGGATCAGCCGCTCGAGCTGCGCGTAGTTCAGCCGCGAAAACCACACGATGACGTGCATGCCGGCCTGGGATTCGCTCATTTCTATGTGCGGCCCCACCCAGCGTGCCAGGCCTTCGAGCAGCGCGCAGCGGCGGCGGTTGAGTTCGGCGGCGGACTCGCGCAGGTGCTTCTCGAACTGCCGCCCCTGCATGAAGGCCGCGAGCGCCGCCTGATCGATCGCGGGGCAGCCGCCGTCGTCGAGGTGCTTGGCGGTCAGCAGGTCCTCGCGCAGGCCGCGCGGGCAGACGATGTACCCGAGGCGCAGCGATGGAAACATGGACTTGGAGAAGGTGCCGACGTAGATGACGCGCTCGCCGCCGTCGAGCGAGCGCAGGGCGGCGATCGGGCGCGCGCCGTAGCGGAACTCACCGTCGTAGTCGTCTTCGAAAATCCAGCTGTTGTGGCGTGCGGTGGCCTGCAGCAGCTCGATGCGACGCTTCAGTGACATGACGACGCCGGACGGAAACTGGTGCGAGGGGCTCACCAGCACCAGGCGCACCGGGCGCGCCGGGAGCTGCTCGGTCACGAGCCCGTCGCGATCGGTCGGCACCGTGACCACGCGCGCGCCGTGCGCGACGAGCGCGCGCATGGCGTACTGGTAATAGGGATCCTCGAGCACCGCCGTGTCGCCCTCGTCGAGGACCACCCGCGCTACCAGCGTGAGCGCCTGCTGGGTGCCCCCGACGATGACCACGTCCTCGGGCGCACACACGAAGCCGCGCCGCCGCGCCAGGTAGTCACAGATGGCGGCGCGCAGCGCGGGCAGCCCGGCGGCCGGGGGATAGCCGGGCGGGGTGCGCAGGGCGGCGGCGGCCAGCTTGATGCGCCAGGAATTGAACAGGCGCGGGTTGAGGAGCGGTACGCCGTACTGCAGGTTGTAGCGCGGCCGCGCGAGGGTCACGCCGAGGGTCGGGGCCCCGAGGCGCCGGGCGCGAGCGGCATAGCGAGACGGGCGCGTGGTCGCGAGCCGCGCGGCGCGCGCGTGCGGCGGTCCGAGATCGGCCACGCGCGTGCCGGAGCCCCCGCGGGCCACCGCCAGCTGCTCGGCGCACAGCAACTCGTACGCGCCCAGCACGGTGTTGCGGGAAAGGCCGAGCATGCGGGCCAGCTCGCGCGTCGCCGGCAGGTGGCTGCCGGCCGCAAACCGGCCCGCGAGAATCGCGCCCTTGAGGGCGCGGGCCAGCTGTTCGTAGAGGGCACCCTGCCCGTCCATGCCTAGATCCATGGAGGCACGAATTAGCGGAGCCACCGGCGGCAGGCAAGCGTCATTCGACGGTGCGAGCTGAAAGTCGGACCAGATTCAGGCGCGCGGGTGGCCCGGTCCGCCGAGGCGCCGGTGGCCCTTGAGGGCGTGCCCGCCCCTTCCTAGGCTAGCGGTGCGGCCAGGTGGGAGAACGACGATGACGCGTGTGCACTCATGGGCAATTCCGTTCCTGCTGACGGCGGCGTGGACCGGCGCGGCTGGCGCGGCAGACACGACCGCTGCCGTCGCCACGACGCTGGAAAAGGCGACGCAGGCGCTGGCCGATGCCGTGGCGCCCGGGCAGCGGGCAGTGTGGGAGCAGTACACCGATCCGGACTTCGTTTACGTCACCGAAGACAATGAGGTGAAGACCCGCGACACCATGCTCGCGGAATTGCAGCCGCTGCCCCCGGGCTATACCGGGTCGCTCAAGGTGGAGGAGTTCCGCTGCAGCAGCTTCGGTGCCTTCGCCGTGACCACGTACATACTCGACGAGCACGAGACCATCGAGGGCCACGCGCTGCACGCGCGCTATCGCAGCAGCGACACCTGGCGCGCGACCGACGACGGCTGGCGGCTGGTGGCGACGCAGGTGTACGCGGTTCAGCAGGACCCGGAACGCACCACGCTGCCCGCCGGCCGCCTCGCGGAGTACACCGGCTGGTACGCCCTGAGCGCCAGTACGCGCCAGCAAATCACGGTAGACGGCGATCATCTCTTGGCGCAGCGCGCCGGTCGGGCGCCGCAGCTACTGCTGCCCGAGAGCGGCGACGTGTTCTTCACGCCCGGCCGGCCGCGCACGCGGCGCATCTTCACACGCGGCGCCGACGGCCGCGTGAACGGCTTCGCCGACCGGCGCGAAGGCACGGATCTCGCGTGGACGCGGGTCGAAACGCCGGCGCCCGCTCGCTGACGCGCGGGCCGCCGGAACCTCAGCCGCGGTGCGGCCGAAACACCAAGTCGAACTCGGGCTTCCAGCTGTGGCCGCCGTCGCGCGAGGTCTCAGCCTGCTCGCGCACGCCTTCGGTGGCCGGCCACCACGCCGCACGAATCTGCACGCGCTGACGCTGTGCGTCCAGATAGCTCCCGGCCAGCTCTACGCGTCCGGCGCGGGCCGTGCCCTCGATCTGCAGCAACGCCCCGCGGGCGGTCACCCAGGTTTGATGCCACACGCCGCGACTGCGGTCGAAGATGCTGAAGCTCTCCCCGCGCGTACCGCCGACATCAGCGGACTCGTACAGTTCGTGCACTACACAGCCATCGAGGATGCGCGTGATGTGGGCACGCGCCACCGCAGCTTCGCCGCCGAGGTCGAACACGTCCCAATCGCCGAGCCAGAAATCCAGCTGTCGGTAGCTCGCGTCGGCGCAGGCAGCTGCGGAGGCGGCCGCGCCGCGGGTGGCATGCAGTGTGCCTGCGACACCCGCCAGCGCGAGTGCCGCAAGCAGCCAACCACGGGGAAGTGGGCGCTGCGAAGCTCTCCGGGCCGCAGCCGGCTCATCCGCGTCACCCGGGGGGAGTGCGATGCACGTGGATGGATCTGTTCGGGCCCGCTTCGTCGAGGTTCGCAGCGCCGCACAGACGTTAGCACCGGAGCGGTCAGGTACAAGGGCCACTTCCGCGCCGGGGCAAGGAGCCACTTTCGCGCGGCCGCGCTGCGGCTGCGGCGGGTGCGAACAGGTCGGCAACGCATGGCGCTCCTTCGAGCGACAGCAGCGTGCGTTTGATGTCCAGGCCGCCGCCGAAACCGGTCAGCGAGCCGTCAGCGCCGATCACGCGGTGGCACGGCACGATGATCGGCAGCGGGTTCGAGCCATTGGCGAGCCCCACCGCACGCGCTCCGCCCGGCAATCCGAGCTGCTGCGCCAACGCTCCGTAACTGAGCGTCTCGCCGTACGGGATCTCGCGCAGCGCGCGCCACACGGCGAGCTGGAACGGCGTGCCCTGGGGCGCGAGCGGCAGGCGGAACGTGCGCCGCACGCCGCTGAAGTACTCGCGCAGCTGCCCGCACACGGCGGCGAACGGCGCCGGGTCGGCGCGCCAGGCGGCCGGCGGCTGCAGCGGCTGCGGCCCGGCCTGAAAATGCACGCGCCGCAGTCCGGCGCCATCGCCGGCGAGCAGCAGCGGGCCCACGGGCGAGTCCATCTCGTGCCAGTAAAGTTGTGTCGGCGCTGCCGTCTTCATGGTGAACGATCCTACTCCTGCGTGTGCGCCTGGACCGGCTGCTTTCGGACGCTGTTGAGGGCGGCGGCCGCGGCTGCGCGCCACAGGTGCATGACGGCGTAGCCGCGCCATGGCCGCCACCGACGGGCGCGGAGCTCGAGCGCCGTCGCGCTCAGCATGCCGTCGGCACTGCCGGCCATCCGGCGCAGCACGAGGTCCCCGGTCGGCATCGCGTCGGGCTCACCGAGCGCGCGCAGCGCCACATACTGCGCCGTCCAGCTGCCGATGCCCGGCACACGCGCCAGCGCTTCGACCACCTCCTCAGGTGCCGTGCCGAAATCGACCCGATGGTCCAGCACCGCGCGCGCCAGTGCCTGCAATGTCGCCGCGCGCGCGCCGGTGAGCCCCAGCCCCTCGAGGCTGGCCGTGGCGAGCGCGGCCGGCTTCGGAAACAAGTGCGTCAGGCCATCCGCGCCACCACGGACCGGGGCACCGACGCGTGCCACCAGCCGGGCGGCGAACGTGCGCCCGGCGGCCACACTCACCTGCTGGCCGAGCACCGCGCGCACCGCGCACTCGAACGGGTCCCAGGCACCCGCGATGCGCAGCCCGGGACGTTCGCACAGCAGCGGGCCGACGAGCGGATCGAGTGCCAGTTCGACGCCGATGCGGGCCGGATCGGCCGCCAGGTCGAAAACCCGCCGCGCGACGGTCGCCAGCTGCAGCAGGGCCGTCGGTGGCGCGCCCGCCACGCGCAGCTCGAGCGCGTCCCGGCCGGGCAGGGCGTTCACGCAGACGAGCGCATGAGTGTCGCCGCAGGCCACGGTGCGTGCGTAACCGCGCGCGTCGACCCGCTCTACGCCGGGCACCGCGCGCGTCGCGAGAAAGTCGCGCACCTGCGGCCAGTCGTACGGCGGCCGGTACGCCAGGCGCAGCACCACTTCTTCGGTGCTGCCGGCGGCGGCGCCGCGGCGCGCCGCGCGGCGCAGCTCGCGCGGCGCGCGGCGGTAAGTGTGACGGAACGCGTCGTTGAAGCGGCGCGTGCTGCCGAATCCCGCGGCCAGCGCAATCTGGGTAATCGGCAGGCGGGTGTCTTCCAGCAGGCACACCGCAAAGTGCAGCCGCCGCGTCTGTGCCACCGCGATCGGCGATGCGCCGACGTGGCGCGCGAACAGCCGCAGCAGGTGGCGCGGCCCGATACCGAGGCGTGCCGCCAGAGTCGTCACCGAGTCTTCGTCGAGCGCGCCCTCGTCGATCAGGCGCAGCGCACGGCGCACGACCGCCGCCGTCCCGAGCCACGCGGGCGTACCGGGAGCGGCCTCAGGCCGGCATCGCAGGCACGGCCGGAACCCGGCCGCCTCAGCGGCCGCCGTGCTGCCGAAGAAGCGCACGTTGGCGCGCTTGGCGTAGCGGGACGGGCAGATCGGCCGGCAATAGATGCCGGTCGAGGTCACGGCGATGAAGAACTTGCCGTCGAAGCGCGGGTCGCGGCTGATGCGGGCGCGGTTGAGGGCTTCGGGATCCAGCCCGGAGATCGTATCCATGCAGCGCACGATACCCGGGCCCGGCGCCCCAGAGTAGCCACTTTCGGACCTGGCGGCCCCCGCCCGGGTGCGCACGTCTGAGCGTCGCGAGGCGCAGCACCCGTGACGCGGCGTGAGTCAGCGCCGATGGGTTCGCAATGGTCGGTATAGAAACGGTGTGAGCCTCTGCAGGAATCCTCCGTGTGGATACGGCCGGCGGCGTCAGGCACTTTCCCGCGCCAGAGCGCGCGCGAACGCCGGCCGCTCCGTCACCCGCGCCACGTAACCCTGCAGCAGCGCGGATTTCGGCAGGAACGGGACCTGCGCGAACATGCCGAACATGGTCGCGTACAGCACGTCGGCGGCGCTGAAGGACTCGCCCAGCAGGTAAGGCCCTCGCGACAGTCGCTCGAGGACCGCCGCGATGGCCTCCTCCACCGGCACCCATCCGGCGGTAACGCGCGGCACCTCGACGTTCAGGAACTTCGACATGAACGCGGGCTCGAGCACCGAGCCGTAGTAACACAGCCATGACAGGTAGGGGCCGCGCTCCGGTGCGCCCACCAGCGGTCCGACGCCGTTCGCGGGAAAGCGGTCGGTGAGGTACAGCGCGATGGCCGGGGATTCGAATACCACGACGCCGTCGTCGGAGATCGCCGGCACCTTGCCGTGCGGGTGTGGATTGGCCGGATCAGGCGTCCCGGTTCCGTCGCGCGTGCGCGTGGTCACGTTCTGCAGCGTGTAAGGCGCCCCCAGCTCTTCGAGCAGGAAGATGAAGCGCGTGGCACGCGTCTTCGGCCGGTGATAGAGCGTAATCATGGCGGTCATCCTCGGCTAGGAACTGCAGCCGATGGTACGCAATAATCGCGACATGGTCTCATGCGCCACCACGCACAGCTCAGCACTCACCTCGCTCCTGTACGGCGTGCGCGCCACTGCGGTGCCGGCTTGATCGTATGCGAGAGCCCGCGGCTGCGTCTGCGGCGCCTCGAATATGGCGACGCGCCGTTCATCGTTGCCCTGCTCACCGACCCGGATTTTCTGCGCAACGTCGGTGACCGCAACGTGCGCAACGAGGACGACGCCCGTCGCTATCTGACCGAAGGCCCGCTCGCAAGCTACGCGCGCCACGGCTTCGGTCTGTTTCTGACCGAGCTGCGGGATGGCGGCACGGCGGTCGGTATGTGCGGCCTGTTGCGCCGCGACACGCATCCGGACGTGGAGCTCGGTTTCGCGCTGCTGCCCGGGCACCGCCGGCGCGGCTACACGCTCGAGGCAGCGCAGGCCTGCCTGCAGCTGGCCACGCAGACGCTCGGGCTGGAGCGTGTGGTCGCGATCACGGCGCTCGAAAACGCCGGCTCGATCGGACTGCTGGAGAAACTCGGCTTCCGCTATGAGCGTGTGGTGCGGTTCACGAGTGACGGCGACTCGCGCCTGTTCGTGTACGAGCCGGCTGATGCCCGCCTTGGGCACTAGTGCAAGGAACGTAGCGTCGTCAGCGACGCCTCGCGCAGGTGCTTGATGGCATCGTCGATGCGCGTGACGCTGCCCTCGTCGTCCTTGCCCAGTCCCTCCCAGTTCTCGCTCCAGACCGTCTGCAGCTCGGCCGCGCGCGCCGGCACGGGCTCCGCGACGAGGTTCGAGAGATCGCTGATCGCCAGCACGTGGGTCCAGCCCGTGCGCGGGTTGCCGCCGCCTTTGAGGTCACGGTCATACTGCGCCAGGTAGACAACGTGCTCGAGTTCGGCAAGGCGGTTGAGCAGCTCGAAGGTGGCGGCGCGCGTATTGCGGTTGTGCTCGGTGCGCTCATTGCGCCAGGTGTTGTAGCTGAGGCTGGTGAGCGCCACGACCAGGCTGATGAGGGCGACCGCGTTCTGACGCAACTGCTGCCGGAAGGACTGCATGGTGCGCGGATCATACGCCGCAGCCGCTGGAACGGGCTCCGGGCGCGGCGCACAATCCCCCACTGGTACAGCCGAGGATGATCGTGGCCACCCGACGCCAGCAGCGGCCGCGAGCGCGCAGCGATGCGGGACGCTCCGGCGAATACAGCTCACCGGCCTGTTACCTGCACGAGTTCGAGACGCAGGCCGCGACCGCGCCCGGCATCGAGATCAAGCGCATCTACGAGCCGGCCGAGCGGTCCGATGGCTATCGGGTGCTCATCGACCGACTGTGGCCACGCGGTATCAGCCGCCGCCGGGCCGCGCTCGATGCCTGGCTCATCGCGCTCGCGCCCAGCGCGCCGCTGCGCCAGTGGTTCCATCACAACACCACCTGCTGGAGCGAGTTCCGGCGCCGCTACCGCGCCGAGCTGCGCGTGCAGGCGGCGCAGCTGCAGGCGCTGCGAGCGCGCGCCACGCGACAGCGCGTCACACTGCTGTACGCCAGCCGCGATGTGCGCATCAATCACGCACTCGTGCTGCGCGATGTGCTGCGCAGAGCCCCCCGCTCCCGCGTCCGGCGCGATTCTTAACCGAAGCTTGATCCCGCCGCCGCACCGGCCTGTCAGCCGTCCGGCGCCGGGCGCGTTTCCATCAGCAGGTGACTTGGATAGGAGCGGGAACCATGCGAGGCATTGTCAAATTGCTGATTGCGCTCGGCCTGGGCGCTGCGCTGGCAGGTTGTGTCGTCGCCCCGGTCGGGCCGCCGCGCGGTTACGCGCGCGTCGGCGTCGTGGTGCCTGCGCCGGTTGTTGTGGTCCGCGGCGGCTATTACTACCGCGGCTGGTAAGTGCCGGCCGGATGGGTTCTTTGCGCCGCCGCAGGCGCGGCGGCGCATCCGGGTCCGGTAGCGCAGTCACGGGCCCGGCAGATCCCTTGAGCTGCCCCGTCATCGCGGGCGGCAGCATCGCGTCGCATTCGTACAGCGCAATCAGTCCCTGCTGAGTTCGGAGGCGGCATCCCGTGCGCGCCCAGCGCCACCTCGGCTAGTATCCGCACAGCGAAAGCCAGCGCGCAGCGCACGCGCATCTGTTCTGCGATTCGGGCCGCCCTGGCTTCCCCGAAAGGCTTCATGAGCAGATCGAGGACCGTGGTCCTGGTGGCACTGGCCGGCACGCTGAGCGCGGGACCAGGTGTCCGCGCCGACGTGCGGGTTATCACCGGCCCTACGCCGATCCCTTCCGGCAACGCCCGCGCCCCACAGGACCTCACGGTCGTAAACGAGAAGCTGGCGTTCGCACTGGCCGTGGGCTCGACGGTGCCGTACGGCCTGCCGCGCGGGGCGCTGGTGGATATCGCGCCCGTCGACCACGGGCAGCTCGGTCGCGACCGCGTGGTGTTCGCGGACTTCATTCCCAACAACTGGTCGGCGTGGCCCAACACCTACCAGCACGTCGAGATCCTCGAGCGCGGGCCGCAGCAGGTGCGCATTCGCGCGGTGCGCGACTGGGGCCGGGTGACCATCACGACGCTCTATACACTGAGGGCCGGCTCGGACACGGTGGCGATCACCGCCACCATGGACAACGAGGGCGACCAGCCGCTGACTGATCTGCTCTCCGGTCTCACGCTGTGGCCGAACAGCGGCTTCCTGTTTGCGGTGCCGGGGCTGGCCGGCGTCAATGCCGGCCCGGCCGACGGTGCCCTCTCCCCCCGGGTGTCGGCCTATGACTCCGGCTGGAGCGTCACGCTGCACGCCCCCTACCTGAGCCACGTCGGCTCCGGCTCGCGTGACCTGCTCCTCAAGCACTCGCTCGCGCCGCACGCGAGCCGCACGTTCGAGGGCTGGCTGCAAGTAGGCGCAAGCGGTGACCTGGCCCCGGTGGTCGCCGCCGAAATCGAGCGCCGCCATTGGCCGGCCGGCAGTGTGCGCGGCACGGTATCCACCCATGACGGTACGGGACTCGCCCAGCCGGTCGTGGTCGTGGAGCGCGATGGCAAGCCGTACGCGTGGACCGTGGGCCGCGACGGCAGCTACGCGCTGCGCCTGCCGACGGGCCACTACACCCTGTATGGCACCGGACCGGGCTACTCGCGCAGCCGACCCGCGGCGCTCGAGGTCGCCGCCGACAGTGCCCAGGTGCGTGACTTCCGCGACCTCGAGAGTCCCGGACGCGTCGCTTTTTCCGTGACCGACGCGGCCCACGGCACCCCGCTCGACGCCCGCATCACCATCAACTCCGGCGAGCAGCCGCTGGTCGAATTCCTCGGCCGGCGCACGTTCTTTACCGCGCTCGAGCCGCGCGGCCGTACGGAGGTGACCCTCGCGCCCGGTCCCTATCGCTTCGCGGTCAACGCGGGCGGCGGCTTCCTGGCGCGCCCCGCCGAGCTGAGCGTTACGGTGAAGCCGGGTGAGCTCACGCACGGCGACGTAAAGATCACGCGGCTCTTCGATCCGCCCGCGCACGGCTGGTATGCGGCCGACCTGCACCACCACGCGGACCAGGCCGAGGCGGTCACCCCGCCTGCGGAGCTGGCGCGTTCGCAGCTTGCCGCCGGACTCGACCTGCTGTTCGTCAGCGACCATGACTCGATGGCGAACCATGCGGCACTGGCAGCGATTGCCGCCCGGCGCCGCATACCGTTCGTGCCTGGCATCGAGCTGTCGCCCTCCTGGGGGCACTTCAACGCCTACCCCATCAACCCCGGGGCGCGGCTGGCGATCGACACCAGCACCGCCAGCATTGGCGAGGTGCTCGCCGAGGCACGCCGGGAAGGCGCCAGCGTCATCCAGGTCAACCATCCCTATATTCCGTTCGGCTATTTCACCAGCCTCGACAAGGGAGTCGCTCCCGGTGGCTTCAATCCCGGGTTCGACCTCATGGAGATCAACGCCAGCGCGCCGCAGGACGATGACAAGGTGCTGGCGAAGCTCTGGGAGTTCTGGAACGAGGGCCGCCGTTACTACCTGAGCGCCGGCAGTGACACCCACGATGTCTGGAACGAGACGTCCGGCCAGGTGCGGGTGTTCGTCCACCCGCAGGGCGCGCTCACACCCGCTAGCTTTGTGAGCGCGCTCAAGGACGGTCACGCCTACGTGAGCCACGGACCGCTCATGTTTCCGCAACATGCTCCTGGCACGATCGACGTCGCGTCCGGCGCCCCGCTGCGGCTGTCCACTGTGGTGGCCTCGGTCGCGGGCCTGAAGAAGGTCCAGCTGGTGGGGGACGGCAAGGTCCTGGAGGAGCGCATTCTCGCGGGCGCGCCGCTCGAAGCGCGGGTGGAGTTCACGCGAACGGTTCCCGAAGCGCACTGGTACGCGCTGACGGTCGAAGACCGTGAGGGCCGCAAGGCGTACACGGACCCCTACTGGGTGAGCCCGGGGAACAAGTGACATGAGTCAGACCCGCTCGCTGCGTTACG
>Ga0134125_10010060_pt1 | contig 10629 bp, 9 predicted proteins | sample KB31751_FD_96464 | JGI IMG/M metagenome (GOLD analysis project Ga0134125, IMG submission 96464) | Terrestrial soil microbial communities with excess Nitrogen fertilizer from Kellogg Biological Station, Michigan, USA - KB3-175-1 | ecosystem: Environmental > Terrestrial > Soil > Unclassified ...
CACAGCATGCAGACGGTGCAGTTCTCCTCCTTGAGCGCGATGACGCCGCGGGCGCGGGGGGCCGGGTCTTCGCGCTCGTGCGGGTACTGCACCGTGACCGCCGGCTTCAGCATCGTCTTGAACGTGATGCCGAGACCGCCGATCACACCGGGGAGCTTGGGCTTCTTCATCAGATGGCGACCTTGAAGACACCGGTCAGCAGGATGTTGAGCAGACCGATCGGGATGAGGAACTTCCAGGCGAGCGCCTGCAGCTGGTCCTCGCGCAGGCGCGGGTACGTGAACCGCACCCAGAACATCAGGAAGGCGACGCCCATGACCTTGGCGAACAGCACGAAGGGACCGAGGAAGCGCATCACCCCCAACGGGATGCCCCATGAGGCGGGGAGCGCCCAGCCGCCGAGGTAGATGGTGGCGGCGATGGCGGAGAACGCGAACGCGGTGCCGAACTCGCCGATGAAGAAGAAGAGGAAGCGGAAGCCCGTGTACTCCACCATGTAGCCGGCGACCAGCTCGCTCTCGGCCACCGGCATGTCGAAGGGCGTCTGCGTGAGCTCGGCCTGCGACGCCACGAGGAACAGCGCGAAGCCGATGAACTGGGTGAGGATGAGCGGGAAGCCGATGCCGTTCCAGCCGAAGATCGACCCGGTGCTCTGGAAGGCGACGATGCCCTGCAGGCTCATCGTGCCGGCCTGGATGACGACGCCGACGACCGCGAGCAGCAGCGGCAGCTCGTAGGCGATGAGCTGCGCGGCGGCGCGCAGCGCGCCGAGGAGCGAGAACTTGTTGGCACTCGCCCAGCCCGCCATCAGGACGCCGATGACCGAGAGACTCGAGACCGCCAGCGCGTAGAAGACGCCGACGTTGAGGTCCTTGACGATGATGTCGGGCCCGGCCGGGATCACCAGGAAGACGAGGAACGTCGAGATCACCACGACCGCGGGCGCCAGCGCGAACACGCGCTTGTCGGCCTGCGCGGGGGTGATGTCCTCCTTCTGGATGAACTTGATGCCGTCGCCCACCAGCTGGAACCAGCCGTGGAAGCCACCGGGATCCATGGGCCCGAGGCGGCTCTGCATGTGGCTCATCATCTTGAGCAGGAACACGTAGCCGAGCACCAGCGCGGTGAGCGGCACGATCGCCAGGATGATGACGGTCTTGATCGCGAGGGTCGTGCCCCACCCGATGTCGAGCGCGAGGAGGCCGTGCACCGAGCCCAGCGAGATCACCGGTCGATGTCCCCGAGGATGAAGTAGAGCGACGCCAGGATGGTGATCACGTCGGGCACGAACACACCACGCAGCAGCCACGGCAGGATCGACACGTTGCTGAACGACGCCGAGCGGATCTTCACCCGGAACGGGCCGGTCGCGCCCTTGGAGATGACGTAGTAGCCCATCTGCCCGAGCGGGTTCTCGGTCTCGACCCAGGACTCGCCTTCGGGCACCTTGATGATGCGCGGGACCTTGGCCATGATCGGCCCCGCGGGCATCTGGTCGAGCATCTGCACCACCATGCGCGCCGATTCCCGCGTCTCCTGCAGCCGCACCCAGTAGCGGGCGAACGAGTCGCCGTCGGGGTGCGTCCAGACCTTGAAGTCGAGGTCGGGGTACACGAGGTACGGCCGGCCGTCGCGCCGGAGGTCCCAGTCGACGCCCGACGCGCGCAGGTTCGAACCCGACACGCCGTACGCCGCGCCGAGCTCGGGCGGGATGATGCCGATCGAACGGGTGCGGGCCTCGAAGATCTCGTTCCCGGCGACGAGGTCCTCGAACACGTCGCAGGCGTCGAAGACCGTCTTCATCGCGGTGCGGGTCTCGTTGATCCAACCCCACGGGAGGTCGTCCTTGATGCCGCCGATGCGGTCGAAGTGGGGGTGGCGGCGCACACCGGTGGCGGCCTCGATGAGGTTCAGCACGTGCTCGCGGTCGCGGAAGCCGTAGAAGGCGGGCGTGAGCGCGCCGACCTGCAGCCCCATCTCGCCGAGGAACAGCACGAACGTCGCGATCCGGCTGAGCTCGGTGAGGATGGTGCGGATGTACTGCGCGCGCGGCGGCGCCTCGATGCCCATCAGGTGCTCGGCCGCGTCGATGAACGGCACCTCGTTGGCGAAGCTCGACAGCCAGTCGATGCGGTTGATAAGCGTCGTGATCTGCGGGTACGTGCGGAACTCCACCAGCTTCTCGTAGCCCCGGTGCATGTACCCGATCACAGGGTCGGCCGAGACGACGCGCTCCCCGTCGAGCCGCACCACGAGTCGCAGCGTGCCGTGGGTGGCGGGGTGCTGCGGGCCGAGGTTGAGGATCATGTCGCCGGTGTCGAGCTCGACGCCCACCTGTGCGTCGGCCAGATGGCGGAACGCGCGCGGGTCGATGTCGAACTCGGGCAGCGGCGGGTTGGTGGTGCTCACGTGGCGGCCTCCGTGGTCGCCGCGTCGGCCTCGGCGTCGGCGTCGGCGCCTTCCCCGGGCATGGGCTCGACGTCGACGAGGCCGGGCCAGGGCTTCACGACGCGCGCGAGCAGCGGGTAGTCCTTGCGCAGGGGGTGCCCCTCGAACTCGGACGGGAGATAGAGGTGCCGCAGCGCGGGATGGCCGTCGAACACGAAGCCGTACATCTCCCACGTCTCGCGCTCGTGCCAGTCGGCGCCCGCGTAGACCGGCACCCACGACTGCACGAGCAGCGACTCCTCGTCGACGTCGGCCTTGAGGGTGAGCCCCCAGTGGCGGCTGGTCGACTGCACGCGGGCGAAGACCTGGAAGCGCCCGTCGGAGCCGGCCGCGCCGTACGTGGTCTCCTGCGGCTGCACCGGTGCCGACGTGTCACTGCCGGCGTCGTCGCCACCCTCCTTGGGCGCCGGCATCCAGTCGATGCCGGCAATGAACGAGAGGTAGTCGCACTCCAGCGCGCCTTTCGCGACCTCGGCGGCGCGCCGCCAGTCGATGCGCCGGACGCGCACCACCGGCATGCCGAACACCGCGGCCTGGTCGAGCACCGCGACGCCCAACTCGTTCCCGAAGCGCGCGACCAGCTCGGTGTGCAGGTCGTCGAGCACGTGGGGATCGGGAGCGACCTCCTCGGTCGGCTCCGCCTCGACGTCGGCCTCGGGCGTCTCGGTGCCGCTCACGTCACTCAACGACGATCGGCTCCCCGCGCCACCGCTGCTCGAGCTCGTGGTTGCCGATGCCCTCGTTCTGGATCCGCTCCTGGAGGAGCACGATGCCCTGGATGAGGGCCTCGGGCCGCGGCGGGCAGCCGGGCACGTAGACGTCGACCGGCACGATCTGGTCGATGCCCTTGGTGACCGAGTACGAGTCCCAGTACGGTCCGCCGCAGTTGGCGCACGAACCCATCGAGATCACGTACTTCGGGTCGGGCATCTGGTCGTAGAGGCGACGGACCGCGGGCGCCATCTTGTCGGTGACGGTGCCCGACACGCAGATGAGGTCGGCCTGGCGCGGGCTCGCAGGGAACGGGATGACCCCGAGGCGCATGACGTCGTAGCGCGGGCTCGCCAGCGCCGCACCCATCTCGATCGCGCAGCAGGCGAGGCCCCACTGGAACATCCACAGCGAGTACTTGCGGCTGTAGTTGAGGAGCCAGGTGAGCGGTTTGAGCGCCGGCTTCGAGAGGGTCCCCTTCTCGACTAGGCCCACCGCAGCACTCCCTTCCTCCAGGCGTACACGAGCCCGAGGGTGAGGATCACGATGAACACGGTCATCTCGACCAGGCCGAACACCCCGAGGGAGCCGGGGCCCGAGTCGAGCTTGACCGCCCACGGGAAGATGAAGACGGCCTCGACGTCGAACATCACGAAGAGGAGGGCGTACACGTAGTAGCGGACGTTCGACTGGCCGAAGCCCAGCACCGGGTCCGAGCCCGCCTCGTAGGGCATGAGCTTCGCCGCGTCGGGCCGCTGCGGTCGGAGGAGCCGGCCGACTCCGAGCATGGCGCCGACCATCAGCAGGGCGGCACCGATGAACACCGCCACCGCGAGATAATTCCTGTAGAACTCGCTCACGCGTGGGCCTCCCGCCCCCTCGCTGGAATGAGGCGTCGGTGTGGGGGGTTGGATTGCGGGCGCAGCATAGCTCCGGCTTTTCTGCGGTCGGCAAACCGTGCCCGGACGAGAATGGACCGCATGACAAGGGAATCCGACCACCCGGTGGCCGCATCGATCAGCCAGCTCCGCCAGCGTCTGGGACGTGATTCCCGCACCGCGTTCGTGCTCTCCGGAGGCGGCAACCAGTCGGTCGCGCAGGTGGGGATGCTGCGCGCCCTGCTCGAGCGCGACATCGTGCCCGACGTGATCGTGGGATGCTCCGCCGGAGCGTTCAACGGCGCGACCATCGCGGCCTCGCCGAGCCTCCGCGGCGTCGAGCGGCTCGAGGCCACCTGGGAGTCGCTGCGCGGCGAGGAGGTGTTCCCCGGCGGCCGGCTGTCGCGGGCGTGGAACCTCCTCACCCGGGACGACCACCTCTTCTCCAACCAGGGCCTGCGCGACATCTTCAGGCGGGGTGACACCGCCGCCACCTTCGAGGATCTCGTGATCCCGTTGCGGGTGGTGGCCGCCGACCTCGACACCGGCGACGAGGTGGTGTTCGCCCACGGCCCGCTCCAGCCCGCGTTGCTGGCCAGCGCCGCGCTGCCCGGCATCTACCCACCCATCCGTCACGACGGCCGCACGCTGGTCGACGGCGCGGTCGTCGACACCGTCCCGCTGTGGCACGCTCTCGCCGGCCCGATCGACCGGATCTACGTGATGAACGTCGCCGGCGACCTCATGGACCGCCCGCTGCGCTCCCCGATCGACGTCGCCGTCCGCGCGTTCGCCATCAGCCGCAAGCAGCGGTTCGACCTCGAGCTGCGGAACGTGCCCGAGAGCGTCGAGGTCGTGGTGTTCCCCGCTCCGGTCGACGACCGCGAGCTCTTCGACTTCTCCGGCGGCCGCCGGCTCATGGACGACGCCCACGACCTGGCCGAGCAGGCGCTGGACGAGGCCGAGCAGGCCAAGCGCCGGCGTCGCCAGCTCCGCCGTCCGTTCTGGCGCCGCGACGCCGAGGTCGGCTGACGGTTCATTGGTGATCTGACGACACCCGGCGTTGCCTACCCGGCAATGAATCGGGGCCGGGGCGTCAGACGAGCGACGCGGCGTCGCGGGCGAAGTGCAGGAAGGTGCCGGGCAGGATCCCGAGCAGGAGCACCATCACGCCGGTCGCCACGAGCACGACCACCGCGGCGGCGCCGATCCGTCGGCGCCGGGCGGGCGCCGCCTCGCCGGCCTCGTCGTCACCGGCGAAGGTGACCACGATGACGCGCAGGTAGAAGAAGGCGAGCACGACCGCGCTCAGCACGCCGACCAGGGCGAGCCAGTACTCGCGGGCGTCGACCGCGGCGCCGAACACCTGCAGCTTGGCGATGAACCCGCCGGTGAACGGCACCCCCGCCTGGGCGAGGAGGAAGAAGGTGAGGAACCCGGCCAGGACGGGCGAGCTCCGGGCCAGGCCCCGGTACTGGTCGAAATTGTGGCGGGCGTCGTGCGAGCGCCGGCCCACGAGGGTGACCACCGCGAACGCGCCGATGGTCATGAACGTGTAGGTGAAGAGATAGAAGAGCGCGGCTTCGAGACCGCGGTGCGCGGCGGCCCGGTCGTCGACCGAGGCGGCGGCGAAGCCGATGAGCACGTACCCCGCGTTGGCGATCGACGAGTACGCGAGGGCGCGTTTGAGGTCGGTCTGCACGACCGCGGCGACGGTGCCGACGACGAGCGTCACCGTGGCCAGCGCCATGATGATGGGACGCCAGTCGGTGCGGTAGAGCGGGAACGCCACCAGGAAGATGCGCAGGAAGGCGGCGAAGCCCGCCACCTTGGTGGCCGACGACATGAACGCGGTGATCGGGCTGGGCGCACCCTGGTACACGTCGGGCGTCCACATGTGGAAGGGCGCGGCGGAGATCTTGAACGCCAGCCCGACCACCAGCAGGGCGAAGCCCGCCAGCAGCGTGCCGTTCTCGAACAGCGTGTTCTGACGGAGGAACTGCGCGATCCCGGTGAGCGACGCCGACCCGGTGGCGCCGTACACGAGCGCCACGCCGTAGAGGAACACCGCCGAGGCGAACGAGCCGAGCACGAAGTACTTGATGCCCGCCTCCTGCGAGGCGAGCCGGCGGCGGTCGAACGCCACCAGCACGTAGAGCGGGATCGACAGCGCCTCGAGCGCGACGAACACCACGATGAGGTTGTTCGCGGTCGTCATCACCAGCATGGCGGCCGCCGAGAGCAGCAGCATGGCGAAGTACTCCGGCGCCTCCAAACCTTCGGGCCGGATGTAGTCGAGCGACAGGAGCAACGTGAGGAAGAGCGCCGACACCACGAGGATGCCGAGGAAGATCGCGAACGCGTCGACCCGCACCATCCCGGCCATGGTGACGGTGGCGCCGTGATCCCGGACGTTGATCCACTGCCACGCCAACGTGCCGCCGGCGGCGAGGGTGCCGAGCAGGGCGACGACGGTGGTGACGGGCACGACGGCCGGGCGGGTGCGAAGCAGCGCGCGCAGCAACACCACGAGGACGCCGGCACCCGCCAGCGCCACCACCGGCGCGAGCGCCAGCCAGTCGACGTGCGGACCGTGGATCGAGTCGGGGGCCACCGCGGCGAGGACGCCGGCGCTCACTTGCCCGCCCCCTTCCGCACGTCACCCTTCGGCACCGACCGCGCGTTCGGGCCCCGGTTGGACACGCCCGGCTCGCGGTAGTCGGAGTGCTGTTCGACGTGGACGATCAGCGCCTTCACCGACGGCTCGATGCGATCGAGCACCGGCTTCGGGTACAGCCCCAGGAACAGGCTGAGCGCGAGCAGCGGAACGACGCACGCCAGCTCGCGCAGGTTGATCTCGGGCAGCTTGCGGTTCTCTTCGCTCGGCTCGCCCATGAACACCCGTTGGTACGCCCACAGCAGGTACACCGCGGCCAGGATCACGCCGGTGGCGCCGATCACCGCGTACGGCTTGTCGATGATGAACGTGCCGATGAGCACGAGGAACTCGCCGATGAAACCGGAGAAGCCGGGCAAGCCGATCGACGCGAACGCGGTCGCGCAGAACAATCCGCCGAGGATCGGCACTGACTTCCACAGACCACCGAACGAACCGATGTTGAAGGTGTGTCTGCGGTCGTAGAGCATCCCGACGAGGAGGAAGAGCGCACCGGTGGTGAGCCCGTGGCTGATCATCGTGAAGATGCCGCCCTCGATGCCCTGTGTGGTGAGGGCGAAGATGCCGACCACGACGAAGCCCAGGTGCGCGACCGACGAGTACGCGACCAACCGTTTCAGGTTCGGTTGCATGGCGGCGACGATGGCGCCGTAGATGATGCCGACCGTCCCCAGCACGAGGAGGAGGGGCGCGAGGTCGACCGACGCCTGCGGGAAGAGCGCGAGCGAGAAGCGCAGGAACCCGTAGGTGCCCATCTTGAGCAGCACACCGGCCAGGATCACCGACCCCGCGGTGGGTGCCTCGGTGTGCGCGTCCGGCAGCCAGGTGTGCAGCGGGAACAGGGGCACCTTCACCGCGAAGGCGGCGAAGAAGGCGAGGAACAACCACCGGGCGGTGCCCTCGTCGAGACCGCCGGGTGCCCATGCGGTGAGCGTCCGCAGGTCGAAGGTGAGATGGCCGGTGGCGGACTGGTGCAGGAACCCGAGCGAGAGGAGGCCGACGAGCAGGAACGCCGAGCCCGCCATCGTGTACAGGAAGAACTTCAGCGCGGCGTAGTTGCGCCGGTCGTGGCCCCACCCGAGGATGATGAAGTACATCGGGACGAGGACGACCTCGAAGAACACGAAGAACACGATGAGGTCGAGCGCGAGGAACACGCCGAGGAGCGCCGCCTCGAGCAGGAGCATCCAGGCGGTGAACGCCTTGACCCGGTTGGTGAGCTTCGCCGACGCGAGCAGCCCGATCGGGAAGAGCAGCGCGGTCAGGACGATCATGAAGAGGCTGATGCCGTCGACGCCGACGACGTACTTGACGCCGATCGACCCCATCCAGCGTTCGCTCTCCACGAACTGGTAGCCGGCGCGACCGGTCTGGAAGTGCCAGAGCATCCAGAGCGACAAGCCGAGCGTGGCGGCGGTCGCCGCGTACCCGACCGCGCGCACCGCCTCGACGCGAGCCGCCGGGAGGAGGAACACGACCAGCGCGCCGATCGCCGGCGCGGCGATGATCGCGGTGAGGATCGGGAACCCTCCGAATGGGTCGTGCATCAGCGGGCCGCCCAGATCAGGAGGTACGCCAGCAGCGCGACCGTGCCGAGCACGACGCCGAGCGCATAGTTGCGGACGAAGCCGGATTGCAAGCGTCGGAAGCCGCTGCCGGTCTCGCGCACGAGCCAGCCGACGCCGTTCACCGCGCCGTCGATGATGCCGACGTCGAACACCCGGGCCAGCCAGCCGGCGGAGCCTCGCAGCGGGCCGTCGACGAATCGCGAGATGCTCTCGTCGTAGTAGTAGGCGTGGCCGAAGAGCCGGCCGAAGAATCCGAGCCGCTCGTCGAACGGATCCCGGTCGACCGACTCCAAGCCGCGCCGGTACAGCGCGTAGGCCACACCGAGCCCGATCAGGCCCATGATGACCGCCAGCACCGACAGGCCGACCCCGCCGAGGAACGACGGTGCCGCGATGTCGTGATGCGCGTCGGCGAACACCGGCTCGAGCCACTGGTCCAGCCACTCGATGCGCCGGAACGGCAGGTCGAGCAGCCCGCCGACCACCGCCAGGCCGGCGAGCAGGACCACCGGCCCCACCATGAGTCCGTTGCCCTCGTGGGGCTCGTGGTGCAGCACCGGCGTGCGGGGCGGCTCGCCGTAGCTCACCGTCGGCGTGGCGGGGTCGATGGTGACGACGTGCGCACCCTCGTCGTCGGTGCGCTCGGGTTCGGCGTGCTCGGCCGCGGCCGAGTCGGTCGCCTCCCACCGCTCGTTGCCGTAGAAGGTGAGGAGCACCTGGCGGGTCATGTAGGCGGCAGTGAGGACGGCGGCGAGCAGCCCGATGACCCACAACCCGTACTGGTCGGCCTGGAAGGCCTTCTCGAGCACGCCGTCCTTCGCCCAGAACCCGGCGAAGGGTGGCACGCCGGCGATGGCGAGGAACGCGATCACGAACGCGATCGCGGTGTAGGGCATGTACTTGCGGAACCCGCCCATGATCCGCATGTCCTGGTTGTCGGCACCACCGTGGATCACGGTGCCGGCCCCCAGGAAGAGCGTGGCCTTGAAGAAGGCGTGCGTGATCACCAGGAAGAGGGCGGCGCCGTACGCGCCGACGCCGAGCGCGAGGAACATGTAGCCGAGCTGGCTGATGGTCGAGTAGGCCAGCACTCGTTTGATGTCGGGTTGCACCAGCGCGATGGTGCCGGCGAGGAAGGCGGTGGCGGCACCGACCCAGGCGACCACCGTCATCGCGTCACCGCTCACCTCGAAGAAGGTGTGGGCGCGCGCCACCAGGAAGACACCAGCCGTGACCATCGTCGCGGCGTGGATGAGCGCCGAGACCGGGGTCGGGCCCTCCATCGCGTCGGGCAACCAGAGATGCAGCGGGAACTGGGCGCTCTTGCCGATCGCGCCCAGGAAGAGGAGGAGCGCGATCGCGGTCGCGGTGCCGGAATCGAGGCGGAGCGCGCCGGCCAACGCGCCGTTGGCGCCGGTGTAGTTCAGCGACCCGAGCTCGGCGAACATCAGGAACATGGCAATCATGAACCCGACGTCGCCGACTCGCGTGGTGATGAAGGCCTTCTTCCCGGCGTTGGCCGCCGACGGGCGCTCGAACCAGAACGCGACCAGCAGGTAGGAGCAGAGGCCGACGCCCTCCCACCCGAGGAACGTCATCAGGAAGCTGCTGCCGAGGACGAGGATCAGCATCGCAGCCACGAACAGGTTCATGTACGCGAAGAACCGCGAGAACCGCGGGTCCCCGTGCATGTAGCCGATCGAATAGATGTGGATCAGCGTGGCGACGCCGGTGACGAAGAGGATGAACGCGATCGAGAGCGGGTCGGCGAGGAACCCGAACTCCACCTTGAGCCCGCCGGACGGCAACCAGGTGAAGAGGTTCACCACGTGCTGGCGGTGCTCCGGCGGGAGGTCGCGCAGCGCGAAGAGCATGACGACCGACACCAGGAACGAAAGGCCGAGCAACGCGCTGGCGATCCAACCGGCGACCGGCTCGCCGATGCGCTTGCCGAACAGCAGCAGGAACGCGGCGCCGAACAGCGGCAGCGCGGGGACGAGCCAGATCAGATCGAGGACGTCGCGCGAGCTCATCGGCAGGTCAGCCCTTCAACATCCGCACGTCATCGGCTGTGGCCCCCCGCCGACGGCGGAAGATCGCCACGATGATGGCGAGGCCGACGGCGACCTCGGCGGCCGCGACCACCAGCGTGAAGAAGACGAAGGCCTGTCCCCGGACGTCGTTGAGCTGGCGGGCGAAGGCCACGAACGTGAGGTTGACCGCGTTGAGCATGAGCTCGACGCACATGAACATCACGATGACGTTGCGCCGTACGAGCACGCCGACGCCGCCGATGGTGAAGAGCATCGCGGCTACGAGCAGGTAGTACGTGTCGGTGACCGTGAAC
>Ga0134125_10010062_pt1 | contig 10628 bp, 9 predicted proteins | sample KB31751_FD_96464 | JGI IMG/M metagenome (GOLD analysis project Ga0134125, IMG submission 96464) | Terrestrial soil microbial communities with excess Nitrogen fertilizer from Kellogg Biological Station, Michigan, USA - KB3-175-1 | ecosystem: Environmental > Terrestrial > Soil > Unclassified ...
ACGTACAGCATCAGTTCGAGGAGACCGATTGGGCGGTCGCTGGCGACTGGCGGTTCCCCCGTTCGGCCCTGCATGGATCATCACTCTACGAGCTTCCCCCCGTCCTTGCCTGGCTGACGGCAAATGTCGGCATCCATCATGTTCACCATCTGTCGAGCCGCGTACCGCATTATCGCCTTGCCGAGGTCCTGCGCGACTATCCCGAGTTGCGCCGTATCGGCCGTATCACCATCCCCGAGAGCCTGCGCGGCGTGAGATTGGCGCTGTGGGACGAGTCCCGCCACAAGCTGGTGTCGTTCCACGAGGCACGTGCCTCCTATGCGTCTGCTACAGCAGGATTCCTTGGCGGCGAAACTTGCGATTTAGGCAATTAATCAGCGGCCAGGAAAATATCTGGGCCATCATGGATGCTCGGCCCCAGCCACGATCGAGCGCACATGCCGGCTGACTGATCGGCGTCGACAATTTCGTGGGAACGAGGCAAACCAGCGCGGCGCTCCAGATCGCGGAACCTGCCGGATTATAGAGCAGCGACAATGGTGTGACGGTTCCGAGTTTCATCCTCGCCGGGTGTGCCAAAGCTGTCGCCAGACTTAGAGCACGAGCGGAGCTCGCCGCCTTCGGCACGCCAACCGACGGGCGGAACACGGCTGACATTGCGCCGGCTTGCTCGACGGGATGTGGGCGGCTAGTAGTCGCTCAAACGCCAACTAGATAGTTGATATTGCGACCATGGCATCCAGACGAGGCAGCGTTACAGCATCGGAGGTCAATGGCGGCGCGCCGGACACCACACGCCACAGCCTGCTGGCAGCCGCCCGGGCGGCGTTTGCCGAGAGTGGCCTGCGCGGCGCACGTGTTGACGACATCGCGCAACGCGCAGGCGTCAACAAGCAGCTTGTCTACCACTATTTTGGCAGCAAGGACGGGCTCTATACCGCCGTTCTCGAGCAGGTTTACCGCGAGATCCGCGATCAGGAAGCCGAGCTGGCGCTGGACACGCTTCCGCCGGAGGCCGCCATGCGGCGCCTTGTCGAATTTTCGTTCGACTACCTGCTGAGGTCACCGGACTTCGTCCGCCTGCTCGCCGACGAAAATGCCCAGAACGGGCGGCATTTGCAGGGATCGGCCGTCGTCGAAACCGTCAACCGGCCGATCATTGCCCTGATCCAGAAGACCTTGCGGCGCGGGGTGAGCGAGGGAAGCTTCCGTGCGGACCTCGATCCGCTGCAGCTCTATCTGTCGATTGCAGGTATGTCGTTCTTTTTCTTCGCCAATATTCACACGCTGAGCCGCGCCTTCGACCGCGAACTGGGGACCCCCGCCGGGGTGGCGCAGCGTCGCGCCCATATCGTCGACTTTACCCTCAAGGCGATCCGGGCGGATTGAGCCGTCGGTTAGGTATTCCCCTTCGATTTTCTCGACTCACCGGCATACCGCCTTCTGTCCGGCAAGCCCGGGAACACCGGCCGCTCTTGCCTACCGCCCGAAACAATTCCCTGACCGCTTGACAGCTGACCGCCACCGTTGGAGTATCAACCAACTAGTTGGCTGATACTGAAGATGAGCATGGGCGATTCTTATCGGGCGGGTCGGGAGCAGGCGGGCTTTGCGGATGTGGAGGCTCTCGAGGAGCGCCTGTCCCGTCCCGATGCCGACGTGATCGCCGATTTGGCCAGGCTCGATGGCGACATCGCCGTGCTCGGCGCGACCGGCAAAATGGGGCCGACGCTGGCGCGAATGGCGCGCCGCGCCGCGCCTGATCGCGAGGTGTTCGCCGTCGCCCGCTTCTCGGATCGCCGCCTCGTCACAGATTTTCGCGCGCAGGGCATTACCCCGATCGCGGCCGATCTCCTCGATCCCCAGGGGCTCGACAAATTACCCGACGCCCGCAACGTGATCGTCATGACCGGCTATAAGTTCGGTGCCTCGAACGAACCGGAGCGCAGCTGGGCCGTCAACGCCATGTTGCCCGCTGCCATCGCCGCCCGCCTGCCAGGCAGGCGCATCGTGGTGTTCTCGACCGGCTGTGTCTATCCGTTTGTCGCTGCCAGCTCGGGCGGCGCCGACGAGGACACGCCGCTGACGCCGCTCGGCGAGTACGCCAATAGCTGCGTCGGCCGCGAGCGGCTGGTGCAGTGGGAAACCGCCAAGTCGGGCGCGAGCGCGCTGATGTTCCGGCTCAACTACGCCATCGACTGTCGCTATGGCGTGCTGCACGACATCGCCAGCAAGGTCTTTTCTGGCGCGCCGCTGGATCTGACGACGGGCTTCGTCAACGTGATCTGGCAGGGCGATGCGACGGCCATGGCGCTGCGCGGCCTGCTGCACTGCACCAGCCCCGCGGCGGCCCTCAATGTTACCGGTCCGGAGACGCTGTCGGTCCGCCGCCTTGCCGAGTGGTTCGGCCGCCGGTTCGGCCGCACGCCGTGCTTCATGGGCGAAGAGGCGCCCACCGCCTGGCTGAGCAATGCGGGCCGGGCTTTTGCGCTCATGGGCTATCCGAAGGTGTCGCTCGAGCAGATGCTGGAGTGGGTGGCCGACTGGATCGAACGGTCCATGCCGAGTCTGCACAAGCCCACGGGCTTCGAGGTCAGGACCGGTGCCTACTGACCCGCCCGACAACCTTGAGGTCTGCCGGATCGGCGTCACCGATATTTCGCGCGGCATGGAGCTGGTCTCCATGGCCGGCTGGAACCAGCAGCCTCGGGACTGGGAGATGATGCTGCGGATCGGGGCCGGATATGGCATCCGGTCTCGCAGCGGGCGGCTGCTGGCAACGAGCGTCATGCTGCCATTTCGGCCCGTCATCGGCTGGATCGGCATGGTCCTCGTCGACGAAGCCGCTCGCCGCCGGGGGCTCGCTACCCGCCTGCTTGCCAACGCCATCGCCCTGGCCCGGACCGAACGGCTGGTGCCGATGCTCGATGCGACGCCGGCGGGGCGGGAGGTCTACACCAAGCTCGGCTTTACGGAGGTGGTCGGCATCACCCGATGGCGCGGCAGCGGTGCGGTGGAACCACCCCGCAAGGCCATGATCGAAGACCCGCCTGATATGACGCCAGGTCATCGGGTCGACCTGCTGGCATTCGGTGGATCGCGCGCAGCTATGCTGGCTGACCTCGCGGGCCGGCCCGGAGCCTTGCTCATGCGCCTGCCGGATGGTCGCGGCTATCTGTGGTCCCGCGCAGGGCGCACCGCGACCCAGATCGGCCCGGTCCTCGCCGCCAAGCCCGAAGATGGCCTGGCCTTATGCGCCGCAACGCTCGACCGCGCCGCAGGGCCGGTGATCCTGGACGTGCCGGATCGCGAGACGGGCCTGATCGAAATGCTGGCGGCAAGAGGCTTCAAACCGGAGCGCCCCTTCCAGCGCATGGCACTGGGTGCACCTCATCCGATTGCCCTGGGCGCCGCCATGCGAGTCACAGCCGGCCCTGAGTTGGGATAGTCCGATGCATTGGCGCGCCATTCCCGAAGAGATACTCACAGCGTTCCGGGCTGGCACGGTCATCCCGGCGCATCCCCTCGCGCTCGACGCCGAGCGCCGGTTCGACCAGCGCCGGCAACGTGCACTCAGCCGCTACTATGTCGATGCCGGCGCGGGCGGAATCGCGATTGGCGTCCATACTACCCAGTTCGCCATTCGAGAGGTCGGCCTGCTGCAGCCCGTGCTCGAAACAGCCGCCGAGACCGTAGCCGGCTGGACCGAACGGCCATTCATGCTGATCGCCGGAGTCGTCGGCCGCACCGCCCAGGCCGTCGCCGAAGCACAAACCGCCCGCAGCCTTGGCTATCACGCCGTGCTGGTCAGCCTCTCTGCGCTACGCGGCGCGAGCGAAGACGAACTGATCAGCCATTGTCGCGCCGTCGCCGCCGAAATGCCGGTGATCGGTTTCTATCTGCAGCCAGCGGTCGGCGGCATTGTCCTGGGTGAATCGTTCTGGCGCGACTTCGCCCGGATCGAGAACGTCATCGGCATCAAGGTGGCCCCGTTCAGCCGCTACGCCACGCTCGACGTCGTCCGTGGCGTCGCGGCATCGGGTGCGGCCGATCGCGTCACGCTCTATACCGGCAATGACGACCATATCGTCCTCGACCTCATCCTGCCTTTCGAGACCGGGGCGGGCCGCCTGCATTTCGCCGGCGGCCTGCTGGGCCATTGGTCAGTGTGGACGAGGAAGGCCGTGGACATCCTCGCCCGCTGCAAGAGCGTCCGCGGGGCCTCCTCGGTGCCGACGGAATTGCTGGCGCTCGACAGTGCCGTCACCGACTGCAATGCGGCATTCTTCGATGCTGCGAACGGCTTTCATGGCGTCATTGCCGGGTGCCATGAAGTTCTGCGCCGCCAGGGATTGCTCGCCGGCCGCTGGTGTCTCGATCCCGGTGAGGATCTCAGCCCCGGTCAGCTCGAGGCGATCGACCGCATCTACCGGCGCTACCCCGAACTCAACGACGACGGCTTTGTCGCCGCCAATTTGGAGCGCTGGCTTGACGCGGCCTGAGCCAGGGCCGGCCCCCACACGCCGCTCCGGCCTAGCCCGGCAGCCAGCCGGCGTATTTCGCGTGGTTCGGGCCGATCGGAAACGGCACTTCTTGGCGCGTTTCGTTCGAATGATAGAAGGCTGTGACGATCTCCAGCGCCCGCCGCGCATCTGCGCTGGTGACAGGCATCGGCCCCCCGGTGGTTACTGCCTCGAAGAAGCGTTCGAACTGGGTGGCGTAGCCGGGCCTTATGTCGGCCCAGTCGGCAAGCAGGGCATCGATCCGCTGGCCGATATCATCATTGGCGGGGATGATCCGCCAGGGCTTGCTGCCGGGCTCATATGGCGCATGATCGCTCTCGAAGGTGACGTTCTCGAAGGCCAGCCGCAGGCGGCTGATCTGCTCCTGGCTGCCGAGCGTGCCGCTCAGCGTGGCCAGAGCCCCGCTCTCGAGGGCAAGGCTGGCGCTGATGCAGTCCTCGACTTCGATTCTGTTGACCCGTGTGGCGGTGCGTCCGAACAGGCTTTGGGCAGGCCCCATCAGATAGAACAGCAGATCGTGGATGTGGATGGCGTGCGTCATCAGGATGCCGCCCAATTCGCTCGCCCATTTGCCCCGCCAGGGAACCGCATAATAGTCAGGACCACGCTTCCAAAACGTCTCGGCGGTACCAAGATAGGGTTTGCCTGCGATCCCGCTGTCGATGATCCGCTTCGCCTGCTGGGCCCCGTTTCCGAAGCGATACTGGAAGACGGGCATGAGGCGTCCGGGAGACCGCGCTTCGGCGGCGGCGACCTCATCGATCTCGCGCAGGGAACCAACCGGCGGCTTCTCGCAAATCACGTGCTTGCCGGCCGCCAGAGCCGCCATCACTTGCGGGAAGTGCAGCAGAGGCGGTGTGCAGATGTCGACGACATCGATGTCCGGCATGGCCAGCACCTCGTCGAACGATGCGGTCTGCCGCGGAACGCCGAACTCCCGCGCAAGGGAGCCGGTGCGTTCGGCATTGATGTCGCAAATCGTCGTCACCGCAAATCGGTCGGCGTTGGGCACATAGCCATCCGCGATATGCGAATGGCCGATGCCGCCGCCAACGACCGCAACGCGAAGAACCTGCCTGCTCACTGTGGTCTCTCCGAAAAGGGTTGGAAGTTAGAGCTCGATGGCCCGCCGCTCGTCCGACGAGCGGCGCATGGCCTCGATGAGCCGAAGAACCTTGAGGCTGTCCCGGCCGCTCGTCATCGGCGGACGGTCCTCGCGCACCGCTGTGACGAAATCCTCGATAACCGCCCTGTGCCAGGCGTGTGGAAATGCCATCGGATCCGCGCCGCCGCCCGTTTCAGTGCTTTCGCCCCAATGCTCCACCGGCCGGTCATGCCGCCAGACAGTGAGGTTTCCACCCTCCAGCCGCGCCGAACCGTGTTCGAAGTTGAGGGTGATCGTCTCGGCAAACCCCGGAAAGTCTGCAGTAGTGGCGACGACCGAGCCGACCGCACCGGACGCGAAGTCGAGACCGGCAACGACGAAGTCCTCGCTTTCCATGCGATGCGCGGATGTCTGCCGGAAGGATGCCTGTACGCGCTTCACGTCGCCGCAAAGCCACAGCAGCAGATCGAGCAAATGCAAGGCCTGGGTGATCATCACCCCGCCGCCGTCGCGTTGGTAGGTCCCCCGCCCTGCCGCCTCGTAGTAGCTTTGCGGACGCCACCACGGCACCGCTGCATGGGCCGAAAAGATCGGCCCGCAAGCTTCCGATTGCACGATCTGTTTGAGACGCTGCGCCGATTCTCGAAAGCGGTATTGCAGGACGACTCCGAGCTTCAGACCGACCGCTTCGAAGGATTCGATAATCTCCGTTGCGGCGGAAACGGTGCGCTCGAGAGGCTTTTCCAACAGGGCGTGCTTGCCGGCGCCGACGCACATTCGGACGATGTCCAAGCGGGCATTCGGCGGCGTCAGGCAAAGCACGATGTCGACGCGCCCGTCGGCGATCAGCTCTTCGAGCGATGCCGAAACGCGGACGCCGAAAGTCGCCCCGTAGCGTTCGCGGCTATGCTGCGACGGGCTGTAGACGCCGACAACATCTACGATGTCGCCCAGCTCGGCCAGGGCGCGGCCATGGGTGCCGGCGACCATGCCGAGCCCGACCACCGCCACACCGGTGCGGGTTCTGGCCACTTTATCCGTCATTGCGTGAACCTCCTGCAGACACGAACCGGGCATCGACATGTCGCGGTCATGACACGAGGGACGTTGACGCGCAATGTTTGAGCATACTAGTATATTTATGGCGCGTTGGCGAGATGTCACTCGCCGGTGGGGCCGAAACACGAGGGGAGATGGATCATGACAGTGAGGTTGGATCGACGGCAGTTTCTGGCCACCGGCGCCGCAGCCGCGGCCTATCTCGGCACGGCCGGATTCGGACGCGCCGATGACATAAAGCTCCGCATGGCGTGGTGGGGCGGCCAGGTTCGGGCCCAGCTGACGACCAAGGCGCTGCAGGTCTATACGCAGGCCCACCCGGGCACCTCGGTTGATACCGAATACCTGGGCTGGGATGATTACTGGCCGCGCCTCTCGACCGAAACCGCCGGGGGCAATTCGCCCGACGTCCTGCAGATGGACATCGAATATCTCGCCGACTATGCCTCGCGCGGCGTGCTCCTCGACCTGACACCCTACGTACCGTCGAAGCTGGCGGTGAGCGATTTCGATCAGCCGGTGCTCGACAATGGCAAGGTAGACGGCAAGCTCTACGCCATAAGCGCCGGCGTCAACGCAGTCTCCCTCCTCTATAATGCGACCGCCTATGAGGAAGCCGGCGTGACCCCGCCGGGCCACTCGACCACCTGGGACGAGTTCGCGCAGAACGCCGCCGAATTTACCAAGAAGACCAAGCGTCCGGGCATGTACGGATCGACGGACGAGAGCGGCGCCGAGCCGGTGCTTGAGACTTGGCTTCGCCAGCGTGGCAAGCAGCTCTACGGTACCGATGGCAAACTGGGCTACGACGAGTCCGACGTCACCGACTGGTTCAAGATGTGGGCCGACATGCGCGCATCCGGTGCCTCGCCACCGGCGGACGTTCAGGCGCTGGACCATGGCGACGTCGACACGTCGCTCATCGCCCAGGGGCGATCCGTGCTGTGCTTCGAGAACTCCAACGAATACATCGCCTTTGCGGGCCTCATCAAAGGCGAATTGGCCATGGCGCCGTACCCGAAGGTCGGGGCGAACGGAAAAGGCGGCCTCTATATCAAGCCGTCGCAGTTCTTCTCGGTTTCCTCCCAGTCGAAGCTTCCTGATGCATCGGTAGCACTGGTCAACTTCCTGCTCACCGACCCTGCCGCGACAGCGATTCTGGGCACCGAGCGAGGTATTCCGTCTTCGGCCGCGACCCGCGACAAGCTGCGCCCCAAGCTCGACAAGGCCGGCGCCTTGATGCTCGATTACATCTCGAGCCTCGGCGATCTGGCAGGCCCCCTGCCCCCGCCCAATCCTCCGGGCGGCGGAGAAGTGACCACCGCCCTGTTGAAGGCGAGCCAGGCAGTTGCCTTCGGCGCCAGCAGCCCGGCCGACAGCGCGGCTTCCTACATCTCGACGGCCAAGGATATTTTGTCCCGCGCGAGCTGACATCGCTCGGGCCGGTTCATCACGCATGAGCCGGCCCGCTTCTGCTTTTCCCGCGACCTGCTGCAACCGCGCGAGACCGATCAGCAATGCAATCGCTCGAAGGTACTCTGGCCCAACGGTTTCGAAAGAGCGGCGCCGGCTACGCGTTCCTGACGCCATGGGTCATCGGCCTTGTCGGCCTTACCCTGGGGCCGACACTGGTGTCGCTTTATCTATCGTTCACCCAGTTCAACTTGTTTCAGCCGCCCAAGTGGATCGGCGCGGCCAATTACGTCCGGATCGCCACCAACGATCCAGCCTTCATGGCTTCCATGGGGGTGACGTTCGTGTACGTGCTGTTTTCCGTGCCGCTGAAGCTCGGTTTTGCACTCGCGCTCGCCATGCTGCTCAATCGCGGCATCCGTGGCCTGCCGATTTACCGGGCAATATTTTACCTGCCGTCATTGCTCGGCTCGAGCGTCGCGATCGCCATCCTCTGGCGAGAGTTATTCGCGGGAAACGGTCTGATCAACGGCGTGCTGGCGAATTTCGGCATCCAGGGCCCAAGCTGGATTTCCAACCCGCACTATGCGCTCTGGACCCTGGTAGTGCTGAGCGTCTGGCAATTCGGCTCGCCAATGGTGATCTTCCTCGCCGGCCTTCGCCAGATCCCGACTGACCTCTACGAAGCCGCGAGCATCGACGGCGCCTCCAATGCCCGCAAATTCTTTTCCATCACCCTGCCGCTTCTGACGCCGGTCGTCTTCTTCAACTTCATCGTGCAGATGATCGACGCCTTCCAGTCCTTCACGCCGGCGTTCATCGTTTCCAGCGGTACCGGCGGCCCGCTCAATTCGACGCTCTTTTATGCCCTCTACATCTACCAGGAAGCATTCAGTTTCTTCCACATGGGCTACGCCGCAGCGCTGGCCTGGATCCTGCTCGTGCTGATCGCTGTCTTCACCGCGATCGCATTTTTAACCTCGCGCTTCTGGGTCTATTACGATGCTTGAAACCGCAGCGCGCCCTACGAGCGAGCTGGAGCTCGGCGATATCGGTCGGCGTAAAAACCCGACCCGTGGGCTGATGACCCACGCCGTTCTCGTGATCGGCTCTCTCATCACGCTCTACCCGCTGCTATGGATGCTTTCCGCCTCCTTCAAGCCGCAAAACGAGATGTTCGCCAACGACTCGCTGATTCCGTCGCACGTGACATTCGACGGCTATACCAGCGGGTGGCACGGGTTGTCGGTTGGCTTCGACACGTTCTTCATGAACTCGCTGGTCATCTCGGCGCTCTCGATCCTGGGCAATCTGATCGCCTGCTCCCTCACCGCGTTCGCCTTTGCGCGACTTCAATTCGTCGGGCGCCGTGTGCTGTTCGGCATCATGCTGCTCACGATGATGCTGCCGTTTCACGTCACCCTGATCCCGCAATATGTGCTGTTTTTCAAACTGGGTTGGGTAAATACCATCCTGCCGCTGGTGGTGCCGAAATTCCTGGCATCGGATGCGTTCTTCATCTTCCTGATGGTGCAGTTCTTCCGCTCGATCCCGTTTGAAATCCAGGAATCGGCGATGATCGACGGCTGCAATCCCCTCCAGATCTACCGGCACATCATCATGCCGTTATCGCTGCCGGTCATGGCGACGGCCGCGATCTTCACCTTCATCTTCACCTGGTCGGATTTCTTCGGACCGCTGGTCTATCTGAGCGATGTCCGCAAATACACGGTGGCGCTCGGCCTCACGACCTTTGTCGATTCGACCGGGCAGTCGAACTGGAACGGCGTATTCGCCATGTCCTGTCTGGCGCTGGTTCCCGTTTTCCTGCTGTTCGTCTTCTTCCAGCGCTACCTGATCGAGGGTATCGCGACGAGCGGCCTCAAGCGCTGAGGACCGAGCATGCCGCCGAAACTGCGCTTTGCCGCCATCGGCCTGAACCACGACCACATTTACATGCAGGTCGATCGCATCGCCGCGGCCGGCGGTCAACTCGTCTCCTACTTTGCCGTCGAAGACGATCTCGCGGCCGGGTTCGCGAAGCACTATCCGGACGCGCGCCGCGTGACGGCGCCGTCAACCATCTATGAGGACAAGAGTATCGCGCTCGTCCTGACTGCCGCAATCCCGTCGGAGCGCGCCGGCATAGCCATCGAGGCGATGCGGCATGGCAAGGACGTAATGACTGACAAGCCGGGTGCTACGTCGCTCGAGCAGCTTTCGAGGCTCCGGGAGGTGCAATCCGAGACCGGCCGAATCTTCTCGATCTACTATGAAGAGCGCTTCGAGAATCCGGCGACGATCCGCGCCAACGAGCTCGTTCGCGCCGGCGCAATCGGCGACTTCGTGCACCGGATCGGCCTTGGCCCGCATCTGCTCCGCAAGTCGACCCGGCCCGCCTGGTTCTTCGAGCGGGCGCGCTATGGCGGCATCATCACCGACCTGGCCTCGCATCAGTGCGACCAGTTCCTCCATCTCGCCGGCCCGGCCGACGTCGAAGTGGTGCGCGCGAGCATCGCCAACCGCTC
>Ga0134125_10010066_pt1 | contig 10627 bp, 4 predicted proteins | sample KB31751_FD_96464 | JGI IMG/M metagenome (GOLD analysis project Ga0134125, IMG submission 96464) | Terrestrial soil microbial communities with excess Nitrogen fertilizer from Kellogg Biological Station, Michigan, USA - KB3-175-1 | ecosystem: Environmental > Terrestrial > Soil > Unclassified ...
AAGATTCTTAAATGGAAAGATGAAGACTTTCCTTTTAGTTTCCCTTGCAATATAAAATTAAATCAATGAAATTATTGAATAAAAAAGCATTGGTTACTGGTTCATCCAGAGGAATCGGGAAAGCGATTGTTCAACAATTGGCAAAAGAAGGAGCAGAAGTAGTTGTTCATTATAAAGGCAATAAAATCGAAGCAGAGGAAATTGCCCGTGTAATAAAAAATGCGGGTGGGAAAGTGCACTTATTACAAGCTGATTTATTTGATATTAACCAGGCAATAAAATTGGCTGAAGACGCATGGAGTGCAATGGGAGGCGTTGATTTTTTAATTAATAACGCGGGCGTATCTTACAAAAAACATTTTCTCGATACGACTATAGAGGATCTGGATTATTTTACAAATATTAATTTTAAAAGCACCTTGCTTTTAACCATGACCATTGCAAAAAAAATGGTGACCTCAAATGTTCCAGGTTCTATTTACACAATTACTTCTGTTAACGCAATCCAGCCTGGCCTTGGTTTTAGTGTGTACGGTGCTACCAAAGGCGCTCTTGAAACATTAATGAAAGGTGTTGCATTAGAGTTAGCACCGCACAATATCAAAGTAAATACGTTTGTATTGGGGGGTATTGAAACCGATATAAACGCAGCAATCTGGCAAAATGCTGAAAAATTAAAAACAGTATCCGAAAATATTCCAATGAGGCGATTGGGAACACCTCAGGAAGTAGCCTCAGTCATTTGTAATCTATTAGCCTCTGATTCTTATATGACCGGTAGTTCGATTAAAATTGATGGCGGCTGGCTCTTAAAATCAACGTCCCAACATCCGGAAATATATGCTGCTAATAACCTATAAAAAACAGTAACATTTATACTCGAGAATACCTTTTTTATAAGTAAAAAGAGAATTTTTGCAAATCGTCCGTTTTCACTTCATACACTTTTCTTAAGGCAGGCTGTATTAAACCGTATGGCGAAATAAACAGCTTTTTTACAACAAATTTATTGGCCATTGATCCTTGATCCCAACGCTGATACTATATTCTTTATAGTCACATTTCGCTTATGATGCACTGGTTTCTACTGTAGAAACAATTTGACTCCATTCTTTACATTTCCAGACGCGAAAAAAGAAATTCTTTTCTGAGTAGAAAAAAGTTGGTTACATTTGATTATTATTATAAAGTTATACTTTACATTGTAAAATTAATTCCAAATTTTTCTCACAGAATTTCAATATTCAATTATTAATACCGATAATGAGGCAAAAACAAATCATTCTTTTTAGCGCTTTTTTCACGTTATTCACCAGTAGTTCTATTCAACAGGCCTTGAGCCAGAGTACGTCGATAAGCGTTGTTGCTAATGGCAAAAGTGCTTACAGCATAGTCGTGCCACAACAAGCACCCGCGCCCCTTCTTACTGCGGCCGTGGAACTTCAACGCGATCTACAGGAGGCAACGGGAGTGGAGCTACCCTTAATAACGTCTCCAAAGCTCCCAAGGGCGGCGTTCATCAGTCTCGGCGCAACGCCACAAGCTGAGGCTTCCAATATCAATGCTAAACAGATCCCCGCTGAAGGATTCCGCATTCTTACAAAGGACGGCAACATTTATATTGTTGGCCCTGACACACCAGAGGGGAAACATACACCAACGGGAGGTATCAGTAACGGTACGGCTAATGGCATCTATACCTTTTTAGAGGATTATTTGAATGTCCGCTGGCTGCTTCCCGGTGATTTAGGTCGCGATGTGCCAGTCAAAAGCACATTTGCGGTGGAGCAGATTAACCGCACGGAAATTCCAGGGTTTTTAGCACGGCGCATGCCCTTCATGCAAAATAGAGAGAAGGCGGTGGAACAATGGGAAGCACGACAGAAACTGGGTGCTTCTGTCAATGTGATCCAGCGTCCGTCTTGGAAACAAAATGTGCCGCCCTCCCTGTTTACGACACACCCGGAGTGGTTCCCATTGATCAATGGAAAACGAACAGTTGACCTACACAACTACAAATTGGAAACCACCAACAGAGACTTGGTAAGATTGTTTGCTAAAAATGCAATTGATTCCCTTAAGACCCATCCTGATTTGTATACAATTTCCATTTCACCCACCGACTTCCCGGATGGATGGAGCCAGAGCGAGGAAAGCAAAGTTCTTTATGACAATAAACGTTGGGGGTATCAGATGACCACCACACTAATGCTTAAATTTTACCACGATGTTTCAGAGATCGTGTCAAAACAGTATCCTCCGGGACGCCTGGCAGGCTATATCTATGATGTGTATAAGGCTCCGCCAACCAATCCGGAAAGCAAGAAATATTTACCGTTGCCATCCAACTTCTACCCGTCCCTGGCCAATAATGGCGATTATGGATACAGATTATACCAGGCAAGCAACCGCAAGGAAATGGAAGAATTGATTTCGTTCTGGACGAAACAATCAACTAAAATTACCTATTATGGTATTCCAAACCGGCAGGATAACACCAGCGGAGTGATTCTTCCTCCGGCGGCCGGCCTCTTGAATTACTCTTTCTCTTTGCTCACCAAATATCCGGTTAAAGGTGTGTTGATGTATGGCAACACCACGTGGAGCGAAGGAGCGCTGGGAAATTACCTGATTGCAAAAATGATGTGGAACCCAAAGCTGGATGCCAGGCGGTTGCAAAAGGAGTGGCTAACGCGTGCATACGGCACCAAAGCTGGTAAAACGATGAATCTGTTCTATAATAAGCTCGATGATTGGTATAATCAGTATTATCAAACCAAACCCTCAGGTTATCTATATCATCTCAGTGATAATCTGCTCAAGAATGTTTTTGCCGCGCATTATCCTGAAATGGAACAATCGTTTCTTAAAGCCAAACGGGAATTTGAAACGCCACAGCAGAAAGCACGTTTCCAATTCCTGGAAGACAACCTCATTTTATTGGAGGCCACACTGCGCGAAAAGAAAATGCTGCCAGAAGATTTCGAATCGTCTTTCGAAAGTGATGAAGAACACGTTCAGCAGATCCTTAAAAAACCGTATGCTGATTTTAAGCTTTTCCCAAAAAGGGTGCCCTAAAAATTATCGTGGCCGAAGCGGTTTGAATTTACAGGCAGCTTGTGTAAGAAATCATGATTCGGTTTTAAACTGACCCTTTTTTCCCCAATACCTCATTTGAAATAAATTAAAAAATAATTTGGATAGAATGAATTTTTACCTACATTTGGTTTTATTATAAAATCAAATTTTATAATGTAAAATTACTAACGCTAACTTATTGATTTTGCAAACTAATTTTTAAATAAAAATAACAACATGAAATCAAAACTACCGATCGTTGTGTGCACATTTATTTGCATGGTTTTTATGCAGCACCTATTTGCTCAAAAGACCATTTCCATTACCGGACACGTTATTTCATCGGATAAAAAAACCGCGTTATCAGCGGTTAGCGTTGAGGTAAAAGGGACTTCAAATGGAGTTACCACCGATAACAAGGGAAATTACAGAATCCATGTTTCCGGTACGAATCCGGTTTTGGTATTTTCACACATTGGCTATGCACTTCAGGAAGTACGTGTTGATTCCAGAAGTGTTATTAATGTAACCTTAGCATCAAACAATACCAAATTAGACGAAGTGGTTGTAGTCGGGTATGGCCAGGTAAAGAGGAGAGATCTTACTGGTTCGGTAGGATCTGTGAATATGGGCGATTTGGAAAAGGCGCCTGTAAAATCTTTCGAAGACGCCTTGGCCGGACGGGTAGCTGGTGTTACCGCAAGTGCGGATGACGGTCAGCCAGGTGCATCGGTAAATATTGTTATCCGTGGAAATAATTCACTTACACAGGATAACTCACCATTGTATGTAGTGGATGGTTTTCCTTTGGAAGATCCGGACAATAATGCGATAAATCCGGAAGAAATAGAATCTATTGAAGTTCTTAAAGACGCGTCCTCAACTGCCATTTATGGTGCAAGAGGCGCAAATGGCGTGATTCTTATTACCACCAAGAAAGGAAAAGTAGGAAAGCCGGTTATTAATTTCAATTCCTATTATGGCTTTCAGCAAAATAACAAGACAATTCCGCTGATGAGTCCGTATGAATACGTAAAATATGCTGAAGAACGAAATCCCCTTTATGCTGACTCCACCTACCTTACTGATGGCAAGACTTTAGATGATTTTCGCAATGTAAAGGGGACAAATTTACAGGACTCACTTTTAGGCAGGCGCCCTTTCCAGAATTATTTCCTTTCATTAAGCGGGGGTTCAAATGGTACACGATATACTATTTCCGGTTCCGCTTTTAATCAGAAAGGCATCATTATCGGATCCGGTTATGATCGCTACCAGGGACGTGTGAGACTGGACCAAAAAGTGAATGATCATTTAAATGTTGGAATCAATACGAATTATAGTAACCTGAACCAGTATGGCACGAGTCCGGCGCTCGGAGGTAATGGCTTTTATTATGGCAATTTGCTGTATAGTGTTTGGGCATTTAGACCGATCTCGGGGAAAATTAACGAGGCTCAGGACGGTCTGGAGTCTGATGATGCTGATTTTATAAATGTTTTAAATGGTTTCAACCCGATAAAAACGGCAAAGAATGAATTAAGAAAAAAAGTTTCTGATATTCTCTCTACGAATGCTTATGCAGAATATTCGTTCGCAAAATATTTTAAATTGAGGGTAACCGGTGGTTTGAACAAAGTAAAAGTAAGAACCGATGCCTTCGATAATTCGCAGACACCAAGGGGAAGTCCGTTGACCCAGACAGGTAAGGACAATGGCGTAAGTGGTTCTGTAATTTATAACGAAGCCACTACCTGGTTGAATGAAAACACTTTGACTTTTGATAAAAAATTAAATGCGTCCAATCAGTTGAATGTTTTGGCGGGATTCACCATGCAGGGGACAAATGTATCTTCCTACGGGGCTGCTGCCAATCATATACCTAATGAGGATCTTGGTACATCTGGCATTGATGAAGGTGTTCCCATATCAATCAATTCTACCTCATCAAATTACACCCTTGCTTCATTTTTGGGAAGAGTAAATTATACTTTTCGCTCCAGGTATCTGTTTACTGCTTCCTTCCGGGCCGATGGTTCCTCAAAGTTTGCACCGCAAAACAGATGGAGCTATTTCCCCTCCGGTGCAATAGCGTGGCGGATAAGTGATGAAAATTTTATGAAGCAAATAAAATTTATTTCTAATGCAAAAGTTCGGGTAAGTTATGGGTCTACCGGTAATAATCGTGTTCCGGATTACGCATACCTTTCCCGGATTAGTATTCCTGCTAGCGGCGGTTATAGTTATGATAATGCACCAGTTAATGCTTCTACAATAACAACGCTTGGAAATGTAAATTTGAAGTGGGAAACTACTACCCAGAGCGATGTCGGCTTGGATTTAGGAGTCCTCCAGGAACGGATATCTCTTGTTGCCGACGTTTATAAAAAAGTAACCTCCAATCTTCTCTTAAATGCATCAGTCCCCGGATCAATTGGGTTTAACACCGCCCTAAAAAATATAGGTAAGGTACAAAACGAAGGATTGGAGCTTACACTAAATACAGAAAATGTAAAGAATAAAAAGTTCGGCTGGAGTTCAAGTTTTAATATTTCATTTAACAGAAATAAGGTTCTCGCGCTTTCAGATGGTGAAACCATGAGATTAACTACCGCCTCCTGGAACACTTTAACCACCAGTAACCCTTTATATATTGCTCAGGTAGGCAAACCGCTGGCATTGTTTTATGGATATATTTGGGAAGGAAACTACCAGTACTCAGATTTTGATCAAAACACCCCCGGAGTTTACACCTTAAAAAAAGGAGTTGCTTCTTATCCGGTAACTGCAAGTACTCCCATACAACCAGGCTTTATTAAATATAAAGATTTAAACGGAGATGGGGTGATCAATACCGCAGATGCAACCACAATTGGAAATCCGAATCCTGATTTCACAGGTGGCTTTTCAAATGATTTCAGATACAAAAATTTTGATTTAAATGTATTTTTTGATTTTTCTGTCGGTGGTGATGTATTTAATGCGAACCGAATCATTTTTGAAGGAGGTGGATATAACAATGGGCAGAATATGTATGCTACCTATGCCAACCGCTGGACACCGGATAATCAGAACAATACCTATTTTGCATCGAATGGCGGCGGGCCCAATAGTATGCTCTATTCATCCCGCGTTATAGAAGATGGATCTTACCTGAAACTTAAAACCGTGCAACTCGGCTACAACTTTTCTTCAGCAATAATTAAAAGAATTAAGTTAAGTAACCTGCGTGTCTATGTATCCGCGCAAAATTTATACACCTGGACAAAATACCAGGGATTTGATCCGGAAGTTTCAAAATTTGGTAGTTCTGCTTTACAACCAGCCTTTGATTACTCTGTATATCCTTATGCCACAACGGTAACTTTTGGTCTAAATGTTTCATTTTAAAAAAATTGCAATATGAAAAGAATAATAATTTCAATAATTGTACTGGTTTCTATCAGTGCAACATCGTGTAAAAAGTTTTTAGATACCAAGCCGACAGATTTTGCGGTGCCTGAACAATATTACAATACTGAGCAACAGCTTAATGAAGCCCTCGCCGGTGTCTACAGTTCTCTTACTAACGGTAGTGCTTATGGATATAATATGGGGTTTCTTTTCCCAATAGGAACTGATGAAGGCTTTTACAAGTTGAATACTTCTTCTCCAATAGTGCCCAATTATAATATTGACATATCTGATTCAAGAGTTAATAGCACATGGAACGCCTTGTACAATGGTATAAATTTAGCCAATAATCTTCTAGCTAACATCAACAAGCCGGCAATGGATGAAAATGCGCGGAACGCGATCAAGGGAGAAGCATTGTTTTTAAGAGCTTATATGTATTTTCAATTAGTATCTAACTGGGGAGATGTTCCAATGCTTTTAACACCAACAGTTGATAGCAGAAAAGTGAACAATCCAGCGACTCCATCAAAAGATATTTATGCCCAAATAATAAAGGACATGGTCGAGGCTAAGGGCCTTGTAAATGATTATGCTGTAAATGGAACACCTGTGCATGTTTGTAAAACCGCTGTTGAAGGCATGTTGGCCAGGGTTTGTCTGAAAATGGCCGGTGAACCTTTAAAGGACGTATCTAAATATACAGATGCCCGCGCCTGGGCAGATAGCGTAATTCAATCTCACGTACATTCTTTAAATCCGGATTATAAACAAATATTTATTAATGAAAGCGCCGATCAGTTTGATCCGTATAAAGAAGTGATGTGGGAAATCGACTTTTATGGAAATAATATGGGATCAGAAAGACTTGGAGGTAATTGGGCGATTTACATGGCCGTTCGAAATGTTGATAAAAGTGTAGGATATGCCTATGGTTATCTGGGAGCGACAGCTTATTTGTATAACCTTTATGGTGCCGGCGATTTAAGAAGGGATTGGGCAATTGCACCATTTAGTTATTATCAGAACAATAGCCCGATAAAAGTTTTCACACCTCCAACAGATATTTATACAAGATGCTCCGGTAAGTGGCGAAGAGAATATGAAACCGTTTTCCCCTTAAGTGTTGAGGTTAGCCCAACCAACTATCCGATAATACGGTATTCGGATGTATTATTAATGTTTGCAGAAGCAGATAATGAGATAAACGGACCCACTGAAGAAGGGTATGAGGCCCTTAACGAAATTAGAAGGCGAGCTTATGGCTTACCGCTTACAACACCTGCTGCCGCTGTATCAGTAGTAAGCAATATTTCCCTGGCAGCATCCGGAAATAGTGGATATTTAAAGACAGCGAATACCATTCCCGTTACCATAACCGGGGGAGGTGGAACGGATGCAGCTGCAAGTGCTTCCGTATCTCCAAGTACCGGAAAGGTGACTGCGATAAGTGTAATTAATCCTGGGACTAATTATACGAGTATTCCTACAATCAACATTGGTACAGCCTGGAATGCAAATACCTCCTATTTGACAGGAACACAGGTATTCAATGGGAAATATCTCTATACGGTTACAACGGCTGGTACTTCTACGGGTACTCCTCCAACTCAATCCACCGGCGCTTCTGATCCGGCTATTACTGGTGCCATATTCACCTATGCAGGTCTAACTGCTACCGGTACAGCAAGTATTGGCGCATCGAATGTAGATATCTCGGGATTATCGCAAGATGCGTTGCGGGATACCATAAGATCAGAGCGGGCAAGAGAACTATGTTTTGAAGGACAGAGAAAGTTTGATCTGATCCGTTGGGGTATTTTTATTCCGCGTATGAAGGAAATTGAAGCGAACATGACTGCTACCATGCCAGGTTCGCTAAAGTATGCAGTTAGTGCCTATACGAATGTTTCAGAAAAAGATCAGCTATTCCCCATTCCACTGAAAGAATTGACCTTAAATAGTGCTCTGAAACAAAATCCTTTATGGCAATAAGCAATAATCATGGATCGATTTAAATACGGCTTGTGTTGCAGAGGGTTAATCTAAACATAAGCCAGTTTTAAAGAGAATTAATTTTAAAAGCCAATTAAGCCTATCAAATGAAATATATCCTTGTTAAAAAAGCGTTTTCTATTTGTATCCTGTTATCCGTCATCAGTACCGGCCTCAAAGCCCAGAAGGAGTTTGATGGCATACGGGGAACAAGAAACTGGATAGGATTTAGTGATGCACCCAATTCTTTATATCATTATATTGAGGACCAGGCAAATAATTACCTGGATAAGCGTTCAGATAAAATAAAGGCCATACAAACATTATCGGAATGGCAGCAAAGGCAAAAATGGATACGAAATACTTTGAAGGACTTGGTCGGACCATTTCCTGCAAAAACACCTTTAAATGCAAAGGTGACTAAGACAATCAATAAAGACGATTATCATGTTGACGATATTATTTTTGAATCGCAGCCCGGCTATTATGTTACATCCTCTTTATTTATACCGAACAGTGTAAAAAAAGGACAAAAGGCGCCTGTAATTATTTACTGCAGCGGGCATACTTATAGTGGATACAGTTCTCCTTTATACCAGCATATGATTTTGAATTTTGTAAAAAAAGGATTTATTGTGTTTGCTTTCGATCCGATAGGGCAGGGCGAACGGCTTCAATATTATAATCCGGAAACTGGTAAATCACGGTTCAAGTGGCCTTCTTATGAACATTCCTACCCGGGGGCGCAGGCTTTCCTCACAGGAAGTTCACTCGCAAAGTATTTTATTTGGGATGGCATCAGGGCGGTTGATTATCTTCTTACCCGGAAAGAAGTTGATCCTGATAGAATCGGTATAGCTGGGCGATCCGGAGGCGGTACACAAAGCGCTTATATTGCAGCTTTTGATAACCGTATCAAGGCTGCCGCTCCTGGAAACTACATTACCAATTTTAAGAGATTATTCCAGGCAATGGGACCACAGGATGCCGAGCAAAATTTTACCTATGGTATTGCCAGCGGAATTGATATGGCTGATTTGTTATTGGTACGTGCTCCAAAGCCTTCTTTGATGGTAACAACCAGTGTAGATATGTTTCCTATCCAGGGATCTATGGAAACTGCAAAAGAAGTATCCCGAATGTATAAAGCGTATGGCGAAGCGGGTAATTTTAGCATGGTCACTGATGATGCCGCTCATGCTTCTACTAAAAAGAACCGGCAAGCTACTTATGCTTTTTTCGAGAAGTCTTTGAATAATCCCGGTGATACATCGGATGTGGAGATAAAGCCTTTATCAGGAGAAGAATTGCACGCTACTTCTACGGGCCAATTATCCACTTCTCTTAAAGGAGAAACTACTTTTAGTTTAAATAAAAAGGACGCGGAAAAGCGAATGGAAAAACTATCTGCAGCCAGGAAAAATATCCCTGGTTATCTTTCTAAGGTGTTATCATCAGCTAAAGAACTTTCCGGATACCAGCAACCAAAAGAAATTAGCGAGCCAATGTTTGTGGGAAGAATTCAACGGGATGGCTATGTAATTGAAAAATATTTGCTTAAAGGAGAAGGCGGTTATATGATTCCTTACCTTTTATTAAAACCGGAAACATCAGTTCATAAGGCTTTAATTTATTTGAATCCTTTAGGAAAGTCCGCTGATTCAGATGCTGGTGGCCAAATGGAATTCTTCGTTAAAAGTGGGTTTACTGTACTATCGCCAGATATAATTGGAACCGGTGAAATGGGGCCGGGAGATTTTCACGGTGACTCATATATTGACAGTGTTTCCTACAATTTATGGTTTGCAGCAATCCTTATCAAAAGAAGTATTGTTGGAATACAAGCAGCAGATGTAGTAAGGTTAACCATGTTATTAAAGAAAAACAAGAACATAAAAGAGATTGATGCGCTTGCAAAAAAGGAAATGTCTCCGGTATTGTTGCACGCTGCAGCTTTCGACAAAGACATCCGCAAAGTAGCGCTCGTAGAGCCTTATTCTTCTTACCGCTCCATTGTTATGGACCGTAATTATAATCCCCATTTTATTCAAAGTACTGTTGCCGGTTCAATAGGAATATATGATCTGCCGGATCTGGCAGCAAGTTTAGCCCCACGGAAACTGTTAATTGCCGGAACTACAGATGCAACTGGCAACCCCGC
>Ga0134125_10010067_pt1 | contig 10627 bp, 6 predicted proteins | sample KB31751_FD_96464 | JGI IMG/M metagenome (GOLD analysis project Ga0134125, IMG submission 96464) | Terrestrial soil microbial communities with excess Nitrogen fertilizer from Kellogg Biological Station, Michigan, USA - KB3-175-1 | ecosystem: Environmental > Terrestrial > Soil > Unclassified ...
AGTAAAGCGATGGACCTTCCGACTTTTATCCGCTGAGGTACATTGCACTCGGATACACAACTAAAAGCATAAATACCGTTGCTTTCGGGCAAAAAGTTTTCTCGATGAATACAAGTGTCAGGGCACGACTTTAGTCGTGCCGTAAGGGCCCAAAATAGTCCGGGCTTTAGCCCCTGAAAAACTTTTTTGATCCGTATAAATCAGCGTTATCCGTGTCATCAGCGGTAAGATTTTGGGTTTAACCGCGAGTGCAATTCAGACTATGCACTGTTGGTGCTTGTGCCCGATTTTCAAAGCATGCTAAATAAGCGGGTACGATGGAATCGGTGTACCAGGACGCAGCCGAGGTTAGCGAAGTTGAGCTAACGCCGCAGGACCAGCTCCGTCTGCAATGGCAGCAGCAGCCGGGCGCGGTTCCGCTACTGCGCCAGAAAAATCTTATCGACCAAAATGCTGAACTTCTGCCTTATGCCGCCGTCGCCGGACTGCCGGGCTGGATTTCTCCCGGCATGTTTGCGCTGCAAGGCCTGGTGCTGATCGCTTTCATCGCCGCTGGCCTGAACTGGCAGATGACGCGCCATTCCGGCAAGCTGGAAGACGAAATCACGGCTTTGCAGGCAAGCTCAAAAACGGAGATCCAGCGCCAGGAAGAAATTATTTCGGCCACGCAGGCGGAGATCAGAAGAATTTCCAGTTCGGCCAATTCGAGCTTTAAGCTTCATATTTCCGCAACGCCGCTCAGCCGGGAGCAGGCGCTCACGGTGCTCAACAATTCGCTGGTAGAATCGCGCAGCTCTGAAGAACAGTACAAGAAAGATATGGCGGCGAGGGAACGTAGCCTACGCGCGCGGCAGAGCACAATGGCAATCGTAAATTCAGGCAGCCCGCTCATTTTTTCACTGGCGCTGTTTCTGGCTGCGGGTCTGTTCAGCCAGGGCGCGCAGAAAGAGTTCCCTCGCAATCGCCACGCGCGCAACCTGGCCGACTATTATCTTTACTTCATCACCGCGGAAGGCCTTTGGCCTAACCTGGTGCTGCTTACGTTTTTGTTTGTGGCGCTGAGCGGCGGCGACTATGGATTGGACGGATTGTTCTCCAGCGTTGGCCCGCTCTTCTGGGTAGTTTTCTGGATCGGCTTTTATGGCTTGCTGCTGCACTTTTTTGTGATGACGGCGCGCGGTCTTCGTCGCGCCATGCAGGGGCGTCCGCCCGCGAATGAATGGGGCTTCGATAACCGATTGCTCTTTCGCATTCACAACAGCTTTTTTATTGTCTTTGCCGGGCTTGAAGCTGTGTTTCTCGCGCTGTGCTATGGACTTTATCTGCTGCAGAACCACGCGGCGTAGCCGGGGCGAATTTGCGCGAAAAACACGGATCTCACTTCGTTTATTTTTGATTCGCGTTTTTTCGCGTGCATTCGCGGCAAAATTTCTTCCGTCCTTCTCTTGGCCTCATCAGTACTCGCGAATTCAAGATGTCGCGCGAACCGTTCTGCCATCCTGGGTTTCTTCGTGTCCTTTGTGGTTAAAGTCCTTCCGCAGCTTTTTGCAGCAACTCCCACGCTTCCTGAACGTCGCTCCATCTCGTTTCCAGATGCCCGATCGCTAGCCGCAAAGTCAGTTTTTCATGCAGCACCGTACTGGCGATGAACATGCGCCCTGAAGCGTTTACTTTTTCCAGGATCGCGCGGTTCTCATCGTCAGAACCTTTATAGCGGAAGCAGACAACGGACAACGGCACAGGAGCAATGCGCTCAAATTTCGGATGCGCGTCCACCAGCGCCGCAAAATTTTTTGCCCACTGGATGTGCGAGCGCAGCATGGCTTCAATCCGTTCGCGTCCAAAGTAGCGCATCACAAACCACAGCTTCAACGCGCGGAAACGATGCCCCAGCGGAACTCCGTAATCCATCAGGTTGTGCGCGCGCGGATCGTCCTGCGTCTTTAAGTAGTCTGGCGTTAGTGAGAACGCGCGCCGCAGAATGTCCGGCCTGCGCGTGTAAAACGCGCTCAGGTCAATGGGCGTAAGCAGCCACTTGTGGGCGTTGAATACCAGCGAGTGCGCGCGCTCCACTCCAGCCATGATGTGCCGCTGTTCCGGCAGGATTGCCGCTGCGCCGGCGTAAGCGCAATCCACATGCAGCCACAGGCCATGCTTTTCTGCGATCTCCGCAATCTGCGGCACCGGATCAATGCTGGTGGAAGAAGTTGTGCCCACAGTCGCCACCACGCAGAATGGCCGCTTGCCCGCGCGCTTGTCTTCCTCGACCATTTTCGCCAGCGCGTCGGCGCGCATGCGGAATTCTGCGTCCGACGGCACTTTGCGTATGTTCTTCTGTCCCACGCCCACGGCAATCGCGCCTTTCTCAATCGACATGTGCGACTGGTCTGACGTGTACAGCACCAGATCGTTGCGGCTTCCCGCCGTCCGCGCTTCCGGATCGATCAGCTCCCGGGCGCAAACCACCGCATGCATGCTGCTGGTGGACGCCGTGTCATACACAATGCCAAACCATCCTTCAGGAACGCCAATCCATTGCCGCAACCAATCCAACGCGCGCTGTTCCAACTCCGCCACCGCTGGAGAAGTTTTCCAATGAAGGCCGTTGGTGTTAAGCGCAGCGGCCAGCATCTCACCCAGGATCGCGGGCGTGGAACCGGTGCAGGCAAAATAGGCAAAGAAGCGGGGATGGTTCCACTGCGTTACCGCCGGCATCACCAGCCGGTCAAAGTCGCGCAGGATGGAGTCAAACGGCTCGCCTTTTTCCGGCGCCGATTTCGGCAACGCATCCAGCAGTTCGCCCGGTTTAGTCTGCGCCAGCACGGGCATCTCGGCCACGTTGCTCAGGTACTCGGCAATCCAATCAACGGTCTGATGCCCGGCCCGCCGGAAGTCTTCTACATACGCCTGCCAGTCGGTCTTTTGCTGGGCTGCTGCCTTCTGGGCTGCTGCCGCATCATTAGAACCAGTAGAATCAGTGATTTTGCTCATGTTTAGCCTTTAGCTTTTAGCCGTTAGTCCTTTGTCTCTGGCCTCAATCTTGATCTTGAGCTCTGGATGTCCAGCGCCACCGCTCTGGCCAAAGGCCAAAAGCCAATGGCTAAAAGCTGTTTTTTAACATTAACCTTCTTGACAATAGCTGAAAATCTAGACTACTATCCGCTGAGTATGCACGCCAGCCGATTTACTTTCGCGTTTACTTACCGCTACCACTTTACGGGTAGCGGCGACGCGGATCTGTGCTGACGATGCAATAAGAAGTTAGTCATCATAAATCACCGCAAGCCGCGATCCCCAAAGGTCGCGGTTTTTGCTTTTCAGGGAGTTTTACCAACGTGAATCAGCAAAGCGATCAGCCAACCGTGAACGGCCACAAAACGCTCGATGACTGGCGCCGCCAGATTGACGCGCTCGATGCCGACCTGCTTCGCCTGCTCAACCAGCGTGCCGCCATCGCTTGTGAAATTGCTTTGATCAAGGTCGCTTCGGGCCTGCCGGCTTACGACGGCAATCGAGAGCGCCAGGTGCTGGCCCGCGTGGTGGAAAAGAACACCGGCCCTCTCGACGAGCAAAGCGTCACCGACATTTTCTCCGAAATCATTCGTGAGACGCGTCGTCTCGGCACGCAACGGATGCAGGAGGAGCGAGCAAGCCTTTAGCTTTTAGCCCCTAGCCTTTAGTTCGCGGGTCATACCGATTTTGCTAAAGGCCAAGAGCTAATGGCTAACAGCTAATTGCCAATTGCTAATTGATTTTTGATTTGGCTGGTAGCTGGAAGCTAGCGGCTCAGGAGTACTTCTCATGGTCATCAATATGGCAGCAGGTTCGTCGGAAGCGGAACTTCAACACGTAATTGAACGCGTAATCGAATGTGGCTTTCAGCCGCACGTTACGCGCGGCGCGGAGCGGGCCATTGTGGCCGCGGTAGGCTCTGGCGGATCGCGCGTGGCCCTGGAAGCGCTCAAGGCCGCGCCAGGCGTGGAGGATGTTGTGCCCATCGCGCATCCGTTCAAGCTTGTCAGCAAAATTGTAAAAAGCGGGCGCACGCAGGTTGACGTTGGCGGTGTGATCATTGGCGGAGAAGAAGCCGTAGTGATTGCCGGGCCGTGTTCGGTGGAATCGCGTGAGCAGCTTTTTTCCACGGCTTGCGCCATCAAGGCTGCCGGAGCCACCATGCTGCGCGGCGGCGCTTACAAGCCGCGCACGTCGCCGTATGACTTTCAGGGGCTGGGCATTGAAGCGCTGCGGTTACTGCGTGAAGTGCGGGAAGAAGTTGGCCTGCCTGTAGTCACCGAAGTGATGAGCACCAATGACATTCAGCTCATCTGTGACCATGCGGACATGCTTCAGGTGGGCGCGCGCAACATGCAGAATTACGACCTGCTGCGCCATCTTGCCAAGGCCAAAAAGCCAATTCTGCTTAAGCGCGGTCCTTCCGCCAGCGTAAAAGAGTGGCTGCTGGCCGCGGAATATCTTCTGGCCGGCGGCAATGACAATGTAGTGCTGTGCGAGCGCGGCATCAAGACTTTTGAAAGCGAGATGACGCGCAACACGCTCGACCTGGCAGCGGTAGCGCTGGTGCGTGAGCTTTCACATCTGCCCGTTCTCGCCGATCCATCACATGGAACCGGTAAGCGCGAGCTGATCGCCCCGGCCAGCCGCGCAGCTCTGGCTATTGGCGCCGATGGGTTGATCATTGAAGTGCATCCGTGCCCGGAACGCGCATTGTCGGACGGAGCGCAATCGCTGAATTTGGATGAATTCGCGCGGCTCATGAAAGGCTTGTCCGCGCCGATTCGTTCGGTGGCGATGGCCGCGAGCATGGCGTCGGCGGAGTAGTGACCCAGCGCAATCGGCTGACTGCACCGTCCGCCCCTGGCCCGCGATGGTCATTGGCCTACACCGCATAACCCGCGGCGTTGAGCGCCTCCGCCAGCCGCGCATAGCGCGCTTCGCGCCCACCCCCCACTCCCTACCTCAACCCCGAAAAATAAGGACTTAGCCGATTCAACCCCGGGGTTAAGCTTCCGATCACCAGATTCCCCGATCTTTTCCCACTGCCACCCGCCATTTTTCAGTTTTTGTTGCAAACAAAGGGGGTTCTACAAATTGACCCTTGGGCCACTCTTGGGTGGCGCTTGGGCGGCCCTTGCGTGGCCCTTGGGTGGCCCAAACCCAAACCCAATCCCAAAATCAGCAGAGGATCGCAACGCCTTACCAAATACCAAATACCAAGAACCAAGAACCAAGAACCAAGTACCGGTTTTCGCTAGCAGCTTCTTGTCAAAGACCGTCCACCACACTGCTTTTCCTCTCTGGAGCGAATTCCTAAATTTACCATTTGTTCGCCTGGTTGTCAAGAAAAAATGGTGGAAGAACGACCCTTTTAGGGCCGTGAAAAGATGAGAGCACTTCCCGTTCCTTGCGCCGCAGGCTGCCGCGCAGCGAAAGCGAAGCGCACTAGATCAGATCCCCGCAAGAGGACGTTAGGTTTCTCTCCAACTACGATATACTCTGTGACCTGTTTTAGGTTTCAATGGTCGGCTTTGATATTCGCTTACGGGCCGGCGAATTTGCTATGTCAACAACACCTACTCGGGCCCCGTCCACTTCTACGATCTCGCCGCAGCGCCGCGCGCTCGTTGATCAGGCACGCCAATCATGGATTAGGAAGCTGATTGATTTATCGCGCCGCAACAACCTTCTTTACTTTCGTCCGCTGAAAACAGGAACTCTTGATCTTGGGAACGCCGACAACGATTACCTGGCCGCGTTCTTACGCGGCGAGGAAGTTTCCATCAAGAAGTTGCTGGCAGTTGAAACCGGCGATTCTGCGACCAAGATTGTGCGCGAGATTGCCCGTCGCGCCATGGCGAACTTGGAAGAGAAAGGACTACAGACCCTCTTCGTCACCATGGGCCAGGCAACGTGGCCAGCAACAGATGGGGGCCGCCCGACGGAAGCACCGATCCTGCTGGTTCCTGCCTCATTAGAGACCAAAGGCCACGGTAGCCAGGTCTTTTACCTCAAGCGTAGCGGATCGGTACAAGCCAACTTGGTGCTTTTCCATGTTTTCGAGAACCAGTTCGGAATAAAGTTACTGGCAGACGATCTGCTTGCGAAGTTACTAGGAGATAACGAGGGCGAGCCTTTCGATACAAGCCCCGTGTATACGGAGATTCGTCAGAAGTGCATTTCCGTCCCGGGTTTGGAGATAAAGGACTTTACCGTCCTCGGTAATTTCGCCTTTCAGAAAATGGCCATGGTGAAAGACTTGCAAGAACGTGCGCAAGAACTCTCAAACCACGACATAATCTCAGCGATTGCAGGCGATACTGACGCTCGCAACGCCGTCATCGCGGCCCAACATGAAACTGAGCCTGGTGAACTTGATCGAGTCCCTCCTGACAACGAGTTCAATGTACTGGACGCCGACTCTAGCCAACAATGTGCGATTGCTGATGTTTTGGCGGGGCAGAATGCGGTTGTGCATGGGCCTCCCGGCACGGGGAAAAGCCAAACAATTGCCAATCTTATCGCCGGTCTGGCGGCAGTAGGAAAGCGTGTCTTATTTGTAGCGGAAAAACGCGCGGCGCTGGATGTTGTACTCCGACGTCTTGATGAGGTTGGCCTTTCACATCTTTCCATTGACCTCCATGGAGCCGATCTTTCACCAAAGAAGGTCATGCAGCAGGTGGCGCATACGCTTGATATGGTGCGCAACTCGACTCCTGTTCAATGCGAGCAAGTTCATGCCCAGCTGGTCGACCGACGTAGCCGGCTTAATGGCCACGTAAGCCGACTGCATCAACGTAGGGGGCCAACCGGCAAAAGTGTTTACGAGATGCAAGGCAGGCTGGCACGCTTGCCTGTCAAGTCCATCACCAGATGGCGAGGAGCCGAACTTAAACGCATTGACCCCAAAACGGCACAGCAGATTTGCGATCTTCTGGTCGAGGCGCGCGGCTTCGCTTCTCTCTTCCTTAGAGATGATCCATCGCCATGGTGCGGAGCGAACCTGCCAGACGGCAAGTCCGTCCAAGAGGCTCTCGATTTCGTGTTGCGCCTCTCCAGTGAGACTTGGCCACATTTTCTGGGAGCCTTGAATGCCATCCTCAGCCAAACTCGGCTTCGTTGGCCTGACTCCGTTGAGGCTGCGCGAAAGCTTGCAGACCTCGTATTCAGAACTCAAGGCACACTCATCAACTACAAGCCCGACGTCTACAAGCTGGATCTTTTTCACCTTTTGGACGAACTTCAGCCGGGCAGGCAGGATGGGATCACGGCGGCCTGGGCGTGGTGCACAAACCCAAAGTTCCGGCGTGCTCGCGTTGCTGTATTCAAGGTACGAACGCGAGGCAGGGTAGCTTCGTCCGTTTTGTTCACGGAAATAACAAAAGCAGCAGGCGAATCTAAGGCTTGGTCTGAACTCGCGCAGGATTCCCGTCAGCCCGGGAGAATCGCGGACGCAGACAAGCATCTGAGCGCATTCGGCAGCTTGTTCCAGAAACTGGCAAATCTTGCCTTGCTTCTTCCTGCTATACACATTGAGGACCTTACGCTCGATGACGTTGGCGACCTCATCCGCAAACTGGCTGCTGATTTATCGACGCCGCATGAGATTCCTAAGCTGACTGACATAGAGCACAACCTGGAAGCGTCAGGCGCTGGCAAGCTGATAGGTGAATTCCGTCAAACCAAACCAGTCGAGAACATCTGGCCCGAGGTCTTCGAACACGCATGGCTTGCCTCAACATTGGATGCCGTAAGCCAGCAGGATCCGGAGATTCGCGGCTTCAAAGGGCAAACCCATACAGTCTACGTTGAGGATTTTGTCCGCTTAGATGAAGAGCGTCTCGCGCTCGCCGCTGATCGCGTTCGACGGTCGCACGGTTTGAACGCCATCGCTGCCATGAATGCTCATCCCGATCAGCAACAGCTGATCAAAGCAGAGGCCAGCAAGAGCAGGAAACATTTGCCGCTTCGAAAAGTGTTTGCGCAGGCCGCTGATGTCCTTACTGCTGTCTGCCCATGCTGGATGGCCAGCCCGCTTTCTGTAAGCCAGTTACTGGACGGTGGAAAACAATATTTTGATTGTGTGATCTTCGATGAAGCAAGCCAGGTGTTACCGGAAGATGCCGTCTCCGCAATCCTCCGCGGTAAAAGGCTCGTAGTCGCAGGGGATAACAAACAACTCCCTCCCACCACGTTCTTTGCTGCCGCCGAAGACGACGACTACGTGGCAGACGAAGAAACAAGCAGCGCAGAAGGCTTTGAAAGCCTTCTCAGCATGATGATGCCTTTTGTCCAATCGCGTCACCTCAACTGGCACTACAGGAGCCGCGATGAGTCTCTCATCAACTTCTCCAACCATTACCTTTATCAAGATCGCCTGGTGACGTTTCCCGGTCCAGGCGGACCGCCGGCTATTGATCACGTGTTGGTACAACAGGAACTCGGTATCGACGGACAGGAAGAAAGCTCGAACGCTGAAGTCCGCAAAGTTATCGAACTGGTCATGGACCATGCATCCAAGCACCCGGCTGAGACGCTTGGTGTGATCACGATGGGAATTCGCCACATGAATCGGGTACAGGCCGCTCTTGATCGTGAACTGGAGAAATGCCCAGAGCTGCATCAGTTTTTTGACCCAAACCGCAGAGAGCGTTTCTTTGTGAAGAACTTGGAACGTGTACAAGGCGATGAACGCGACGCGGTCATTATCAGTATTGGTTACGGGAAAGATCGCGCGGGCAACTTGCCCTTGAGATTTGGACCGCTGCTTTCTGAAGGTGGTCGGCGCCGCCTGAATGTAGCTGTTACGCGGTCAAGGCAGCGGCTCACCGTGGTTTCCTCTTTCAACCCATTGGACATCGACGTATCGCGTATTCGAGCAGGCAGCGGAGTCGAACTTCTGCGTGACTATTTGCAGTACGCCGCCTCCAACGGCAAACGGCTTGGCGACGCGGAAATGACGACAACACCCCTGAACGATTTTGAAGCGGATATCTTCGATGCCCTCACCGCGCAAGGACTGAAGTTAGTCCCGCAGCTAGGCGCTTCACACTATCGCATTGACATGGTCGCGCAACATCCCCGTAGGCCAGGGAGGTTTGTCCTCGCCATTGAATGCGACGGCGCTACATATCACTCCAGCTACACGGCTCGTGATCGAGACCGCTTGCGCCAGCAGCAACTGGAGAATCTCGGCTGGCGCTTTCATAGGATATGGTCCACTGATTGGCTTCTCCGCAAAGAGGACGAGATTAAACGAACCCTCGCCGCGTTTCAAGAAGCTGTCGAGTTCGCAGATAAAATCGACCCCTTGGTCGCAAATGGCGGCTCCAATGGCCACACTAAGACTTCAGCAAACGGCCCTGCGGCACAAAACGCCAATACTCACGCCCAGCCCCGAAAGCCAAGACCAGCAATTCCTCTTAAGCCATCAATAAACCATTACAGTGCTCCTGAGTTGGAAGAGCTGGTTAAATGGATTGTTTCAGATGGAAAGCTTCGCACGGATGAAGAGATCATCTCTGAGATGGTTTCTGCTTTGGGTTTCGCGCGACGAGGAGTAAGGATCGAATTAGCTATCAGGAATGCAATCATTTCGGGTCGCATAAGATGATTAGATTGCAGGGTGATTTGCCGTCTCTGCTTTCCCCTTGGCGTCCCTGAACCATTCCTTCAGCCCTTGCGGCGGAACGCCGAGCCAGTAAGCAAAGCGCAGAGGATAAATAAGGAGCGCGGTGGGTAATATGCCGTGCTCATCCTTTCACTCTTGGGTTCTTGCGCAAGGTGGGATTCGCGATGCTCTAGCTTCAACGCTTTTAAGCGCGCTCCGCTTCGCTAAGCGCGGGCCTGCGGCGCAAGGAAGAAATTTTTATTCGTCGTTACTGCACGGCGGAAGCGCGTGCCCTGATACGAATCTGGCGAGTCATTGCGGCACGTGGGAGCGGACCCCATCTGTTTGCGGCTTGGGTGATCACCGGGACGCGGAAGGGCCAGATGAGACCCCTCCCGTCCGCAGGTAGACCTTGTTAGGCGGCGACGACGGCAGCCGGCGTGAGTTTGTGTGAAGTGGAGCTAATCACGTTCCCCACACTGACTTTAGGAACGCCATCCAGGAATTTATCCAGGCTCTTCAACACCGCCGGATACGTGCCGGAGATGTAGGCATCGGCTTGTTGCTTGGAGTCCCACAGGCTGACCGCGGTCACATGCGTGTTGTCATCGCCGGCGAGACAGATTTCGTCACGGAATCCCGCCTGCTTGCGCAGCATGGGTACAATTTCCTTATCGAGTGTATGGGTGAAATCGTTCAGGGTATTCGGCTTCAATGAAATAGAAAGAGTACGAGCAAACATGGGCAACCTCCTTAAGGGTTGGGGTTGCTAAGAGAAAAGGAATCCAGAAAGACTGACTTAGTCCAGAGGATCTGAATAGAGGGAGAGGTAAAACTCTCTCATCTCTTACCCTACGCTGCAGGGCGCTCAGAGTCAACGCATATCGGTAGTCTCTGAATGGCGGCCGCGGCTGCCACACAGCAATCAATGGTGAGAGTGCTGGCTTTTCAATCTCTCGACTTCTGATCAGTTCGCGCATCTCTGAACCAGTTTTTGAGCCG
>Ga0134125_10010070_pt1 | contig 10627 bp, 8 predicted proteins | sample KB31751_FD_96464 | JGI IMG/M metagenome (GOLD analysis project Ga0134125, IMG submission 96464) | Terrestrial soil microbial communities with excess Nitrogen fertilizer from Kellogg Biological Station, Michigan, USA - KB3-175-1 | ecosystem: Environmental > Terrestrial > Soil > Unclassified ...
AAGGAAGACTCCGGTCAGTCCGCCGATCGTAAATTGCAGTATGAACGAGATCGCGTACAGCATCGGCGTTTCCAGCGAGATCGAACCGTGGTACATCGTCGCCAGCCAGTTCCACACCTTGATGGCGGACGGAATGGAAACCAGGAACGTCAGGAACGAGAAGACCACGACGGCAGTTTGCGACTGGCCCGCGACAAACATGTGATGACCCCAGACCAGGAATCCGATCAATGCGATGCCAATGCTCGAGAACGCGATCATACGATAACCGAAGATTGTCTTCCGCGAGAATACCGGAATGATTTCACTGACGATCGCCATGCCGGGCACAATCATGATGTACACGGCGGGGTGCGAGTAGAACCAGAAGAAATGCTGGAAGAGAACCGGGTCGCCGCCAAGACTTGCGTCGAAAATGCCGATTCGGAACAGCCGCTCAATCGTCATCAGCAGCAGCGTGATCGCCAGCACCGGCGTGGCGAGGACCTGCATGAGAGCCGTCGCATACATGCCCCAGCAAAAGAGAGGCATATCGAACCAGCCCATGCCGGGGGCGCGCAGCTTATGAATGGTTGCAATGAAATTAAGGCCAGTAAAGATGGACGAAAAACCCGCGATGAAGATGCCCATCGCCATCCAGGCGACAGAGGTGTCGGTCGACGTGCTGTATGGCGTGTAAAATGTCCAGCCGGTATCGACGCCGCCCGTAACGATCGCAACCATTGCCAGGGCCGCCCCGGCCCAGTAAATATAAAAGCTCGCGAGATTCAGCCGCGGGAACGCGACATCTTTTGCGCCGAGCATCATCGGAAGCACAAAATTGCCTAGAGCCGCCGGAATCGACGGGATAATGAACAGAAACACCATGATCACGCCGTGCATCGTGAAGACCTTGTTATAGGTCTCGGCGTCGAGCATTTTGTGGCCCAATATAACGTGGGAGGGATCGAACAGCGAGAGCCGGATCAGCAGGGCAAATATGCCTCCGACCAGGAAGAAAGCCATCACCGAGATCAGGTACATAATCCCGATGCGCTTATGGTCTACGGTTGTCAGCCAGCTCCACAGACCTTTCGGCTCGGTGAGATAATTCCGGCGCTCTACCGGCGTTGTGCCGGCATGAAACGGAGCGGATATGACGTCTGCCATAACTCTTTGCCTTTCTATTTATTCCCTAACGTTTTGATATATGCGACTAGACCGTCAACTTCGCGCTGACGTAAAACACCCTGAAAAACCGGCATGATGTTGTCGTAGCCTTTTACTATTTTGGCGCCGGAAACGAGAATCGATTCACGAATATAGTTTTCGTCAGCAATTACGGTCCGGCCGTCGCTCAACTGGACGGGATGACCGAAGACGCCCTTCCAGGACGGGCCCTGGCTGGGCGAGCCATCGATGGTGTGGCAGCTCGAGCAACCCTTCGACTCATAGAGCATCGAGCCAAGTTTGTCGAGTGGAATGCTGGCGTCCACGCCACCGGTTTCGAGCCATTTCTGATAGCTCGCATCGTCGTCGACATAAAGGGTTCCCCCCATGTCGGAGTGTCCGCGCCCGCAATATTCGGCGCATTCAAAGTGGTGCTTGCCGACCACCGTCGGATTGAACCAGATTTCGGTGTAGCGGTCCGGCAGAATGTCATGCTTCACGCGCATGTCCACGACGAAGAAATCGTGGATGACATCCTCTGAAGACATCACGAACTTGACCGGCTTATTCACCTGAACGTGCAGTTCGTTGATGGCGCGCGTACCATCTGGATACTCAAATTGCCAGACCCATTTCTTAGCCGTAACCCGGATTTCCTGCGCATCCCCAGGAGGGACCGCGGCTTCCATATATCCCTTCACGCCCCAAACAAAAATGACCATCAGGATCGCCAGCGGAATGACCGTCCACGCAAATTCGAGCTTATTATTGTGGGTCCAATGGGGCGTAACGTCCCCCGGCTTGTGGCGGAAACGAATTACGGAATAGACTGCAACGCCGGCAATGAGCAGGAAGAAAAAGACGCTCAACCAGACCAAAAACATGTAAAAAGTATCTACCTGGGCCGCGTAGGGCGAACCCTGCGCCGGTAGAATCAGGGAACGTAACCACTCCATAAGAATCTCAGCGCCCTTTCGTCAGCGCAACTTCTTCCCTCTCAGCATGATGTTTCAATTTGTCGGTACGGAACAGGCGCCACACAAAAAACAACAGGAACAGGACGATCAGCACAGCGCCCGTCCTCATAAAGTTCACTGCGAAGGCAGCATACGAGTTCGCTTTTGGATCGTAGTGATAACAAAATAGTAGCAGGCGATCGACGCTGAACGAAAACTTCTCCTGACTCGCTTCTGTGAACGCCAGCCGCATGTCCAGCGGCTTGAATTTGATGCCATACAGATACCGGCAGATCTTGCCCGTGGGCGACAAGAACGTAATCGCGGCAGTGTGCGCGAAGTTCTGAATCCGCGGATCCCAACGGTAATGGAAGCCGATCTGATCCGCCAGCTTCTTCGAATTGTCGGCGTAGTCGCTGAGGAAGTGCCAGTGGGCGGCAAAGGCGGCCTGGTTCTTGGTGAATCCGGCAAGATATGTCTGCTTTTTTGCGGCAGCGAGATTGAAGGTCTCTCCGGGATTAATACTGATGGTGACCACTTCATACTTATCTCCGGGCGTCCATGGAATCTTGCTCAACGCATCCACCTGTCCGTTCAGGATCAGGTTGCATAGCATCGTGCAGTCGTAATACACGAGATTCAACAGCACCGGCCGGCCCTGCTTAAAGAAATCCTTTAAAGGTTGTTGATACCCCTTTTCGTTCGTGAACTCCAGGTTCAGATCAATCGATTTGCCGATTTGCTCATCGAGACCTACGCCTTTCAACGGAACCGGCACGACCCTATTTGTTTGCGACCAGAGCGGAAGCGCCGCCGCCACGATCGCCAGAAGCCCGGCGAACTTTACGCTGCCGAACCTACGTCTTCTTTCCATTATTTGAATTGCTTGAACTGCCTGCACTGCTATCACCCAACTTCTTTTGGGCCGCCGCCTTCGGGGGCGCCGAGGTTCCATTCGCCTGCGGCGCCGCGCCGGCGGGAGCGGCTGTATTTGCACCGGCGGCAGGCGCGCCTGCTGGGGCGGCGCCCGCTGCATTGGGAACTTTTACCGGAGTCGGCTGGTGGAAGTATTCGATTTTCCCCTCCGCCGCTTCCTTCTCAATCAACTCCATCGCGCGGGCAATGGGGATTTGCACAGTCCCTTTGCTCCGGTCGATGTACTTATACGTATTCAGTTCCTGATCTTCCTGGATGTGCAGATCCTTTAAGTCCTGCGATACGGGAACCAGCACCTTCTCGTACATCTGCTGCTCGTGAAGGTGATCGAAATAAGCCTGTACTCCCAGCACCGTGGCTGTCAGCCCCAGCACCGAGGCGATTCCGATCGACGCAATTAATAGGGCGCGCGGTTCCGAGCGATCGAAATCGACGCCGCTCTTTCCAGCGTCGCCATGCTCAACAGCCATCTTATCGTCTTTCTTCATTTCCATGGCTTTCACCTATTGATTCCGGAACGCGAGGCTCTGAACCAGGCGGATGTCGCCAACCGGCACCAGAGCATGGCTCTTCATTCGGCCCCAGAACACATACGCATAGGAACTGGCGACCGCCGCCAGAGTCGTGAAGTCCAGCCAGTGGACCTGAACTCCCGTCTTGTGAAGCATCGGCAGCACCATCCAGTACACGTCGATGTAGCAGACGATCAACAGGTACACCGCGGCGAACCCAAGCGTCGCGTGCCGCCGTTTCACGCCGCGGCCGATCATGAATAAAAACGGGAACAGGAAGTGCGCAAAGATAAGCGACACGCTCACGGCATACCAGGTTCCCTGATATCGATGAAAGAAGTATTGTGTTTCTTCCGGGATGTTGGCATACCAGATCAGCATGTACTGCGCGAAACCGGCATATGCCCAGAACACGATGACGGTGAACATCCATTTACCCAGATCGTGGTAATGCTCCATGGTGATGGTGTTCTCGAGGATGCCGTTGTGGCGCAGCCATAACGCAACCAGCGTAATCACCGAGATGCAGGCAAGCGCCCCGTTAGCCAGGCAATAGACGCCGAAAATCGTCGAAAACGCCCTAGCGTCGAGCGACATAATCCATTCCCAGGCAACCATGGTGGCGACCAAAAACACGAACACCAGCCCTGGCGCTCCCCACCGCTCCGCCTTCTTCGATTCCGCAAGACCGTCGATAATGGATCGCGTGGCGTCGATGCGCGTCGCGTGCCGGTACACTTTCAGCGCGAAAAAGCTCAAAATCCCGATGTAAATAAACGCGCGGATGGTAAAGATGGTCGTATTGAAAAAGGCCCCGCGTTCGAGCAGCACCGGATCGTTCTGGACCACGGCGTTGTTGGCCCATGTGTAGAGGTCGTGCAGCCCGAAGGCGACCGGGATAAACAGCACGGCGGCCAGCGGAATGCAGACCGCGATATTTTCCATGATGCGGCGGATAGTCGCGCTGGCTGCCGCGCCGCTGACAAATTGCACGAATGTCCAGAACATCCCGCCCACCGCGATAATCGTGCAGAACCAGAAGGCGGTGATATAGGAAAAGAAAAACTGCCGGGAATCGACGAAAGCGCCGATTATCGTCAACAACCATGCGACGATGCCGACGATCAAGATGCGATTGCGCGTCTTCTTCCAAAGCCCTTCGGGCAGGTAGTAGTCGTCTCTTTTTGCGATGCCGTGTTCCATGAGTGTAACCGTCTACCTCAACTCCCCGCGCAATTGGCTGGGCACGTCCGCCACCGTGCCGCTGGTGGTGCGCTGTAGGGCGCGCACATAGGCAATGATGGCCCACCGATCGTGCTCGGTAATCTGAAAGCGATAGGACGGCATGGTGCGGCGGCCGTGCGTGATGACGTCGAAGAAGTCGCCGTCCGAGAAACCTTTCACGCGAGCGTCGACCAAGTCGGAGGGAATCCAGCTCGACCGAGCCGCGACAATGCCCTTCCCGGTGCCCGCGCGCCCGTGGCACGGCGAACAGTAAGTGTTGAATCGCTGTTGGCCGAGTTCCATCAACTCGGGCGTAATCTTTAACGGATTCTCGCCCACATACATCCCGTTCACTTGGCCGGTATAAAACGGATCGTCCTGTGGATGCAGATGGCCCCGTGCAATTGTCCCGGGGACCGGCCGCCGGTCGGCGCGGCCGTCGGTGAAGCCGGCGAACTGGCTTTCTCCCTGCGTATCGTATTTGAGCTGCTGCCGCATGTCGTTGAAAATTTCAACCGCCGGCTTGCGGGACATCGATCCGGCGCAGGAGGTGAACAAGGTGGCTGCCGTCGCGAGCCCCAGGCCGGCGGCGATACGGACAAGTAATGTCTTCGTCAGTTGCATGTCTACTTCGCGACAACCTCCGCGTATCTCGCGCCCGCCTCTTCGAGGACTCTGACGCATTCATCGGCATCGAACTGAGGATCTTCGGATTCGATGGCCAGCACGAAACTGTCGTCCGTGATCCGCTCCGAGTTCGTATAGTTGAAAATCGGGTGATAGAACCTTGGCAAACGGTTGATGCCAAGCATTCCGTACAAGGACCCGAAAGCCGAGAACAGAATCATCAGCTCGAACATAATCGGGATGGAGAACGTGAACGCGAACAACGGCTTGCCGCCGACCACGATCGGATAGTCGATCGCGCCGGACCACCAGATGAAAGTCGCGGCCGCCGTCGCGCCGAGCGTGCCACAGCACAGGACAAACCATCCGAGTTTTGAAGGCTTCGAGCCAAGCGCTTCATCGAGGCCGTGAAGCGCGAAGGGCGTATAGGCTTCGAGTTTCGAATAGCCCTTGTGCCGGACCCGCTCAATCGCGTCAAAAAGCCTGTCCTCGTCTTCAAACTCGCCAACCGCGCCGTACAGTCCGTTATCCACGGCGTCTCTTTCGTTAAGCAAGGCCATGGGTCTCCTTCGTTTCGGCCCCTTCGTAGGTTTCGAGATAGTGGGCGTAGACGTGTTCTACATGGTTTTGTGCCGAAAGGGTACTTTTCACTTCGCCTATGGCGATCATCGGCAAAAACTTCACAAACAGTAAATAGAGCGTGAGGAACAGCCCGAACGTGCCCAGGTAAGTGCAGACATCAACCCAGGTGGGCCGGAAATATCCCCACGACGATGGCAGAAAGTCACGGTGCAGCGAGAGCACAATAATCACAAATCGCTCAAACCACATACCGATATTCGTGGTGATGGAGATGATAAACATCACGGCGATGTTCCGCCGCATCTTCTTCACCCAGAAGAACTGCGGGATCACGACGTTGCAGATGCACATCGTCCACCATGCCCACCAGTACGGGCCGGTAATACGGTTGAAGAAATGGAATCGCTCGTAGATGTCGCCGCTGTACCAGGCAATGAAAAATTCGGTTCCGTAAGAGTAGCCGACGATCATGCTGGTCGCGAGAATCACTTTGTTCATCACCTCCAGGTGCCGCATTGTGATGATGTTTTCGAGATGCAGCGCCCATCGGGAAAGCAGCAGCAGCGTCATCACCATGGCGAATCCGGAGAAGATGGCGCCGCCGACGAAGTAGGGCGGGAAAACCGTGGTGTGCCAACCGGGGATTACGGAAACGGCGAAGTCGAAGCTGACGATGGTGTGCACTGAAAGCACGAGGGGGGTCGAGATGCCGGCCAGGATCATGTAGGCCTTTTCGTAGTGCTTCCAGTGAGTGGAAGACCCGCGCCAGCCCAGCGAAAAGATACCGTACATCACCTTTCGAAGCCCGTTAGGAGAGCGGTCGCGCAGCGTCGCCAGGTCGGGAATCAGGCCGGTATACCAGAACAGAATGGAAACCGTGCCGTAAGTGCTGACCGCGAACACGTCCCATTCAAGCGGGCTGCGGTAGTTCTGCCACATGTGCAGATACGTGTTCGGAATCGGGAACAGCCAGTAAACCGCGCGCCAGGGGCGTCCGGTATGAAACAGCGGGAAGATGGCCGCGCAGGCGACTGCGAAAATCGTCATCGCCTCGGCGGCTCGGTTGATCGCCGTCCGCCATTTCTGGCGGAGCAGGAACAAAATCGCTGAGATCAGCGTGCCGGCGTGGCCGATACCGATCCACCACACGAAATTCGTGATATCCCAGGCCCAGCCGGCCGGGCTATTGTTGCCCCAGACACCGATGCCGGTGGAAACCAGGTACGTCAGCATCGCGAGGAGAAGCAGCAGAAGCGAGCTTGTGATCGTGATGAGTATCCACCACTGTTTCGGCGTCTTCTTCCACTCCGTTACGCTGCTGATTTGATCGGTAATGTCGTGGTAAGACATGTCCCGCGAGAGCATCGGCGGGTTACATTCTTCGCGAATTACACTTGCCAGATCGGCCATTTATGCAAGCTCCGGATTGGTATTGCGAATCTTAGCGAGGTACGTCGTGCGGGGGCGCGTATCCAGCTCGCCGAGCAGTTGATAATCGCGCTCCAATTTCTTTAATTTTGAAACACGGCTGCCGGTGTCCAATATGTTTCCGAACACAATGGCGTCGGCCGGGCAAGTTTGCTGGCACGCCGTCACAATGTCGCCATCCTTGATGGGAACAGGCGGCTTATTTTGCCGGTGCCCCTCAAGCTTGACTCTTATCCGCGTCTCCTGAATGCGCTGGATGCAGTAGGTGCATTTTTCCATCACGCCGCGCATCCGAACGGTCACATCGGGATTGAACGCCATCTTCTCGACTTCCGTGATATGGCGGTGCCAGTTTAGGAAGTTGAACCGGCGAACTTTGTATGGGCAGTTATTCAGGCAGTACCGGGTGCCGACGCAGCGGTTGTACACTTGCTCGTTCAAGCCTTCGGGGCTGTGAACGGTGGCATCCACCGGGCAGACGTTTTCGCAGGGCGCGTTCTCGCACTGCATACAGGGGATTGGCTGGGTCACCGCTTCGGCGTCTTCGACCGATCCGGTGTAGTAGCGGTCCACGCGAATCCAGTGCATATGCCGGCCGCGGTGCACCTGCTCCTTGCCGACGATCGGAATATTGTTTTCCGCCTGGCAGGCAATCGTGCAAGCGTGGCAGCCGATGCAGGAGGTCAGATCGATCGACATGCCCCATTGATAACCCTTGTCCCACACCATCTGTTGGTAAAGACCGACGGTGGGCGGCTTCTCCGCGAATTCTTCGACGAAATTGGGCTTTTCGTGGAATTCGGTTAACGACGCTTCGATAATCGGATGACGGCCATCCATCGAATCCTGCGTCTGCGTGGACACCATCATCTCGCGCTTTTCCGTCTTCTCGAGCGTGAGGTCGGTCGCGATATTGTAGGCGGCCGTCGTCCGGAGCGGATAGCCGTTAAAACCCACGCCATCTCCGACTCGCCCGCACTGCTCGCGGCCGTAGCCCAGCAGCACCGTCAGCGAGTCGTCCGCGTGTCCCGGCTGCATCAGCACCGGCATTTCCACAATGAAATTGCCGCGCTTCAAATTGACGATCTGTCCATCGATGAGGCCCAGCTTCAGCATCGTCTGGTGGCTTACCAGAGCGGCGTTGTCCCAAACCAGCTTGGTCACCGGGTGAGGCAATTCCTGTAGCCAGCCATTGTTGGCATAGCTGCCGTCGTACACCCAGTCGTCCGGATAAAACACGACTTCGAGACCGGAGGCGCCCTGTTTGGGCAACGAGGCCGCTGCCGCTTTGGCTTTGGCGACATCGGCTGAAACCTTCACTTCGGGCTCTTTTATGCCGGGGATGATACCGTCGTTCAGGGCTTTTTCCCAGGCGTCTTCCGCCTTCTGGCCCTTGGCTGGAAACTGCGGCAGCCAGTAGTTTTTGACGATGTCGTAGCCGGACTGATCCTTCGCCCCGGTCAGCATCGCGACAGTTTCCGCCTGTGATTTGCCGCCGTAAAGGGGCGCGATCAGCGGCTGCTGGATGGAAGGTGTCCCGTCGGGAGCGACCGCGTCGCCCCAGCATTCAAGATAGTGCGCTTCCGGTAAAGCCCACGTGACGAGCTGCCAGGTTTCGTTCGGATCGGCCCCCACAAAAATCGAGGTATCGACTTTTTTGATGGCGTCCCCAATATGCAGGTCGTACGGCGCCGTGAACGCTGGATTCCCGCCCAGGACCACCAATTGCTTTACCTGCCCGTTGTTAATCTCGCCGACCAGGGATTTAAGCGCCGAAACGCCGGCGTCCGCCGTTTCGTAGACCGGCTTTGTAAAGGTGATGGTCTGGCCGATGTTGCCAAGCTGTTGGTTCAGCGCGAAACAGAGGGCGTGAACAGCCGGCGGCTGGTTCGGACCGGCGATAACGACCGACTTGCCCTTGTTGGCATTCAACTCTTTGGCAAGAACACCAATCCATTTGGAACGCTTATCGGCGCCGCTCGGGGCCTGTCCTTCCACTGCCGCCATCAGATCCGCAACAAATGCCGGAATCTCCGTCGATCGCAGCCGCAGCCGGTGATCGGCATTCATGCCCGTCAGCGAGTGCCGGCTCTCGACCGCATACAGCCGGTTCAATTCCGTCGCGCCTTCGTGGAGGTGGCGATTCTTGGTCCATCGTTTGATCGGGAGAACCGTTCCTGAATCCACGCCGAGGAAATCGCTGTCCAAAGCGACCGTGACGTTCGCCTGATCGAAATGATAGTGCGCCGTTAATGGCTGCCCAAAGGCCGTCACCGTCCCGGCCAGCTCGTTTTCCGCCGCAAACGGCTCGTATTCCACCCACTTTGCGTTCGGGTACGCTTTGAGCGTGCTCGCTTTGAGTGCTCGATACGACGGCGACAGAATGCGCCCGCTCAGAAAACGAAGCCCATCGCCCCGCCCGAGGCGTAGCATCCACTCCGAGATCACAAAGGAGTTGAACTCGTCCCAGCCGCTCTCGTTGCCACTCTTCGCTACCTTCTGCGCGCGGTCCGGATCGTACATGCTCAACAGCGACGCTTGCGCATGCACGGTCGAAGCGCCGAGGCTGTATGGGTGTTGGGGGTTGCCTTCGATCTTCGTGGGCCGGCCGTCGTGCGTTTCGACGAGAATGCCCATGGCCTCGCCGGCGTGTTGAAAAACGCTGCTGTAGAAATAAGCCTGACCGGGAACGAAATCTTCAATGCCGCGCGAGGCGGGCAGAACGTGCTCCATCGGCCGGCGGCAGGCCGCGAGTCCCGCCATGCCGAAGGATGCCGCCATGATCTTCAGCACATTGCGCCGCGAAGAGCCCTCCAGCATATCCACGCCGCCGGGAAATTCTTTCGTCACCCACTCGCGGAATTCCTTCGTATCGGCAAGCTCGTCGAGACTCCGCCAATACTTTTTGCCCGCCTTTTGCGTCAGCGGCATGCTGATCTGTATGAGCTCGTTACTCATCGGTTTCGGTGTATCGTTATTCAAACTCATCCGGAGCTCCTAGCGATGACAGCCGGAGCAGTTCACCGGCGGACTGATGTGTTTTTCGGCGATGATCCTGCGCCCGATGACGGCCGGATCTTCGCCGTTCGGCGGCGTCCAATCCAGCTTCGTCACGTATTGAACGGGCCGCAGGTTCGGCGCCGGATTGCGATGGCACTCCAGGCAGAAAAACATATTCAGCGGCTTCACCTGCCTCACCTCGAGCATCTGGTC
>Ga0134125_10010072_pt1 | contig 10625 bp, 8 predicted proteins | sample KB31751_FD_96464 | JGI IMG/M metagenome (GOLD analysis project Ga0134125, IMG submission 96464) | Terrestrial soil microbial communities with excess Nitrogen fertilizer from Kellogg Biological Station, Michigan, USA - KB3-175-1 | ecosystem: Environmental > Terrestrial > Soil > Unclassified ...
ACGGCGTAGGGCGAGCACATCCAGCGTTCGGCGTCGGCCGCGGTCATGCTGGTGGGATCGCGCCGGGCGAAATCATCCTCGGGCTTGGTGATGGCCGAGACCAGAAGCTGGCGGTATTTGCCGGTCTGGCCGGTGAGCGCCTGGACCACATGCAAGGGGACGAGAACTTCCTGGTCGGCGGGAGTGCCGCTTGTGGCAATTCCGGTGATCACGACGCCGCCGGAGGCGCCGCCCCAGTGCAGCAGGGAACCGGGGCGCAGGTTCAGGCGGCGGGCCAGCTCCGAGCCCACCAGGGCTTGCGCGGCGTCGTCCGACGGCCAGGCGCCCGCAATGCTCCAGGAGGAGTCGAGGACGCGCACGCCGCTGTGGACGGTCTGGCCGGAACCGGGTACGGTCAGCGCGTGATCGAAGTAGGTGCCCTCCACCGTGGCCGAGACGCACGGGCCGTTGGCCGCGCAAACCTGCGTCTGCGCGTCCAGCACGGGCGCGAAGGCGACGAGGTTATTGGTCCAGAAGATGGTCTTGATGCGGGGCAGGTCGCTTTCGTTGAGCAGGGCGCCGCTGCCGGCGGGGCGCAGGTCCACGCCGTTGAGGGTGACCGGGAGCGAGTCCGAGGCCGGGCTGACCACGATGTTGGCGCCAATGTGGCGCAGCTCGGCGCTGAGGTCGTCGCCCAGATTGACGCGCAGCGTGAGCATGGCGCTGGCCACCGCCATGCCGGCGATGACCGCCAGGGCGGCCAGGCTCTTGCGCCGCCGCTGCCGGCTGAAGGACTGCTTGAGGATGCGGACAAACATGGCCGGCCGGCGCCCCTAGGGCTGAAAGCGCGGCGCCTCCTGGGCCAGGGTGCTGAGCGCGATGGCGATAATCGAGCCCCGCCGCTCCACCGCCAGCGGGATGGGATTGCAGCCCCCCACGGTTCCCACCGAGGCGACATTGATCGGCGCATCGCAGTTGCGGCACATCAATTGGCCCCCGTGCTGGTAGTAGCCTTGGGTGCCGCAGATCTGGCAGGCGTCGAGCGCGACGGCAATGCTGCCGTCGGGCCGGCGGATGGCGAAAAAGCGCACCGACCCGGCGGGGGTGATGGCCTCGTAGCGGTGCAGGCTGCCGTCGGCCACCTGCGCCACCGGCAGGCTCACCCAGCCCCCCACCGCGCTGACCGGCACGGCCGGGGTGAGCGCGCGCGCGCTCAGGGCGTAGACGTAGTCGGCGCTGATCAGCACCAGAAAGAGGAACGCACCGGTGTAGCCCAGCGTGCTCCAGCGCCGGGCCGAGCGCGCCGCCGCCGCGGCCTTGCGCTTCTCGGCGGCGCCCTCCAGTTCGGCTGCGGCGGGCTTAACGGTGCGCACGTCGCGCAACAGCAGGATGCCGGCGAGACCCAGGATGACCACGAAGAAGAAGACGTCGTTGGCCACGACCGGTCCGATGATGCGCATCTCGGTGGCGGAGGAGGGAAGCACGCCCGCCTCCATGAGCTCGTGCGCGCCAGTGATGAGCAACTGCGCCCCGATCACCACCAGGATGGCGGTGGTGATCCTGAAGAAGCGCGGCAGGTGGATGCGCATGCTGCCGCGCACGAAAGCGACGGCAAAGGCCACCGCCAGCACCAGCCCGATCACGCTCCCGATCCAGGCCAGCAGCTCGGAGGAGTTGAGCGAGACGGCGGAGAGCATCAGCACCGTCTCCACCCCCTCGCGCAACACCATGAAAAAGATAAAAAAGAACAGTCCCCAGGCCGAGGTCTGGTGCAGCGCGGCGATGCGGTTCTCGATCTCGGCGCGCAGGAAGCGGGCGGTGCGGTGCATCCAGTACACCATGGTGAACACGAACACCGCCGCCACCAGCATCAGCCAGCCCTCGAAGCGGTCCTCGTTCCAGTTCCCCAGCGTCATCGCAATCGCCCCCGCCAGGCTTACCCCCACCGCCGCCGCTAGCGCGGCATAGACGGTGCGCGCCAGGTCGGCACGGCCGATCTTGCGCAGATAGGCAAGGGCAATACCGATGATGAGCGCCGCCTCCACCCCCTCGCGCAGGGTGATCACTAACTGTTCCAACATCCCCATGGCAATTTCTTGGTTCCTGGCAGTTGCGACTGATTTGCAACAACCGAGACAAACAAAAGCCTCGAAAAATCGGGGCTACTCTATTGTGCCAGAAGCAGGTAGCTGACGGGGATGGAATCAAGTAGACTAGCGGCCCGGCAAGAAAGTATGAACGCAGCAGTGATTGCAAGGGAGTTGTGGCAAGGGTGGCGGCGTTTGGTGGGAAGGCGGCGGGCCGTGCATCTCACCGCCATCCTCATGCTGGCGGTAGCGATGGGCGCCAGCACCGCCATGTACAGCGTATTCCAGCAGTTGGTGCTGCACCCGCTGCCCTACCCGGATCCCGGTTCGCTGGTCTGGCTGGCTCCGGCCAGCCTGCGCACGGGCGCGGTGCGGGTGGCGGGCAACGGCGGTTTCTCGCCGCCCGACTTCGCCGACTACCGTTCCCAGACGCGATCGTTGGCCGCCTTGGGCGGCTACTACCCAAACGTCGCGACCCTGGTGGGCCGCGGGGCCCCCGAACACGTCGCTTACACCAACGTCACCGGAGGGTTCTTTCAAGTACTGGGGGTGCAACCCGAACTTGGCCGCCTGATCGTGCAGGGCGATGAGACTCCGGCGTTGCCGCAAGTTGCGGTGCTCAGCGATAGCCTTTGGCGCCAGCGCTATGGGGCCGATCCGCATGTGCTGGGCCAAACGCTCGATCTGGACAACCGTCTCTTCACCATCGTCGGAGTGATGCCACCCGGCTTCGACTACCCGCGCGGCACCGAGATGTGGGCGCCGGAGTCGCTCACCAACCCGCTCTCCAAGTTCCGCAACTCCCGCTTCCTGAATGTGATCGGCCGGCTGCGTCCGGGCGCGGATCTGGGTGCGGCGCAGCGCGAGCTGCGCGCGGTGGCGCAGCGCCTGGAGACGGCCTATCCCCGCACCAACCGCGACGAGGGTGTGGCCGTGCGGACGCTTAGCGAAAAGATTACCGGTCCTTATGCCGCCAGCCTCTGGCTGATGATGCTCGCCGCGGTGCTGGTGCTGGGCATCGCCTGCGCCAACGTGGGCAATCTGCTGCTGGCCGGGGCGGCGGCGCGCTGGCCGGAGATGGCCGTGCGCACGGCGCTGGGCGCCAGCCGGCAACGCTTGCTCGGACAACTGTTGGCGGAAGGGTTCTGGCTCGGCGCGGTGGGCGGCGTGGCCGGATGGCTGGCCGCGCTGGCGGTGCTGCCCTGGCTGCGGCAGTTGCGTCCGCCCGGGATGCCGGCGCTGAGCGGCGTCCGCCTGGATGGCGGCGTGGCGCTGGCCGCGGTGGCCGCCGCCCTTGCCACCGCGCTCTGGTTCGGCCTGACCCCGGCTTGGGAGTTGCTCCGTTCCGGCGGAACCAGCTTGCAGCGCGCCGCCAACCAGCCCGGCAGCCGCGGCGGCTCCCGCTTGCAGGCGGTAGTGGTGGCGGCTGAGGTCGCGACCACGGTGATGCTTCTAGTCGGAGCCGGCATGCTGCTCCAGGGCCTGAGCCAACTGGAGCGTGTCGATCTTGGCTTTCAGCCCGCCCACGTACTGACGTTCCGCACCTCGCTGTTGTACAACGACATGAAGGAGCTGCAAGCCGGTACGCCCTTCTTCCAACAGCTCGACGCCAAGCTCCAACAGACGCCCGGCGTCGCAGCCGCCGGCATGATCTCCGAGCTGCCGTTGAGCGGCGACGCGCGCTCGCCGCTTCACTTTTATATTCCCAGCTCCGATAAAGGGGCCGCGGTCTCCGAAAACGAACGCTTGCAGGCCGGTTTTTCCCGGGTGATGCCGGGGTACTTCCAGGCGATGGGCATCCCGCTCGAAGGCCGCGACGTCACGCTCGGCGACGTTACCGGCAAGGACCGCGTGGTGATCGTCAGCCGCAGCCTGGAGAACGCGCTCTATCCTGGACAGTCCGCCCTGGGACGGGAGATCCTGTGGGGCAGCACCGCCGGCATCCGCGCCCGCATTGTCGGTGTGGCTGGCGATGTGCGCCAGGATTCGCTTGCCGGAGTCCCCGGGTGGAGCATCTATGCGCCGTATGCGCAATCCCCCAACGGCGACCTCAGCGCCGCGGTGCTGACCCGGGGGGACCCGTGGTCATATCTGCCGGGGATCGAGCGGGAGATTCAGGCGCTGAACCCGCAAATTGCGGTCTACGACACCGCGACCCTGGACCAGGACGTGACCCTGGCCTCGGCGCCGGAACGCTTCCGCGGCCGCCTCATCCTGGCGATGGCGCTGTTGGCGCTATTGCTGGCGCTGGCGGGCATCTACAGTGTCCTGGCGCACAGCGTCGCCCAGCGTCAGCGCGAGCTGGGCGTGCGCATGGCGCTCGGCGCCAATCCGCGACAGGTCCAAGCTCTGGTGTTGGGCCGGTCCCTCCGCCTGCTGCTTGGCGGCTTGGTGGTGGGTCTCGCCGGATCCTTCGCCGCGGCCCGCTGGCTCGGCCACAGCGTTACCGCCCTTGCTACCGGCGGCGCCACCTGGCTGTGGGTGCCGCTCCTGGTCCTGGCCGCCGGCTTGGCCGCCAGCTATGGTCCCGCCCGCACCGCTACCCGCGTGGATCCGGTCCGTACCTTGCGCGAGCCGTAGGCTCGGGGTTGCGCACAAAAAAAACGCGTCCGGCCTGGCCGGACGCGTTGGTTACGAGAGCGGAGCGGGGTGGCGGAGGCTATAAATTACTGATTGGCGTGCGGCATCTGGGTGACCTTGCCGTTTTCCGCATCGAGGACGGAGATGCGATTGGCGGTCAGGGTGCGGCCGGTGAGGCGCTCGATGTTGACCTTGTTCTGAATGTAGGCGCTCTCGGCGTTGACCAGATTGCTTTCCGCGGTGGTCAGGTTGCTCTGGTCGGTGAGCACCTGGGTGACGGTGGTGGCGCCGAGGTCGAGTTTCTTCTGGTCGGCGTCCAGCGTTTCGCGGTTCAGCGTTACCGCATCCTGGGCGGCCAGTACCTGGGCGCGGCTGGATTGCAGGGCGAACTGCGCCTGCTCCACGCTGATCACGATGTTGTTGATCTGCTGCTGCTGTTGCAGGTACGACTGCTGCAACTGCAACTGGGCGCGGGCCACATCGGCTTGGGCGCTGCGATTGCGCAGCGGAATTTGCAGGTTGAAGCCCAGCGCGTAGCTGGGGAAGTTGCCCTGGAATACGTCGGCGAAGGTCGAGCCGTAGGTTTGCTGCAACGAGTTGGCGTTGTAGCTGCCCACCAGGTTCAGCGTCGGCAGCAACTCGTTCTTCGTGGCTTTCAGGCTGATCTCGGAGATGGCCAAATTGATGCGCGTCTCGGCCAGTTCGGGACGGTACTGCAACGCCAGCTTGACCAGATCGCTGGCGGGCTGAATGGGTTCATTGGCCGGCAGGGAAATCGTATCGGTGGTCACCACGTCGGCGTTGGCCAGGGTCGGATCGGAGAGATTCTTGGTGACGGCGTTCTTCAACAGCAGGCCGTTGTATTCGAGATTGGTCTGCGCGGCGATCAGGCTTTGCTGGTTGGTGGCCAGCGTGGCCCGCGCCTGGGTGACTTGCAGCGGGGCCATGGTGCCGATCTGCACCTGGCGCTGGGTGTCGTTCAGCACCTTCTGCGCCAGATCCACCGACTCCTGGGCTACCTTCACCGACTCGTTGGCGGTGACCACGTTCCAGTAGATGTCCTCCACTTGGGCGACGGTGGCCATGACCTGCTGCGAAAAGGCGATGTCCGCGATCTCGCGGTTATCCTTGGCGGTAATCAAGTTGCGGCTGTTCAGCTCGATGCCGAAGCCCTGCAGCAACGGCTGGCTGAACGAGAAGGTCAGGCCGCTGGTGAGCTGCGGGTTGAAGAGGTTGCGTGTGCTGTTGGTGCTGCTGCGGTCGTTGTTGTAGCCAACGTTAATTGAGCCACCGGTCAGGAAGCCCTTGGAAAACGTGAAATCCGCCAGCGTGCTGTGGCTCTGGACGGTCGGTATGCCGGTAAGGACAACGCTACCTTGGGGCTGGACATTGTCCGAGATGCTGAAATTGGCGTTCAGCGCCGGGTCGAGTTGGGGTACGCCGGGGCCGCCGCCGATGGTCGAGGTGACGATGCCACCCGCGCCCGCGCCCGCGCCGCCGGCGCCGGTGGAGGTGCCGCCCGCGCCCGCGCCCGAAGCCCCGGCCGCACCGGTGGTTGCGCCGCCGCCGCCCGGGGTGCCGCTGACCACGCCGGTGGAAACGCCGCGGGGCGCTGTGCCCGACTTGGCGCGCAGGATGTCGGTATCGGCAATCGGCAAGTTATAGCGCTGGATGGCGATATCCAGGTTGTTTTCCAGCGCCAGCGCAATGGCATCGTCCAGCGACAGGTACATTTTTCCGTCGCGGATCAGGCCGTTAACGCGGCTGCTATTGCTCAAATCCAGATTGGCGACCGTTAGCGGAGCCTGTCCGAACAGGGTGTGCGTCCAGTTGCGGCCAACGGCAAAATTGATCCCTTCCGGATTCTTATCAATGCTGTGATCCTGCGCCCGCGACGGCACGACCAACACGACAAGGAGAGGAAGAATGGAGAGTAGGGAAAGCTTGCGCATGGTCATGGGTCTCAAAGCCATAGCTCCGGTCCAAAAAACACACCAAAAGTAGAGGTACGATGAAAGAGGCCGGCGCGTTTCACCCGATCGTCATATTTGGGAGCGGCACACCACCCCGTGCCCGGCCCCCGGCGCCGAGCGAAAGGGTCATCATACCAGGAAAGAGCGGGATTTGAGTCAACCGGGACGCACCATCCGTTTGCGGCTGAGCTACGACGGCGCCGGCTTTCACGGCTGGCAGGTGCAGCCGGGGTTGCCGACGGTGCAAGCGGCGCTGGTTCGGGCGGTGGCGGAGGTCACCGGTGAAAATGTGGAGGTACACGGCTCGGGCCGGACCGATGCCGGCGTCCATGCCCTTGGGCAAGTGGCGCACTTGCGTCTGGAGCGCAGTACCATTCCCGCGCCCAACTTGGCGCGGGCGTTGAACACGCGGCTGCCGCGCAGTCTGCGGGTGCTCGAGGCCAGCGAGGCCGTTCCCGATTTTCACTCCCGCCGCGACGCCGTTTCCAAACTGTACCGCTACCGCATTTATCGGGGCGAGGTCTGCCCCCCGTTCTTGCGCCGCTACGTCACCCATCACCCCTATCCCCTGAACGAAGAGGCCATGCGCCAAGCCGCCCCCGGGTTTGTCGGCGAACATGATTTCCGCTCGTTCGCGGCCGCGCCCGACAAGCGTTCGCCGCCGTTGCTGTCCACCGTTCGCACCGTGCTGCGCTCCGAAGTGGAGCGGCACGGCGACGAGTTGGTCTACGAGGTCGAGGGTAAGGGGTTCTTGCACCATATGGTGCGGAACTTGGTAGGGTATTTGCTCGAGGTTGGCCGCGGCGCCAGGCGGGCGGAAGATATTCCGGCGGTGCTGGCGGCACGCTCCCGCCGCGCCGCCGGCCCCACCGCGGCGGCCGCGGGCCTCTACTTGGTCAGAGTGGACTACGATGAGGAAGCGCGCCACGGCGATCTTGCGAATGAAACCGACAAGGAATAACGCTCCCGAGAGCCGGAATGTGACGCTGGCCCTGGACTGCACGGTGCGGGACGCGGCCTTCGCCTACCTCGCCGAGATCGAGCCCTGGATCCAGCAGCGCCAGATCGAGGTCACGGCTGTTTCCGCCCCCACCCACTACGAAGGGCTGCGCGCCGAGTGGATTCTGCGGACATGGACCGAACTCGGACTGCGACCCGTGCTGGATGCGGCGGGCAACGTGCTGGCCGAGCGCCCCGGCGCCTCGGCTTCGGCACCCCTGCTCGCCGTCACCGCCCACATGGACACCGCATTCGCGCCCGGTACGGTGGCGCGTCCCGAGCGCCGCGACGGACGCATCTGGGCTCCGGGGATTGGCGATAACGGCGCCGGGCTGGCCGCCCAACTGGCGCTGATCCGCACCCTCGCCGACCAGCGTTTGCGCACGCCCGCGCCTTTGCTGTTTGTCGCCAACGTCGGCGAGGAGGGCGAAGGCGATCTCAAAGGTATGCGCCACCTCTTCGCCCCCCTCAACCCCTATGCCGCGCGCATTGGTTGGACGCTGGTGGTGGACGGCACCGGTTCCGACCAGATCACCACCCAAGCCCTTCCCAGCCGGCGCTTCAAGGTGACGTTCACCGGCCCCGGCGGGCATAGTTGGTCCGATCTGGGACAAGCCAGCGCGGTCCACGCCGCAGTGCGCTCCGCCGCGGCTTTGTTGGCCCAAGTCAAGCCCGAAGCCGAGCGGCTGGGCTGCAACATTGGGTTGATGCAAGGCGGCAGCGCGGTCAACGCCATCGCCGCCGAGGCGCAAATCAAGATCGACTTGCGCGCCGCCGCGCAGGCGGGAGTGGACGAGCTCACCCAAGCCGTCCGCCGCGCCGTCGCCAGCGGCGTGGAAGCGGAAAACGCCGCCGCCCTTCACGGCTGCACCCGGGCGTCGCTCGAAGTCTTGGGCGAGCGCCCCGGCGGCGAGCTGCCCACCGACTCCCCCTGGCTTGGTTTGGTGCAAGAAGTGGATCGCCAATTGGGCATTGTCTCCCACCTCCAGCGCGCCTCCACCGATGCCAACATTCCGCTCGCGCAGGGACGCCCGGCGCTGCGCCTGGGAGCAGGGGGGCGGGGCGGCGGCGCCCATACTCTTCAGGAGTGGTTTGACCCGGTGGGTCGTACCCAGGCGTTGCAGCGGCTGCTGTGGGTGGTGCTGGAAACCGGAGTGGCGTGACCTCCGGCGCGAAAGTTTCCCAGCGGAAAATCCTGGCCGCCGACCTGGCGCTGCTGGGCGTCACCCTGATCTGGGGCCTGACCTTTCCTGTGGTCAAGGACGCCTTGCGCCAGGCGAGCCCGCTGCTGTTCAATGCGGTGCGCATGAGCGTGGCCGGCGCGCTGCTGGCCGCGCTGTTTCGGCCCCGCTGGCGCCGCCTGCCCGGCGCAACCTGGGGTGCGGGCGCCGCCTTGGGCTTATTTCTGGCCGCCGGCTATGCCCTGCAAACTGCCGGCCTGCAGTGGGCGCCGCCGGCCGTTTCGGCGTTTCTCACGAGTTTTTCCGTCATTCTCGTGCCCGTACTCCTGGCACTGGTGTGGCGCCGGCGCCTGGGCTGGACCGCCTGGCTGGGCGCCGCCTTGGCCTTGCTTGGCCTCTACTTGCTGGTGGGCGGTGGCGGCGGAGGGCCCGCGCTCGGCGTCGGCCTGACACTGGGTTGTGCGGTGGCATTTGCGCTGCAAATTATATTGCAGGGGGAATGGGCGCCGCACATCCCCTTCGGCGACCTGGCCGCGCTGCAAATCGTCTTCGCCGCGCTCTTTACCTGGATGGCGGTCCCGCTGGTGGAGCGCGCCACCTGGCACAACACCCCCGGATTGTGGCTGGCGGTGGGTTTGACCGCCGTCCTGGCCACCGCGCTGGCCTTCAGCGTCCAAGCCTGGGCCCAGCAGTTCACACCGGCCACCCACACCGCGGTGGTCTTTGCCTTCGAGCCTGTCTTTGCCTGGTTGGCCAGCGTGATTGGATGGCATGAACGCTTGCGGGGCCCCCAACTGGCCGGAGCCGGTCTCATTGTGGCGGCGATGTTGGTTGTCGAGCGCGGACGTAATACGGTTCAATCCTGACGCGCGGCCTTGTGTTCGGCGTTCATCAGGTTTTCCCACAGGCTTCCGTATCCGGTCCAGCGCAGGCTGCGGCTGTTCGAAAGATGGACGTCCGGGACCAGCAGCTTGCCATGCCCGTAGGTGCAGATGTACTCGGTGAACGGCGAACCGCCCAACATCACGTGGCTATAGTTGCCTTCCGAGCGCGGCATCCGCAGCCGCCGGACGCAAATGCGGCAGCGGTATACCTGATCGGCCGCGCACAACCAACCCAAGCCGAAACCCAGAATGACCGAAAACGCCACCGCGAAGGTATAGGACAAATCGCTGCCGAAACGCGGCCAGTTGGCAAGCAATCCGGTGGGTGGCGGCGGCACAACCCAGGAGGCCACCGTCCAGAACCCTCCTACGATGCCGATGGCGAGGATCAGCTTGAGGATGAGCCAGCTCCAGTATTTCATTCCGCTTCCCGATTAGACGGCTCCGAACGCTCTACAGACGCCGCCGCTTCCGAAAAGTTCCCGCGGCGATGTCCGGGTGGTGGTGGGACAATGCTGTCCTATGACACGGATCCTGGCGGGGCTGGCCACACGGGCCCTGGCTGGCCAAGGTACAGGCATCGATTTCCTCAGCGCCGGTCCGCTGGCGGTGCACGACCACATCGTCTTCGATTATCACTTTCCCATCAAGGGCGACCCTTATCACAACGAGAGCAAAGAGGGATATGCTTTTGACGGCGTGGACATCGGCGTGGTTGTCGGCTGGCACTGGGGTGGCACCCAGCTAGGCACCAGCTTTCGCGCGCCGCCACGCCATGGGTAAAGTTGGTGCCGGGTTCGAAATCGGTGTCCTGATCGTAAGCAAATCGCGGGGGTCGCGCCGTTTGCACTGCGGGCAAAGTCGGCGCGAATGGCCGCGAAATTCCGCAGGGCGGCCCGCCCCCGGCAAGCAATGCAGGCGCGGTCCCCGCGAGCGCAGCAC
>Ga0134125_10010073_pt1 | contig 10625 bp, 10 predicted proteins | sample KB31751_FD_96464 | JGI IMG/M metagenome (GOLD analysis project Ga0134125, IMG submission 96464) | Terrestrial soil microbial communities with excess Nitrogen fertilizer from Kellogg Biological Station, Michigan, USA - KB3-175-1 | ecosystem: Environmental > Terrestrial > Soil > Unclassified ...
CGAGGTGCTGGACGACGGGCTGGCTCTGTTTTTTCCGGGGCCGCATTCTTACCCCGGCGAGGATGTGCTGGAGCTGCAGCGACACGGCGGCCCGGCGCTCCTGCGGCGGGTGCTGGAGGACTGTCTGGCGCGTGGTGCCGACATCGGATTGCGCCTGGCCCGGCCGGGCGAATTCACGCAGCGGGCATTTCTGAATGGGCGCCTGGATCTGGCGCAGGCCGAGGCGGTGGCCGATCTGATCGAGGCCAGTTCCTCGGCGGCGGCGCGCAGCGCGATGGCGTCGCTGTCCGGCGCGTTCTCGGCCGAGATCGATGGGCTGAGCGAGCGCATCGTGAAGCTGCGGATGCTGGTCGAAGCCACGCTGGATTTCCCGGAAGAGGAAATCGACTTCCTGGAAAAGTACCAGGCCGCGGAGCGCCTGCGGGCTGTGATGGACAGCCTGGAGGGCGTGCTGCGCACGGCGCGCCAGGGCATGGTGCTGCGCGACGGCCTGCACGTGGTGTTGGCGGGCCAGCCCAACGTCGGCAAATCCAGTCTGCTGAACGCCCTGGCGGGCGATGACGTTGCCATCGTCACGCCGATCGCCGGCACCACCCGCGATCGCGTGGTGCAGCAGATCCAGATCGAGGGCGTTCCGCTGCACATCGTCGATACCGCTGGCCTGCGCGAGACGGACGACGCAGTCGAGCGCATCGGCATCGAGCGAAGCTGGGCCGAGATCGGGCGCGCCCAGGTCATCGTTCATCTGCAGGATGCCCGCCAGCCCGATGATCCGCTGGATGCGGACATCCTGCGGCGGCTGCCCGCGGGTGTTCCGGTCCTGAGGGTCTGGAACAAGGTGGATCTGCTGGCATCGGGAGAACGGGTACCCGTCGCCGCCGTCGGCGATTCCGGCCCGATCGCGGCATCCGATACCGGGTCGGCGGCGCAGGCTGTGGACGGCTCCGCCAAGTTGCGACAGGGGGGGTCGGAACAGGAGGCATCTCCCGTTCTGATATCCGCCCACACGGGCGAGGGGCTGGACGCGCTGCGCGCCCGCCTGCTGGAGATCGCCGGCTGGACGCCGGGGGCGGAATCCCCGTGGCTGGCACGAGAACGCCATGTCCGCGCATTGGAAGAAGCCCGCAGCCACCTCGAGCTCGCGGCGGGGCACGCCGCCCATGGCGACCAGACCCTGGACCTGTTCGCCGAGGAGCTGCGCCTGGCCCACGAGGCGCTGTGCGAGATCACCGGCCAATTCACCAGCGATGATCTGCTGGGCGAGATTTTCTCGAGTTTTTGTATCGGGAAGTGATGTGAGGTGCGCGGATATCCACGGATGTCGCTGTTGCACGGATAGCGTGTTCTTCGGGCACTCCGCGGTCCAGTGACGGAATTGTGTGCCGCGCGGCGAGCGTATCGCTAGTCGATCTCCAGAATGGCCGCTTGTAGTAGGTCACTCGGTAGTTTTTGTCGTCAGAGGTAGTTGTCAACCATTGGTTTACGACTGCCTTCCTCCGGCTGCGGCATTACTGATCCGTTTTCCTCTTCAACAGCTTCTTCTTCGCTGATTCGATCTGCTGGATGCTGTTGTCCGGCACGGGCAGGCTTTCCGGCATGGTGCCTCCCAGTTCCTTGATGGTTTGGCGTACCTTGCGGCCCACGTCGAAGTGAGTCTGGTTGGCTTGCCCAGCGGGCTGTCCACGCCGGCATCCTTCGCGACAGCGGCAAGGTGCTTGTTGTGCAGTGCCAGCTCGTTGCGGATAGCGAGGCGCTTGTCATCCTCGGACAATTGTGCGAATTTCACATCGTCGGACAGTTCCTGACGACGAGTCTGGATGGCGAAGTAGGTCTGCCCGTTGGCGATGACGGCCTTGGAAGGGTCGCCGTTTTGCACGATCAGGTAACAGGCATAGCGTGACAGGCGTAGGTCGTCGACCTCACGGCGGGCACCGGAGCCGATCTCGACCATTTTGCGCGAGTCCGCAAAATGGTTGGCTACGGACTGTCCACTCATGCGGCAGGCCTCCTGCGCTTTTTCCAGGACAGGCAGGAAGTTGCGCCATTGCGGATAGTCGAGTACAGGGGCAAGGTCGCGTGCCAACCAGTATTCGTTGTCTCCTTCGTCAAGATGGCGAATACCTTCGAAGGTAGTGTCGTGTTGTTTTTCGATCTTCTTGCCGGTCATGTCCCGTATCCTTGTGAGGAAAGCCTGCGCCAGACACTCTAGGCCATGGCACGCTCTGGTGACCTGAGATCAGGTGGCATAGAGTCGCATTAAATCGGAAAGGATCCGGTTTAACAAGCGATCGCCAAATTGTCCCCGGAACGCTCTGACATCCACCCTCCGGCCGCGCGCTACACTCAACCGTTGCAGATGCAGCGCCAAAGCGGGCCAATGACGACACTCCCCACGCCGACTCCGGTTTCTTCACCCGACGATTACGTACGACCCACTCTGTTGCTGGTGCTGACCGTGGCCCTGGTCGGCGTCTTTGCGTTCATCCAGGTCTATTCCGTACAGTCCATCCTGCCCGAATTGCAGCGCGACCTGCATGCTTCGGTGGTGCAAGTGGGTAACTCCGTGGGAATGACGGTGCTCGCGGTCGCACTGATATCGCCTTTTGTCGGCATGTTGTCCGACGTGGTGGGGCGCAAATGGCTGATCGTGGGATCGGTGTTCGCATTGGCGATTCCCACAGCTTTGATCACCCAGGTGCAGACGGTGCAGGGGCTCCTCATCCTGCGGTTCCTGCAGGGGCTGGCGGTGCCGGGAGTCTCGGTCGTCATCATCGCCTACATCGGCGAGGAATTCCGAGGCGCGCCCATGGTGCGCGTCATGACCATTTACGTGGCCGGGTCCGTGCTGGGCGGGTTCCTGGGGCGCTTCCTGATGGGGCATCTGACCGAATTCATGGCCTGGCGGGCCGCTTTCGGGGTGATGGCCGCGCTGAACCTGGCGGGGGCGGTGGTGGTGTGGCGCGGCTTGCCCGCGTCGCGCCATTTCGTAGCCAAGCGCGGCATCGCCAGCAGCTTGAGCACGCTGGGCCAGCTGCTGCGCAATCCCTCGTTGCAGGCGGCCTGCGCGCTGGGGTTCACCGTGCTGTTTGCCCTGGTGGGCCTGTTCACGTTCGTCAACCTGCACCTCGCGGCGGCTCCCTATCATTTCAGCTCCGGGGCACTGGCCAATATCTTTGTCGTGTACCTGCTGGGGGTGGCAATCACGCCCATGGCGGGGCGCCTGATTCCGCGATTCGGGGTGCGCCGCACGGTGCTGGTGGCGGTGGGGACCTCCGCCTTCGGCGTCCTGCTGACGCTGGTGCAGCCGGCCTGGGGCATCGTGGTGGCGTTGGCGGTTGCGGCCTGCGGGGTGTTCATCACGCAGTCGGCCACCATGAGTTTCATCGCTTATCGCATCACCAGCGGGCGCTCATTGGCGAGCGGCCTGTATTACGCGGCCTACTATTGCGGCGGGTTTTCCGGCGCGTGGGTGGGCGGGATTGCCTACACGCTGGGAGCCTGGCCGGCAACGGTTGCCACCTTGATCGCCACGCAGGCAATCGGCTGGTGGGTGGCCTGGCGGTTCATGCCCAGAACGGTGCCGGCGGTGCGTTAGCGTCAGCGGTCCGGGCGTTTCGAGCGTGGCCGAGCCGGTTGCTGTGTGCAGGTTCTCTGATTGGTTTGGTGGAGCGACGTGATGACAGACTCGACGGAAAAGGCGAAATCCATGAATCCCCCCGATCACTTCTCCTCGGTCGCGCGCGCGTATGCGCAGGCGCGGCCGCATTATCCGCCCGAGCTGTTCGAGTGGCTCGCCACCTTGAGTTCCGGGCACGCGCTGGCCTGGGATTGCGGGGCCGGCAGCGGCCAGGCCTCGATCGCGCTGGCGCGCCATTTTGATCGTATCGCGGCCACGGACCTGAGTGCGGCCCAGATCGCACAGGCGGCGGCCCACCCCGCGGTCACCTATCGTGTGGCGCCGGCCGAGGCCAGCGGGCTCGGGAGCGGAACCGTGGATCTGGTGGCGGTCGCCCAGGCGCTGCACTGGTTCGACCATGCGCGGTTTTTTGCCGAAGTCGCGCGTGTGCTGGCACCCGGGGGAGCTTTCGCAGCCTGGACCTATGGCACCCTGTCGGTGGAAGACGAGCCGGTGAATGGCCTGATCCAGACGTATTACCACGAGACGGTGGGGCCCTACTGGCCGCCGGAACGCCGCCATGTGGAAGACGGTTATCGCTCGATTCCGTTTCCGTTCACCCGCATTGACGCGCCCCTGTTCCGGATGGCGCTGGACTGGACGTTGCCGGAGCTGTTGGCCTATTTCCGGAGCTGGTCGGCGACTGCTCGCTACGTCCGCGATCGTGGCCAGGATCCAGTGGTGCCGTTTGGCGAGCAGTTGAGTCGGGTGTGGGGCGACGCGGATGTCCCCCGCCGCATCGTTTGGCCGCTGACCGTGTTGGCGGGGCGGCCACGGTCATGATAAAAAACCAGACTTCCGCCTCTCGCTTCGGGGCGCCGTGACGCTGTCCGCACCGCCGGATACCCTGGTCACCGTTCATTCGAGCAAGCATGCCTCTCTCCATCCACAGTCTGTACAGTTATCCGGTGAAGTCCTGCGCGGGGATCGCGCATTCGAAGATCGCCCTCACGGAGGCCGGCCTGGAGTATGACCGGCACTGGGTCATCGTGGATGCCCAGGGCGTCTTCATGACACAGCGTCAGTACCCGCGCATGGTGCTGGTTCGTCCCGAACCCGTGGCGGACGGCCTGTGGTTGCGGGCGCCGGGTCGATCGGACTGCTTCGTTCCGCTGCCGGCGGTGGATGCGCCGGCTGTGCCAGTCGCCATCTTCGGCACGGAGACGCTGGGCGCCGATCAGGGCGATGAGGCGGCGCGCTGGCTGAGCGCCTTTCTGGGGCTTCCGTGCCGGCTGCTGCATGTCCATCCGCAGGCTCATCGCCCCGCCAGTCCGAAGCATGTGACGCACTGGCTGGCACAGCATCCGGATTGGCCGCTGGCATTCTCGCCGCCTGGCCGGCACGAGTTTGGCTTTGCCGACGGCTTTCCCTTCCTGGTCGTCAACCTGAACTCGCTGCGGGAGTTGAACGGACAACTGGCGGCACAGGATTTCGCGCCGGTGGACGTGATCCGCTTCCGTCCCAACATTGTGCTGGAGGGTCTGGAGCCCTACGACGAGGACCATCTGGCCGGGTTTCGGACGGGTGGGCTGGGGTTTGCCTTCGTCAAGCCGTGCGCCCGCTGCCCCATCCCGAATGTCGACCCGCACACCGGCAGGACCGCACCGGAGCCCGGCCGCACGCTGGCGCAGCATCGGCAATTCCCCCAAGGCGTGCTGTTCGGGGTGAACGCCATCGTGTCGCTGCCCCAGAAAACCGCCTGGCTGGCAGTGGGTGATCCCATCGAGCCCGAATACGATTTTGGCGAGACCGTCTGAGCGCCACCTGGCCGTGCGAGCGGCTCCGGCGAGCCCGGTCTATCGCGCAATCGTCCGGGCCCGCGCGGGGACTATCAGTAAAGCTCAAGCTGGACGGGCCGGTGGAGCGCGTCCTGTGAGTCTTCGATGGGCTCCAGTTTGCTGACGCGCACGCCCAGCAGGCGCAGGCGCCGGTCCAGCGTCACCCGCTTCAGGCATTGACCGGCCGCCCGGTGGATGGCTTCGGCGTCCGCCACCGGCGCGTCCAGTGTCAGATCCCGCGTGACGATGTGGAAGTCGTCGAAGCGCAGCTTGATGCCCACCGTGGCGCCGCGCACGCCCTTGCGCACGAGGTCCTGCGACAGGTGCTCGCACAGTTCCAGGAAAATTTGCGACAGCACGGCGCGGTCATGCCGTGCATGCAGGTCTCGTTCGAAGGTGGTCTCGCGGCTGATGGTCTTGGGCTCGGACTCGGTCACGACGGGGCGGTCGTCGCGGCCATGCGCCACGTCCAGCAGCCATTGCGCCGTGCCCAGTCCGAAATGCTGTTGCAGCAGGTCTGGCGCGGCGGCCGCCAGTTCCGCGATGGTGATGATGCCCAGCGCCTGAAGCTTGCGCGTCGCCTTGGGCCCGATGCCGTTCACCTTGGAGGCGGGCAGCGGCCAGATCCGGCGTTCCAGGTCGCCCGGCCCGATGATGGTCAGGCCGTCGGGCTTGTCCAGGTCCGAAGCGATCTTGGACAGCAGCTTGTTGGGCGAGATGCCTACCGAGCAGACCAGCCCGGTCGCGCCGAACACGGCCTGTTTGAGCGCGCGTCCCAGCGTGGCCGACTCCTCGTCCAGGCCCGTCAGGTCCAGATAGATTTCATCGATGCCGCGATCTTCGATGTGCGGTGCGACCGCCGCCACGGCGGTCTTGAAAAGGCGCGAGTAGTGGCGATAGGCCTGGAAGTCCACCGGCAGGACAATGGCGTCAGGCGCCAGGCGCGCGGCCTTCATCATGCCCATGGCCGAATGCACGCCCAGCGCGCGCGCCTCGTAGGTGGCCGTGGTGATGACGCCGCGGCCCACGTAGTCGCGCAGCCGTGCGTACTGGCCGTTTTCGGGCGGCGGCGCCCATCCGCCGATGACCACGGGTCGACCCCGCAGGTCGGGATAGCGCAGCAGTTCCACCGATGCGAAAAACGCATCCATGTCCAGGTGCGCGATGCGGCGTTCGCGGAGGGGTGGCGGGATCGGGACCGTCATGATGACGCCATGCTACTGCAAGGCGCCGCCCGCCACGAGTCTTACAGAACCGTCAGCTTGACGTCCACGTTGTCGCGTGTGGCGTTGGAGTACGGGCACACGACGTGGGCCTTGTTCACCAGGTCCTGCAGCTTCGCATGGTCCACGCCCGGGGCGGAGATCTTCAGTTCCACGGCGATGTTGAAGCCCTTGGAAATGGGGCCAAAGCTGACCGAGCCGTCGATCTTGGTGCTGTCGGGCAGTTTCACGCTTTCCTTGCCGGCCACCAGCTTCAGGGCGCCCAGGAAGCACGCCGAGTAGCCGCAGGCGAACAGTTGCTCGGGATTGGTACCCGGGCCGCCGTCACCGCCCATTTCCTTGGGGACGGACAGGCTGACCGACACGCGGCCGTCAGACGATTTGGCGCTGCCATCGCGCCCGCCTGTGGCGGTAGCGTGGGCGGTGTAGAGAACTTTTTCCAAAGTCATTGCGGACTCCTCGTGGTGCGAATCGGTGGATGGCGCCGGCACCACAGACGGCGGCATCCCGGAAGCGGCGCGTTCAGTCCTGCGCCGCTGTGGTTTCGGGTTGGGTTTGCGCGCGTTGCAGCTGTGCGCGCAGCTCTTCGAGCTCGGCCTTCAGCGCTTGCGCCTGCGCGGGGGGGCAACCCGTCGCGCACAGCACGCTCTGCGGCACGCCCTGCGCGCGGGCCTTCAGGGCCTGGCCGGACTGGGTCAGGGTCAACACGACCCGGCGCTGGTCCCGCGCCGTACGATCGCGCCGGAGCAACCCGAGTGCCTGAAGACGTTTGAGCAGGGGGGTCAACGTGGCCGAATCCAGATAGAGGCGGTCGCCCAGCTCGGTAACGCTCAGCCCATCATGCTCCCACAGGACGAGCATCACCAGGTATTGGGGGTAGGTCAGCCCCAGGTCCGCCAGATGGCGCCGGTAGATCTTCCCCATGGCCAGCTGCGCGGAATACAGCGCAAAGCAGAGTTGCGCATCCAGCGCGAGGCTGGGATCGCGAAGGGTTGAAGGACCGGTGTTCGTCGACATGGATTCATTTTATATAGCGCGCTATTCAATAGCAAGCGATATAATGGATTCCAGGCCCATGCACCGTCCATTTCGGCACCGCGCGCCGTCCGAATGGAGGCGAGCGTGTGAAGCGGTTCGTTCGTCAAGGCATGCCGGGCGCCATAAGCGGCATAATGCCAATTTGTCCACGCACAGGAGCCCCCATGATTCGCGAACTCTGCCACATCGTCGTGAAACCCGGCACGCAGGCCGGCTTTGAAGCCGCCGTCCAGCAGGCCTTGGCGATCTTCAAGCGGTCGAAGGGATGTCACCAGGTGGAGCTGCATCACGTCATCGAGAAGCCCGAGGACTATCTGCTCATCATCCATTGGGACAAGCTGGAGGATCACCTCGAGGGCTTCCGCAAGTCGCCTGACTATCAGGAATGGCGCGGGCTGGTGGGCGGGTTCTTTGCCCAGGCGCCCGACGTCGTGCACGCCAACGCCGTCATCTGATTGCAGCCGGGTTCTACAGAGCCCGCACAACCGCGGCATCATGAGGCGGCCCGCGTCGCGCGACGCGGGCTTCATCCGGAGTTTCCATGCCCTTCAAGGACATCGTCGCCGCCCTGATCGTCATCGTGGTCTGGGGCGCCAATTTCGTCGTCATCAAGGTGGGCGTGGATACGGTCCCACCGATGCTGCTGGGCGCGTTGCGGTTTTTCTTCGTCGCCTTTCCAGCCGTGTTTTTTGTCCCGCGCCCCCGGGTGCACTGGAAATATGTGGTCGGCTACGGTGCGACCATCTGTTTCGGGCAATTCGTATTCCTGTTCCTCGCGATTTACCTGGGCATGCCGGCCGGCCTGGCTTCGCTGGTGCTGCAGGCGCAGGCCTTTTTCACCGTGGTGATCGCCGCAGTGGTCTTGCATGAGGGTGTCCGGCCGCACCATATCCTCGGAATGGGACTTGCCGTCGCGGGGCTGGTGCTGCTGGACACGGGGGCTGGCGCAACGACCGTCCCGCTCGTCGGCTTCGTCTTGACGCTCGTGGCGGCCCTGAGCTGGGCGGCGGGCAACGTCACGCTGAAGTGTGCCGGTTCCGTCAGCATGCTGTCGCTGGTCGTGTGGGGGGCGCTTCTGCCGCCGCTTCCATTCCTGCTGCTGTCAGCAGGCTTCGAGGGCACTGACCGGATCGTCGACGCCCTCGCGAATGCGGGGTGGCGGCTTGTCGGCGTGGTCGTGTATCTGTCGGGGATTGCGACGCTGGTGGGCTATGTATTGTGGGGGCGGCTGCTCGCCAAGCATCCGGTGGCCAAGGTGGCGCCCCTGAGTCTGCTGATTCCGGTCGTAGGCCTGCTGTGCGCCGACTGGTTTCTCGGGGAGCGCCTGGGTTTCTGGCAGTGGGCGGGCGGCTTTGTGGTGTTGATCGGACTTGTCGTCAACCTGTTTGGCGGCCGTTGGCTCGCCGGGGCTGCGGGGCGCGCTTCAACCGTCCTAAAATGAACGCTTTGTCGGCGCATGTGCGCCGTGCTTCCTGGAGTGGAAACTGACCCATGGCTATTGATCGTGCGGGGCTCGATGCCCTGATGGAAATCACTTCGCGGCCTGAACTGATCTTCGTGCGCGGCCAGGGCTCCTGGCTGGAAGACCAGGCCGGCAAGCGGTACCTGGATTTCATGCAGGGCTGGGCGGTGAACTGCCTGGGCCACAACGCTCCCGCAATGGTCGAGGCCTTGACGCGACAGGCCAATACGCTGATCAATCCCTCGCCCGCGTTCTACAACCAGCCTTCCATGGATCTGGCCCGGCGGATCGTCGGCGCGTCCTGCTTCGATCGCGTTTTCTTCGCCAACAGCGGTGCCGAGGCCAACGAAGGCGCCATCAAGCTCGCGCGCAAATGGGGCCAGTTGCACCGCAACGGCGCCTACAAGATCATCACCTTCGATCACAGCTTCCACGGGCGCACCCTGGCCACCATGTCGGCATCCGGCAAAGCAGGCTGGGACAAGAAATTCGCGCCGCAGGTCGAGGGTTTCCCGAAGGCGAATCTGGACGATCTGGACTCGGTGCGGGCCCTGATTGACGATCAGACGGTGGCGGTCATGCTCGAGCCCGTACAGGGCGAGGGTGGCGTCATTCCGGCGACGCGCGAATTCATGCAGGGTCTGCGCGCGCTGACCCGCGAACACGGCCTGTTGCTCATCGTGGACGAAGTGCAGACGGGCATGGGTCGCACGGGGCGTCTCTTTGCTTACCAGCATTCGGATATCGAGCCCGACATCATGACGCTGGGCAAAGGCATTGGCGGCGGGGTGCCGCTGTCGGCACTGTGCGCGCGCGAGGCGGTGAGCTGCTTCGAGCACGGCGACCAGGGCGGCACCTACAACGGCAATCCGCTCATGACGGCCGTTGGCGTGGCGATCTTCGATACGCTGACGGCTCCGGGGTTCATGGAAAGTGTGAACGCCCGCGCGAAGCAGCTTTCCGACGGACTGAACCGGTTGTCCACGAAGTGGGGCATGAAGGGCGAACGCGGCGCGGGCCTGCTGCGTGCGCTGATCATGGACCGGGACGACGGGCCTGCACTGGTCCTGGCGGCCCGCGAGCGCGCCCCGCAGGGGCTGCTCTTGAATGCCCCTCGCGGCAACCTTCTGCGCTTCATGCCGGCGCTGAATGTCAGCGCGGATGAAATCGACACGATGTTGCTGTGGCTGGACGATCTGGTGGCCAAAGTGCGCGGCTGATGCCGCCTCGGGCGCCATGCGGCGGGGCCGCCACGCGCCAGGCCACAAAAAGGCCGCCGGACCTAGTGTCCCGTTTGGTTAGTTTGTGCACTTATATTCGGATGCATGGGCTTGCCAGACAAGGCGCAAACCGCAGCGATAGCAGTGGCTATCGCGAGGATTTGCAACGCCGTATGGCGAGCCCAGGCGCCGAAGACAAGTATTCGAATTAGCCAAACGGGACACTAG
>Ga0134125_10010076_pt1 | contig 10624 bp, 7 predicted proteins | sample KB31751_FD_96464 | JGI IMG/M metagenome (GOLD analysis project Ga0134125, IMG submission 96464) | Terrestrial soil microbial communities with excess Nitrogen fertilizer from Kellogg Biological Station, Michigan, USA - KB3-175-1 | ecosystem: Environmental > Terrestrial > Soil > Unclassified ...
AGCCGACTTCGTCTGCCACCGGCCAATAGTCTCTTTAGCAGAACATACACAATCCGGCGGTACACAAACGGCGGCAAAGCCATATTCATACGCCTCTTTACATATCTTATTTATTTCAATATGAGAGGTCGTCGGCTTCAGAATGGTATGGTCGATATAAGACGCTAACGTACTCACCGAATCGTGTCCTTTTTTTACCGTTAAAAAAATATCTAAACGCTAAAATTACTTCATTTAAGTAAATTCGGGAACACTTATCGCACAAACATACAAAACTACACACATGAGAAAATCACTTCCACCACCGAGGGGTAGAACCCTCGCCTGTACACTTGCCCTTTCTCTCTTCACCTTGTTGTCCAACGCTCAGCAGACCTTTCCCGTGAATGGGGTAGTCGACCCCCGCGAACATTGCTATGCCTTTACGCATGCTACTATTGTCAAAGACGGCGCCAACACTATCAGCGATGCGACCCTGATCATCCGGGATGGACTGATCGTCGCTGCAGGCGCCGGCCTCACACCGCCTAAGGACGCGGTGATCATAGATTGCAGCGGTAAATATATCTACCCCTCTTTCATCGATCTCTACACGGACTACGGCATCCCCGAGCCGGAACGACCCCGGGGCAGCGGCAACCCCTTCGAGTTCTACCGCCAGCCGGCTCAGATGAACTCCAACACCAAAGGGGCCTATAACTGGAACCAGGCCATTCATCCGGAAACCGATGCCTTCCGTCTTTTCGCCGTCGACTCGGCCAAGGCCAGGTCCCTGCGCGACGCAGGCTTCGGCACCGTGCTCTCCCACGAAAAGGATGGTATCGCCCGAGGTACCGGCGTAGTCGTGACCCTCGCCCAGGAAAAGGAGAATTTGGTGATCGTGAAAGCAAAAGCCTCAGCACACTATTCGCTGAGCAAAGGCACCTCGACCCAAAGTTACCCTTCTTCGCTCATGGGCTCCATCGCTTTGCTGCGCCAGACCTATATCGACGCAGCCTGGTACAAAAGCCAACCCTATCACGAAGGGACCAACCTCAGCCTGCAGGCCTGGAACGAAGAACAAGCCCTGCCGCAGATCTTCGAAGGCAGCGATAAATGGCAGGACCTGCATGGTGACCGTATCTGCGATGAATTCGGCGTACAATACATCATCAAGGCCGGCGAGAACGAGTACCAACGAATCAAAGAGATCGCGGCTACCAAAGCGACCTATATCGTACCGGTAGACTTTCCCCAGCCCATGGATGTCGAAGACCCCGACGCCGCACGTTTCGTGTCGTTGGCCGATATGAAACATTGGGAGCTGGCACCTACCAACCCCGGCGCCTTCGAAAAAGCCGGCATCCCCTTCTGTCTTACGACCGCCGATCTTCACGACCCCAAACAATTCCTGACGAACCTGCACAAGGCCTTTGACTACGGCCTCACGGAAGCGAAGGCCCTCGAGGCGCTCACGAAGATACCGGCAACGCTCGTAGGCGTCTACGACAAAGTTGGCTCGCTAGACGCTGGAAAATTGGCCAATTTCCTGATCACCACCGGTCCCATCTTCAACGAAAAGACCAGCATCGTGGAAAACTGGGTACAGGGCAGAGGTTACGACGTCAAGGAAGACGCCTGGAAAAACATCAGGGGCGAGTACAACCTCGTGGTCACCCCGGTAAACGGCGGCGGTTCTTCCACCTATGTGCTCGAAGTCAAGTCGCCTACATCCGCCAATGTCATCGGAAAAGATACCCTCACGGGCAAATTTAGCTTTGACGGTAAACTGATCTCGATATTCTTCGGCAAGGCCGAAGCCACAGCCGCTCCCGGCGCTGGCCGCGGCCGCTTGGGCGGGCGTCCCGGAAATGCCACCCACCTCACCGGCGCCGTCAACGGCCAGATCTTCAACGGCAACGGCACCGACTCCGCCGGCAATCTCGTGATCTGGACGGCAACCTTCTCGAAGGCCACTGCCCCCGATACGACGACGACACACCATCGCCCACCACACATCGGTAAAGTGCTCTATCCCTTCGACGGCTATGGCTGGGATAGCCTTCCGACCCAGCATGACCTGTTGATCAAAAACGCCACAGTGTGGACCAATGAAAAAGAAGGCCATCTCGAAAATACCGACGTCCTCGTAAGAGCGGGTAAGATCGCCAGGATTGGCAGGAATCTCGAAGCCGGCAGCGCCGAGGTCATCGACGGCACGGGCAAATACCTCGCTCCCGGTATCATCGACGAACACTCGCATATCGCCGCCTTTTCCATCAACGAAGGGGCGCAGAGCGTGACCTCCGAAGTACGCATCGCCGACAACCTCAACCCGGAAGACATCAACATCTACCGGCAGCTGGCCGGCGGTGTCACCAGCTCGCATATCCTGCATGGCTCGGCCAATACCATCGGTGGCCAGACCCAGCTGATCAAACTGCGCTGGGGCGTCAACGATACGGCGCTGAAGTTCAGGAACTGGGACCCCTTTATAAAATTCGCATTGGGGGAGAACGTAAAACGCACGACCTCACAGAACAACAACCGCTTCCCCGATACCCGCATGGGCGTGGAAGAGGTCCTCATGGATGCCTTTACCCGCGCCCGCGACTACCAACGAGCCCGCAAAGCCGCGTCCCCTAATAATCCTACGCGTCGTGACCTCGAGCTGGACGCCCTCGTAGAGATCCTCGAGCACAAACGTTTCATCACCTGCCACTCCTATGTTCAAAGCGAAATAACGGGGCTGATGCGCGTAGCCGATAAATTCGGTTTCACGGTCAATACCTTTACGCATATCCTCGAAGGCTATAAAGTAGCGGACAAGATGAAGGCACATGGCAGCAACGCCTCCACCTTCTCGGATTGGTGGGCCTATAAGATGGAGGTCCAGGACGCCATCGCCTACAACGCCGCCATCATGGTGAAAGAAGGGCTGAATGTCTGCATCAATTCGGACGATGCCGAACAGGCCCGCCGTCTGAACCAGGAAGCGGCCAAGAGCGTGAAATATGGCGGTCTCACAGAAGATGAAGCTTTCAGGATGGTCACTATCAACCCCGCCAAGGCCCTCCATGTGGCGGACCGGGTAGGGAGCATTAAAGAAGGGAAAGACGCCGACCTCGTCCTCTGGAGCGATAACCCGCTGAGCATCTATGCCCGTGCGGAGAAAACCATCGTCGACGGCATCGTATACTACGATATCGATCGCGATGCGCAGATGCGTAAATACATCACCGCCGAACGCAACCGGCTTATCCAAAAGCTCGTGGGCGAAAAAAGGACCGGTGCGGCGATGGCGCCCCCGACCCCAAGCTATCACATCGAGCTCAGCTGTGGTGACCACAGCCACCACGACGGCCTGCTGACCATCGACGAAGGCGACGACGACCAGTCCACCAATTAAAAAAATTATTCATGAAACTAGCAAAGATATTTTTCCCCCTGCTGCTGGCTGCGACTATCGGCGTCACAGCTCACGCACAGGACGACGTTTACCCAGCCCGGCCGTATATGGGCAGACTCTTCATCACCGGCGGGACCATCCACGTAGGGAACGGCCAGGTGATCGACAACGGCACCATCGAAGTCGACAACGGCAAGATCGTCCGCGTGGGCGCCGGCATCCAGCCCTCCGGCGACGCGAAGACCATCGATGCCAAAGGCAAGCAGATCTACCCTGGTCTCATCCTTTCCGTGACCGACCTCGGGCTAAAAGAGATCGGCAGCGGTGTCCGCGGTTCCAACGACTACGACGAGCTCGGCGACCTCAACCCTGATATCCGCTCCATCGTAGCCTATAACACGGATTCGAAGATCATCAATACGCTCAAAGCGAACGGCATCATCCTTGCGGGAACGACACCCGAAGGCGGCACCATCAGCGGTTCCTCGACGATCGTGCAGCTCGACGCCTGGAACTACGAAGACGCGGCCTATAAGCTGGACAATGCGATCCACGTCAACCTCCCCAGCTTCATGCCTCCGCCCCGGCGTTTCGGTGGACGTTTCGGTGGCGCACCGCAAGGCGATCCCGTAAAAGAGGCACTCAAGAAGATCGAAGAGCTCAAGACCTTTTTTCGCGAAGCAGCGGCTTACAACGCCGAAACAACTCATAAGGAAACCAATCTGAAATTCGAGGCGGTCAAGGGCCTCTATACGAAACAACAGAAATTGTTTGTACACGCGGACCAGGTCAGACAAATGCTCGTGGCCATCGAACTGGCCAAAGAATTTGGCTTCGACGTGACCATCGTCGGCGGCAGCGAATGCTGGCAGATCGCCGACCTGCTGAAACAAAACAATGTCTCCGTAATCCTCCAGCAGCTCCACGCCCTTCCCACCACGGAAGACGACGACGTGGATCAGCCCTTCAAGACCCCCGCGGTCTTGCAAAAGGCCGGCGTGCTCTTCGCCCTTAACGATAACCACGAAGAGTCACGCTATCGTAACCTGATGTTCAACGCGGGTACCGCTGTGGCCTATGGGCTTACAAAAGAAGAAGCGCTGGAAGCCATCACCCTCAACGCGGCAAAGATCTGCGGTATCGACGACCGCACGGGCTCGCTCGAAGCCGGCAAAGACGCCAACATCGTGATCAGCGGCGGCGACATCCTCGATATGCGCACCAGCCTCATCGAGCATTGTTTTATTCAGGGCAGGGAAGTGAGCCTGGAGAATAAACAGACGCAGCTATACCATCGGTACATGACAAAATACGGGCTTCCCGAGACACCGGGCCATTAACCATACCCGACATTTATCCCCGCTGCCGGCGACGACAGCGGGGTTTTCTGTTATATTTCAATTAGTTATAGCTTTAAGTATAGTTAAAAGAAAAAGCTTTATTTAATAAATTATAGATGTAATTATAGCTTTTCATATATTTGCAATTACTGTAACTATATCTATAATGCTGGTGCCAAGCCCGATCTTCTCGAGGGATGTCTATATCGACCGGATAAAACCCTTTATTCGGAAAGGGCTCATTAAAGTTCTATCCGGACAACGCAGGGTAGGCAAAAGCTATTTGCTCTTTCAGCTCATTGAATTCATCCGATCTCAGGATTCGCAAGCAAACATCATTTACATCAATAAGGAAGATCTTCAATTCGATGCGATCGCCGATGCAAGCAGCCTTAATCAATATATTCTTTCCAAATCCAAAAAAGAAACCGTCAACTATATCTTCATAGATGAAATTCAGGATATCGATGAATTTGAAAAGGCGCTACGCTCATTGCTGCTCGATCAGAATAATGATCTTTATATCACGGGCAGTAATGCCAATCTTCTTTCCGGAGAACTGGCCACGTATTTGAGCGGCCGGTATGTTGAATTCAAAGTGTATAGCCTCGCGTATACGGAATTCCTGCATTTTCATCGGTTGGAGGACAGCGATTCAAGTATTGAATCCTACATTAAATATGGTGGGTTGCCTTATTTGATACACTTACCTCTGACGGACCTGGCATTCGAGTACATCACCAGTATTTACAATACGATAGTTTACAGAGACGTGGTTAGTCGGTACAGCCTGCGCAATAGCCCATTCCTGGAAAAGCTATTGCGTTTTCTTGCCGATAATATTGGAAGCCTCTTTTCCGCGAAACGGATCAGCGATTTCCTGAAGTCTCAACGCACGAATATACCGCCTAACCAGATTCAGCAATATTGTGCTCATCTGGCAAATGCCTTTATCGTCCATGCGATAGATCGCTATGATCTCGTGGGCCGAAGAATTTTTGAAATAGGAAACAAATTCTACTTTGAAAATACCGGGATACGAAATGCCGTATGCGGATACAAGATTTCGGATCGCGGTAAGCTTTTAGAAAATGTTGTATGCAATCACCTGCTCTACCTTGGATATGAGGTTAAGGTGGGCATATTCCATAAACAGGAGATCGATTTTGTCTGCGAACGGGTGAATGAGCGTCTATATATTCAGGTAGCATTAAGGTTGGATGATCAGGCAACTATCGATCGGGAATTCGGCAATTTGCTGACCATTCCCGATAACTATCCAAAGATCGTAGTGAGCGAGAGTAATTTTAAGGGAAATACTTATGAGGGAATTCGGCACATGCATATCCGGGAATTCCTCAAAATTGACTATGCCCCCGCGCGGGCGGGCGCCGGTTTATAGAACTCGACTACTACCACCAGGAACGCCACATGGAGCAGCTGCGTCGGCAGGATATTCCAGTTCTCGATGGTCGTAGTGCCGAAGATCAGCAGGATCATCACGATCGCGCCTGCGATCGCCGCCTGCCGCGTGAACACCCCCGCAAGCAGCAACACTCCCACGATCAATTCGGCAAAAGGCAAAACATAGCTAAAAGGGAGCACCAGCGCCTCGGGCAAATACGATTTTTGGAATTCTCCGACCATTCCCTTGCTAAAGGCCGCCAGTTTGGGCATCCGGACCACGCCGTGGCCAAAAAAGCTCATGCCGATCGCTAACCGCGTGAGGAGGTATGATGTGGACTTCATAGTAAGATAATTTGATAACACAAAAATTGCGATAATTTAGCTCATGCGTAGCAAAAATCGGCGGTTGGCTCTACTCTTTTTATTCTTATTGGGTTCCTTTTTTGGCAAAAGCCAGGATTTTTCCCGGCACGGAGATACTACCCGTACCCTGCTTCCCAATGGCTGGTATCTCACGCCTGCCGGGACCTCGATCCCCCTCAGCTCCGATCTCCCGCTTAACATCGCCCTGGCGCCGGATGGCCGGCATGCCGCTGTTACCAACAACGGCAACGGCATCCAGACCATCGATCTCGTCGACCTTCGCAGCCGCCGCGTGACGGCTTCCGTGCCTATCGCCAAGGCCTGGCTCGGTCTCGCCTTCGATAAGGACCAGTTGTATGCTTCGGGCGGCAACGACGACATCATCCTCCATTACAAGCTTTCGGGCGATACGCTCCTTCCTGTGGACACCCTCGTCCTCGGCAAACCCTGGCCCGCCGATAAGATCAGCCCCACCGGCCTCACCGTCGACTCGAAACATCATCGTCTGTATGTCGTCACCAAAGAAGACAATGCCCTCTATGCCTTCGACCTGTTCACCCGCAAGCTGCTATCGCGGACCCCGCTGAGTGCCGAAGCCTATACCTGTGTCCTCTCGCCGTCCGGACAGCAGCTCTATATCTCTGCCTGGGGCGGCCGCAAGGTCTGGATCTATGATACGCGGGCACAAAGTCTGCTGGATTCCGTCGCGACGGACGATCATCCCAACGATATGGCGCTCGACCGAAAAGGCCGTTTCCTCTACGTCGCCAATGCGAACGCCAATTCGGTGAGTATTATCGATGTCAAGACCCGCGCCGTCATCGAAACCCTGCACACCGCCCTCGCCCCCGACGCACCCATCGGTTCTACGACCAATAGCGTGGCCCTCGACGAAAAGACCCATAACCTTTATATCGCCAATGCAGACAATGACTATCTCGCCGTTTTCGACGTAAGCCAAGCCGGACACAGTGTGGCGAAAGGCTTTATCCCGGTGGGCTGGTATCCCACCTGCGTGCGCCTCGCAGGCGATAACCTGCTTGTGGCCAATGGCAAAGGCCTCTCGTCATTGCCCAACCCCTATGGCCCCGATCCCATGGAGCACACCGCCAACTATAAGCATAGCGATCTGGCCCGACGCAAGGTGCGACCATACATCGGCGATATGTTCCATGGTACACTCTCTGTGATACCGGTCCCCGATGCCAAGACCCTCGGGCATTACACAACTGAGGTCTACGCCAACACGCCGTATGGACATGCCATCGAAACCAACGCCGCCGGCGAACCGGGTAGCCCCATCCCACAAAAGGCCGGCGACCCCACCCCGATCAAACATGTCTTCTATGTGCTCAAGGAGAACCGGACCTATGACCAGGTCCTGGGCGATCTGTCTACCGGCAACGGCGACAGCACGCTCTGCCTGTTTGGTCGCGACGTCACTCCCAATGCACATGCCATCGCCGAAGATTTCGTGCTGCTGGATAATTTCTATGTAAATGCGGAGGTCAGCGCGGACGGGCACAACTGGTCCATGGCCGGCTATGCGACCGATTTTGTCGAAAAGAACTGGCCTACCAATTATAGCGGCCGGGGCGGCAATTATGATTTCGATGGCAGCCGGCCCGCAGCCAACCCCACCAAAGGATTTATCTGGGACTACTGCGGCCGTGCGGGTGTCTCTTTCCGCAATTATGGCGAATTCATGGACAACGGCTCTCCGACCCTTCCCATCCTCAAAGAACCCAGGAATTATTGCAAACGCTACCCCGGCTGGAATTTAGGGATCCAGGATATCTTCCGCGAGTCCGTCTTCGAAAAGGATTTCGACTCGCTCGTGAACGCCGGCGCGCTTCCGCAATTCTGTACGATCTATTTGCCCAACGATCACACCAGCGGTCTCTCCAAAGGGGCTTATAGCCCCATTTCGCAGGTCGCCGACAACGATCTCGCGCTGGGCCTGCTGGTCGAACACCTCTCTCATAGCCCCGTGTGGAAGGAGTCCGCCATCTTCGTCCTCGAAGACGACGCCCAGGATGGTCCCGATCACGTCGATGCCCATCGCTCGCCTGCCTATGTGATCAGCCCGTATATCCGGCGTCACACGGTGAATCATACCCTTTATTCCACGACCTCCGTCCTGCACACCATGGAGCTGATCCTTGGTCTTCCACCCATGAGCCAGCAGGACGCGGCTTCCACCTCACTCTGGAGTTGCTTTACGGCTACTCCCGACACGACGTCCTTCACCGTCCGCCCCGCCCGCGTCGACATCAACATCCGCAATACCGTTTCCACCGGTACCGCGGCCGAACTCTCAAAACATCTCGATCTCACAGATGCGGACCGTATCCCGGACAACCTGATGAATGCCGTGCTCTGGAAAGCGATCAAAGGGGATAAGGTCCCCGTGCCGCAGCCGCGTCGCAGCGCTTTCGTCATCGAAACCCGATAATCACGGATTTTCCCTATTTTTGCCGCCTAAACCATGAACCGTAATCTACTAACTGCCCTGTGCATTACCCTCAGTTGCACCGGCTACGCACAAGTTAAATTCGACAGCGGATACTTTGTCACTAACGATGGTCGAAGAAATGATTGTCTGATCAAGAACTTCGATTGGCATTTCAACCCCAGCGAATTTTCCTACAAACAAACCGAAAATGGAAACGTCGAAAATGCCGGCATCGCCGATGTAAAGGAATTCGGCATTTTGAATTTTTCCCGCTATGTACGTTTCGATGCAGACGTCGATACTTCGGCCGGCGAAACAGGCCAGATGGATGCCAACCAGGAACCGGAATATAAACGGGAAACGGTATTCCTCAAAGTCCTTGTACAGGGGAAAGCCACCTTATACGAGTACCGGGAGCAAAACATAACACGCTATTATTTCCAAACGGATAGCCTCGGCCTCAGACCGTTGGTACACAAAACTTATTTAGGCTCACGTGACGAAAATGCTATCCTTGAAAACAATTTATTCCGGAATCAGCTTCTTTCTGCATTACAATGCACGGAACTCAGCGTGGATCGCTTATCGCATCTGAACTATACGGAAAGTAGTCTGATCAAAGTGTTTGATGTCTACAACAGGAGCCAGCATTCCAACGACGAAAGAATTACCCTTCAACATCACAAGGGGCAGTTCAATCTCAATCTTCGGGCCGGGGCGGACCTTTCGGGGCTAACGGTGAATCAATCTGGTTTCCAACCTTCATCGACAACCTACGGTAACAAAATAAGTGCAACGGTCGGCCTGGAAGCCGAGTTCGTGCTTCCCTTCAACAGGAACAAGTGGGCGGCTGTCATTCAGCCGGCGTATCACTACTATAAATCGGATCTCGGCGCTTCGGGCAGTGCCGATTACAAATTCCTCGAGAGGGGGTTCGGAGCAAGAGAATATTTCTTCATTGGAAAGAGCTCCAGGTTGTTCGCGACAGTTCTCGCAATCATCGACGAACCAATAGGCTCCGGCAAAATGTTCTTCTACTCCAACGGCCTCGACTATGGACTCAGCTACAATGCTGGTCTGAGCGTAGGATACAAGTACAAAAACAAATGCGGTATCGAGCTGCAGTACATTTTTAACAGGGAAATCCTTGACTCCTATATGTCGTTTCAGTCCAGATTCCGCACCACCTCGCTGGTATTTTCCTACACTATTCTTTAGGTTTCAACGCCTGCCTGATCCGCTCCTGCACATCCTGCAAATGGTATTTGCTGAGTTTGTCCGTTTCCCGGGCGATAGCCGCGCCGATCTCGCTACGCAGCTCTACCAGCTGCGCCCGCGCTACGGAAGGGACATCCGTAAACCGGATATCCCCGGTAAAGACCACCAGCCCGCGTGGCAGGTTGGCAGGCGGGGGTGGGGGCGCTTCGGCCGTGATCAGCGCGATCAGGGCCTGCACATATTGTTTCTGCAAATTGCGGCGGTAGATATCGATGGGCGCACCCGTAGCCAGCTCGGACCAGATACCCTTCTTCGTATCCGCCAGCAGCTCGTCGACATCTCCCGTCCAGCCCGTTCACCCTCGTATTCCACTCATCTTTGGCGTAGTCGGTAAATAACCGCCGCAGGCTCATTTCTTCTTTGTCACCTCGTTGATCACCGCCTGCCACGTGG
>Ga0134125_10010077_pt1 | contig 10623 bp, 9 predicted proteins | sample KB31751_FD_96464 | JGI IMG/M metagenome (GOLD analysis project Ga0134125, IMG submission 96464) | Terrestrial soil microbial communities with excess Nitrogen fertilizer from Kellogg Biological Station, Michigan, USA - KB3-175-1 | ecosystem: Environmental > Terrestrial > Soil > Unclassified ...
GATCGTGATCCCGTTGGCCCCCATGGCCCGGATATACCGGACAAAGTATTGTGCATATACCCCGTAATTTTCCGGCAGCAGCGAGCCCCCGGCAGGGCTGTTGTTGTTCTTCATCCAGGCCGGCGGCGACCATGGACAAGCCAGTATTTTGATCGACGGGTTGACCGCGACGATCTCCTTCAGCAGGGGTATCAGGTAGGTAGTGTCGTCGGCAAGCGTAAAATTGGCAAGCGTCGTATCGGGCCGGGAAGGACTCGCATTGTCGTCGTAGGAGAAGACGCGGGCGCTCATGTCGGAGGCGCCGATCGTCAGCCGCAGGTAACTCACGCCGATATGCGTGCTGTCGGCCGTAAAAAGCTCCTGTTCCAGGGCCTGTCGCTGCGACGCCGGCAGTCCTTCGATCAGTTGTGCGCTGCCGCCGGTCAGGCAATAGCCAAATCCGTCGATGGTCTGATAGGTGGTCGTCGTATCCACCGTGATCCCGGGTTGAAGTCCGGTCCCCGCGGCGAAGTCCAAGGCAATATTCTGTTTTTGAAACAAGGCGCTCTTATCGGTATTGGTGAGCCAAAACGCCACCTGCGAATTGACCGGGCTGGTATTTTTGCTGGTGTCGGGGTGTGTCGGGGTTGGCCCCGGGCCGCTTTTTTTGCCACACGCGCTGCTCGCCTGCATCACCGTCATTGCGGCAAGCAGGAGGAGGATCCGATTTGCTGTCATTCGATAATGTATTAATAGTCATTCAGTTACTTGAAATTTCCATCTCCGGGAGTATAAAATTACTTCTAAACTCCGGACAATCAGCCTAATTTTGCCGCAACCGTTGCAGAACCTGTCAGTTGCACGATTTTATCAGGACATTTTGTCCTTTGACGGGGGTTGGCAAGGATATTGACTGGCTAGTGTTTACGATAATTTCTATATCTATGGCAGAGATGAACAGAAAAGATAACACGCCCGACACATCAGAAGATCTGAATACCGATGAAAATATTGCGGGTTCCGCGAATCTGACGGACCTGAGTGCCGCGGAAGAAGAACTGGACCGACTGAAAGAAGAATTACAGGAGCAGAAAGACAAATACCTCCGGCTCTTTGCCGAATTCGACAATTTCCGGAAGCGGAGCGCCCGGGAGAACCTGGAGATCCGCCAGACCGCCGGCAAGGAGATTGTTATCTCCCTGCTGGAAGTCCTGGACGATTGTGACCGGGCGGAGAAACAATTGGTGTCCGCGACCGATATCGACCAGATCAGGGAAGGCGTGCAACTGGTGTTCTCGAAGCTCCGCAGCACGCTCCAGTCAAGAGGCCTCAGGGCCATGGAGAGCATCGACACCGCCTTCGATGTGGAAAAGCACGAAGCCATCACCGAGATCCCCGTCAGGGAGGAGGCCCGCAAGGGAAAGGTGATCGACGAAATCCAAAAAGGTTATTATCTGAACGACAAGCTCATCCGCCACGCCAAAGTGGTGGTGGGCAATTAAAGCCACCGGAATCATCCAATGTCAAAAAGAGACTATTACGAAGTCCTGGGTCTGTCGAAAGGCGCGACTGCAGAAGAGATCAAGAAGTCCTATCGCAAAGTGGCGATGCAATTTCACCCCGACCGGAACCCCGGCGACAAAAGTGCGGAGGAGAAATTCAAGGAAGCGGCCGAAGCCTACGAAGTCCTCAGCGATACGGACAAAAGGGCGCAGTATGACCGGTATGGTCACGCCGCCCTGAACGCCAATGGTCGCGGAGCCGGCGGCGGCATGAACATGGATGACATCTTCAGCCAGTTCGGCGACATTTTCGGGGATGACCTTTTCGGCGGCTTCTTTGGCGGCGGCCGTCGTGGCGGGGGCGGGTCCCGTTCGCGCGGCGTGCGCGGCAGCAATCTCCGCGTCAAGATCAAGCTCAATTATGAAGAGATCGCCAAAGGCGTCACCAAGAATATCAAGGTAAAGAAATACGTCTCCTGCACCAGCTGCAGCGGCAGCGGGGCGAAGGACCGGAACAGCATCCAGAACTGCTCTACCTGCGGCGGGAGCGGACAGGTGCGCCGCGTGAGCAATACCTTTCTCGGCCAGATGCAAACCGTCACGACCTGCCCGACCTGCAACGGCGAGGGCTCGATCGTGACCGCCAAATGCGCCGTTTGCAAGGGCGAGGGCCGGGTCTACGGGGAAGAGACCGTCACGATCGACATCCCCGCGGGCGTCCAGGAAGGCATGCAGCTGAGCGTCGGCGGGCGGGGGAACGCGGGCGAAAGAGGCGGTCCGACCGGGGACCTGATCGTGCTCATCGAAGAGGAGCAACATCCCGAATTGCACCGCGACGGCCTCAACGTCGCTTTCGAACTTCATATCTCCTTTATGGACGCGGTCTTTGGCCTGCAGGCCGAGGTGCCCACCATCGATGGCAAGGCAAAGATCAAGATCCCTGCCGGGACTCAAAGCGGCAAGATCTTCCGCCTCAAAGGGAAGGGTTTCCCCGCGGTGAACTCGTACGAGAAGGGGGACCAACTGATCCATATAAATGTTTGGACGCCTCAGCACGTGACGCCGGAGGAAAAGGTCATACTGGAAAAATTGAACGAATCGCCAAATTTCCAGCCGAAGCCCGATAAGAACGAGCGGAGCTTTTTCGATAAAGTGAGGGAGATGTTTACTTAGAACGCCTCACTCCCTCGCCAGCTTCGCCAACCTCCTCCTGCCTCTTCCGTAAATCTTTTGCGCCTTCTCGATCAACCCGATGAATTCCTGTTCCAGCCCGTCATCCGGGTCGCTCGATTCCTCGGCCATCCCGATGACATCCTTCCAGTCCGCCTGTTTCATGTAGGGGGACCGCTTGAGCAAGCCGCCGAACAGGGCGATCGAGGAGGCAAACCGGTAGCACGGCTGCAGGTCCCGGAAAGCGATCAGGTGGTTGACACAACCATAGCTGGTCGTGCGCCCGACCGAATCGTTTGGCAATTTGTAGTTGAGCACCACCCTGCCCAGTTCCCCTTCCGTTCCGCCCGGCTGCACGGTGTCTCCGCTCGCGGGTGTCAGTTCGAACAGCGCCAGTTCGGAATGCCCCGAGCCCACTTCCCCGCCCTGGATACCGCTGAGGGAGTCCGTCAGCATCTTCAGTTTGTTATCAAACCCTATCAACCGGTAATCCTTCACCAGCTCGGGGTTAAAGTCTATATTCAAATAGGCGTCGTCCGCGACCGCATACACCGTCTGCGTAAATTCGCGCACGAGCACCTTTTCGGCCTCCTGCTCGTCGTCAAGATACGCGAAATTGCCATTCCCTTTCTTTGCCAGCGCTTCGAGCTTCGAATCTTTGTAATTACCCATTCCGACGCCGAGACAGGTGAGGTAGATCCCCCAGTCTTTGTACTGGGACACCAGTTTTTCCAATTCATCCTCGGAGGACTCCCCCTCGTTGAAATCGCCGTCCGTCGCCAGGATGACGCGATTGTTGCCCCCTTTGATGAATTCGCTCTTGGCCACCCGGTAGGCCGCCCGGATCCCCGCTTCGCCCGGCGTAGCCCCCTGCGGAGTCAGCTCGTCGATCGCTTTCAGGATCTTCTTTTTCTCCTGGCCCGAAGTGGGCGGCATCCACACCCCCACCGTATTCCCATAGGTGACGATGGTAACGGTATCGACCGCCCGAAGGTTATTGACCAGCAGGCTGAACGCGGACTTGATGAGCGGAAGCTTGTTGGGCAGGTCCATGGACCCGGATGCGTCGATGAGGAAAACCAGGTTGGCGGGCGGGATCCTCGCCGGGTCGAGCTTGCGGGCGCAAACCTGCAGGAACAGCAATTGGTTGCCCGGATTCCACGGGCATTCGGACAAATGCGACCAGATGGCGAAACAGCTGTCCTTCGGCGGATCTGCATACCCGAAATTGAAATAATTCAGCAGTTCCTCGATCCGGACGGCATCGGGCGGGATCGTACTGCCCATATTGAGAAAGCGCCTGACATTACTGTAGGAAGCCTTGTCGATCCGGATCGCAAACCCCGTTTCCGGGTACCGCGCCGCCGGAATGGGACAATTTTCAACGAGAGAGCTGTAGGTCTCCCCGCTCACACCCCAGTCCTGTCGGCTGGCCGGCTTCCAGTCTTTGGTGAAGGACATAAGTCCTTTCGCCTGCTGCACGCCTGAAATGGTTCGAAAAATGGGCTTTAGCTTGATCGTCTGGTAGGCATTGGCGTCGACCGGCACCGTCGCTTCTTCGTATCCGTCCGCATCCAGCGTCAGGGTATCCGTCGCCAGGGGTATAGGGATCCCGAAGGCCCCTGAGATCCCGGAATAGTAAAGATACCCATTGGAATGGAGTCGCATCTTCACATTCGGCATGAGGCTATTGGTCTCATCTCTCACTTCCCCGCGTAAATAGTATTGCGCCATCGCGGAATGCAAAAGGAGAGACCCCAGTACCAGCAACAGTGCACTTTTCAATCGGATATTTTGATTAAAATTAATGCGTTTCTTCCTCTTTGTCAAGAGGCCGGCCCAATCATTCCGCTCCCTGATTATTCCACGCCCCAATCATTCCCCGCCTCAATTATTCCACGCCTCAATCATTCCACCAGCTGATAAATCGACGGGATATTCCGCCCCAATCCATCATAATCAAGCCCGTAGCCCAGCAGGAATTTGTTGGGCACGGAGAAACCGAGGTAATCCACCTGGATCGGGTACACCGTCGCCTCGGGCTTATGCAGCAGCGCGGCTATTTTCATAGAAGCCGGTTGCTGGTGCTCCAGCTGGGGCAGGAATTCGCTGAGCGTCTTTCCCGTGTCTACGATGTCTTCCACGATCACCACATGCCGCCCGATCAGGTCCATGTCGAGCCCGATCGCCGTGATCACGTGGCCGGATGATTTGGTCCCTTTGTAGGACGCGAGCTTGATAAAGCTGATCTCCGCCTCAATATTGATCTCCTTGAACAGATCGCTGGCAAACATGAAAGCGCCATTCAGAATGGCGATGAACAAGGGACGCTTGTCCGCATAATCGCGGTTCAGCTGTCCCGCTACTTCCCGGATCTTCTCCGCAATCCGATCCGCTGACAAATACGGCTCAAAATTCTTGTCGTGTACCCTTATCGGCATAATCCGTTAATTTATCGTCTGGGTCGCCACCTCTCCCACCAGCTTCGGCCGCTCCGGCGCTGAATCCTGCAAATAGATCCGCTCGCCGGCCGCCGGCTGTGCTCCCGGATACAACTGATTCATTTCCAACATATCATTCAACCGGATGCCTTCCGACTGCGCAATGCCGTATAGGTCCTCGCCCGCCTTAACGATATGGTATGCCGTTGCGCCTTTCCGCCGCTTCCTTTGCAGAAAGATCAGCTGTCCCTTCACCAGCACCTCCTCGTTGGCCATCTCATTGAATTCATATATCCGCCCCAACGGCACCTCGTACTTTGTCGCGACGGCCAGCAACGGCACCCCGGCGGGTACGAATACAACCCTGGTTCGGTTGATCTGGAATTCCCCTTCCGGATAGTTGGCCGGCACTTCGCCTGCGGCGGCGTCAAGCCTGCCCCCGCCTTTGTCCGTCTTATCCCCGCCATTGTCCGTCGAATCCCATTTCCCTCCGTGCAGCAGGACCGGCACCCCGTTCCCACTCCCGGCGCCGTCTGTAGCCACCCCGCTGCCTGACGATCCCGCGACACCAGTCGCTCCTCCCGGATAGGCCCCGTTCCCGCCTCCCGGTGCAACCAGCGCTACTTCATCGGACGCGGGCAGCTTTCCCATGGCGATCAGCGTATATTGTTCCAAATGGTAATCCCTGACCAGCTTGATCAGGATCTGGGAATATCGAATATTTGTCGCATAGCCAGCTTTCCGCAAGCCGTAGGCCCAGCCTTCATAATCGGTCGGGTCGAGCCGGAACAGCGAAGCATACCGGGCTCCCTGCCGCAGGAAATCCGAATGGTCCCGGTAGGAGTCGGCCGCGCTGGCATAGACCCGGAAGCATTCGCCTTTGGCGTCATCGTCGTGGTGGTAGACTGGTCCCTTCCACTCTGCCTTGCACTTGATGCCGAAATGGTTGTTGGAATTCCGGACCAGCTCACTGGTACCCGCCTCTGTTTCATGAAGCCCCTGCGCCAGTGTGATCGCCGCCGGCACCCCTGTCCGCTGCTCCTCCTCGATCGCCAGCGTCTTATAGGTGTTCACATAGAGGACACCGTTCGCGCTGATCTGGGCCCGCACCACGGATGTCACCGCCGTCAAGCCCATTACCCATACCAGCCGCCTGTTGATCATCGCTCTTTTTTACTTTTTGAAGATCATAAATAGCCCATCCCGGACGGTGAGCATCACTTTATCTACGGATTGGTCGGCAGCAACGAGTTCATTGAACGCCTGGATCCCTTTCGCGCTCTTTCCTTCGATTGTCGGCTCCAGTACCTGGCCATGAAATAAAACATTATCTGCCAGGATCACCCCCCCTGTCCTCAACCTCGGCAGGACCTGCCGGTAATAATCCACATAGCCCGGCTTGTCTGCATCGATAAATACCAGGTCCCAAACCTCATCGAGGGTCGGAATGATCGCTAACGCGTTTCCCCGATGCAATATTATCCTGTCCGTCCAATTTGCCCGGCGAAAATGCTTCGCGGCCAGGTCGGCGTCCTCTTCCCGTAACTCAATGGTATGCAATTGCCCGCCCTCGGCCAGACCGGCAGCCAGGCACAGCGCGCTATACCCCATGAAGGTCCCGATCTCCAGTATTCGCTGCGGCCTCATCAGCCGGCTGACCAGCTCCAGGAACTTGCCCTGCAACGGCCCGCTCAGCATGTGTGCCTCCGGGTGATGGGCCGCCGTATAAGCGGCTATGTCCGCCAGCAGCTCCCCAGTGTCCGTCGAATATCTTTCCGCATAGGCCTGCGCCCTTGGTTCGACCAGATCCATGATAACGCTTTTTGCAAATATACCCAATCCCGGCGATGGGGCGAACGGCTGGCCGGGCGGGATTATGCTGGCGTGCTTTGAAACGATTTGCTTAAACCCCCGGAGCACTCCCCGCAGCCGTCGGAGCGGCCGGAGCGGTCGGATCGGCCGTCCGGGCAGCCGGTTTTGACAGCAGCGCCAACCCCCCGAAGGTCAACGCCCCGTTCACCACGAGCAGCTCGATGCCGATCTGGTAACCCCCAAACCAGGCCGCAGCCTGCTGGCTGATCACCCAAGAGATCACGGGGGTCAGCAGGCACAGGGCGGTAACCATCCAATTGTCGGTCAGGACGCGCCGGGTGAAGATCCCGAAAGCAAACAGGCCAAGCAACGGACCATACGTATATCCCGCGAGCTCCAATATTACCCCGATGATCGACTGGTTCCCGACCCACTTGAATACGAGGATGCATAGCAGGAAAAGCACCGCAAAACTGACATGGACGATCAGCCGCACCCGCCGCTTCCGTCCCTCGGTCATCCCCTCCCGGTTCTTCAGATCGAGCATGTCGATGCAAAAGGAGGAGGTCAGTGCAGTCAGAGCGCCGTCGGCGCTGGGGAACAGCGCCGAGATCAGCGCCAGGATAAAAATGATCGAGACAGCCCTGGGCAGGTAATGCAGGGCCAGTGTCGGAAACAATCCGTCGCCGATCACATTGCGACCGCCGAGCAGCAACTGGTGCCCGCCGGCGGCAACCCCGCCGCGATCCAACGCAAAAAGATAGAGGAGACCGCCCAGGAAAAGAAAAAGAAAGGTCACGAACATGAAAATGAAACTGAACACCACCATGTTCTTTTTGGAGTCCCGCAGGTTCCGCACGCTGATATTCTTTTGCATCATCTCCTGATCCAGACCGGTCATCGCTATGCTGATCGCCATGCCGCCGATGATCTGCTTCGGAAAGAAATTGTGGCTGTTGATATCTGTATGAAAGATGCGCCCCAGCCCCCGGGATTCCATCGCCGTCATCGCCGACCCGACGGTGAGCCCGAGATGATGCAGAATATAGATCGTGCATACGACAAGCCCGAGCAGCATAAAGGTTGTTTGCAACGTGTCGGTGTAGACGATAGTCTTCACTCCGCCTTCGAAGGTGTACAGGAGGATCATCAGGAGGATGACCCCCGTCGCCAGCCCGAACGAGATCCCCAATTCCTTGAGGATGAAGATATACAGGACATCGATCACGAGATACAGCCTCGCGGTCGCCCCGACGGTCCGTGAAAGGATAAAAAAGAGCGCACCCGTCCGGTAGGACACGATCCCGAAACGGTTATGCAGGTACCGGTAGATGGAGGTGAGGTTCATCCGGTAGTACAACGGAAGGAGGATCAACGCGACGATGAGGTACCCGATCCAGTTGCCTATGATCACCTGGAAATAGCCGAATGCCTTGTAGCCGTCATCACCGAAAGCTCCCACGGTCCCCGGCACGGACACAAAGGTCACGCCGGACAGGGAGGTGCCGATCATCCCGAACGCCACAAGCATCCAGTTCGAACTGCGGTTGCCGATAAAAAAGGAATCGTTGTTGGCGTGGCGCGAAGTACGCCAGGCGACGAAGAGCAGGAGCAGAAAATAACCGATGACGAAACTGAGCAACAGCGACGCAGTCATCCGTCGAAATTAGGAAATACCACCTTAATAACTGAATTTTAATTTTGTAAGAAATGATGACTGCCCATGCAAATCCGATGCGTCGCGACATTCTGCGGATCAAAGAACGGTAACAACCCACTGTTCGCCCGCCACACCGTCGAACTGGCCAAATATATCGCCATCCTGAAGCTGAAACTGATCTATGGCGGCGGCAACACGGGCCTCATGGGCCTCATGGCCAACACGGCGCTGGCTGAAGGCGTCGACGTCATGGGCATCATCCCCGAACTCCTGATGGAATGGGAGCACCACCACACCGGCCTCACGCAACTCGCGATCGTCCCGGATATGCACACCCGAAAAAAAATGATGTACGAACGCTGCGATGCCGCCATTATTCTGCCCGGCGGCTTCGGAACGCTGGACGAGTTGTTCGAAATGCTGACCTGGAACCAGCTGAAGATCCACGACAAAAAAATTTACCTGCTGAACTCGGCGGGGTTCTATAACAGCCTGCTGCGGCACCTGCGCCAACTTGAAAAGGAAGGCTTTCTCTATGACAGGATCGAGGACCGCCTCGTCGTCTGCGAAACGCCGGTGGAAATTTTCAACCGCCTGGCTTGAGTCGAACCTCGGTCGCCGAAGCTTTAGCGAAGGCGTACCCTCGGTCGCCGAAGCTTTAGCGAAGGCGACGTTACCGCTTATGCACGAACAGATCGAACCCCGCCCGGATCACCGGCAACGGATGCCCGTTGACGTCGTTATACGGCGACCACTTACTGCCGCCGGCGTCGAACATGATCGCCACGTAATAAGTGCCCGATCCGACCTCCCGGTGGGCGTACCCCAACCCGAGCAGGAGGCTCGACGCGTTGACATTGTAAGTGTACGTCGTTGCGTAGGCCTCATATTTCTGCGTGTCATGCGTCCAGTTATACTCCGGCTGCACGGCCGCAAACAGAAAAGGCAGGAAGAACGCGCGCGCGAAGACGCCGCCGCCATAGATGAACTCTTTTTCGCTGAGATCGGGGTTGTAATACCCCGAGGGATCGGGTGAGACCGACACATAGTTGAAGTTGACGACCAGGCCGGCATCCAGCCAGCGGGTCAGGGAATAACCCACTTCCGGGTTCACGCCGACATTGAACTGGTTCGCGGCAAATCCCAGCTCGAGTCCGCCGCCGATAAACAGATTCTGCTTCAGGAATCCGTTCCCGTTTCCCTCATCGGAATACGTATTCACGTGGTAAGGCTCCCGGTCCTGTCCAAGGGATACGCCCGCAGCCATGGACAGGACAGCGGCAATCAGGACATATTTTTGTATCATCATAGTGCAAAAATGCGATAATTAGGCGAGTTTCTAAAGGCTCACTGCTTGAAAGAAGGACACAGCGACTGCCGCCTGTCCCCGTTATACTGGCTGTAGAACCCCTGACTCTCGATGGCAAACTCAAATGCGCCATAACCGTTGTTATAGCTCTTTAACGACGAAGTAGTCGCGTCGTATGTGAAGGTTAGCTTAAGATTGTGATAAATGAACCCGACCATGGCGATCACCGCGTCCCCGGGCCGGTAATACAAACCCCCGATCACCTGCTGGTCCCCATTGTCCAGCACATTCAACTGCGCATTCATCCCCAGCGAGATCTCCTGCGCGCCGGCATCCACGGTGTAGTACCCCCCCGGGTTGAGGATGACCTGGTCGTTGACCTTGATGCTTGCATTCACAAAACCGATGTATCGCGGCGTGATCCTGCTGGTGAAACCGGTCGGATCGGTCGTGAAGAACGACTCCCGGGCCCGGTTGATATGCTGCACGGAAAAACCCGCGTTGATATACAGGTTGGAAGTCGGGAAATACGCGTAGTTCATCCCGATCTGCATGTCGAAGAAATTCACGTTCGGCTGATCGATGACCACGCTGGTGGGGAGCGTATTGTCGAAGAACTTGCCGTCGAACTGGTCGGGGAATTTAAGATTCGCCGTGTTGATCCGTTTGTTGATGAAACCCGCATTGAACCCAAGGGTGATCAGGCTCGCATACCCCACCATCTGGTGATAGGCGACCGACCCATAGACC
>Ga0134125_10010078_pt1 | contig 10621 bp, 9 predicted proteins | sample KB31751_FD_96464 | JGI IMG/M metagenome (GOLD analysis project Ga0134125, IMG submission 96464) | Terrestrial soil microbial communities with excess Nitrogen fertilizer from Kellogg Biological Station, Michigan, USA - KB3-175-1 | ecosystem: Environmental > Terrestrial > Soil > Unclassified ...
AGATGCGGGTTTGCAAATCGGTTTCGTGAATGATGCTGATGCCGTTGGGCTTGTTGAACTCGCTGGCCATCTTGGCAATCAGCTTGTTCGGCGCCACGCCGATCGAGCAGGTCAGACCGGTCCGCTCGAAAATGGCCCGCTGGATCAGCCGCGCCAGCACGCGCCCGCCCTCGCGCTGGCCGCCGGGCACCTCGGTGAAGTCGATGTACACCTCGTCCACGCCGCGGTCTTCCATGAGCGGCGCGATCTCCAGGATGGTGGCCTTGAACAGGCGCGAATACTTGCGGTACTCGTCGAAGTCCACCGGCAGCAGAATCGCCTGCGGACACAGCCGGGCCGCTTTCATCAGCCCCAGCGCCGAGCCGACGCCGAACTGGCGCGCCGCGTAGGTCGCGGTGGTGATGACGCCGCGTCCCGTATAGTCGCGCAGCAGCGGAAAGGCTTCGACCGGGATGCCAGCCAGGCCGCGCTCATCCTGCACCAGCCGCAGCGCCTCGTCCTCCTTGCGCCGCGCACCGCCAATGACGACCGGCAAGCCCTTGAGCTGCGGATAGCGCAGCAGCTCGACCGACGCGTAGAACGCGTCCATGTCGAGGTGGGCAATGCGGCGGATCGGGGCACTCATGCGCAGCAGGATAGCAAGCCCGGTCACCTGTTGTTTGACAAAACACCGGCCCGAGCCTAGATTTAGCCCCGCCATTTCGGCCAAGGGGGGACTCATATGAAACGCTGGATCAAATGGGGCGCATGGGCATTGGCGGTGGTGGTTCTGCTGGTGGTGGCGACCGCCGTGCTGGGCACGCAGTTGGCCGCGCGCAAGCGGGCACGCCAGATTCCTGTGGCAGTACAGGCCGTTGCGTTGCCGACCGACGCGACCAGCCTGCAGCAGGGCCGCTATCTCTTCATGACGCGCGGCTGTGCCGAGTGCCACGGCGCCAATGGCGGCGGGCGCGACTTCATCAACGACGGCAAGGGCATGCACATTGCCGGCCCCAACATCACCCCCGGCGGCGTGGTGGCCCACTACCAGCCCGAGGACTGGGTGCGCACCATTCGCCAGGGTATCAAGCCGGATGGCCGGGCGGTCTTCATCATGCCGGCCGAGGACTACAACCGGCTTACCGACGCCGACCTGGGTGCGCTAATCGCCTATCTGAAAAGCCTGCCGCCTTTGTCGGGCGGAGCGGCCGTGGTGGAGCTCCCCTTGCCGGTCAAGGTTTTGTACGGCTTTGGCGTCATCCAGGACGCTGCCGAGAAGATTGACCATGCATTGCCGCCCGCGCAGCCGGTCCCTGTCGCTGTCTCGGTGGCGCACGGCGCGTATGTGGCAAACATGTGCATCGGCTGCCACGGTGCCGGTTTGTCGGGGGGCAAGATTCCCGGTGGCCCGCCCGACTGGCCCGCCGCCGCCAACCTGACGCCGGGCGAGGGCAGCGTGATGGGGCGCTATCCGGACGCAGCGCATTTCATCGCGATGCTGCGCAGCGGCAAACGCCCGGACGGCTCGGCCATTGCCGTGATGCCGTTCGAATCGCTGGGCCAGCTCAGCGACACCGATGCACAGGCGGTGTACGCCTACCTGAAGACACTGCCCGCAAGGCCGCACGGGCAGCGTTGACGGCGGCGCCGGCGCAGAATCGGGGTGGCCCACGCCCGCGTGTAGCCCCCACTTTGGGGTGGCGCGAGCCGGGCGCCGCCTTGCCCACTCCATACGCTCCGGAAGGGGAAAGTCATGCCGACTCAGCAGGAAAAAGCAAACAGGTTTCGCGCGCTGCACCAGCAGCCACAAGCATTCATCATCCCCAACCCCTGGGACGCCGGCACGGCGCGGCTGCTGGCGGCGCTGGGTTTCGAGGCGCTGGCCAGCACCAGCGCAGGCTACGCGTTCTCAACGGGCCGGCGCGATGGCGCGGTCGGCTCCGACGGGATGATGCTGCACCTGGCCGAACTGGCGTCGGCCACGGATTTGCCCGTCAGCGCCGATCTCGAAAACGGCTTTGGCGACGACCCGCAGACGGTGGCCCAGACCATCGCGCGCGCGGCCGCCGCGGGCGTGGTCGGCGGCTCCATCGAAGATTCGACCGGACGCCCTGGCGATCCGATCTATCCGCTGGACGTGGCGGTCGAGCGCATCCGCGCCGCCGTGGCTGCGGCGCGCGCGTTGCCGTTTCCATTCATGCTGACCGCGCGCGCGGAAAATTATCTGCATGGCCGCCCCGATCTGAAGGACACAATTGCACGGCTGCAGGCATACCAGGAGGCGGGGGCGGATGTGCTTTACGCGCCGGGCCTGAAGACGGCCGAGGACATTGCGGCGGTGGTGAGTTCGCTTGATCGCCCCGTGAACGTGCTCGCGGGGCTGCTGGGCATGGATCTCACGCGGGAGTCGCTATCGAAACTCGGCGTGAAGCGCATTAGCATTGGCGGTTCCCTCGCGCGTGCCGCCTTCGGCGCCATGCTGCGTGCCGGGTACGAGATGCGCGATCACGGCACTTTCGATTTCACCCGCGGCGCGGTGAGCCACGCCGACATCAGCGCGATGCTGCCGCCGTGAGGCCGGTGCTGTCGGGGTGTATCGGGGCAGCCGGACTCCCCTGAATCCGACGCCCAAAGGATGAGTGCCCGCGCCGCTGTGGGCTCTATGCGACCCCGGTGGTGGCTTCGGTGGCGTTCCTGCGCCACGCGGCAGGCGGCATATCGAAATTGCGCTTGAAAGCGCGCTGGAAGGCGGCGGGGGACTCGTAGCCGACTTCCTCGGCAATCGTCGCAAGGCTCTTGTGACTGTCGGTGAGCAGGCGTGCGGCGAGGTACATGCGCAGACGTGTCAGATAGTGTATCGGGGTTTCGTCCAGCACTTCCGTGAAGCGGGCCGCCACCGCGGAACGCGAACTGGCGGCCGTGGCGGCGAGCTCGTCCAGGGTCCAATGCCGGTGCGGCTGGGCATGCATCGCTTGCATCGCACGCCCGATCACCGGATCCTTCACGCCAGCCAGCCAACCCGATGCGCCAGCTGGCAGCTCCCGCATGTAGATCCGCAGTGCACCGAGGAACAGCAACTCCGCCAGACGTCCGCGCAGGCCCGCTGCCCCGGGGCTGTCGTCGAGCGCATTCGCCACTGCGTACGGCACCAGCGTCTGCATGCGGTCGCCCAAGTCCACCTGGAAAACCGGCGGCAGCGACCCGCACAGCGGCTCGAACGCACGCCGGTCACAGCCGAGAAAGCCGCACAGCACCTTGCTGGTGCCGCCGGGACCGGTCTCGAACCGCAGGTGCCGCGCCTCCAGCAACGGACGGCCATCGAGCATGGCCTCGAACGGCACAGACGGGCGCCCGGGCTGGTCACCGAGTTCGTGGCGACCGCCGTGCGAGATGACAGCCACGTGTCCGGCGGGTACCACAAACCAGTCGCGCGAGGCGTGCCGAATCCAGCACTCGCCTTCGAGCACTACGTGGAAGGCGATGACGTTGCTGGTACCGGGCGGCAGCAACGGGGCGAATTTCTCCAGCAATGGATCCCCCGCGACGCCCCATGGGCCCTTGACGTCGAACTGGAAGATCAGCGCCCCGGTCAGCCGCACCAGCGTCAATACGTCGGAGAGCAGGTCGCTGTTCATCGCTCGCCCTCTGCCTTACCGAGGCGTTTCGAGCATATATCCTGGACGATCGGACATTGCCGCATGCCCCGCCCGGATGGACACTGGGGTCGAACGCCTACATCAATCAGGAGGTGCATCATGACAGGCAAGACAGTAGCCGAACTGGTTCGAGATGCCAAGAGCCGCATCGACAATCTCACGCCCGATCAGGTGGAGACGGAAATTGCCGCTGGCAACACGACCCTGGTCGACGTCCGTGACGCCCCTGAACTCGCCGGCGGTGCCATTGCGGGCGCCGTCCATGCTTCCCGCGGGATGCTCGAGTTCTATGCTGACCCCGCCAGCCCCTATCACAAGCCCGAGCTCGAGCCGGCCGGCCGGGTGATCCTTTACTGCGCTTCAGGCGGCCGCTCGGCGCTGGCGGTCGCATCGCTGCGCGAGCTGGGGTACGTCAACGTTGCGCACCTGGATGGCGGGTTCAAGGGATGGCAGGCCGCCGGCAAACCCGTCAGCAAACCATGACGCAAGGACAAGGAAATGACCCTATCAGAACGTTTCAACCGATCCGGCTTTGGCCGCTGGATCAATGGCCCTAGCGGACGCGCTTTCCGCCTGTGTGCCGGCATCGCCTTCCTGGCCGTCGGCATCAGCTTCCGCGAATACCCACTGGGCATCGCTGCGCTGGTCTGGAGCTTCTTCCCGCTGAGCGCCGGCATTTTCAATGTCTGCTGGATCAGTCTGGTGCTGGGTGGCCCCTTCAGCAGCGTAAGGATTCGGCGGTCGCAGCAGGGATCGTCATGACGGAAGCCAATCGCCTCAGACACCTTCGGCTGGCGCTGCGCGTTTTCGGCCTGGTGTTCATTTTCGGGGTGTATCCCATGACCATTCTCTGGCCCTCCGGCTGGGCCTGGCATCACGGCCAGTCCGAGTACCTGCAAATGATCATTGCCATCTATGCGACGCTGGGCGTCTTTCTTCTGCTGGCCTCGAGCGACCCGGAGCAGCACCTGGCCCTCATTTCGTTCACGATCTGGTCCAGCATCGCGCACGGAGGCACGATGGCCGTCCAGTCGTTGGCCAATGCGCAGCACACACCGCACCTGTACGGTGATGTACCTGCTCTATTCATTATTGCTGCCGTGCTGGGCTGGCTGTCCCCTCACGCCCTCACTCTGAGGCTTGCCAAGAGTGTGCCTCAACCCGATAGCCAAGCTGATCGTGATCCCGCTGCGCGGGCGGGAAGTGGCCTGCTTGGTGTAGCAGGCCCCATGCTCGGGGCAGACGTCAACTCAGGAGAAATGCAATGACCCAGTACTTGATTGAACGCGAGATCGCCGGTGCGGGCGACATGTCGAAGCAGGCCCTTTGCGATGCTTCCAGGCATTCCAATGCGGTGCTCGCAGAGATGCGCCCTGGGATTCAATGGCTCCACAGCTATGTCGCAGGTGACAAGATCTATTGCGTCTATAACGCATCGAACGAGCAGCTCATTCGGGAACATGCCGAGAAGTCCGGTTTCCCGGCCAACAAGATCACACCGATCAGTGCGGTCATTGATCCATCCACGGCAAGCGGCTAGTGGCGCCTGAAGCTACACGAATCAGGATCCAGGTCGGCCGTCGTCCGAGTCTGGTGACGCGAAGGAAAAGCGTTCGCGCCGGGACTCTTCCTCGTACAGATGTTCCACCGGCTTGAGCAGGTCGCTGCGGCTCACAATGCCGATCAGACGATGTGACTCAGGGGACTCAATCACTGCCATTCGCTGCAGCCCGAACGCCGCCATGCGTGAGGCCACGGCGCGGCAGTTTTCATACGGCAGCGCGTATTCCGGGACCTGGTCCGCCACCAGCGTGGCGACTGGCGTGGCGGCGGCCTGCGCGTCGAGATGCTGGAATGGCCCGCGGTCCACCATGCCCATGAAGCGGCCGTCCTGCACCACCGGATAGGCCCGCTGTGTCTGGCTGTCGCCAAAGAACGTGGTGAGCGCCTCCGAAATCGTCATGTCCGCGGGGATGGCCTTCACCTGGCGCGTCATCACTTCCTCGATGAAGTCTTGCTCCATGGGGTCGACACTGTATTCGCGATAGATGTGATGCCCGCGCCGCGCGATTTTTTCGGTCAGGATCGAGCGTGGCATGTAAATCACGGTAAACCCGTAGGCCACCGCGCAACCGAGCAGGGTCGGCAGGAAGGCATTCGCGTCGTGCGTCAGTCCGAACGCAAAAACCACCGCCATCAGCGGCGCCCGCATGGTGCCCGCCAGGATGGCTGCCATGCACACGAGCGCCCACATCCGTACATCGCCGCCGGGCAGCCACGGTCCCATCACGCAGCCCAGTCCGGCCCCAATCATCATCAGCGGCGCCAGCACGCCGCCCGACGTGCCCGAGCCCAACGCCACCAGCCAGATGATGGTCTTCACGACAAGCAGGGCGGCCACGGCGGTGAGCGCCAGATGATTCGCCAGCACATCGCCGATCACGTCGTAGCCGACGCCCAGTGCGCGCGGTTCCACATAGCCGCCCAGGCCGATCACGAGTCCGCCGAGCGCGGGCCACCACATCCAGTGCAGCCGCAAGCGGTTGAATGAATCTTCGATGAAGTACAGCGAGTTGGTCATGGCGCTGGACAGGGCTCCCGACGCAAGCCCTGCCACGATGGACGAGGCAATCGCGACAGCGCTGGGCTCGGGTGTCGTCATGGCAAAGAGCGGGCCAGCCTGGGTCCAGACCGGGCGCAGAAAACCGGCAACCGTGCATGCCAGCGTGACCGGCAGCAAGCTGCGCGGGCGCAGCTCGAACAGCAGCAGTTCGACGGCGAGCAGCACGGCGGCCAGCGGCGTGCCAAACACCGCGGTCATGCCGGCGCAAGCCCCGGCCACCAGCAGCGCCTTGCGTTCCGCCGAGGTCAGGCTGAAGCTTTGCGCCAACAAGGAGGCGGCGGCCCCGCCAGTCATGATGATCGGGCCTTCGTCGCCGAACGGCCCCCCGCTGCCGATCACGATGCCGGAGGACAGCGGCTTGAGCAGCGCCACCTTGATCGACATGCGGCTCTTGCCGAACAGGATGGATTCGAGCGCCTCGGGAATGCCGTGCCCCCGAATCTGCTCGCTGCCAAAGCGCGCCATCAAGCCGGCGATCAGCCCACCAATGGCCGGCACCACGATCACCCACGCGCCCAGATGATTGTCGGCCGGTGAGTGCGGCGCAACCGAGAGCGTCTGATAGAAAAACAGGTTGGTGAAGAACCGGATCGCGGCAAACAGGATGTAGGCCCCGATCGTGCTGATGACGCCGATGACGATGCCAAAAATCGACAACAGGACCAAACGGTCGTTGCGAGAAAAGTCTCCGCGCTGTGCGCTCGATGTTGCCTCGTGTGTATCTGAAGTCATGACGACAGGCCTTCGACCAGGGTTTGGACGATCGATGCCGGTCGCACCGACCACGCGAAATTCCCACGGACCGCAAGTTCAACGACTTGCCTGCAGGACTTTGAACCAATTCAATCCGAGTATGGCGAGCCTATCCTGAATTTCGTGTTTGAGGAACCACTTTGACTCGAAGTTGGCCAGAAGCGGGGTGGCGGGGCGCCGCGATATAATTAAAGGCTTTTCAGAGCAGCGATGCAGGTCGTTTCCGGTGCCAGAATCTGGGGACAGGCCAGAGCCCACGGCGCTGGTTGTTCTGGTCGGGGCCCTGCGGTCTTGTCTGGCGCCGGGTAGGGTAGCCCCGTCGTTGCCCCGGCGCCGGTGCGAAGCTCTCCGACTCCCTTTTTGAAGACTCTCATGACCTTACCTACTGACAAGCTGGCCGGGCACCTCGACGTGCGCACCCTCGGCAGCACTGACGCGCTGCCGGTCGCGCCGGCCCTGGGCGTATCGCTGGATGCAGCGCAAATGCCGCGCGAATCGACCCTGGTGACGCATCGCATCCTGCTGATCAGCGCGCTGGCCTTGATTCTGGGCGCGGTCGCCGCATGGGTTGCACAAGTGCTGATGCTGCTGATCAACTTGATCACCGACATCTGCTTTTACGGCCGTGTGTCGGATGTGCTGGGCCCGGGTGCGAGGCATGGCTCGTTTGTCTTGTCCCCCGCGGACAATCATTTGGGTGCGTGGGTCATCCTGTTGCCGGCGATTGGCGGTCTGGTGGCAGGCATCATGGCGCGTTGGGGGTCGCGGGCGATTCAAGGCCATGGCATCCCCGAGGCGATGGAGCAGATCCTCACCAACGAGTCGAAAATCCCCGCGCGCATCACCTGGCTTAAACCGCTGTCGGCCGCATTCACGATTGGCACCGGGGGGCCGTTCGGCGCCGAGGGCCCGATCATCTCCACCGGAGGCGCGCTGGGTTCGCTGATTGGCCAGTTGCTGCGGGTCACCGCCAATGAACGCAAGGTGCTGCTGGCCGCCGGTGCGGCTGCCGGCATGGCGGCGGTGTTTGGCGCACCGCTCGCGGCGCTGGTATTGGCCGTGGAATTGCTGCTGTTCGAACTGCGTCCCAGCTCCCTGATCCCGGTGGCCTTGGCGACCGTGACAGCGGTGGGCGTGCGCTATGCCACCTATGGTGCCGCCCCGGTATTTCCCATGCCCGACGTGGCCGAGCCCGGAGGCTGGGCGTTGGCCTCTTATGTCGTGGTCGGCGGCATCGTCGGTTTTGCCTCGGTATGGGTGACCAAGGCGGTGTATGGTGTCGAGGATCTGTTCGAGAAGCTGCCGATCCACTGGATGTGGTGGCCGGCCCTGGGCGCTCTCGTGGCTGGCGTCATCGGCTGGATCGAGCCGCGCACGCTGGGTGTGGGCTATGACAACATCGACGCGCTGGTGCAAGGCCATTTCGGTGTTCTGCTGCTGTTTACCTTCGGCACGCTCAAGTTTGTGTCCTGGGTGATCTCGCTGGGCAGCGGTACTTCGGGCGGTACGCTGGCGCCGCTGTTCATGATTGGTGGCTCCCTCGGTGCGTTGCTTGGCAGCGGGGTCAATGAGCTGCTGCCCTGGTTTCACGTGGACATCCGCATTGCAGCCCTGGTGGGCATGGCGGCCATTTTTTCCGGCTCCTCGCGCGCATTCCTGACGGCGATCGTGTTTTCGTTCGAGACGACCCGGCAGGCCGCCTGTCTGTTGCCTTTGCTGGGCGGCTGCACTGCGGCCTATCTGATTTCCGCGCTGCTCATGCGCAACACGATCATGACCGAGAAGATTGCCCGGCGTGGCGTGCGCGTGCCGTCCGAGTACGCGGCGGACTATCTGGACCAGGTTACCGTGGGGAAGATGTGCTCGCGCGAGGTTTATTCGCTGCGCGCGAACCAGACGCTGGAAGAGGTGCGGCGCTGGCTCAACGAGGGCTCGCCGCAGAGTCAACACTATGGGTTTCCGGTAATGGACGAGGCGGGGCAGGTGAAGGGCTTGGTGACCTTGCGCGCGCTGCTGAATCCGAAGTCGCAAGGCACCTTGACCATTGGCGAACTGGTCACCCATACGCCGGTCATGGTCAACGAAGACCACTCGCTGCGCGCCGCCGCTGATTTGATGGCGGCCCAGGGGGTGGGACGCCTGATGGTGATCACCCAGTCCGTGCCGCACAAGCTGATCGGCATGCTCACACGCGGCGACATCATTGCCGCGCATGGCAAGCGTTTGCGCGAGGCGCGCCGCAGCCGCCGCTCGATCCGGTTCGGCAAGCCCCGCAAGTCCGACCGGCGCGCCTAGGGCGCGGCCCGATCCGGGGTCGAACCTTTGCGACGGCGCCGGGCCTGCCTCAGTAGCTTCCCGGCAGCAAGATCCCCTTGTCCACGGCATTGATGTCGGTGTGTCCGCAAAACGCCATGGTCAGGTCCAGTTCGTTGTGGATGATCTGCAGCGCGCGCGTCACGCCGGCCTCGCCCATGGCGCCCAGGCCGTACAGCATGGAGCGTCCGATGTAGGTGCCCTGCGCCCCCAGCGCCCGCGCCTTGAGAACGTCCTGCCCGGAGCGGATGCCGCCATCCATGTGCACTTCGATCTGGTGTCCCACGGCCTCGACAATGGCCGGCAGCGCCGAGATGGAGGAGGGCGCGCCGTCGAGCTGGCGCCCGCCGTGGTTCGAGACGATCAGCGCGTCCGCGCCGCTGTCCACGGCCAGGCGCGCATCCTCCACGTCCTGGATCCCCTTGAGGATCAGTTTGCCGCCCCAGCGCTTCTTGATCCACTCGACATCGCCCCAATTCAGAGCCGGGTCGAACTGCTTGTTGGTCCACTCCGACAGCGAGCCCATGTTCTCGATGCCCTTGACATGGCCGAAGATGTTGCCGAAGTTGCGCCGTTTCGTGCCCAGCATCCCAAGGCACCAGCGCGGCTTGGTCGCCATGTTGAGCAGGTTGGCGATCGTGAGCTTGGGCGGCGCCGACAGGCCGTTCTTCAGGTCTTTATGGCGCTGGCCGATGATCTGCAGGTCCAGCGTGAGCACCAGCGCGCCGCAGTTCGCGGCCCGGGCGCGGTCGATGAGACGCTCGATGAAGTCGCGGTCGCGCATCACGTAGAGCTGGAACCAGAACGGTGCCTGGGTATGCGCGGCAATGTCCTCGATCGAGCAGATGCTCATGGTGGACAGCGTGAACGGAATGCCGAACTTCTCGGCCGCGCGCGCCGCGAGAATTTCTCCGTCGGCGTGTTGCATGCCGGTCAGGCCAGTCGGCGCGATCGCGACCGGCATCGCCACATCCACGCCGAGCATCTTCGTGCGGGTGCTGCGCCCTTCCATGTTGACCGCCACGCGCTGGCGCAGCTTGATGCCCTGGAAATCGGCCTCGTTGGCGCGGTAGGTGCTCTCGGTCCACGAGCCGGAATCGGCATAGTCGTAGAACATGCGCGGCACGCGCTTTTGCGCGAGCACGCGCAGGTCTTCAATGTTGGTGATGACGGTCATGGCGGTTTCCTCGATTTGACTGCAATGGTAACGGCAGCCCGGCACCCCGTCGCGATAGATGCCGCAGCGGGTCCGGGAGGTTTCAGCGGCGATGAGAGCGGCGGGATTTTCGCCAAGGCT
>Ga0134125_10010079_pt1 | contig 10621 bp, 12 predicted proteins | sample KB31751_FD_96464 | JGI IMG/M metagenome (GOLD analysis project Ga0134125, IMG submission 96464) | Terrestrial soil microbial communities with excess Nitrogen fertilizer from Kellogg Biological Station, Michigan, USA - KB3-175-1 | ecosystem: Environmental > Terrestrial > Soil > Unclassified ...
CGCGATCCGGGCGCGCAGGAATACGCCGCCAATCAGACGCGCGAAGAGGCCCGTCACGTCACCGGCTTTTCGAAATTCATCCATGCGCGTTGGGGTAAGCCCGTTCAGGTCGGCCCGGCGCTGGGCAACATCCTCAACGAACTCGTCTCCTCGAAGCTCGTCTGGAAGAAGCTCGTCGGCATGCAGATGCTGATCGAAGGTCTCGCCATGGGCGCGTTTGCGACCTTCTATCAGTTCGGCCGCGATCCCCTGATGGTCAAGCTCTGCCAGCTCGTGATGACCGACGAAGCCTTCCACCACAAATTCGGAAAGATCTGGGCCGACCGCACGATCCCCAACCTCTCCAAGTCCGAACACGAGATGATCGAGGATTGGGCCTGGGAAGTGTTCATGGTGCTGCTGTTCAACCTCGGCTCGCCGAACCAGAAGGAATGGATCTATCGCGAAGTGGGCCTCGACCCGGTGTGGTGCCAGGGCGCGTTCATGGAAGCGATGACGGACGTGAACATCCGCGAGGAGATGAAGCAGACAAGCAACATCTTCCGCGTGCTTATCAAGACGCTGCTCAAGGCGGGTATCATCACCGACCGCACGCGCAACAACTATGCCGCTTATATCGACATGGCCGAGTTGCACAACGAAGGCGACAAGATGATCGGCGACGAGATCGCCGAAGAAGGCATCAAATATCTGATCCAGTTGAACGGCGGCAAAATGATCATGCCGACCTCGCTGGCCGCGGAGTAACACGCGCAAAGGAGGACAAGGTGGACCGGAATATCACCAAGGACCCGGCTTACGACGCAGCCGATCCGCACGATTTCCCCGCGATGCTCGAAGTGGAGCGCTACGGAAAAAGGTCCACCGCCTTCGACAAGATCATCTCCGCGACCCACGATCATTTCTGGGACCCGCTCGATACCAAATATATAGATTTCACTGCGCCCTGGGATCTCGATCGCGAGTATCTCATGCCGCCGCACATGAACCTCGAGCTGCAAACGGCGATTGCCGACAAGCTGGACGAGCAGCAGAAGATTCGTTGGGTCAATGACAGCGTGCTGTTCTCAATGTCGTCAATCTTGCACGGCGAACAGGGCGCACTCGCTCTGTCCGCCTCGCTCTGCCACATCCTCAAGGATCCCGGTGCGCAGGAATACGCCGCCAACCAGACGCGCGAGGAAGCCCGTCACGTCACGGCGTTCTCAAAATACATCCAGGCCCGCTGGGGCAAGCCGATTCCGGTCGGCCCCGCGCTCGGCAATCTGCTGGTCGAAATGGTGGGCTCGCCCTATGTCTGGAAGAAGCTCGTCGGCATGCAGATGCTGGTCGAAGGGCTCGCCATGGGCGCGTTCGCGACCTTCTATACTTATGCCAATGACCCGCTGCTGAAGCGGCTCTGCCAGTTGGTGATGACCGACGAAGCCTTTCATCACAAATTCGGAAAGATCTGGGCCGACCGCACGATCCCCAAGCTCAGCCAGGAAGAGCGCGACAAGATCGAGGATTGGGCTGCGCAGGTGTTCTCCGGTCTGTTGCGCAATCTCGGCAGCCCCGACCAGAAGACCAAGCAGTTCATCAAATTCGGTATCGACCCGGCCTGGGCGCAAGCCGCTTTCATGGAAGCCTTCACCGATGCAAAAATCCGCAAGCGGCTGGAAGATTCCACCTCGATCTTCCGCGTGCTTATCAAGACGCTGCTGAAAGCCGGTATCATTACCGACCGCACGCGCGCGACCTATGCCGCGTTTGTCGACATGGCGGAGCTGCACAGCGAAAGCGACCGCATGATCGGCGATGATATTGCCGAGGAAGGCATCAAATATCTGATGCAATTGAACGGCGGGCGCACGCTTGTCACCCCGACGACGCTGGCTGCGGAATAAGAAGTATTCAGGCTGTCTTGGAGCGCTTGGCGAATGCCAGCGCGAGCAAACCCGCGCCGACCACTAGCGAAATCCACGCAAACACATCGCCAATACGCGAATAAAGCGTATGTCCCGCGCCCTCGCCTACGGGGAGATCGCCCACCAACGTCATGGTGGCATCGCCCATGCTCGCCCGACGGTTGACGAGACGTCCATAAGGATCGGTCAGGGTGAGAAGTCCCCGGCGCGCGGATCGTGCAACGGCGACGCCGTTTTCGATGCCGCGCATGATCGCGACGCGGGCGTGGCCATAGGCGTCTTCCTCGAAATCCCAGGCAGGCACGGCGAGTACGCGCGGATGAAGTGCTGAATCGGCGCGCAGCATCCGCTCGAAATCCATGTCCTTGCAGATTTCGATGCCGACGCCGTTTTTGAGAACAAGCGGGCCGGTGCCTGGGGCGAAGCCGTTTTCCAATCAGGGCACCAGCTTGCGCTTCACATATTTTAGCGGCGCGCTGCCATCCGGCGGGAATACCAGTGCGATATTGCGTTTTTCTGTCGGCGTGATGTCGGCGAAGCCCGCCACGACCGGCGCTTTCGCCGTCCTGGCCGCATCCGATATTTTCTTCAGCGCCAGCGCCCGCCATTGTGGCTTCAGCACCGCGAGCCGTTCCGGCAGCACGATAAGTTCGGGATCGCGCTCCGCCAGCGAACCGATCAGCGAGGCATAGTCGTCCACCGCCGCGATGGCGTCTTTGGCGTTGTCCGCGGAGGCCTCATCGCTCATTTCCTCGGAGGCGATCAGCGCCACCCGCATCGTCTTTGCGCTGTCCTGGATGTGTAAATGACCATAAAGGGCGTTTGCTGCGAACACGCAAAGCGACAGCAGCAACGGCAGCGCTGCGCGAGTCTGATAGAACAGCGCCAATCCCGCGGGCACAAAACACAGGATGAAGGTGACGCTCCAGATCCCGAACAAAGAGGCAGTCTGCGCCATCACCGGCACGCCGGCCAGCGCATAGGCGATGGACGCAACCGAACCATTCGGCCCAAACGCTGAGAGATATTCGAAACCCGTCCACAACGCGGCAAAGGCGATGATCGCTGCGATGCCGGAAACGCGCTGCTGCACCAGCCGCGCGGCGAGCACGCATCCCGCGAAAGCCAGCGCCGCAACGACGATCCCGATAACGAACGGCACCATCGGCAGCACGTCGTAATAGGCGGGCAGGAGATTGGTGTTGCCGATCGCGAAGGCTGCGAAGGAGGCGATTGCACTTGTGCGCGTGCGGGTCTGCCCAAAGGCCAGCCACAACACCGGTGCGGGCGCCAGCCACGCCAGCGGCCAGATCACGCCCAGACCGGTCGACGCAAAAAAAGCCAGCCCGCTCAGCGCCGCGCAAAGGGCTGCAATCATTGAAAGAAATCCCGAACCCGTCCCATCCCGACGGGACCATGGCCGAGTTCGGGCGTCGATGCCAGCGAGGTCTTGTGTCGCCACCACCATCCAGTTATGAATGAACATTCATTCACTATTGGTTATGATGACTTCTGCTGCTCGAAAACCCGCCGACCCCGATGACAAGCGCGAGCGCCTGCTTGATGCGGCGTTGGAGCTGTTCGAGTTGCGCGGATTCGACGGCGTGGCGGTGCCGGAGATCGCGCAGATGGCGAACGTCGCGACCGGAACGATCTATCGTTATTTCGAAACCAAGGAGGCGCTAGTCAACGCACTCTACCGGCGCTGGAAAGAAGCCTACAACGCAGCCGTTCTGGCGCCGCTCGAAGGCGCGCACACGCCGCGCCAAATATTCGGCACCTATTGGCGGCGTATGGCGGGATTTGCGCGCGCCCATCCGCGCGCGATGCGTTTCCTCGATCTGCATCACCACGCGGCTTATCTGGATGCCGAAAGCTGCCGCGCGCACAACGCCTATCGCGATGCGGCGGCAAATTTCATCGGCGCGGCGCGCGAAGCAGGCGCGATCCGCACCATGCATCCGGCCTTGGTGGTGGCGCTGATGTGGGGGGCATCGGCCGGTCTCGTGAAATTCGCTCATGAGGGCGTGCTGCGTTTCGACGAGCGCGCGGCACAGGAAATGGAAGAAATGCTCTGGCGCGCTATCGCCAGCGATGAAGGAGGGCAAGATGGCAAACGCAAGAAAGGGTGAGGGGCAGAGCGCGCTCATCACCGGTGCATCGAGCGGTATCGGTTTGAGCCTCGCTGAGTGTTTCGCGAAGGATGGCTACGACGTGATTGTCGCCGCGCGGTCGGAAGGCGCGCTGAATGAGATCTCCGAGCGCCTTTCCCGTGAGAACAACATCCGGGCGACACCCATCGCCGTCGATCTCGGCGTGCCGGGCGGCGGGGACAAGCTGGCGGCCGAAATTCGCGCGCGTGGTCTCGATGTCGATGTGCTGGTGAACAACGCCGGTTTCGGCATCGCGGGCGCGTTCGACGCGAAGGACGCGGAAGGTCAGATCGGCATGATCGACCTGAACAATCGCGCATTGGTCGAACTCACACACAAATTCTGGCCGGACATGTTGCGGAAGAAGCGCGGTGGCGTGCTGAATGTGGCGTCCACGGCAGCGTTCCAGCCCGGTCCCTATATGGCGATCTATTGCGCGACCAAGGCGTTCGTCATGTCGTTCTCGGAATCGCTTTGGATGGAAGGGCGCGACAACGGCGTGTCGGTGACATGCCTCTGCCCCGGTCTCACCTCCAGCAAATTCCACGAGCGTGCGGGCACCGGAGGTTTGCGATTGCACACGCTAGGATCGTCGATGACGCCCCAGAAGGTGGCCGAACAGGGCTATCGCGCGTTCCAGCGCAACAGGCGCGTTTTCGTGACCGGCTTCGACAATCGTTTCCTCGCGAAGCTCGTGCCATTCATGCCGCGCCGCGCGGTGCTGAACCTCGCCAGTTTTGTTTTGAGGGCTGCGTAACATGGCGCGCAGGGGGGAGGGCCAAACCGCACTCGTGACCGGTGCATCGGCCGGTATCGGTGTCGAACTTGCCGAATGTTTCGCCAAAGATGGTTACGACCTGATCGTCACCGCGCGCTCCGAGGGCCCGCTCAAGGAATTGGCCGGACGGTTGGCGCGCCAGTACAATGTGCAAGTCGTGGCGATTGCCGCCGACATTGGCCAACCCGGCGGCGGCGAGAAGCTCGCTGGCGAAATCAAATCGCGCGGGCTGAACGTCGATGTGCTGGTGAACAATGCGGGCTATGGCATGTCGGGCGGCTTCGACGATCTGAGCGCTCAAAGCCAGCTCGGTATGATCGATCTCAATGTGCGTGCGCTGGTCGAACTCACGCACATATTCTTTCCTGAAATGCTGAAGAAGAAGCTCGGCGGCGTACTCAACGTGGCCTCGACAGCGGCGTTCCAGCCCGGCCCCTTCATGACGGTCTATTACGCGACCAAGGCTTTCGTGCTGTCGTTTTCGGAAGCCCTGGCAGAAGAGGCGCGCGGCACCGGTGTAAAAGTGACCGCCCTTTGCCCCGGCCCGACCGAAAGCAAATTCCACGATCGCGCCGGAACCACCAAAGTCCGCGCCAGCAAGATCGCGGGCATGATGACGTCCAAGGCCGTGGCCGAGATTGGTTACAGGGCGTTCCAGTCCGGACGCCGCGTGGTCATATCCGGTGCCATGAACGCGGTCATGGCGCGGATGGTGCCGTTCTTCCCGCGCGGCATGACATTGGGACTCGTGCGCTCGCTCAATACGCGTTATTCCGATAGGGCATGAAGCTCGGCAACTTCCTGACCATCGAAAAGGCAGGCGGCATCGCCGCCGTGACGATGGATCGTGGCGACGGGCGCAATGCCCTCAGCCGCGAATTGATTCTCGACCTTACGGCGGCCGCCAGAAGTTTCGCCGACGATCTCGAAACCCAAGCGGTGATCCTCACCGGCAGAGGCGCTTTTACGGCGGGCGCCGATCTCAAAGATCCCGGCATGGATCGCAGGCGGGCGAACGGCCTGCTCGAACGTCGGCACATGGTGCGTATCGGTCCCGATCTCTGCGATGCATGGGAGCGGGTCGAACAGATCACGATCTGCGCCATCGAAAAGTATTGCATTGGCGGCGGGGCGGCGCTGGCTGCGGCTTGCGATTTCCGCATCATGGGCAAGTCCGCCACGATGCGTCTGCCGGAAATCCCGCTCGGCATGAACATGAGCTGGCATGCCGTGCCGCGTATCGTTTCGCTTATAGGGCCTGCCCGCGCGAAACGGTTCATCATCTATGGCGAGGATATCTGTGCGGACGATGCACTTGCGTGGGGCTTGGCGGACGAAGTCGTGCCCGACGGCAAGGCGCTTGAGGCTGCGCGGGCCTGGGCAGAACGGATCGCCAAACTGCCGCCCAACGCCGTGCGCATGTCCAAGCAATCGGTCAATGCGGCTGCCAATGCGCTCCATCACGCCACGACCTTCATGGATCTCGATCAATACGCGCTCGCCACCACCAGCGAGGATTATCGCGAGGCCATCAAGGCGTTCCTCGAAAAGCGCGAACCCAAATTCACCGGCCGCTAGCGGTCTTGCAGGCGCGAAGGCAATGCGCGACTGTTTCCGACCGATGTTCAGGAGGAAACCATGGCAGGCCGTGTCGAAGGAAAAGTCGCGCTCATCACGGGCGGTGCGCAAGGGTTGGGCGAAGCTGCCGCGCGCATGCTCGTGCGCGAAGGCGCCAAGGTCGTCATCACCGATGTGAACGCGAAAGGTGCCGCCGCTGTCGCGGAGTCGATCAATGCGCAGCGCAAAGGTTCGGCGATTGCGGTTGCGCACGACGTAACGCAGGAAGACCGATGGAAAGCCGCCGTCGCAGAAGCCGAAAAGGCATTCGGCGGCCTGCATGTCCTGGTCAACAATGCGGGCATCGGGTTGACCAAGGACCTGCTCGATGTTTCGCTGGAGGAATGGCGCAAGGTTCACGCCATCGATCTCGACGGCGTATTCATGGGCTGCAAGGCGGCAATCCCGCTGATGGCCAAAACGGTGAAAAACACCGGCCTCGGCGGATCCATCGTCAACATCTCGTCGATCTCCGGCATCATCGCAGGCCACAATATGGCGGCTTACAATTCGGCCAAGGCCGCGGTGCGGCATCTGTCGAAATCGGTCGCGCTCTATTGCGCCAAACGAGAAATGAATATCCGCAGCAATTCTGTGCACCCCGTCTTCATTGCCACACCTATTCTCGATGGTCTGGTGCAACGCTTCGGCAAGGATGAAGCTTATGCGAAGCTCGGCCGTCAGGTGCCGCTCGGCAAGATCGGCGAGCCGGACGACATCGCCTACGCCATCCTTTATCTCGCGTCGGACGAATCCAAATTCGTCACCGGCGCGGAATTGAAAGTGGATGGTGGAATTTCCGCAATGTAGCGGAAACCCATTTGTTTCCGGCAGAAGTTTCGCGAACACGGAAATTCCTGCCCGACTTGTCGCAAGAGTGTCGCGGGTAATCTTTCGCTAACGTCGTTTTCCGCGCATCGCCATTGCGATGTTTCGGCACGCGGTCTGCTTTGCGTTCGGTGCCGTCCGCATGTTGCGGGCGGTTCAACGTGAAGGAGACACCTATGTCGATTGGCGGCATAGGGACGTCGGGGGCGACCAATCCGCTTCTGACGTCCCTTCTTTCGCAAATAGGCAGTACAAGTTCGTCGACCTCGCAAGTCGCCGATCCCGATGACAGCGATTTCACTCCGGATACAGGCTCTGCGACGTCCAACGCGCTGACCGGCAGCACGACCGCGCAGTTGAGCAGCAACATGATGGACGTGTTGCTCGGCCTGCAGCAGCAATCTGGGGCAAGCGGCTCCGATCCGTCCAATCCCGCCGCAGCCGCATCCGGCGGTCAGGTCCATCGTGGCGGTGGCGGACATCACCACCATCATGGTGCGTCCGGGTCGTCATCCGGCACCGATCCGCTGGAACAGATCATGGATGCCGATGCCAGCGACGACACGAGCACCGATGGGTTGGCCGATTTGCTGACGGGCGGAAGCGATACGACGAACCCGGCCGACTTCATGGCCGCAATCCAGAAGTACCGGTCACAAAGTGCGGGAACGACTCAAACCGCGGGTTGAGGTCTATCGCGAAATCCGCATCGCGACCTGGGCGAGCAGAACGCGCGCCCCTTTCTTCTTCAGCGCCCTGTCGGTGAGCCGTTGTAGCCGCTCCGAGATCACATCGACGCTGGGCTGCTGCCACGGCCGCACAGCGGTGGCGGTGAACGAGAGCAGGGTACGCACATAGGCGTCGCGCAACACGGGCTGGGAGCGTGTGGTTTCTTCGCGCAATTCCTCGCTCGGGATGTCGAGACCGAAATGCACCATCAGCATCCCGCAAGGCCGCCCTGCATCCACGATGGTGGCGTAAATCGGCTCGAACGCGACATAGGTTTCGGACTGGGTGACCTTGTGTTTGGGCGCAGCCGCCTCGTCCTCGGCCAGCGCAGGGGCGGCGAGAAAGAGGGCAAGAAGAAGGGCGATGGGAAGCCGCATCCGGCGGTTTTAAGCCCACCGCGGTAAACCTCGGGTTGACGGATCGCAGGCAGAGGGGCTCCGCCTTGACACCTTCGGCCCGGTCTCCCTACAACCCGCGCCTGTTTCCGGCGCCCCATTCCCAATAACCGGGCGCCCACCCTTTTAGGGGCTGTAGCTCAGTTGGGAGAGCGCCTCGTTCGCAATGAGGAGGTCAGCGGTTCGATCCCGCTCAGCTCCACCAGCCTTCGCTCCGAAGCGGCGAAGGCGGGCTGGTTGCCGCGAGCTACGGCTCGGCAAGCCCCGCGATAATCCTTCAAGCAACAGGTGGGCACTTCGTGCCCTTTTCACCTTGCCCCTGCGGAACCCGCGCCGCTAAAACGTCTGCGTCTTCGGGAAAGGCCGCACATGCTCAATCCGATTGCCTGGATCATCGTCGAAATCATCGACATCTATGTCTGGGTCGTGATCGCGGCCGTCGTGGTGAGCTGGCTGATCGCGTTTGGCGTCATCAACCTCTACAACCAGACGGCGCGCCAGATCGTCCATATCCTCGAAGTGTTGACCGAGCCGCTGCTGCGCCGGATTCGCCGTATTGTGCCGCCCATCGGCGGTCTCGACCTGTCGCCGCTGATCCTGATCCTGCTGCTCTACTTCGTTCGTTACGCGATATTCTGGGCCTCCGTGCGATTCGGTATCTGATGACGGCAAAGATCATAGATGGCAAGGCGTTCGCGGCGAATTTGCGCGCGCGCATCGGCGAACAGGCCGCAAAGCTCAAAGCCGAGCACGGTTTGGTGCCGGGGTTGGCGACCGTCCTCGTGGGCAGCGATCCTGCGAGCGAAGTCTATGTCCGCAACAAGGGCAAGGCTGCGGAAGCGCTGGGCTTTCACTCGGCGCATGTTTCGTTGCCGGAAGATGCGAGCGAAGATGCCGTGTTGCGCGAAGTGCGCCGCTTCAACGACGACAAAAAGGTGCACGGTATCCTCGTGCAGCTGCCGCTGCCCAAACAGGTGCGCGAAGCGGCTGTCCTGGACACACTCGATCCCAAGAAGGATGTCGATGCGCTGACGCCTTACAATGCGGGCCTTTTGCTGAGCGGGCGCGCGAAACTGGTGTCGTGCACGCCGACGGGCGTGATGTTGATGCTGAAGGAAACGCTCGGCGATATCGCAGGAATGAACGCGCTCGTCATCGGCCGTTCGCTGTTGTTCGGAAAGCCGGCGGCCCAGCTTCTGCTCGCGGCCAATGCCACCGTCACCATGGCACATTCGAAGACCCGCGATCTTCCCGCCGTCGCGCGCGAAGCCGACATACTCGTCGCCGCTATCGGCAAGCCCGAATTCGTCAAGCGGGATTGGATCAAGCCCGGAGCAACGGTCATCGACGTGGGCATCAACCGCGTGCCTGCGGGCGACGGCAAATACAAGATTGTTGGCGATGTGGCCTATGACGAAGCGGTGGAAGTGGCGGGCGCCATCACGCCCGTTCCCGGCGGCGTCGGCGCCACAACCATTGTTTGCCTGATGCGCAACACACTCATCGCTGCTTGCGATCAGGCGGGATTGCCGGTGCCCGCGATCTGACCCTTGAGCTTGGCCGCCAGCGCATCGGGGCCAATCGCTTCGTCGTAATGCGTCAGGAATTTTCCGTTCGGGCCCATCAGATAGATCGTGTTCGAATGGGTCATCGCATAACCGCCGCCCTGAAGCGGTTGCCTGGCGGCATAGACGGCATATTCGCGGCTGATCTTGGTAACCGCGTCCTGGTTTCCGGTGAGGCCTACAAAAAGCGGGCCGAAACTTTTGAGATAGGTTTTGAGCACCTTCGGCGTATCGCGCGCCGGATCGACGGTGACGAAAACCGGCGTAACGCGTTCGGACAGGGGGCCGAGCTTATCCATCGCATCGGCCATCACGCTCAAGGTGGTCGGGCAGACATCCGGACAGAACGTGTAACCGAAATAGATCAGCAGATATCGACCGCGGAAATCCCGGTCTGTGCGCGGGGTGCCATTCTGGTCGATGAGCGCGAAAGATCCGCCGATGGCAGCTGCGCCTTGCGAAATGCCGACCGAGCGGTCCCCGGCATAGGACAAAAGCCCGCCTATGACAGCGGCCAGCGCGATCAGATAGGGGACAAGGGCAAGCGGTGTGCGGATCATGGGCGCTGTGGAAAGACGGCCTTCTATTGATATGCTCGCTTCGTCCGGCTCCAAAGCGGCGAAAGGCCGCCGGGTTGCCGAGGGGGTGA
>Ga0134125_10010084_pt1 | contig 10618 bp, 11 predicted proteins | sample KB31751_FD_96464 | JGI IMG/M metagenome (GOLD analysis project Ga0134125, IMG submission 96464) | Terrestrial soil microbial communities with excess Nitrogen fertilizer from Kellogg Biological Station, Michigan, USA - KB3-175-1 | ecosystem: Environmental > Terrestrial > Soil > Unclassified ...
CGTTTCCCGACCGCTTCACCGACCTGTTCAACATCGCACGCTTCTATATCGACCGTGGCTCGATGACCTCGGGCCAGTCGCCGCTCTCGTCGAACCTGTTCATCAGCGGCATCCGGCCCGACGTTCTCGGCGGCCGCAACCTGCTGCCGTTCCTTGGCGATCATCGCGTGTCGTCGGTCTTTCTCGAGCCGATTTCGGCCGGCAATTTCGGCATCATCCTGTTTTTGTGGGCACTGATGCGCTCGATCGCGACCCGGCGGCTGTTCTGGGGCACGTTCGCGGCGGCGGCAACGATGATCGTCCTGTCGGACAGCCGTTTCGGTGCCATGTTCTGCATCGTCGCAACGGGCGTCGCGCTGCTGCCGGTGTCGCTTGGCGCAGCGGTGGCAGCGCTTATTCCGGCGGTCGCGCTCGCGGCGCTATTCGTGTTGCCAGGCGAGTTCGAGAAGCTGCACGTCATCGGCAACGGCTTCATCAGCCGGCTCATCCTGTCCGGGCACTTCATTGCGGCGCTCGACCTGCAGAACTGGTTCGGCCTGCGGACGCCGGATTTCCAGCCGTTCGACTCCGGCTACGCCTATTCGTTCATCGGCTTCGGCGTGGTCGGCGTCGCCGGGTTGTGGGTGGTGTTCTGGACGATCGACGGGCCCGGCTGGCAGTTCAGAAGTTTCCGCAATCTCATCGGCGCCTATTACGGCGTGCTGTTGTGCGTGAGCAATTCGCCCTACACGATCAAGACCGCAGCGCTGCTCTGGTTTCTGCTTGGGGTGGTGTCGCGGGTGCGCGACCCGGCGCCCGCCTTGCCGCGCCGACAGCCGTATCCTCGAACAGTTCCGGGTTCAAGAGCCGCTCGGCGACCTCTTCCCAGCTCAGCACGTTAGCGTCGCCGGCGAAGCGCCCGTGCGCCAGCGCCCGGCTGATGGCGCGGTCGATGCCGGCACCGTCGTCCGCCACATAGCCGAAGCGGTTGGGACTGGCGCCGACGGCGTAGTCAGGACACACAGCGGGCAGGCCGAGATATTCGTATTGCATCAGCTTCAGACTCGATTGCGCCAAATAGCCGGAGTTTGCCTGCGGCCGATAGGCGGCGATGCCGAAATCGGCATACTTGAGGTAAGGCAGCGTCGCCTTGAACGGCATCTCGTGATAATGGCGCACATTGGCGGGGGCCTCGAAGGTGCCGCCGGTGCCGATCAGATGGAACTGGATGTCGGGGAAGCTCTCCGCCGCGTGCTGGAAAAACGAGCGGTCGAACAGCATCGAACCGACAGTGACGGCGTTCATGCCGCCCGCATAGGGGCTCGGCCCGATGTCGGCGAAATCGCCGCGATGGACGCCGAGCGGCACGGTATAGGTCTTGTTCGCCGCCCATCGGAAATCCGCCGCCATCTTGTCGGCCAGCAGGCAATAGGCATCGACGTCGCTGGCGTGCCGGCGCAACTCGGCGTCGAGCGCTGGCGGCGCGCCGATGGTGTGGAGCGCGTCGGACCCGCGGTAGATGATGCGGGCATGGCCGTTGAGCTGCCGCGCCCGGTGGATGAGCATGATGCCGAGGCCGGATTCGACGACGATATAGGATGCCGCGCGCAGGGCGTCGTCAATGAACCGGTTCGGCAGATGCGCATAGGCCGAGAACAGCGGGCGCGCCGTGGCGTCCAGCGCGTCGATACCACAGCGGAACGGATGAAACGGTGTCCGCCACAGATAGCACTGCACGCCGTCTATATCTTCGGCGCGATTGGCGCGGGACCACAGGAAGGCGCGATGGTCGCCTTTGACGAGCGAGATCGGGCTGAAGCGCACGGAGATGAAGCAGACTTCGTAATGCAGCCGCACCAGCGCATCGGCCACCGCCTGGATGCTGCCGCGGCGCGGGGTCCGGTAATCGTGGACGCCCGACACGATGACGACCTTCGGCTTGCGGCTGTTCGGCACGGGTCTCGGGAGGCCTCGCGGTTCTAGAGCTCGCGCGACAACTGCGGATCGCGCGTGCGCTTGCTCTTCGGCAGGAGCGCGCGCATCGCGCGCAGCGCGGGGGTTAGCAAACGCTGCAACCTAAGGCTTTTCGAGTTCATCATCGAGGTCCACATTTCGGGGTGGATGACCGCGGCGCCCGCCGGCATCGGTTCGGCCGCGTGCACTTCGAGGTGCCGAATCAAGTCTGGGTTGCGCCGGTTGGCGAAGATCAGAAGATTCTGCCGATACCAGATGGCGATGCGGCGGTCATTCCAGATTCGCCAGCGCAGGAAATCGAAACATTGGTAATCGAATTGGTCAAATTTCGCCGTCCAGTATGTCGGCCATTGCTCGTTGACGTGATGCACACCGCCTTGATAGGGCGCGGCGGCCGAGAATGCGACGGCGTCCGCGTGGCGAACGATATTGCCGACGAAGCTATCGGCGCTTTCGGCGGCAATGTGTTCGCCGACCTCGGTCGAGATTGCCAGGTCGAAGATGCGCCCGAGATCGAACGGCTTGGCGAGGTCGTGGGCGCGGAACCGGTCCTCCGGAATCGCCAGCACCGGACGTGCCCAATCACCGTCGACGCCAATCTGGTCATCGATACCGAGCGCCAGCGCCGTCTTCGACCAGGTACCTTGGCCGCAGCCGACATCGATCAGCGACGCCGGGCGGAAAATGTCGATAAGAAGCGGTAGGATGATGGCGGCCGAACCGAGCGACCCGTCGCGCTGCTTGTCGAAGAAATCGGCGGAATAGACATTGGCCACGACGGTACCCCTCGCATCCGGTCGGAGCGGATAGCTCGACGGCAACGGTGGGACCGCTGCATCGTTCCGTGGAACTAAGGTCGCCGCTCTGCCGGTATGGGAGCACGCACGCGTGCGGCCTTGTCTCGGTGCCGGTCTCGCCTGTTACAGCAGGCCGCGAACGACGACGTAGATCCCGACCACAATGACGACGCCGGAGAAGATCCGCGTCAGCGCGTGTTTGTGCGATGACAGCCGACGGGCGAGGCTGATGCCGGCAATGCCGCCCAGGGCGCCGCCGAGAATGAACAGCCCCGCGAGCTGCCAGTCAACCAATCCGGACGTGGCATAACTCGCTGCGGTGGTCAGGCCGAACGCGGAGACTGCGAACAGCGACGAGCCGATGGCGTTGATCAGCGGCATTCCGGTTGCGGCGATCAGCCCGGGGACGATGAGGAAGCCGCCGCCGATGCCGAAGAAGCCCGACAGCGCGCCGACCAGAAATCCCATGCCGACGAGATAGGGCAGGAGATGCAGGCTGTCGCGCGTCAGCGCGACATCCGGATCGGCGCCCGATTTGCGCGGCCACAGCATCAGCAGGCCGATGGCGATCATCAGCGCGCCGAACAGCGTGAGCAGGCGCTCGCCATCAACCAGCTTGCCGAGATAGGCGCCACCGGCGGCGCCGGCGATGCCGGCGAGCGCGAACACGATGGCGCAATTCCATTTGACCGTGCGCGCGCGCGCATGGCCAATCAGATTGGCCGCCGCGCTCACGGCAACGGCGACGGCGCTGGTGCCGATGGCGAGGTGCGGCGAGGCCACGCCGACGACATAGACCAGCAGCGGAACGGCCATGATGGAACCGCCGCCGCCGACCAGCCCGAGGGTGAAGCCGACGACGCTGCCGGAGCCGATCGCGAGAAGAGTGTGCAGAGCGTTCATTTCGCCGCGGCGACAGCGCGGCGGTTCCAGGGCATCAGCGCCAGGATGCGCGCCATGCCGCAGAATCCGGTGGCGCCAGCGACCAGCAATCCGGCGCCGACGAAGGCCGAGATCGCATAGAAGCCCGGCGCTACGAGCGTGCCGAGGATCATGCCGACCAGGACCAGCGAGCCGGCGCCGATCTGCACCTGGCGCATGATGTCGATCGGCTGGCTGCGGTCGAGTGTGATCGGCAGGCCGGCATTCTTCCAGGCGTCGAGGCCGCCGTCGAGGATATATGTCTCGCAAGCGGGGGCGGCCGCGGCGAGGCGGGCGGCATTGCCGCGTGTGCGCGCGCCGGAACGGCAGTGGAACACGAGAACCTGATCGCCGTCGCCGATCGACGTCCGCGCGTCGATGCGGCTCAGCGCATGGTGGCGCGCCCCGGGGATGCGCTCGCGCGCATGTTCGTCGGCCTCGCGGATGTCGATCAGCACAGCGCCCTGCCGCATCAACTCGGCGGCGCGGGTGGGGGAGATGGTCTTCAGGTCACTCATCATTCTCGGGTCCTCTTCAGGTTCTTGTTGCCGCCCTCATGGGCAGTAGATGTCCTTCAACAGCATCAGCAGGCGCTTCGCGTTGTCGTCGGCGATGCGGTAGATCACGGTCTGCGCCTCGCGGCGGGTGGCGACGAGGCCTTCCTCACGCATCTTGGCGAGATGCTGCGACAGTGCCGATTGGCTCAGCCCCACGGCGTCGGCCAGATCGTGCACCGCCATCTCGCCCCTGAGCGCCAACCGGCATAGGATCAGCAACCGGTTCTCGTTGGCGAGCAGCTTAAGAAGCGAGGCCGCCTCCGCCGCTTTGCTCTCGAGTTCCGCCATCCCGGCATTCGCCAATTTGCTAGCCTGTCCGCGTGGGGCCATCGGCCGCCTCCATAAATTAGGCATTGCTAATTTAGTATATCCTAATATATACGTCAAGTCCGAGAGCGACGGATGAGTTAGCCCCGAGGAGACCGCGCGATGGCCCCGACCGTGAAGCCCGAGATCAAAGCCTTCTTCGACGAGCCGACCAACACGGTGAGCTATCTGGTCTGGGATGCCGCGACGAAAGACGCGGCGGTCGTCGACCCGGTGCTCGATTTCGATCACCGCAGTGGTGAGGCCAACGTCAGCGCCGCCGACGCCATCCTGGCCGCGGCCAAAGAACTGGGCCTAACGATTAAGCGCGTGCTGGAGACGCACGTGCACGCCGATCACCTGTCGGCCGCGCCCTACATCAAAGGCAAAACCGGCGCGCCGGTGTGCATCGGCGAGCACATCCGCGACGTGCAGCAGATCTTCCGCCCCGTGTTCAACGCCGCGGACGTCTCAGGCGACGGCTCCGAATTCGATCACCTGTTCAAGGACGGCGAGCGCTTCACCATTGGCACCCTCGACACCGAGGTGATGTACACACCGGGCCATACGCCCGCCTGCGTGTCGTACCGGATCGGCGACGCGGTGTTCGTCGGCGACACCATGTTCATGCCCGACTACGGCACGGCGCGCGCCGATTTCCCCGGCGGCGATGCGCAAAAACTTTACCGCTCGATCCGGCGCATCCTGTCGTTGCCGCCCGAGACGCGGCTGTTCATGTGCCACGACTACAAGGCGCCCGGCCGCGACCAATATGCCTGGGAGACCACGGTCGCCGAGGAGAAGGCGCGCAACGTCCACGCCCATGACGGTGTCAGCGAGGACGAGTTCGTCGCCAAGCGCACGGCGCGTGACAAAACCTTGTCGACGCCGCTGCTGCTGTTGCCGTCGATCCAGGTGAATATGCGCGCCGGGCACTTCCCGCCGGCGGAGGCGAACGGCGTGCGTTACCTCAAGGTGCCGCTCAAGCTCGGAGCCTGAGCCCGCTCTTTCGCCGGTACCGCGCAGCGAACGCGCCGGTGGCCGCATGGGCCTGTTGGGAGCGTTGGGCAGTGACGCGCGGGCGCATGTATGTTGCCGTCGCCAGCACTCTGCGGCACGCCAATGGCAGGCCGCACTTGTCACGCCGAGCCACCCTTGTCATGCTCCGACGCCGCCGACGAAACTGCTCGGACAAAAAAGCAGAACTCGGCCGAACGATAGGGGAGGCCCAACATGGCTACCATGACTCCGATTTTTGGTCGCACCGGCGCGCGGATCGCGGGCCTTGCGCTGGCGGGCGCGCTGGCGTCGCTCGCCGCGATGACCGCACCGGCGGCGGCGCAGCAGACCGTGCGCATCGCGCTGCCGACCAAGACCTATTTCCCGACCATCATCGCCGAGACGGCGGTACGGCAGAAGCTGTTCGAGAAGGAAGGGATCAAGGCCGAGCTCACGGTCTATCGCGGCGGCGCGGAGGCTTTCGAGGCCGTTGCCGCCGGCGCGGCCGACATCACGCTCGGCTCCTGCGCCATCGTTGCCGCCGGCATCAACAAGGGCGTCAAGACCAAGGCGATCTCCGGCTCGGGGCTCGGCTACAACGGCTGGTTCCTGATGGTGAAGGCCGACTCCAAGATCCAGAACGTGTCGGAACTCGCCGGCAAGAAGGTCGGCATCACCTCTGCCGGTTCGGCATCCGATCTGCTCGCCAAGTGGACGGTCGCCGACAAGAAGGTGAATTTCACCAGCGTGCCGCTCGGCGGCGGCGGCCTCGTGCCCAATCTGCTGTCCGGAAATGTCGAGGCGATCGTGCTCTATTCGCCGCTGTCCTTCAAAGTGCTCAAGGACAAGAGCGTGCGGGTGCTCGTCGACTACGGCAAGGAAGTGCCGCAGCATTTGAGTGGCGTCTGGATCGCCTCCGACAAGCTGATCGCCGAGAAGCCGGAGCTGATCCAGAAGGTCAACAATGCGCTGTTCGGCGCGATGGTGTCGCTGAAGGCGAACCGGGCCGACGCCATCAAGCTCGTCGCCGAGGTTGACGAGATTCCCCCGGACATCGCCGAGGCCGAGCTTGACGGTAACATCCTCAAGCTGTCGAGCACGGGCGAGATGAAGAAGGAGTGGATCGACCGTGCGCTCGATCTCGCCAAGCTCATCGGCATGAAGGACCTGGCCCCGGCCTCCGAAGTCTACACCACCAAGTTCACGCCGGTGCCGACCAAGTGACGGCCCGGCGGCACGGCTGATATGCGCGGCGCGACGCTCGTCCTCGTTCGGCTGGCGTTGCTCGCGGCGGTGCTCGCCCTCTGGGAAGTGCTGCCGCGGTCCGGCATCGTCAATCCGATGCTGTTGCCGCCGCTGTCGGACGTGCTGCGCGCGCTCGGCCAGATCCTCGTGCGCGGCGATGTCCACGAAGCCATGGGTGTTACCGCGGCCGAGGTGGTGGTCGCCTTCATGATCGCTGTGCCGCTCGGCGCGGCGCTCGGCGTGCTGTCGGCCGAGAACGCCTATTTCGGCGACATATTCCGGCCGATGCTGTTCTACGTCTTCAGTGTCCCGAAATCGATCTTCCTGCCGATGTTCATCCTTGCGTTCGGTATCGGCTTTCCGCAGAAGGTCGCCTATGCGACCTTCTCGACCGTGTTCATCGTCATCATGAGCGCCAGCGCGGCGGTCGAATCGGTGAAGTCGGAGCATCTTCTGGTGGCGCAGTCCTACGGCGCGACGCGGGCGCAGATCCTGCGGCGCGTCTATCTGCCGAGCATGCTGCCGATCCTCCTCGAGGCCTTGCGCATCTCGATGATCTTCAATTTCACCGGGGTAATGATCGCAGAAATGTACGCATCGCGCCTTGGCATTGGGCGCCTCATCGCGGATTGGGGTGAGAACTTCGAGATGACGAAGCTGTTCGCTGGCGTCATCCTGCTGGCGGCGGCCGCCATGGTGTTCAACGAGATGATCCGTTCGCTGGAGGCACGGTGCAGCACGTGGCGAACGTGACCGGGGATCGTACCGGAGTGTCAAAAGCGGCGGTCGAGGTGCGCGACCTGTCACACGTCTATGTCGGCCGTGATGGCGCGGTGCCGGCGTTGCAGGACATCGACATGACGGTGCCGGCCGGGCGCTTCGTCGTCATCGTCGGCCCGTCCGGCTGCGGCAAGACCTCGCTCCTGATGATGCTGGCCGGGCTGCGCGCGCCGACGGGCGGCACCATCCTGTGCGACGGCAGGGCAATTTCGAAACCGGATCCGTCGCGTGTCGGTGTCGTGTTCCAGGAGGCGAGCCTGTATCCGTGGCTCACCGCGGTCGAAAACGTCGAATTCCCGCTGGTGCTCAAGCACGCGCCGCGGCAGGAACGCCGCGCGCGCGCGGAGGCCATGCTCAAGCTGGTCGGACTCGAAGGCTTCGGCGCCCGCCATCCGCATGAGCTCTCCGGCGGCATGAAACAGCGCGTCTCCATCGCCCGCGGCCTGGTGCAGGACCCGCCGGTGCTGCTGATGGACGAACCGTTCGCCGCGCTCGACGAGCAGACGCGCATGACCATGGGCCACGAACTGCTGCGCATCTGGGAGCAGACATCGAAGACGGTGGTGTTCATCACCCACAGCCTGACCGAGGCGGTCTACCTCGCCGACGACGTGCTGGTCATGTCCGCGCGTCCCGGCCGCATCCTCGACCGCATCCACGTCGATCTGCCGCGGCCGCGCACCTACCAGATGATGGCGACCGAGGAATTCGGCGCTTTGCGCGAGCGGATCTGGGAACAGATCCGGACGACGCCATGAGTGCGAGCCGCTTCAGCCGCCCGTCCCCGCGCACCGTGCGCCGCCTGATCGGCATCATGCTGCTGGTGCTCTGGGAGGCAATCCCGCGCCTCGGCATCCTGCCCGAGCTTTTCATCCCGCCCCTGACCAAGACACTTAACGTGCTGTGGCTCGATCGCGCCATCTACGCGGCGGCCCTGCTCGTCACCGTCTACGAGGTTGCCATCGCCATGCTGATCGCCTGCGGCGCCGGCATTCTCATCGGCAGCGTTGTCGGAGGCGTCGCCGGCATCCGCCGGCTGATGCTCCCGGTGTTCTCCAGCCTCTACGCCGTGCCGATCGTCATTCTCTATCCGGTGTTCACGGCCTGGTTCGGCATCGGCTCGGAATCCAAGATCGCCTTCGCCGGCGTCTACGGCTTCTTCCCGGTGATGCTGTCGACGGCCGCCGGCATCCGCACCATCGACGAGCAATATCTGCTGGCCGCCCGCAGCATGGGGGCAAGCCTTCCGCAGCTCATTGCCCGCGTCATCATCCCGGCGTCGATCCCGACCGTGCTCTCCGGCCTGCGCCTCGGCGGCGCACTGACCATTATCGGCGTCGTCGTCTCGGAGATGCTCACGTCGGCCGACGGCATCGGCTATCTGGTGACGAAAAACCGGACCACGCTCGACAGCCCGCGCGTGTTCGCGGCAATTATCGTCATTCTGGCGCTGTCGGTCTGTTACGATATCGCCGTCCGATTCATCGAGCGACGGACGCTCGTCTGGCAGACGGCGGGCCGCCGCGATGCGACCTCCCAATCCGTGCGCGCCGCGGTGCCGGCGCAAGCCGCTGCTTGAACCAAATCCGGATCGAATTCACGTGGAGACCACAATGCCTCAGAAACTGCTCCCGACCACCGTCGTCGGCAGCTATCCGCAGCCGGATTGGCTGGTCGACCGCCAGATGCTGTCCAAGGGCGTGCCGCGCGTGCGCATGAAGGAGATGTGGCGCATCCCCGAGCCGTGGCTCGAGCAGGCCCAGGACGACGCCACCATCGTCGCCATCCGCGACATGGAGCGCGCCGGCATCGATATCATCACCGACGGCGAGATCAGGCGCGAAAGCTACTCCAACCGCTTCGCCACCGCGCTCGAGGGCATCGACATCGACAACCCCGGCATCGTCAAGGCGCGCTCGGGCGATACGCCGGTGCCGCGTGTGGTCGGCAAGCTCAAGCGCAAGGGCCCGGTCGAGGTGCGCGACATGGAGTTTCTGCGCCGCAATACCTCGCTGACGGCGAAGATCACGCTGCCGGGCCCGTTCACCATGAGCCAGCAGGCCAGGGACGAGTTCTACAAGGACCCGGAAGCGTTGACGATGGACATGGCCGCCGCCGTCAACGAGGAGATCCACGATCTGGTGCGCGCCGGCGCCGACGTCATCCAGCTCGACGAGCCGTGGGTGCGTAACGATCCCGAGGCGGCACGCCGTTATGGCGTGAAGGCCATCAATCGTGCGTTGCGAGGCGTGAAGGTGCCGACGGTGGTGCACCTGTGCTTCGGCTATGCCGCGGTGGTGCCCGGCGAGAGCAAGCCGCACACCTATACGTTTCTCGCCGAGCTCGCCGGCACCATCGCCTCGACCATCTCGATCGAGAGTGCGCAGCCGAAGATCGACCTCGGCATCCTCAAGGATCTGGCGCCGAAGAACGTCATGCTTGGCGTGCTCGATCTGTCCGACCTGAACGTCGAAACGCCCGAGATCGTCGCCGCCCGCATCCGCCGCGGCCTCGAGCATGTGCCGGCGGAGCGGCTTATTCCGGCGCCGGACTGTGGCATGAAGTACCTGCCGCACGACGTCGCCCTGGGCAAGCTGAAGGCGATGGTCGCTGGCGCGGCGATCGTGCGCAACGAGCTGAGCTGAGCCATCTCACCGTCATGACCGGGCAAGAGGCGCGAAGCGCTGTCTTCGCGCCTAAAGTTCCCGGCCATCCATGCCTTCTCGCGACACACGATCCGGGTGAGGGGTTTCAAACTCTCAAGTCGGGAAGCCCTCTCCCCTACGGGGAGAGGCGGGCATAGTCGCGCCCGGCATAGAGCGTGTCGTAATGCTGCCACGACACCGGATGGTCGAACGCCAGCACGCCGGCCATGGTGACGGCATAGACCGCGCATTTCATGTCGCGATCGGCGGCGGCAAGATTTTCCGGCCGGTCACGGCCGGCGTAGCCGACGTGATGGACGAGCCGCGCTTTCATGCCGCGCGCTGCATCGAGCACGGCCCTGGCGGTGAACAGATGGTCGGCGTGATCGCCGGGATTGAGCGTCGCGTCGATTTC
>Ga0134125_10010085_pt1 | contig 10618 bp, 8 predicted proteins | sample KB31751_FD_96464 | JGI IMG/M metagenome (GOLD analysis project Ga0134125, IMG submission 96464) | Terrestrial soil microbial communities with excess Nitrogen fertilizer from Kellogg Biological Station, Michigan, USA - KB3-175-1 | ecosystem: Environmental > Terrestrial > Soil > Unclassified ...
GGCCAAGCGGAAATGTATACACAAATGCGAATAGCGTTGGTGTTCGCCCTAGTGTTTTAGTAGCTGCTAGATATTTCTTTACTCCTAATATTGGAGTTTACTCCGAGCTAGGATATGATATCGCCATTATAAAAGCAGGACTTTCAATAAAATTTGGTGGCAATTAAAAATTCAAACTAATTTTAAAAGCCGTGTACACATAGTAGACGGCTTTTTTTATTTTTCGTCGGTAAAATGCTTGCGTTGTTTTTCTTTCGAAAATTTTTCAGCGTTGTAATCGTTAGATTTATTTTTTGGAATAGATAAACTATTCCATTCGGCTTGCTTCAATAATTTGGCAGCATATACAATTTGCCCTACATGATAAGGGTAGTGTGCTAATTGCCTATTTATGGCTTCCATTACTGTATGTCCTTCATTACGTATATAAATAATGCGTTGCAAGTCATCTGGGGTTAATGAAGCTAATGTATCTAAAAAAACTTTCCAACCTTGTTCCCAAAGTTTTAGTAATTGCTCTTTGTCAGCAATGTTATTCTCAAACTCATCATCACGTTTACGCCAAGGTTTTTCTCCATCGGTAGTTAAAAAATCTGTCCAACGCGAAATCATGTTTCCGGCCAAATGTTTTATAATAACAGCAATGCTGTTTGAGTTTTCGTTAGGTTGCGCAAATAATTGTTTGGCTTCAAGTTGCTCTATAGATTGTTCAGCCAATTTTTTATAATACAAAAATTGCTTAGTTACACTTTCTAAATAATTTGTTTGGTTGTTTTCTGACATGATATTTATTTAACGGTTTTTATACTGTTTCAATTTTTACGGATGTCATAGAAAGAGAACCCATCATGGTTTTGTCGTTAAAAAAACTTACAGCTTCTTTTTCTTCTTTTAAACTCAAGATGTAAAGCAAGGGTAAATAATGTTCGGGTGTTGGTATAGCCAATGTTGCAGCTTTTCCAAGTGCAGTATAATTTATTAATTCTTTATGGTTATTGGTTTCAATTAAACGTTTAAAAGTTGTGTTCATTTCTTCTGCCCAATCATAACCCCCATTCGGATTTTGCCAATTTACCATACCTAAATTATGTACCATGTTTCCGCTGCCAACAATAAGGACACCTTTATTTCTAAGCGACGACAATTCCCTTGCCAAATCATAATGATATTGTGGCGGCTTTGTGTAATCTAAACTAAACTCAAGCACGGGCACATCAGCCTTCGGGTACATTTGTTTTATAACACTCCAACAGCCATGATCTAAACCCCAGCTATCATCTAATTGTACACTGATTGTTTTTACATCTTCATGTATTTGTTTAGCTAAAGTTGGATTTCCATTTGCTGGATACTGGACATCAAATAGTTCTTGAGGAAATCCACCAAAATCATGAATGGTTTTTGGTTTTTGCATGGCAGTTACAAATGTGCCGCGTGTTTCCCAATGCGCTGATATACATAATATAGCTTGAGGTTTTGGTAATTCAGCACTTACTGCCTTCCATTTTTTGCTATACTCATTATCTTCTATAGCATTCATAGGGTTTCCGTGCCCAACAAATAGCAAAGGCATTTTGCCTTGATGTGGGACAAAAGTATCTGATAGATTTTTTAAATAGGTTAAATTATTCATGGCTAATAAACTAAATAAGGAACTTTTTACGAATGTTCTGCGTTGCATGATAACCGCAATTGAGTAGAATAAAGATACAGAAAAACTAAACTTAAGTTGCCGATTGTATCTCTTTAACAAGCTTGTTTTTATCGACCAGTTCTGAAGCAGTTACCACGGCACTTATGGTAACCCCTAAAACCCCATGGAAATTAATGTTTTGGCCTGTTAACAATAAGTTTGGCACTTTTGTGCGTGGTGAAATAAATGTTCTTAACGGATCTTTATAATCTTTAGCAATACCGTACAAGTTGCCATCTTTACTTCCAATATAATCTCTATAAGTTAATGGAGTTGAGGTGTGTTGACTAACAATGTTTTTTCTAATTCCCGGAAAACTATGCTCAATGGCATCTAATAATTTTTCTGTTTTTCTATTTTTAAAATCTTCATAATCATCTCCTCTTTTTTCAATATGATTTGGGGTAATGTTTTTGGTGTTCACCCATTGCTGAACTTCATCGTAACGCATATAGCCCATTACAATTAAGCTATCCGCGTGTTCGGGAGATTTTGAAGATGCCTGAGAAAACATAGCATAGCCCTTAGGCCAGGTTTCGTCTGTATAATTTATGGCATCCCATGCGTCCTCTCCAAAATTGTGATATACATTGTAATTAAAGTATTTTAGCGTACCTGGTTTTAAAACTAAGTATACAATGAATACAGATGTTGTGGTTTCTAAATTATTTATACGATTTCTATATGCCGGACGTAAGTATTTAGCATCAACCATTTCTAAGGCTTTTGATAAATCTGTATTACAAATAAATTTTTTGCCCTCAATAATTCTACCATCAGTAAGTTCTACTTCTTTAATTTCATCACCCAAAAAATTAAACTTCTTGGCCTCACTATAGTTGAGGATAGTGCCCCCCATACTTTTAATTGAATCGCCAAGGTGTTTGGCAATTTGCCCGCTGCCATCAACACAACGCCAAGCACTTTCTATATATGAGTTTACAACAAGAGCATGTACATATAACGGTGTTTTATTTGCTTCGCCGGCATATAATGGATTTGTAGCCCCTAAAATATTTTGTAATTTTTTATTTGGAGTAACTGTTTCTAAAAATGCTTTGGTATCTGTCTGCAAAAAATCAGCTTGTGTAACATCTTTTATTTCGTTACTAACCCTGTATAATGGAAAATGATTGCAAATCGCCTCCATCTTTTTAACATACTTAATAAGGTTTTCTCTTTCTTGTGGAAAATGTTGAGCAAGTTGCTCAACAAAATTATCATATCCCTGAGCGTGTTTATATACTATTGGGTCTCCTTTAAAACTTACATGGTCATAACCATCCATGTCTAATTGCTTTAATTTAAGTTTGTCCATTAAACCAAAGTATTTAAAATACTGGTTTAGATTTTGCCCTTCAGATAAGCCACCAACGTAATGCACGCCAGTATCAAAAATAGATTTGCTTCTTGAAAATATTTGTAAGTTACCACCTATTTGTCTGTTTTTTTCTAGCACACAAACATTATACCCTTCTTTACTTAGTATGTAAGCAGTACATAATCCCCCTAAGCCACTGCCTATAATAACTATATCGTATTTATTGCTCATTGTTGTTGTTGTTTGTAATAACAAATATATTGTTTGATGTGATAGAACTATCACTTATTTTTTGATAACTCAATCCTGGAAAATTCTTTAAAATATCGATTATTAATGATGAAGAAAAAAAGTGAAGCTGTCCTTGCGTGGTTTTATTAAACCCAAATTTAGTAGAAAAAAACTCGGTTAGCTTAGTAAAACGATGTTGTTTTTGCATGCTTGCATCGGCATCTCTAATTATTAAAATACCATTAGGGTTTAATTGTTTAATGCAGGTTTCAACTAATTGAATTTGTTTTTCAGTTGAAAAATAATGCAGTACATCGTTTATAATAAAGGCATCTGCATTTTCGAAATTATAAGTTGTTGCATCGGCGCAAACAAAATTTAGTTTCTCTGATTTTGATAAACAGTTTTGAGCTATTTGTATTTTTTCGTCGTCGTAATCTATTCCTAAAATTTCTCGTTGCTTGCTCATTAGGCCTAACATAATGGATAAAAATCCGTATCCACAACCTATGTCTACAATTTTCCCTTTTTTTGGGAGCAGGTCTTCAAATTGTTGGTAGTTGTTTTCTAGCTTTGTTTTTATTCTACAGTACCACTCTAATACAGGGCCTTTGTAAATGTAATTTCTAATTAATTCAGCTCTATAAAACCTAGTAGTTTCTACTTCTTGTTTAATTACCTGAAACTCTTTGCGCATTAAAGCACAAACATTTTTGGCTGCTTCTTGATAACCATTTTTTACTAAACCATCCGTAGCTTTTATACGAGGCAGAATTTTTAGTGTAAGGGTACTCTCTCTATAATAAAAATCGTTTTTTGGTAAGCAATAATCGGCACCATGTAATACAATAGGAATTATATCAGCTTGTAATTTTTCGGCCAAAAGAAATGCACCCTTATGAAAGCGTAAAATATTACCCGTAGTAGAACGTGTGCCTTCAGGGAAAATAAGTACAGAGTAACCTTCATTCATTTTTTCAGTTACCTTATCTATCGATTGCTCGTAACCCAAATTAGCAGGATAAAAATCTGCGAGCTTCACAATTTTGCCAAACAGAAAAGAGTTCCATGCAAATTTGTTGGTAAATAAATTCATTTTAGGGTGTAGTGTTGGAAGTAAAGCCAAATCTATATACGACTGATGGTTACAAACTATAATGGCAGGTTTTTTAAAATCTTCGTTATGGTTATTAATAATTCGTTTTTTTACGTTGGCGAAAAAGTAAATAATAAACTTACACATATTCATAAAGAGCTTATGAAAAGTTAATCTCCTTTTAGCTTTATTACCTGGATACACGGCAAAAATAAGCGAGCCACCCCATCTTACAACAAAGCTTCCTAAAAAGAAAATAGTAAAGCCTAACCAAATTAGAAAGAAATTTTTAGCTGTTACAGGAGGGAGTTTTCTTTTTACACGGTTAAGAATTAATGCATTATACAACATAGGTTGTACTATGAATGAAATAAATACAACAGCCACCATGCCAATTATGGTAATAGCTGCAATTGATTTAAGTGCTGGGTGTTTTGAAAACAGCAACACACCAAAACCTATGGTTGTAATTACTGCCGATAAAAAAATAGAAGACTTATAGGAGTCTAAATTTTTACGTCTGTATTTATATTCATGACTCAACCCGTCCATTATAAAGATGCTATAATCGTCTCCTAGGCCAAAAATAAATGTAGAGATGATGATATTTATTATGTTAAACTTTAAACCCAATATACCCATTATACCCAATATCCAAACCCAGGTGATGAACATAGGTAGAAAATTTATGAGGGCAAGCTCTATTCTGCCGTGCGATAGTAACATAAACCCAAATACTAACAGCCCAGTTATTATTAGTATAGTGTTAAAGTCAGAACTAATAACTTCTACATACTTGGTAGTTAAATATTGCCTATCAAATACAAGTGTGTGAGGAGCTTCAGCAAAAGCATCATATACTTTTAGTTTTATTTCTTCAGGCACTTTTAAAAGAGATATAATCGCGGTCTTGTCGTTTTTTTCTGTTATCCAATCATCAACTAAACTTCTCAGTGTATCGTTTTGTAAAAGATTTACGGGAGTAAATTTTTTATCTATTAAATCGTAAAACTCTGAAAAAGCATTTTCTTTAAATTTTAACTCTGCTCCATATAGAGTAAGATTCTTCTTAAGAGAATCTTTACGAGTGGACCAAAAATTATTCCATTTCTCAATTCTGATTCTTTGCAAAGAATCAGAAACCAATAAACTTGTAACGGAAGAGTATTTGGCAACAATATTATTTTCTTTTAATTGTTGAAGTTTTGTAACAGCTTGCTCATGCGCCTTTAAAGCCTCGTTGGCATTGGTGCCATTTGAGATAACGTAAACTGAACGCAATGAAAATTTATTGAGTGCGTTTAAATGTTGTTCGGCTAAAATTAATTTTTCAGGTTGATAATTAACCTTCATCATATCGCTTTCAAAACTTACGTTACGTGCAGTGTATGAAAATAATATAGTTAGTAAGCCAAAAACAAGTAATACATATTTGTTTTTATGAAGCTGGTAGGAAATAATTTTTTCCATCCAAACAGATTTTTTTTCTTCCGAAACCTGTTCTTGTTTTTTATCTTTTTTTAGAAGATGTGGCAATACAATAATAGAAAACAATACAGCGCCGATTAAACTACAACCTGCAAACAAACCAAAATCGTGCATGGCTTCGGATTTAGCGAATTGTAATGCTAAAAAAGCTGCTACGGTTGTTGTGCATCCCAATAGCATTGGCGCAGTTAAATCTTTTAAAACGCGTTCTACCGATTGCTCGTGTTTAAAATGAGCAAAAAAGTGTAAGGAGTAATTAATGGCAATGCCTAAAACAATAGAGCCTGCGCCCAAGGCAATAGCCGATACTTCTCCTTTTAATAAATAAATTAATGCCAATGAAAAAATGGCTCCAAATGCCACTGGTAGCAATATGAAAACCATTATAAGAATTCGCCTGAAATATAAAATTAAAATTAATGCGATAAGGGTAAGTGCAAGTATGGAGGTTAGTATAGAATCTTTTTTTATTTGCTCAGAGTTTGCTAAAGAAACGGCTGCTGTGCCAAAATATTCAATTTTTACCTGATTTTTGTTTTCTAAGACTGGAATAACACTATCCAAAAAAGAAAGAAATTTTTTATTGGCTGCATATTCGTTAGATGCAACAGAAGGTGTAATTAAAAAAAGGAGGTTTTTATTATTCTTGGTGAAGATGTATCCATCATTTAAATCGAAGTTTTCGTCATACTGTAAACCTTTTAGTTTCTTTAAAACTAAAGGCACAATGTTAAGTGGGTCCTTTTTAATAAACTTGCCGAACACCATCCCAGTTGGTGATAGCAATGTTTTGTAATCATTTTGGAGAATTTGTTTTATAGAATCTTTCTGAAGGTTTTTTTCAATTTGCTGATAATCTTTTTCCTCTATAAAAACAGGTAAATGATTGTAGAATGTTTGATACAGGTTAGCAATATTATCATCTGCTATTTTGTATTTTATTTCTTTTATGTAACTGTTTCCAAACTTTGAAAGTAATGTATCTGCAAGAGCATCTGCTGTGGCTTTTATACTTTCGGGATTTACAGTGTTTGTATCAACATTATAAATATTTACTACCAGTTTATCTTTAATTTTTAAACTATTTAGTATATCATTTATGTTGTTTACTTTTTTGTCCTTAGGTATAAAACGTGTAATGTCTTCTTCTATTTTTATTTTAGAAGCGAAGTAACTTACGACACCAACAGATACCAAAATAGTTGCAACCAATAAAAATAGGTGCTTGGCAAAAAATTGATATATACGATACAAGAACATAATTTATTGAATAGAATCTTGAAGGTTTTTTTTCTTGTTTCTTATAAAGGTTAATGTAACATAGGTAACCAGTCCAAATAGAAAGGCAAGCAATATAGCAAGACAACAAGAGCCGATTAAAAAGATAAACGCATCTGTTTCAACATTTTGAGAAGTGATATGAGTAAATGAAAATGTACTTTTTGTTTGTGTAATTAGTTCTCCTGTTTTAAAACTTGCATACACCAGAGGCGGAATCATAGGGGGGAGGCTAATGTTTATAGCTACAAGTACAATGGCTTTGTTTAATTTTAGCAGATAAGCTGTTGCAAGGGCTGAAATTACCTGAAAGCCCAAAATTGGAACTATGCCAAAAAAAATACCAAGGCTAACCGCTAAAGACTTTTTTAAAACAGATTCTTCTTTGTTTAAAAAAGCATTTCTAAAATATTTTTTAATGTTTGCTACGCTCAGGTTTTTAATAAATAATTTTGGGCGATACCACACAATTGCCAAAGGAACTAAACAAGTGTTTAAAACACTTATTCTAAAAAAATCTTTTGTGGGACGAAAGTGAGAAACTCTTTCTTCTTTAGTTGGGTAAAAAACCCCAACTGGCAAAGGTATAACTGCTATACTTGCCCAAGCGGCTTTTACAATAACTTCTATTTCAAACTCAAAACGAGTGGTGTAAAACGAAATATTTTTTAATTTTTCTATAGGATATAAACGATAACCCGATTGGGTATCGGGCATTTTAATTCCGGTTTCTAACTCAAACCAAAAATTAGAGAACTTGTTTCCAAAACTACTTTTGCCCGGCACACTTGCCTGTTCCATATTTCTTGCCCCAATAATAAGTGCATCTGGTTGCTCTTTAATTTTGACAAGAAATGATTCTAAGTCTTCCGGATAATGCTGCCCATCGCTATCAATGCTAATGGCATATCGGTAATTTTTTTCTAAAGCAAACTTAAACCCTTCACGTAGGGCAAGGCCCTTGCCACAGTTTTGAGAAAAGTTAACAACGGAAATTACACTTTTGAACTTGTCTAATATTTGTGGTGTTGTATCAGTTGATCCATCGTTTACAACAATTATGCGGTTAGTGTACCCAAGTGTATCTGTAATTACTTTTTCAAGTGTTTTTTGATTGTTGTAAGTGGGTATAAGCACGCAGCAACGCTGTTCTTCGAAAAAACTATTTAAACGGCAGGCGTAGCTCATGTTTGAAACGGAATTTATTTGATGTTGAATGTCCCTTTAAATTTTACGTAAATTATTTCTTTACCCGAAATATTTGCGGTAACATCAACTTCTTTATCCTTTATAAGTATAGTATAAGAGACAGTTATCTTGTTTTCTTTTAAAGGATTTATCATAGCTAAAAATTTAATATTGTTGCCTTCTTTTAAAATTAGCGAACAATTAATTTTTTTGGCTAAAATTTCTTGTATAAGCTGAATTAAAGAAACCCCTGGAGCAACAGGAATTTCAGGAAAATGCCCTTTATATATTTTATGGGATGGATTTAGCTCTACGGTAGTAGTAAATGTGTTTTCAGCACTTAAATCGGTAGATGTGGTTTCGGTATAAAAATCCTCAAGTAGGGGTTTAATCATTTGTTTTAGTTGTAATTATTCTGTTTAATTTAATTTTTAAACGCAACAATCCTTTATGCTTTAAAGATACACTTTCGGGCAAATTATCGGCGCCAAATTTATACACAGTTTTTTGTTTAGTAAATAATTTTCCTTTTACTATAGATTTGGCTATTCTGTTTGAATTTACCTGGGTATAGTAAAAATATCTTCTCCTATTTTCCTTAGCAACATATAGGCTTCCACCTCCTTTTTTATTTACATATACCTTACCTGGTTTGTTCAATAGTTGATATAGTAAAATTAAACCCATGTCCTGCTCTAACAGGGCGGTAATTTTAGGTTTGTTCATAGGAGCAAAACAATAAACCATTTTCAGGCTATCTTTTTTCAACTCTATATCAAACATTTTCATACCAAGCTCGGTTACAAAAACAAGGTGCGATGTTGTACTGTCAGTCTGTTTATGAAGTAACATTCCTGTATAGTACTTACTAAACAGGAAAATCTGTGTTTTGTAAAGCATGGTGTTATTTGGCGAGACAAGTGGTTGAGCGTCGATTGTAGTAATTTTTCTTTGTTCAGCTAACTTGTATTTTAAGGGAATGGCGCAGCTTGTAAGTAGAATAAAAAGACTACTTAAGTATAAATTTTTCAGCCGGAAGGTTGCCATTTACTTTCTTGTTTGTAAAATCAATAACGGTAAAATCATCAGTAGTTTCTACCATTTCGAGTTTGGTTACCGAAGTTACAGCTTTATCAAAATACATGTAAATTTTTTTCAAACTTTCTTTCATCCCTTTTACAAGTGGGGTCAATTCAAGTCTGTAAGCTTTGTCGCTTTCTCCGTATGCAATTTTAAATTTGTTGGAGGTCAATATTTTCCCATCAATGCAAGAAATCATAATATCGTTGATTTCTTTAAAAACTTTATTAGAATTCATGTCGTACTTACGTAGTTTGCTTTCGTCTTTTATAAGCACTTTATCTTTATTTATAACGATTATATAAGTGTAAGGACTAACATACTCCCAGCGCAAAAGGTTGTCTTTTTTAAAGCAAAAATGCCCTTTACTAGTGATTTTTTCAGACAACATACTTAACGTTTTTACCTGTGTAAAATCACTTTCAAGGGAGTTAGTTTCTTTAGAGATAGCATTTATCTTTTCCTTTAATAAAACGGTATCTTTTACTGTTTTAAAACCGGTTTGTGCAAACAATGAAAAAGAAAAAACGCAAAATAGAATATATAGTTTTTGTTTAAGCATAAGCAGGTTGGTTTATCAATTTATCTAGGTTTACCACGGTATAATTATTTTCTTTCAAAAAATTTAGCAAAAGCCTAACAACCACGTCGCAACCTTCAACTCTATCGTGCAATAAAATAATGGAGCCCGGGGTAATTTGCGGCTTTATTTTCTCAAATATTTTTTCGGGGTCTTTTATGGAAGTGTCAAAAGAGCGTATGTTCCACCCAACAGAAACCATTTTATTGTTTTTTATAGCCCTGCCAAGGGCTGGGGTGGCAACTCCGTATGGAGGACGGAAAAAAACAGGTGTTTTACCTATGGCTTCCTTTATGGTTTTATTGGTTAGTTCAAGTTCTTCCGTTAATTTATTAGTGGTTTGTAAATTAAATAAATTGCCATGTGTGTAACTGTGGTTTGCAACAATATGCCCGGCTTCGTCTAATTTTTTTAATAAGGAAATCTCGGTACTTATTTTTTTTCCGATACAAAAAAAGGTGCCAGTAGCATTATGTTCCTTTAAAACTGAAAGCACTTTTTCGGTTGCTTCTCCCTGCGGCCCATCATCAAAAGTTATAGAAACAATTTTCTCGTTTGTTTCTGCTTTGCAAATAGATTTAAAATGAAAATTAACCGAAAGTTTTGATGCGCCTATAACTTCAATAATGATGAAAAGTAAGATGGGGGCAATCAAAACACCTA
>Ga0134125_10010087_pt1 | contig 10617 bp, 8 predicted proteins | sample KB31751_FD_96464 | JGI IMG/M metagenome (GOLD analysis project Ga0134125, IMG submission 96464) | Terrestrial soil microbial communities with excess Nitrogen fertilizer from Kellogg Biological Station, Michigan, USA - KB3-175-1 | ecosystem: Environmental > Terrestrial > Soil > Unclassified ...
AGGTCCACGATCGCGCTGGCGCCGCCGCCGAAGGTCTCCTCGTCGTGCCCGAAACTCAGATACACGTCGTGCTCCGGGCTGTGGCCGGCGCCCAGCTGCGCCTCTACCCCCTCGAGCACCGAGACGAGCGAGCCCTTGTCGTCGAGCGTTCCGCGACCCCAGATGAGCTGTTCCTCGCCCTCACCGACCAGCTCCGCTGCGAACGGCGGATGCGCCCAGCCCTCCTCAGAGGCCGGCACGACGTCGTAGTGCGCCATCAGGACTGTCGCGGGCCCCTCGCTGCGGCCCCTCCAGCGGTAGAGCATCGAATGGCCGTTCACGAGCTCGCGCTCGAGGTTCGAGTGCACTGCGGGGTAGAGCGAGGGCAGCAGCGCCACGAACTCGTCGAAGACCGCCCTCTCTGTCTCCTCGAGGTTCTGCCGGGAGATCGTGGGCAGGCGCAGGAGCGCCTGCAATCGCGTGACGGCGGTGTCGGTCATCGCCCCATTCTGGCGCATGCCACGCTGGTTCGGCGGTGCCACAACGCACGGGAGAATGGGAGTATGACCTCCTACCCCACTCCCGAGTTCCGGCGCACGGCACTCGCGCCCGGGCTCCTCGCCGCGATCGTGCTGCTGGCTGGGCTCGCGTTGCTCGACAACAGCGAGGCGTACCTCTGGATCCGCTTTCCCGTGAGCATCCTCGCGGTCATTGTCTGTGTCTACGCGTGGCAGGCCAAACAGCTCTGGTGGTTCATCGGGCTCGTGCCGATCGCGGTGCTGTGGAACCCCGTGCTCGTGATCGAGCTGCACGGACAGTTCTGGGTCGCGCTGCAGTTCGTCGCGGCGCTCGTGTTCATCGTCGCCGGCATCCTGATCAAGATTCGTAACCCCGAGGACCGCAATAAGGGTCGGGCCGGCGCACAGTCGAGGCCGCGCCGCTAACAGCAGGCGGCAGCATCCGCAAGCTCTCGCCAGGCGCATCTGCCAGGCGTACCGTCGAAGTGACGGAAAGGGTGTGCCATGACTATGACCTCACGCGGTATGACGTCACTGTGGTTGGACAACGCCGCGCCGATCGGCAGCGACGAATTCGTGCCCGACTCCGACTACGACGTCGTCGTGGCCGGAGCGGGACTCACCGGCCTGGTGACCGGGCTGCTGTTCGCGAGGGCCGGGATGCGCGTGGCGATCCTCGAAGCTCGCACCGTCGGTGCGGTGACGACCGGCAACACGACAGCCAAGCTCAGCCTGCTGCAGGGCAGCCACCTCTCCGAGATGATGCGGCACACCTCCAAGACCACGGGCAGGGCCTACGTCGAGGGCAACCGCGAGGGCATGGAGTGGCTGCTGCGGTATTGCGACGATCACGAGGTCGCGGTGCAGCGCCGGGATGCCTACAGCTACGCGAGCACCGAGGAGGGAATCGCCCGCGTCGACGAGGAGTACCGGGCGAGCTCCTCGCTCGGGCTCGACGTCACCCGCGTCGGCCCGCTCGGAGCGCCCTTCCCGAGCTACGGGGCGGTGCGCCTGCCGAACCAGGCGCAGTTCGACCCGATGGATGTGCTGGCCGCCCTCGCGCGCGACTTCCGGCACCACGGTGGCGTGCTCTGCGAGGGTGTGCGGGTGGGCCGCGTGCGCACGGGCTCGCCGGTGGACATCACCACGACTCGCGGCCGCGTGCGCGCGAACTATCTCATCCTCGCGACGGGCACACCGTTCCTCGATCGCGGACTGTACTTCGCCAAGCAGGAGGCGCTGCGTTCCTACGCGCTCGCCTTCCGGGTGCCGGGTGAACTGCCTGACGGCATGTATCTCTCCGTGGATGAGCCGACGCGGTCCGTGCGCACCACGCCGACCGGCGGGACCGAACACCTGCTGATCGGCGGCAACGGGCATCCGGTGGGCCGGGCGTCGTCACCGCTCGAGCGCGTGAATGACCTGACGACCTGGACAGAGCGCTACTTTCCCGGTGCGGAGCGCACCCACAGTTGGTCGGCTCAGGACTACCGACCGGCCGGACGGGTGCCCTTTGTCGGATGGCTGCCCCGCGGGCGTGGTCACGTGTACTTCGCCACGGGCTTCGACAAGTGGGGCATGGCCAATGCCGTCGCCGCGAGCCTCACTCTCGCGAGCGACATCCTCGGCGGTCACCTGCCGTGGGCGAGCAAGCTGCACCGTCGCATCACGACGCCGGCAGATGCAGGCGCGTTCATCGGCGCGAACGCCGCCGTGGGCGTGGCGGCGGTGCGCGGTTACCTACGCGCGTGGTCCGCACCGACGCCGACGCACGCCCCGGCGGAGGGGAGCGGCGTCGTGACGCACTCGGGCATCCGGCCCACAGGCGTCTCCACGCTCGACGGCACGACGTGTTCGGTCTCCGCGGTGTGTCCGCACCTCGGCGGAGTGCTCAGCTGGAACGACGCCGAGACCTCCTGGGACTGCCCGCTGCACGGTTCGCGATTCACAGCGGATGGCGCTCTGCTCGAGGGACCGGCAACGCGCGGCCTGAAGCGGCGCGCGTAGGCCGCCCTCCGAAATGTGACGCGCCGCCGGTACCGGAACTGGGGAGTTTAGGCGTAAACTTGCCCTGCGCCTGACGAATTCGTTCATCGCCCCGACCTTGGTCACAAGTTGCTTCTGGGCTGAATTCGCCGCCATCGATCGCTTCGGCCGGTTCTGTACCGGCCGCTGAGACGCGAAGAGCGCATCCCTCGGATGCGGCGCGGTCACCGCTACGAAGCGGTGGTCTGTGTACCCGATCCAGGAGGACCATGGCCCGCTCAGGCCAATCGCGCGGCAACGCCAGCCAGGGACAGACGACCCAGGGGCAGGGCAAGGCGACGCGCAAGCCCGCTCAGCGCAAGGCATCCGGGCGCCAGTCCCAACGGCGTTCACGCGGAAGCGACGATGTCGGCGTGATTCCGGTGCTCGCTCGAGCCGTGCGCGAGATCGAGGGTGCTGCGGAGCGCGGCAAGGTAGGCCCCTCCAATCGCACCAAGTTCCAGGTGATCGCCCTGCTCATGCGTGAGGAGCGCGCGAGGGCCAAGTCGGATGCCGACCTCACCGACGCGGAGCGCACCGAGTTGCTGAAGCGCCTCGACGGCGTCGCGACGATTCTGGCCAAGACCGCGGCCCGCGACACGTCCCTCATTTCGCTCCTGGCCGAAGAGGCGGCGGTGACGGATGCGGCGCGCAAGCTTCGCCGTGACATGCTCATCGCCTCGGGTGCGGAACTCGGTCCAGAAGAACTCATCATCGTCAAGGAGCCAGCCCCGGTCACTCCGGCCGTCGAGAAGCAGGTGGTGCCGCAATCGGTCATCGCCCGCCAGCTCTCGAACCCCTTCCTCGCACCGGATTTCAACCGCGTGACCCGGCCTTCGCCCACGACGCACCGCCTGGCCAACTGGGAGCTGCTCGACCCGCTGTTCCGTGCCTTCGAGTACGGCTCGGGCGGAACGGTAGCGAGCATGGAGCTGCCGACCCCGACCGCGGCGGACCGCTCGGTGCCCGATGGGCTCGTGCTGTTCGACCATCAGGCCGCCTTCGTCGCGAGTGCTCGAGAGGGTCACCGCAGCTATCTGCTCGCCGACGAGCCGGGCCTCGGTAAGACCGCGCAGGCGCTGCTCGCGGCGCAGGTCTCGAACTCCTACCCCTTGCTCGTGGTGGTGCCCAACGTCGTGAAGATGAACTGGGCGCGCGAGGTCGAACTGTGGACTCCGAGCCACACCGCCACGGTCATCCACGGCTCGGGCGAGAACCTCGACGCCTTCGCCGACGTCGTCATCGTCAACTACGACGTTCTCGACCGCCACATCGGATGGCTGCGCACCCTCGGCTTCAAGGGCATGGTCGTCGACGAGGCCCACTTCATCAAGAATCGCGAATCCCAGCGCTCGAAGCACGTGCTCTCGCTCGCCGACAGCATCCGGGCCAGGTCGCCGCGCGCCCTCATGATCGCGCTCACCGGCACGCCGCTCATCAACACCATCGACGACTTCCGCGCGATCTGGCAGTTCCTCGGCTGGATCGACGGCGAGAAGCCCACCGCGAAGCTCATGGCTGAACTCGAGGAGAACGCCCTCACGCCGGCCGACTTCGGCTTCTTCGCCGAGGCGCGCCAGACCGTGATCGATCTCGGTATCGTGCGCCGCAAGAAGCTCGATGTCGCCAGCAACCTTCCGTCGAAGCGCGTCGCCGACCTGCCGGTCGAACTCGACGACGATCTCGGCCGCAGCATCCGCGAGGCTGAGGCCGCCCTGAGCGCGCGACTGCTCGAGCGCTATCGCCGGGCGGTCAGTCTGTCGAAGACCGAACACGAGCGCTCGAGCCTCATCCGCATGGTGGCCCACGCCGAACTCGACGAGTCGAAGGCGGCCAAGAGCGGAGACAACGTCTTCACCATGGTGCGCAAGATCGGTCAGGCCAAGGCCGTGCTCGCCGCCGACTACACGGCGCAGCTCGCCCGATCCGTCGGCAAGGTCGTATTCTTCGCGAAGCATATTGATGTCATGGATGCCGCAGAGGAGACGCTCGCCCGTCGCGGGCTCAAGACGGTCTCCATCCGGGGCGACCAGACCGCCGCCTTCCGCGAGAGCCAGGTGCGTGCCTTCAACGAGGACCCCGAGGTCTCCGTCGTTGTCGCCTCCCTCACCGCCGCGGGCGTCGGTATCAACCTGCAGGCGGCATCGAACGTCGTGCTCGCCGAGCTCAGCTGGACCTCGGCGGAGCAGACCCAGGCCATCGACCGCGTGCACCGCATCGGTCAGGAGGAGCCCGTCACCGCGTGGCGCATCATCGCAGCGCAGACGATCGACGCCAAGATCGCGCAGCTCATCGACAGCAAGGCGGGCCTCGCGGCGCGCGCTCTCGACGGTGACGACTCCGAGGTCGTGGCCGAGTCGAGTGTGCAACTCGACGCGCTCGTGCACCTCCTGGAGGTCGCGCTCGAGGAGGCCGGCGACTAGCCGGATCCGCAGCGAGGCGGCTCAGGAAACGCTGGAACGCTCCGCGAGGCGCTTGATCGCGGCCACCGGGATCGACAACCAGTCCGGCCGATTTCGAGCCTCGTAGATCGCCTCGTAGATCGCCTTGTCGATCTCGAAGGCGTCGAGCAACAGCCGATTCGCGCGCAGGTCGTGGCCCGTGCGCGCGCTGTAGCCCGCCACAAAGGCCCGGCGGCAGGCGAGCGCCCAGTCCGTTGCCGAGAGCCCCGGATGCGCGAGCGCGTAGGCCCCGGCGACGTAGTCGAACGAACGCAGCATGCCCGCGACATCGCGCAGCGGCAGATCGGGCCGATTGCGCTCGGCCATCGGGCGCAGCGGCTCGCCCTCGAAGTCGAGCAGCACCCACCCGCGGCCGGGCACTGCGAGCACCTGCCCGAGGTGCAGGTCGCCGTGGATGCGCTGCAGCCTGGGCCAGGGTGTCACGACGGCGCGCGCGTAGACGATACCGATCGATTCGCGCCAGCGCGCGAGCTCCGGCACCTCCTTGATCGCGATGTCGAGTCGCCGCAGCATGCTCGCCACGGCGCTGTCGATGTCTGCGGGCGAGCACTCGCTCGTGCCGAGCGCCGCGGCGAGCGTCTCGTGCACCTCGGCCGTCGCCTCCCCGAGTGCCCGGGCGGCGTTCGTGAAGTCCTTGGCCTCTTCCGCGGCGCGCAGCGTGAGTCGCCAGGCGTCCTCGACGTCGGGAAAGAACTCCTGCGCGAAGGCGAGATGACCGTGCGCCCTGCCGTCGGCGCGGCCGTCGTCTCGCCATTCGCCCGTAACGTGCCCGATGGAGCGCGGCACCACGCGGGACCCGGCGGCTCCGAGTGCTTCGAGAAGCACCACGTCGGGGTTGTCGCCGTGGTGGAGGGCACGGAAGAGCTTGCAGATGAGGGGTGCCGCGGGCGCGCCCTCGGCATCCTTCATCTCGAAGACGATCGAGGTGTTCGACTGCTCGCCCCCGAGCACTCGTGACGCGACGATCTGCGGGCTACCGCCGGGAAACGCCGTGTGCCCCTGCACGAACACGGGCGCTTCGCCTGTCGCAGACTCCCCGTCGTCGAGGCCGGCACCCTCGGCGAGACCGGTTCCCTCGTCGAGGATGAGTCGCAGCAGCGCGTGGGCGAAGGCCGGGTCGCGCGGTCCGTCGTAGAAGTACAGCGGCCGCTCCCCGCCGCTGATCGCCGCGAGACCCGGGGACAGTTTTCCGGCGGGCTCGCTGCGCACGGTCAACGGCACCTGATAGAGCTTCGGCGTCTCGGCCTCGTCGAGCACGAGGTGCACGCGGATGGCCGCACTTCCGGAGGCATCGGCCAGTGAATAGCCGCCGATGAACCTGAGGCTGGGGGCGCGACCCTTGCCTGCGTACCAGCGCTGGGCGCACATCCATTCGGAGAACTGGCGCATCGTGTCGGGCTCGGTGAGCGCGGCGTTCGCGCGCGCTTCACCGGGCGCCCCGCCGACGGATCTCGGGTCGGTGGGAACGTCGATCGCGACCACCTCCAGCGGCAGATAAAAGGGAAAACCTTCCTCCACGATACGCAGCCCCGCGCCAGCCGACCCGCTATTTCAGGGGATTCGCGGGTGATTGCCGGGCCGCGAACACGAGCGGCGACGTAGCGTGGAGGAATGGCAGGGCAGCGACCGCGGGCGCACATCGGCATCTCCGGCTGGCGCTACGCACCCTGGCGCGGTGTCTTCTATCCCGTCGGGCTCGCTCAGCGCCGAGAGCTCGAATACGTCGCGGAACGGCTGGGATCCGTCGAGCTCAACGGCTCGTTCTACTCGCTGCAGCGCCCGGAGAGCTACCGGCGCTGGCACGACGAGACCCCTCCCGAATTCGTCTTCGCCGTGAAGGGGCCGCGCTTCATCACGCACATGCTTCGACTGCGCGGCGTGCAGACCGCTCTGGCGAACTTCTTCGCCTCCGGCGTTTTCGCCCTGGGCCCGAAGATCGGGCCAGTGCTGTGGCAACTGCCGGAGCGGCACGCTTTCGACGCGGCGCAACTCGACGAGTTCCTCGCGCTGCTGCCGCGCACCCTCGGCGACGCGGCGCGACTTGCCAGCGGCCACGATGCCCGACTCGACGGTCGCGCCCTGCTCGAGCTCGAGCCGACCCTTCGTGAGCGGTCCATTCGCTACGCACTCGAGGTGCGCTCGCCCACCTTCACCGACAGCGCGCAGTTCGCTGCGTTGTTGCGCTCGCACGGCGTCGCCCTCGTGGCTGCCGATGCCGCAGGCCGCTGGCCCATGGTGCGCGCGGACACTGCAGACTTCCGCTACGTTCGCCTGCACGGCGACACGGAACTGTACGCGAGTGGCTACGGCGAGGAGTCGCTCGATTCCTGGGCCGAGACGATCCGGGGCTGGGCGGACGCCGGTCAGGACAGCTACGTGTACTTCGACAATGACGCGAAGGTGCACGCACCGTTCGACGCGCTGGCGCTGCAGTCGAGGCTCACCGGTCTCGGCTGAGAGCCCGCGGCCAGCGACATCCAGCCTGATTCGGGATACTGGGGTGATGATCTCCACAGCGCTGGCCCGCCGTCTCCGCGAGCTCGGGCTCGAATGGCATCCCGTCTCCGGCGACGCGTTCTGCATCGATCGCGACGAGTTCGAGAGTGAGGTCTTCACCGTGAGCGATATGACCGTCGAGGCGCACGTGTTCGACACCGGCACGATTCTGGGATTCAACGGCACCACGGAGTGGGCGCTCGACTCGGTTGCGCTGGAGGATGCGCTGTGGCTGCCCCGAGAGGCCCAGTTGCGGTCGCTGCTCGGCGGCACCTTTCAGTCTCTCGAGCGGCACGGCGAGGGCTATCGGCTGCACGCCGTCATCGGCGGCGAGTCGCGTGACTTCGACACGGCGGAAGCGACCGACGCCTACGCCGAGGCGCTGTGTGCGCTGCTGCAGGAGGCGCGCGACTGAGAGCGCGTCAGCGCGCCTCGCCGAGCAGGAACTCGTTCAGCCGGGCCGTGAGCGCGTCGTCGACGGCGAGTGGCGCGCCGTCGACGGCACGCACGGGCGCCGCCTGCCGCACGCTGGAGACGAGCCACGCCGCGTCAGCCCGAGCCAGTTCCTCGACCGGCAGCAGGTCATAGGCGGTCTCGAGCCCCGCTCTCTCGAAGAACTCGAAGGCGCTCGCCTGCGTGGTGCCGGCGAGAATGCCCTGGTCGGTGCGCGGCGTGCTCACCCGGTTACCGTTCTGCAGGAGGAGTGTGGAGGTCGGGCCCTCGAGAAGGTAACCGTCTGAGCTGACGAAGACCACGTCATCCGCCCCTCGCCTCGCCGCTTCGCGTAGCGCCGCGCGGTTCACCGCGTACGACAGCGTCTTCGCGCCCTGCAGCAGCCAGGGCGAGGTGGCGGCGACATCATGCCGGTAGCCGCGATCGAGAGTCACGACGCGGATGCCGTCAACCCGCACCGCGCGATAGTCCGGCGCAGTCTCGGCGTAGACCCAGGCGGTGGGAACCTCGGTGCCTTCGATACCGCGCGTCAGCACGAGCTTCACCGAGAGCTCGGGAACCGGAGCATGGTCCGCGATCGCGGCATCGATCGCCGGTCGCCAGACGCGCGCGTCGGGTTCGGGCAGGTCGAGCAGTCGAGCGGATGCCGCAAAGCGTTCCAAGTGCGCGTCAAGCGCGTGCGCCCGGCCTCCGGTCACCGCGACGGTCTCGAAGATGCCATCACCCCGCGTCGCACCGAGGTCGAGAACGCGCAGTCGGGGGGAGTGCGGGTCCGCGATGACGAAGCCGTCGGGGTGGACAGGTACGTCTATGGCGACGCCCGGTGCGGAAGGTGATTTCGAGCCCTTCGCTGGGTCGTGATGAACCGGGCGGGTGATGAGGACCAGTGTGGGGGCTTCCATGGTCAATCATCCTAGATTGCTGGGATGTAGGCGCCATGCGGGGCGCGAGGGCAGCGTCAGAATCCGCGTGAAAGGCGCGTCTGAGACGCTCGAATCCGCGCCACGTGGGGTCGTGCGCCGAGCCGGAAATGGAGGACAATTCTGTACCCCGATGTCCCCCATAAAGCTGACACCCGCGTGGGGGCGCCCCCAATTGGGGGCAGCACATTATGTGCACGCCGACTATCTTCTAAATATGCACTAGCCGGGGGGCTAGGGACGACGGGGACAGCAAGTCCGGAATCGGATCGCGGGGGTGATTCGATTCAGTAAACGGCCAACTGGTCACCGTCGCCCTGCATCATTTTCAACCGCCGGTCGGATCCCAAGGATCCGGCCGGCGGTTTCACTTTAAGCGGCTGTCGCGGTGCTGGCACAGCGCCGGCACCGCGTTCCGAGGTCAAGCTGAGTGTCTCCGGGGAACATGAACGGGGCGCTGCGTGTTGAATGGAACGACCGAACGACGACAATCGACACCACTGAGGAGGCTCCATGCCTACCGTTACCGTGACCAGCGAGACTCTTGACAAGACCATCACCGATAACGAGATCGTTCTCCTCGACTTCTGGGCGGACTGGTGTGGCCCGTGTAAGCAGTTCGAGCCCGTGTTCGAGCAGTCCAGCGAGGCGAACAGCGACATCGTTCACGGCAAGGTCGACACCGAAGACCAGCAGCAGCTCGCAGCGGCAGCACAGATCACCTCGATCCCCACTCTCATGGCCTTCAAGAAGGGCGTTCCCGTCTTCCGCCAGTCGGGTGCACTTCCGCCCGCCGCGCTCGAAGATCTCGTGACGCAGCTCAAGGCGCTCGACGTCGAGGCTGCACTCGCGGCTGCAGAGGCGGCCGAGGCCGAGGCGGGCGCGGCTCCGCAGGAGAGCTGAGCCCAGCGGGGGACGCCGGGCCCCAGGGCACGAGGATTCTGGAAAGACGCGGCACGCACCGCATAATGGTCTTCGGGCCCCACCCCCGTGAGCACTCGAGCCGAGGACACTATCGCGATGAGCATTCCGCTGAACCTGTTGCTGAGCCTGCCATCGAGCATCCCCAGCCCGGATCCCGCCTTCGCGCAGCTGCAGCTCGGCCCGCTGGTCATCCGCACCTACGCCATCTGCATCCTGATCGGCATCTTCGTGGCGGCGATGATCACCTCGCGTCGGCTCACCAAGCGGGGGGCGGAGCCGGGCATCGTCATCGACATCGTGCTCTGGGCCGTGCCCATCGGCATCATCGGTGCTCGCATCTACCACGTGCTCACCCACGTCGGCGACTACTTCTACCCCGGCGCCAACCTCTGGGAGACCGTCGCCATCTGGGACGGCGGCAATGCCCTCTACGGTTCGCTGCTGGGCGGCGCGCTGGGTGCGTTCATCGGGTGCCGCATGGCGGGCATCCGCTTCTGGACCTTCGCGGATGCGCTTGCACCGGCAATGCTCGTCGCCCAGGCGCTCGGCCGCTTCGGCAACTGGTTCAACCATGAACTGTTCGGGCTGCCGACCTCCTTGCCCTGGGGACTCGAGATCGAGTCGACCAACGCCAAGTTCCCTGCGGGCCTCGCCGAGGGCACACTGTTCCACCCGCTGTTCCTGTACGAGATCATCTGGAACCTCATCGGCGTCGCCATCATCCTGCTCATCGAGCGCAAGGTGCGACTGCACTGGGGCAAGGCCTTCGCGATCTACCTCATCTGGTACGGGATCGGTCGCAGCTGGCTCGAGGCCATCCGCATCGACCCGACGAGCGAT
>Ga0134125_10010089_pt1 | contig 10617 bp, 10 predicted proteins | sample KB31751_FD_96464 | JGI IMG/M metagenome (GOLD analysis project Ga0134125, IMG submission 96464) | Terrestrial soil microbial communities with excess Nitrogen fertilizer from Kellogg Biological Station, Michigan, USA - KB3-175-1 | ecosystem: Environmental > Terrestrial > Soil > Unclassified ...
CAAGGTGAAATAGGCGAGCACGTTCTCCGGGATATGGTCGATGAAGATGAAGAACAGCGACAGGCCGCGGAAGAAATCGAGCCGCAGATCGCGCGTCGGTTTCGGTACCGCTTCGGCCATCGCGCTCAGCGGGCGACGCGGACGAGCAGCTTGCCGCGATTGGCGCCGCTCAAGAGGCCGATGAAAGCGCGCGGCGTGGCTTCGATGCCGTCAACGATGTCTTCGCGGTATTTGATCTTGCCGCTCGTCAGCCACTCGCTCATCTGGGTACGGAATTCGCCCCAGCGCGCGCGGTGATCGCTGACGAGGAAGCCCTGCACCAGCGCGCGTTTGACGAGGAGCTGGCGGTTCCAGCGTGGCCCGGTATCGGCCCCTCCCATTTGAGATTGCCCGAGCCGGTCATAGGCCGAGATCGCGCCGCAGATGATGGTCCGTGCATTGAGCGCCAGATTCATCATCACCGCGTCATGCAGCACGCCGCCGACATTGTCGAAGAATACATCGATGCCGTTCGGCGCATGCTGCGCCAGCTCGGCCGAGAGTGCCGCCGCGTCCTTGCCCTTGTAATCGATGCCGATATCGAAGCCGAGCTCGCGCGTCACATAATCGAGCTTATCCGCCGCGCCGGCGGTTGCGATCACCTTGCAGCCTTTGAGCTTGGCGATCTGGCCCGCGACCTGGCCGACGGCGCCAGAGGCGGCGGAGATCAGCACCGTTTCGCCGGATTTCGGCTTGCCGATCGTGTCGAGCGCGAAATAGGCCGTGGCCCCTGGCATGCCGAGCACGCCGAGGAGATAGGACAGCGGTAGGCTGCCGAGCCTGGCGCGATCGATCTTCTCGCAGCCCTTGGCGGGCAGCACGGCATGGCTCTGCCAGCCGGCATAGGCGAGGACGATGTCGCCGGGAGCGAAGCCGGGCGCGCGCGCGGCGACCACTTCGGCGACGACCTCGCCGGTCATCACGCTGCCGATCTCCGCCGGCGGCGCGTAGGAGCGCGCCGCGCTCATCCGGCCCCGCATATAGGGATCGAGCGAGAGGAAGAGCGTCTTCAGCATGAGCTGACCGTCGCCCGGCTCCGGCACCGGCACGGTCTCGAATTTGAAATCGCTTTCGCGGACAGCGCGGCCTTCGGGCCGCTCGGCGAGGAGAAAACGCTGGTTCGTCAGGTTGGACATCATCGGCGTCCCGCTTCAGGAACGTCGATGATAGCAGAGCCTGGCGCTCAGATCGCGTCGAGCTGGTACTCGATGTCGTTCGAGATATTCCAGAGGTAACCGATATCGGCCGTACCGACGAGGGCGTAGGCGTGGCCATGGTGCCGCCAATACAGCATGTTGAGATCGCCGCGCCGGTCGAAAGTCGGGGCGACGTCAGGCTGGCTGGTCACACCGATCACGACCGTCAGCGGGCCGAGCTTCTTGTTGTCGGTCGTGTAGAAGAGCTGTGTCGCCGGCTGACCGCCGACCACGAGATAGCGCGCACCCTGGAAGGCGAGGCCCCACGGCTTCAGATTCGGCAGCTTGAAATCCGACGGCAGCTTCTGCACGACCTTGCGATTCGGATCGTTCGGATCGGGCGGCACATCGACCAGCGCCTGATCGTTGCCGCCGGCGCTGATCAGCATCTTGTGGTAGCCGGCGATGCTGTCGAGCCAATTGGCTGCGTTGGCACTCGCGAGGGCGGCTGTACGCGTGCTCTCGTCGTATCCGGTGGCTGCAAAATAGCCGACGCCACCGCCGATCAGCAGACCGCCGACGCCGGCCGCCATGGCAAAACGCGCCCAGGGACGCTGCATCAGCGGACGCGGCGCATGCGCCTTCTGTGCGGCCTTGAAATCGACGATCTCGACGTTGGAAGCGAGTGTGCCGCGCGCCGCTGCCAGCAGCCGCTCCGGAACCGGCTCATGCAGAACAGGCTCGAATGCCGCGCGCAGAGCCTCGGCGCTGGCTGCCAGCGCGGCGACATGATCGCGCAGCTCGGCATCCGCTTCGAGCCACGATTCGACCTCGCTGCGCGAGTCGGCATCGAGCTCGCCATCGAGATAGGCTATCAGCGTCTCATCACTCGGCTTCAGCATCGTTCCTACTCCTTCGCGTGTGGACCCCGAGATCAAGCTTCGAATTCTCGAGCTTGCCTTGAAGCGCCACCCGCGCCCGTGCCAGCCGGCTCATGATTGTGCCGACCGGTACATCGGCGACTTCCGCCGCCTGCTTGTAACTCATGCCATCAACTGTCACGAGCAACAGCGCCATGCGTTGCTCGGCAGGAATTTGTGCCAACGCGGCACGCACCTCCTGCAGTGCTAGACGGGCTTCCACGCGCCGGCCCGGCTCATCGCTGCCGACATGCATCGCCTCATCCTCCACGACCTCCTTCCGGGTGTTCCGCGATCGCAATTGATCGATCCAAATCGTCTGCGCGATCCGGAACATCCAGCTATCGAACCGTGTCCCCTCCTGAAACTGATGCGCCCGGGTCAGGGCCCGTTCGCATGCCGCCTGGACGAGATCGTCGGCTTCGGCGGCAGAGCCGGTCAGACCGCGGGCAAAGCGCCGAAGACGCGGGAGGACGGCAATAAGCTGGTCGCTGATCGACGCGCTCATGGTGCCGCCCCGGGGCGGAACGGGGGCCTTGCGGCCGGCCTGACGATATAAGAACGGGGAGTGATCAGATTTATTCCCTGTAATCTAGGTGCCATCTCCGAGTAACCGTGCCGCCGGTTTCCGGCGCCACCGGGCCAAGGCCCAGCTTCCACAACGGTTAACGCATCTTAACACCTGTCCCCCGCCAGGGAAGCTTGCGGGAGCGGGCCGAGTCGAGCCTCGGCCTACTCCGGCGGCCGCCCCGCCGCCTGGCGAGGCTTCGTGGCACCAACCGCCTCGCGCTCGGCGACACGGCCGGACATCTCGCTGAAGGCCGCACGAAGGTTCCGCGGCTTCACGCCATCCCGATCCATCATGAGCCTGATGATCGGCTCGTTTAATAGCTCGTCGAGGCTGGGCTCGTCGTTGGACAGGTAAGCCTTGCGGCGGGCGAAAAGAAAACGCCACCACTGGATCGGCGTCGCTACCATTCCGGATGTTCCTTTTGTCATCGGCAGCAAATCTGAAGCGGCGGCGGTCGTTATCGCGGCGCTCTATCTCGATCGCGGTCGTGCGATGACGATTCCGTATCGTCCGATGGCCCTGTAGAGAGTGACGCGCGAGATTCCCATCTCCTTGGCCGATTGCTTGACGTTGAAGCCGTTGCGCTCGAGCGTCACGCGGATGAGTGCTGCTTCGGCACTGGCGCGCGCGGCGCTGAGCCCTTGCGGGGTCGCGATGGTGTCGGCTGGTTCCTGCCGTATCGAGTTAAGCCCCAGCGCCTCGATCCGGATCGCGGCGCTTTCCTCCATGACAATGGCGCGCCGTAGGCTGGCGACGAGCTCGCGGACGTTGCCGGGCCATGGATAGGCGACGACGAAGCGCTTGGCTTCCGGCGAGAGTTCGAGCTTTGGGCGGCCGGTCTCTTCCGCAAATCGCTCCAGGAAGAAATCGGCGAGCAACAGGATATCGTCGCCGCGCTCTCGTAGCGGTGGCAGGGTCATCGTGAGCACATGCAGCCGATAGAACAGATCCGCCCGGAACTGATGGCCGGCGACAGCCTGGCGCAGATCGACATGGGTCGCGGCGATGACACGAGCATTGACGGTAATCGGTTTGCCACCGCCGATCCGCTCGATCGTTCCTTCTTGGAGAAAGCGCAAGAGATGCGCCTGGACCTCAAAGGGTAGATCGCCGATCTCGTCGAGGAAGATGGTGCCGCCGGCGGCGGATTCGATGCGGCCGATCTTGCGGTTGACGGCGCCGGTGAAAGCGCCCCTCTCGTGACCGAAGAGTTCCGATCCGATGAGCGTCGTCGGCAACGCGCCGCAATTGATCGCGACGAACGGACCGTTCTTGAACGCCGAGCGTTCATGGATCGCGCGCGCAACCAATTCCTTTCCGGTGCCGCTTTCGCCCAGAACAAGCACGGATGCGCTGGTGAGCGCGTATCGGCCAATGGCATCGAAGACGCGCTTCATTCGTGGATGATTGCCGACCAGAGAGGGCAATTGGCTTTTCTCGACGGAGGGCGGTGTCGCGGCGAGCGCGGACGGCACCCCGTCGAGTAGTTGCCGCAAACGCCGTTGCACCGACGCGTCACGTGCGCTGACTTCAAAGAGAAGCTTGGCCATCTCCGAAGGGCTCACGCGGCTCAACGCCGCGAGGCTCATTGGCGCAGCATTCGCTGCGAGCATGACCGCATGATTATTCGTGGGCGGGCTCATCATTTCGACGCGATTTGAGTCCAAGCGCCGGCCGGCGCGACGAGATCGAAGCGAACAAGCAATCGAAAGATCGGCACAGTAAAGACCTCATATGAAGTTTAGCTGCGTTCGATGAAACAAGCGTGGCGAGGGCATAGCGCTAATCCCAAATGGGTAGAGCGGTCCCCTCGTAATAGAGTTGCTGTGCCGGGAAATTGCATCGTATCTCCGTGACTTCGGCGTCGTGGCCGAACGTGGTCGTCTCATTTTGTTGATGAGGATAATGGGCGTGCCCGGGCTAATCTTGGCGACCCATGACGAGCTTTTGCGTGGCTTGCCAAATTCGTTTGGCGACACGGAGCGTTGTTTTTCGTCCTTGTGACTAACAAACAAGGGTTCGACGATAAGATGTCAACTGCGCGATTGTATCGCCCACTCAAGGCTTATCCGGGCTTCCGAGCGGCCAATCTTCAGCAACTTGCTGAGATGATCGGCGCGAAGCTGGGAGCGCACATCATCGATGTGGATGATGTGCCGGCATCGTTCGAAGCAAAGGGTAATCAGTGCAAATTACCGTCGAGCGAGTTGCGGTTTTGCGACTACGGTATTCCGATCACGCTTCGCTTTCCCGAAACGGAAGACGTGCGCATCCAATTCGGCATGAGCGGCGCCGGGAAGACTCGCCTCGCTAACGAGGTCATCCCGGTAACGCTCGAATCGTCTTGCATCTCGTCGCGGCCGGTCGATGTGTTTTTCGGCAATGGCTTCAGCCAGATCGCCTGGCGCGTCACGAAACCCACGCTGCAGAAAAAACTCGCGGCGCTCACCGGCCTTCCGGTGTCGCGCCCGATCGAATTCGATTCCGCATTGGACATGAATTCCGCACTGCCGCCGCTGCGCGACATTCTTCATTCTCTTCTGAGTGCCGTCGACGGAGCATCGCCGGATGCGTCGCGACTAATGGTCTCCGAGCTGGAAGGCGTGCTTCTGACGGCCGTTCTCTGCACGGCACAGCATAACTACCGCGCCATGCTCGATCGGCCTGTATCCGTGGCCGGGTTCTGGCAGGTCCGTCGCGCCGAAGCCTATATCGAAGCGCATTGGAACGAGCCGCTGACCATCGATGCATTGGCGGAAGCGACGGGGACAAGCGGACGCAGCATCTATCGCGCATTCAAAGCATCGCGCGGCTATTCGCCGTTCCGGTTCGCGAAAGACTTACGGCTGCGGCGGGCACGCGAAAAGCTCGCCCATCCCAAGGATGATGCGGTGACGGTGACGGCCACCGCCCTTGCTTGCGGCTTCGAGAATGTGAGCCGCTTCAGCAAGGATTTCTCGGAAGCGTTCGGCGAGACGCCGTCCGCCGTTCTGCGGCGCGCGAAGGGCACCGTCGACTGACGGGACAATGCGCGGCGCCCCCGCCGTTCAGGGCCGCCGCGAAAATCGTCCGCTTCCCTTGATCGCGTTGCTTTTAGGGTAATTGCGGTGCGAGCTCCGGTTCCGCGACGCGGCCCGGTTCGTGCGTGAGACCAATGGCAACAATGATCACCGCGCTTGTCGCGACGAAGAACCAGCCCAGCGCCGCGTAGCCGAGGCTCTGCGCCAAGGCCCCGACGATGAAGCCGGAGAAGCCGGCGACGAGATGGCCAACGCCGCTCACTGCGCCGCTATGCGCGCCGAGATCCTCGGCGCGAGCGAAATCTTGCGCATAGGCGATGCCCAGCGGATAAAACGTACCGTTCGCGGCCTGGAAGATCGCGGCGAGGATCGCGGCCGACCAGAAGCTCTGCGGGAACATGAAGAGCGGCGCGGCGAGGAGCAGCGCGATGGTGCCCATCAGCAGCAATGTGCGCCGACGCCCCAAGTGATCGGACATGTAGCCGGCGAGGAAACTGAAAGCGAAGGCCGACCAGCCGGCGACCGACGCGACACCCGCGGCTTCCGATAAGCTGAAATGCTGGCCGACGCGCAGATAGGTGACGAAAATCCCAAGGAACCCGTACTGCGTCAGGCCCCAGAACATCATGACGATCAAGAGCAGCAGCATATTGCGATTGGTGAGCCAGGCCCAGCGCGATTGCGTGTGCGTCGTCGCGGGGGCAGGGAGCTCATGCAGTCGGGTCTCGTAGATCGGTTTCGCACCGCGTCCGACCAGGAAGATGCAGCCGGCGATGATCAACCCGAAAACGCCAAAGCCGATGAACGGCGTGTGCCAGGAACCGGTGGCACGGAACATGTTTTCGGTGAGGATCGGATTCAGCGCCGCGCCGACCGTGAACATGCCCGCGAGGCCCCCGAGCAGAAGACCGCGACGCTTGCCATAAATTCCGCCGACGAAGGCGAAATAGGCGGGGATGAACATTGCTTGGCCGACGCCGAGCAGAATCCGCATCACGTACAAGGTCGTCACATTTGTCGCGACGGCGGTCAGAACGCTGAACAGGGAGTAGATCGTGATGCCGAGGACAAGCGTGCCGGTGCGGCTCCAGCGATCGGAGACGTGACCGAAGAACATCTCGGTAAGGCCGTCCCCCAGAAGGGTCGCGGTCGAGATCATCCCCGCGGCGGCGAGACTCGTCACGCCGATGCCGTTCATGACCTCCTTGAGAATGATCGCGATGTCGAGGCGCGTCGGCGCCAGAAGCGCGAAGCCGATGGCAGCCAGGGTAATCGCGATCCCAAGATGTCTCTTACGAGAAGCGCTCAGCTTGCTGTGAGAAAGACTCGCCGAATCCATGGGTGCCTCGCTGTTGAGAGGTGGAACCGTGAAAATGCGCCGTTCGTCTCAGCGTCGCGTCACCTGCTCGGTTATCCAGGCGACGCGCTGCGGGAATAGCTGTGGCGTTCGGAATCGGAACGGATGTAGAGCACGTGCTCGTTGCGAGCCGTCATTGGCGTACTATCTCCCGTACCCCCGACTCTATTGGTCAGGGCGTTACAGAGACATTACATTCGAAATTCGGGCAGAGGAAGGGTGACGGTTGGCGGCCCAGGCAGGTACGATCGGACTTGTTCGAGGGAGGAGGGCATGGAGCAAAATCACAAAAGCGCGAAAGACGCTCTTCGGCTCGACGATCGGCTCGTAGAGATCGTCGAAAGCGAGTATCCGCGCTTCAGCGCTGAAGAGATGGCGCGCCGGCGCAAGGCGATGGCGGCAGCGATGGCCGAGGCGGGCGCCGATCATCTCGTTGCTTATGGCGCGGGCTTTCGCGGGGGTCCCGTGACCTGGCTCACGCAGTGGCTCGTCACCGTCGAAGCGCAACTCGTCCATACGCCAGGACAGCGCGACGCGATCGCGGTGCAGTATTTCAATCACGTCCCGCTGGCGCGCCTCCTCGCGCCCGAATCCGATATTCGCTGGGGCGGGCGCTCGACGATCGAGACGACGATCCAAGAACTCGAACGCCGCGGCGCTAAGCCAGGGAAGATCGGTCTCGTCGGGTCGCTCCCCTTCGCAGCCTATCGTGCGCTTGCGGCCAAATTCGGCGAGCCGATCGATATGAACCGCGCCTATGCGCGGCTTCGCTTGGTCAAATCGGCCGAGGAATTGGATTGGTACCGATCGGCTCGCGGCTGAGCGATCTATCGATCGAAGCGTTGATCCGGGATATGCGGCCGGGACTGACCGAGCGGGATCTCGGCGCGATCGTCGAAGGCGCCTACCTTCCTTGGGGCGGGGTGAATGTCATTCACTTCTTCGCCGTCAATTCGATGCGCAACCCGGTTTACGGCGTGCCGCGTCAACATCCCTCGACCCGCCGCATCCAGAAGGGCGATGTGATGTCGACCGAGATCACGGCGAATTTTTGGGATTACGGCGGGCAGGTGTTGCGGACCTTTTCCGTCGGCGAAGACCTCAATCCGCTCTTCCGCGATTTGCACGCCGCAGCGGATGCGGCGTTCGACGCGATCCTCAAAGTCCTGAAGCCCGGCGCGCATGCCGAGGAAATCGTTCGTGCGGCGCAAGTCATCGAGGATGCGGGCTTTACGACCTATGACGACCTCACCCATGGTGGAGGCGGCGGATACGGCCCGCCGATCGTCGGTTCGCCGAGCCGACAGAACGAGCCGATTCCGGATTTCCGCTTGATCGCCGGTATGCTCGTGGTCGTTCAGCCCAATGTCGTCACCAAGGACGCGAGCGCCGGCGTGCAAATGGGCGAATGCGTACTGATTACCGAGGCGGGCGCAGAGTCGCTTCATACGCTCCCGCGGTCCATACCGGGTTGGCTAACGCGCAAAAGAGGTGCACATGCAAGCAATCGATTTGCAGAAACTGCCGCCGCGAGACGCGCTCCGCGCGATGCTCGCCGCGTACAACAAGCTTCTGCCCGGCGAAGAGATCGTGGTCACTCTAGCCTCTTACCCGAGCGGATTGCGGATGGGGCTCGTCGAAGCCGGTGCCAAACACAAGGCGCAGCGCGGCGATAGCGGCAACTGGCAGCTTGTCGTTCGCGGCGCATCACAGTCGCTATCGGGCGCGCCCGGCATTCACCATGTCGTTGCCGGGAAGAGCGGCGATGTGTGGACTTGTCAGCGCGCGCGCTGTGCCGCGCGTGTCGACGGTGCGGCCGGTGTGGTCGCCGCGCAGCGCGAGGTCGCCGTCACAGCATCGCACATGGCCTTGGACGAAGCGCATGGCAGGCTTTTCGTCGGCGATGCGGGCGATAACGCCCTCTTCTGCTTGCGTGCGAGCGACCTCGAGCCGCTTGGCCGCTGGCAGGTCCCCGGTTCGCCGCAGCTTCCGGTCGTCACCGCCGAAGGCATCGCATGCATCACCGGCGGCGGCGCAGGCGTACTCGGCATCGTCTGGCCGAGCGCGGGCGAGTTCCGATCGAAGGTGGTCGAAGTCGGCAATGGTCCGCACGACCCGGTGGCATCGCCCGACGGGCGGTCGGTGTTGGTGCCCTGCGCGGGCGATGGCGAAGTCGTCCAGGTTAGCCTCGCCGATGGCACGATCACCGGGCGGTTTGCGGTTGGTGACGGTCCGGCGCATCTTGCCGTTCATCCCGACGGAACGCGCATCTACGTCGCCAATACCTTCGACGGCACGCTTGCCTGCATCACGCCGGAGGGAGATCTGTTGGGCCGCGTCGAGAGCGGTGGCTGGGCGCATGTGCCGGAAGTGACGCCGGACGGGCGGCTCGTCTATGTCGCGAACTTCTTCGACGACACCTTGTCCGTGTTCGATGCGACGACGCTCGAGCGCGTTGCGACCTGCGCGACGGACGCTTATCCGCACGGTCTCAATATCAGTCCGGACGGAAAGAGTGTCGTCGCCACCGGCTTCTCCGCCGATCATGTCCGCGTCTTGAACGCTGCAACCGGCGACGAGCGCGCGCGTATCGAGGTTGGCCAGGGTTCCGCGCACACCGCATTCCTGCCGGATGGGCGTACCGCGTTCGTCGGCTGCTCGATCAGCAATCATCTCGCTGTCATCGACATGGTCTATGGCCGTCGGGTCGGAACGGTGAAACTGAATTAGGGGAGCTTCGGCGCGCGCCTCTGAACCCGTTGCACGTCCGGCGAAAACGGTGGGAAGGGCCTATATTCCCGGCGTACCCGGCTCCCGGGCCTGCGGAGCTTGCGGGAGTGGACCGACTCGGGCTCACGCAAAAAGCGGCATTCGCGCTTCACAAACTCTTAGCAACCGGGCATTGTTTCGTCGTTCTCGCCCGAAGGGATTTTCCGCGACATGCGTATTGCAGTTCCGAAAGAGCGCCGCCCGCAAGAGCGCCGGGTGGCGGTGTCGCCCGATACCGCCAAGCGGCTGGTCGGTATGGGGCATGAGGTGGTGATTGAAGCCGGCGCGGGTGTTGGCGCAGCTTTTCCTGACGCGGCCTATACCGCCGTTGGTGCCGCCATCGCTAGCAGCCAGGCCGAGGCGTTCAGCACCGCCGATATCATTCTCAAAGTGCAGCGGCCGGAGCCACAAGAAGTCGGCGCGATGAAGCGCGGCGCCGTGCTCGTCGGCATGCTGTCGCCGCTACAGTATCCGGATGAAGTGAAAGCCTACGCCTCGGCCGGACTGACGGCCTTCGCGATGGAACTGGTGCCGCGCATTACCCGCGCGCAGGCGATGGACGTGCTGTCCTCGCAAGCAAACCTTGCCGGTTATCGCGCCGTGCTCGAAGCCTCGGTCGCCTTCGGCCGCGCCTTCCCGATGATGATGACTGCCGCCGGCACGATCGCACCGGCCCGCGTCCTCGTCATGGGCGCCGGCGTCGCAGGACTCCAAGCAATCGCCACGGCGCGCCGCCTCGGCGCCATCGTTTCCGCGACCGACGTGCGACTCGCCGCAAAAGAGCAGGTCGAAAGCCTCGGTGCGA
>Ga0134125_10010090_pt1 | contig 10616 bp, 12 predicted proteins | sample KB31751_FD_96464 | JGI IMG/M metagenome (GOLD analysis project Ga0134125, IMG submission 96464) | Terrestrial soil microbial communities with excess Nitrogen fertilizer from Kellogg Biological Station, Michigan, USA - KB3-175-1 | ecosystem: Environmental > Terrestrial > Soil > Unclassified ...
GCAGGCCTTTTTCCGTCAATCCTTGCAGATTTATTAATGCGCGAGCCGGCAAATCGTCAAAGCGCCGATTTGTCGCTGCCTCCGAAAGGAGTAGGAAGGAATTCCGGGATCGCGCCAACGCAAAAGCCCCCGCCGGTGGGCGGGGGCTTGCTGTCTCGATGTGCCGGTGCGGGGACGCGCGTTGAGCTAGCCCTCCTCGGCCGGCTCCTCGCTCGGTGCCTCGTCGGCCGGCTTGGCGCCCGGGCCGGCGCTGAGCTGGGCGGTCGCCTCGTCTTCCGAAGGGGCGACGCTGACCGTGACCGTGATCTGGACCTCGGGATGCAGCGTGACGCGCACGCTGTGCACGCCCGTGGTCTTGATCGGCCGGTCGATGACGACCTGGGTGCGCCCGACCTGGTAGCCGCTCGCCTCGAGCGACTCGGCGATGTCGCGCCCCGAGACCGAGCCATAGAGCTGGCCCGACTCGCCGGCCTGCCGCACGATGCTGATGCGCACGTTGCCCATCTTGCCGGCGACCTTCTGGGCTTCCTCGCGGCGCTCCAGATTCTCCGCCACGAGATGCGCCTTGCGCGCCTCGAAGCTCTTGAGATTGTCCTTGGTGGCGCGCAGCGCCTTCTTCTTCGGCAGCAGGAAGTTGCGCGCGAAGCCCGGCTTCACCCGCACCACATCGCCCATCTGGCCGAGGCGCTCGATACGCTCGAGCAGGATGACTTCAACCATCGCGCGCCTCCTACTTCAGCAGATAGGGCAGGAGGGCGAGGAAGCGGGCGCGCTTGATCGCCTGGGCGAGCTCGCGCTGCTTCTTGGTCGAGACCGCGGTGATGCGGCTCGGCACGATCTTGCCGCGCTCCGACAGGAAGCGCTGCAGCAGCTTCACGTCCTTGTAGTCGATCTTCGGCGCGTTGGGGCCGGAGAAGGGGCAGGACTTGCGCCGCCGGAAGAAGGGCCGGCGCCCGCCGGCGCCGCCGCCGCCGCCACCTTCCCTGCGGGGCGCACCTTGGGTCGCGGCCATTACTCGGTCCTCCCTTCTTCAGCAGCAGCAGCGGCAGGGCGCGGCTCGCTGTCGAAGCCGCCGCGCGGCTCGCGCGGGCGCCGCTCGCCGCGGTCATCGTCATACTCGCCGTCGCGCCGGCGGCCGCGATCACGGTCGCGGTCGCCGCGCTCGCCGCGGCCCTGCAGCATCGCCGAGGGGCCTTCCTCGAGCGCCTCGACCCGCACGGTGAGATAGCGCAGCACGTCCTCATTGAGGCGCATGTTGCGTTCCATCTCGATCACCGCCGCGGCGGGCGCATCGATGTTGAGCAGCACGTAGTGGCCCTTCCGGTTCTTCTTGATGCGGAAGGAGAGGCTCTTCAGGCCCCAATATTCCTTCTTGAGGACCTGGCCGCCCTGCTCGGCGATGATGCCGGCAAAGGCCTCGGTCAAGGCTTCGGTCTGCGTGCCGGATATGTCCTGGCGCGCAATGAAGATGCTCTCGTAGAACGGCATGGAAAACAGCACTCCTTATGGCTGTTGGCGGCCTGGCGTCCCGCCCCGCGCCCTCGCGGGATTGGACCATCCGGGCCTAGCCGGCGAGGCCGGCAAGGAGCTGGAAAGGCGCGCACTATACAGTCCCGGACCGGCCGTGCAAGCCGCTTGGCCGCAAGGGTGGCTCGCCTTGACAGGCACCCTCCGCCTGCTATTCCTCGCGCCCGGTTTTGCAAGGGTCCAGAGGGGCTTGATGGTCCAGGCGTGGGTGTTTCCCGGGCAGGGCAGCCAGGCGGTCGGCATGGGCAAGGCGCTGAACGACGCCTTTCCCGCCGCCCGGGAAGTGTTCGAGGAGGTCGACGAGGCGCTGCAGCAGCGGCTCTCCCGCATCATGTGGGAGGGCCCCGAGGCCGATCTCACCCTCACCGAGAATGCCCAGCCGGCGCTGCTCGCCGTCTCCCTCGCTGCGGTGCGCGTGATCGAGCGCGAGACCGACAAGCGCATCGAGGCTTTCGCCCGCTACGCCGCCGGCCATTCGCTCGGCGAATATTCGGCACTGACCGCGGCCCGCGCGCTCGGTCTGAGCGACGCGGCGCGGCTGGTCAAGATCCGCGGCCAGGCGATGCAGCGCGCCGTGCCGGCCGGCGCCGGCGGCATGCTGGCGCTGCTCGGCGCCGAGCCGGCCCAGGCCGAGGAGATCGCGCGCGAAGCCGCCGGTCGCGACGTGTGCGTCGTCGCCAATGACAATGGCGGCGGCCAGATCGTGCTCAGCGGCCATGCCGCCGCCATCGCGCGGGCCCAGGAGATCGCCCTCAAAAAGGGTATCAAGCGCGCCATCCCGCTGCAGGTGAGCGCGCCGCTCCATTCGCCGCTGCTGGCGCCGGCCGCCGACGCCATGCGCGAGGCGCTGGACAATGTCGAGGTGGCCGTGCCGTCGGTGACGGTGATCGCCAATGTCACGGCCGAGCCGGTGAGCGATCCCGACGAGATCCGGCGCCTCCTGGTCGAGCAGGTCACCGGCCGCGTGCGCTGGCGCGAATCGGTCGAGGCGCTGACCGGCTTCGGCGTCGATCGCTATGTCGAGCTCGGCTGCGGCAAGGTGGTGGCCGGGCTGGTCAAGCGCATCGCCAAGGATGCGAGCGCCGTGTCCGGCGGCACGCCCGAGGAGCTCGAAGCCATCATGAAATCGCTGTGAGAGTGAGATAGAGGGGCGCGCATGTTCGATCTCACAGGCAAGAAAGCGCTGGTCACCGGCGCCTCGGGCGGCATCGGCGGCGCCATCGCGCAGGCGCTGCACGGCGCCGGCGCCGTCGTCGCGCTGACCGGGACGCGCCAGGCGGCGCTGGACGCGCTCGCAGCGTCGCTGGGGAGCCGCGCCCCCGTGCTGGTCGCCGATCTCGCCGACAGCGCCGCCGCCGAGGATCTGGTGAAGCGCGCCGAGGACGCCATGGGCGGCCTCGACATCCTGGTCAACAATGCCGGGCTGACGCGCGACACGCTGCTTCTCCGCATGAAGGACGAGGACTGGGAGCGCGTGATCGAGGTCAACCTCACCGCCGGCTTCCGCCTGGCGCGCGCCGCCTTGCGCGGGATGATGAAGCGCCGCTTCGGCCGCATCATCGGCATCACCTCGGTGGTCGGCGTCGCCGGCAATGCCGGCCAGGCCAACTATGCCGCATCGAAAGCGGGAATGATCGGCTTCTCCAAGGCCTTGGCGCAGGAAGTTGCGAGCCGATCGATCACCGTGAACTGCATCGCGCCGGGCTTCGTCGAGACGGCGATGACCGCGAGCTTGAGCGAGGAGATCAAGACCCGCATGCTGGCCGGCATCCCGGTCGGGCGGTTCGGCCAGGCGGTTGAAATCGCCGCCGCGGCGCTCTATCTGGCCAGCGACGAGACCGCCTACGTGACCGGCCAGACTCTGCATGTAAATGGCGGAATGCTCATGGTTTGAGGGGATGGCGCGGCTTGCTGCGCTGCCGTCGGACCCCTGGATCGATACTGGTCAAGCCCAGGAAAGTATGTTACGAGACTGCGCTTTTTTGCCCGGGAAGCCGCCCTCGCGGAATGTTTGCGACGCGGAAAAACGGCAACAACAGATCAAACGAGCATCGAGGATTTATCCACATGAGCGACGTCGGCGAACGCGTCAAGAAAATCGTTGTCGAGCATCTTGGCGTGGAAGAATCGAAGGTCACCGAGAACGCCAGCTTTATTGACGACCTCGGTGCTGACAGCCTGGATACGGTCGAGCTTGTGATGGCCTTCGAAGAAGAATTCGGCTGCGAGATCCCCGATGACGCCGCCGAGAAGATCCTGACCGTGAAGGACGCCATCAACTTCATCGAGCAGCACAGCTAGCATCCAGGGACGCGGGGAAGCTCCCTCGTGGCAAGCAACTCTTCCGATCAGCGACGCGTCGTCGTCACCGGCATGGGGCTGGTGACGCCCTTGGGATCCGGCGTCGAGCATAACTGGCAGCGGTTGATCCGCGGCGAGTCGGGCATCGGCGCCATCCAGCGTTTCGATGTCGGCGACCTTCCCGCCAAGATCGCCGGCCTCGTTCCGGTGGGCGGCGCGCCCGGTGGTTTCAACGCCGACGATTTCGTGCCGCCGAAGGATCGGCGGCGCATGGGTGACTTCATCCTCTATGCCATGGCGGCGGCGCAGCAGGCGGTCGAGGATTCCGGCTGGAAGCCCACCGAGGAGGAGGATCTCAACGCCAGCGGCGTCATGATCGGCTCCGGCATCGGCGGTCTCGTCGGCATCACCGAGGCGGCGATCACGCTGCAGGAGAAGGGGCCGGGCCGCATCAGCCCGTTCTTCATCCCGTCGGCGCTCATCAATCTCGCCTCGGGCCATGTCTCGATCAAATACGGCTTCCGCGGCCCCAACCATTCGGCGGTCACGGCCTGCGCCACCGGTGCGCATGCGATCGGCGATTCGGCGCGGCTCATCCAGCTCGGCGATGCCGATGTGATGGTGGCGGGCGGCACCGAGGCCGCGGTATGCCGGCTCGGCATCGCCGGCTTTGCCGCGGCGCGCGCCCTCTCGACCGCCTTCAACGACACGCCGACCCGGGCCTCGCGGCCCTGGGACCGCGACCGTGACGGCTTCGTCATGGGCGAAGGGTCGGGAGTGCTGGTGCTCGAGGAATATGAGCATGCGAAAAAGCGCGGCGCGAAGATCTATGCCGAGCTGATCGGCTACGGCCTGTCCGGCGACGCCTATCACATCACCTCGCCGGCGCCGGACGGCAACGGCGCGCAGCGGGCGATGAAGCAGGCCTTGCGTCACGCGCAGCGCAACACCGACGAGATCGATTACATCAATGCGCACGGCACCTCGACGCCGGTCGGCGACGGCATCGAGCTCGGCGCCGTGAAGAGCGTGTTCGGCCAGGATGCCTACAAGGTCTCCATGTCCTCGACCAAATCGGCGATCGGCCATCTGCTCGGGGCCGCCGGCAGCGTCGAGGCCATCTTTTCGATCCTTTCGGTGCGCGACCAGGTGGTGCCGCCGACCCTCAATCTCGACAATCCGTCGGAGGGCTGCGACATCGATCTGGTGCCGCATCACGCCAAGCAGCGCCCGGTGCGCGCGGCGCTCAGCAATGCCTTCGGATTCGGCGGCACCAACGCGTCGCTGATCTTCGTCGGAGCGCCGTAGTGTGGCGATTCAGAAATTCGCCTTTGCCGATGGCAAGCGCTGAGCGAATTTCCGAATCTTCAGCCACACTACCCACATTAGAATCTAGTGTGCCTCTAGAATTTGAAGTTCGCTCCGGGGCTTATCCCGAGGGAGGGCGAACTTCAAATTCGGCACACTAGGGGCGATGCCCGCCTGATGCGCCGCTGGCAGGCGCTCGCGGTCGGGATCATGGTCCTGGCCGCCCTCCTCGGCGGCGGCATGGTCTGGGTCTATCGCGATTTCACCGGGCCGGGACCGCTCGCCGAATCGCGTACCCTGATCGTGCCGCACGGCGCCGGCATCCGGCAGATCGCGCAGCAGCTCGTCGAGGCGGGGGCGATCCGCTCGAAGCTCGCCTTCATGCTCGGCACCGAGCTCGAAGGCGCCGGCAAGCCGCTGAAGGCCGGCGAATACGCCTTCTCGGCGCTGATGAGCGGCCGCGAGATCCTGCATGCGCTGCAGGCGGGCCGCATCGTCATCCATCACCTGACCCTGGCGGAGGGGCTCACCACGCACCAGATCCTGGCGCAGGTGGCGCAAGCCGATGCGCTGGTCGGCGACCTGCCCGATCCGCCGCCGCCCGAGGGCAGCCTGCTGCCGGAGACCTACAATTACATCTGGGGCGATGCGCGCGCCGACCTGGTGGAGCGCATGCGCAAGGCCATGGATACGGAGCTCGCCCAGATCTGGGCCGGGCGCGATCAGAGCGTGCCGCTCGCCGACGCGCAGCAGGCGCTCATCCTCGCCTCGATCGTCGAGAAGGAGACGGCGCTCGAATCGGAACGCCGCCGCGTCGCCGCCGTGTTCCTCAACCGCTTGAAGCACGGCATGCGGCTGCAGGCCGATCCCACGGCGGCCTATGCGGTGACGCATGGCGCGGCGCCGCTGGCGCGCAGCCTGACCCGCGCCGACCTCGAGACGACCGATCCCTTCAACACCTACACCCATGACGGGCTGCCGCCGGGTCCGATCGCCAACCCCGGCAAGGCGACGCTGGAGGCGGTGGTGCATCCCGCCAAGAGCGAGGATCTCTATTTCGTCGCCGACGGCAGCGGCGGCCATGTCTTCGCCCGCACCCTCGAGGAGCACAACCGCAATGTCGCGCGCTGGCGCCAGGTGCAGCGCCGCCCGGGAGAGACCAGATGAGCGAATCGCAAGGCGGCGACGCGCTCAGCCTGTTCAATGAAGGCGTGCGGCTGCAGCAGCAGGGCGATATCGAGCAGGCCAAGCGCCTCTATCGCTTCGCCCTGAAGATCGATCCCAATTTCGAGCCGGCGCAGACCAATCTGCGCTTCCTCTCGGCCGGCACGCTCACCCTCGCGCGGCCGCGCTTCTACGAGGTCGTCCAGCGGCTGGCGCAGCCGGTGCCGCCGCAAGCGACCGCCTTGTTCGAACCGCCGCATGCCGGCAGCGGCGAGATCGAGATCAGCGGCCGCTTCGGCGACTATCGCGAAGCCGTGCTGGAGGTGCAGGTCAACCGCGTCGGACGCCGGGCCGGCGCGGTGGCGAAGTTCGATGCCATCCGGCTCACGCTCGAGGACGGCGCCTTCACCACCCGCCTCAGCCTGCCCGCCGGCGGCTGGTATGTGCTGGCCCTCGCCATCACGGCACCCGACGGCACGCGCGCCGAGAGCCGCGCCGGCCCGGTCGGCGTCGGCGAGGTCTATGTCATCGCCGGACAGAGCTTCGCCGCCAGCACCAGCGACGCGCTGCTCACCATCGATGACGAGGAAGGGCGCGTGGTCGCCTTCCATCCCAATGCCCGCTTCTGGCGCGTCGCGCACGATCCGCAGCCGGGCGCCAATCGCGATGCCGCGGACGAGGCCGGCTTCTGGAAGGACAAGGCGGAATGGGCCGCGCAGTACGGCATCACGGGCGCCGGCGGCAGCCCCTGGCCGGCGGCGATGAATCTGCTGCTGGGGGCGATCGACATGCCGATCGGCATGATCAATGTCGCGGAATCGGGCACGCCGCTCGCGGCCTGGCGACCCGGCCAGCCGCTCTACGAGCGGCTGTTGCGCGCGGCGCGCGACGCCGGGCGCTTTCGCGCGATTCTCTGGGCCCAGGGCGAGAGCGACGTCATGAACGGCAATCGGCCGGACTCCTACGTCGCAGGCTTTCGCGAGCTGCGCGACAGCCTGGCCGCCAATCTCGGCTGGCGGCCGGACTGGCTCGTCGCCAAATCGACGCACCACCCGCTGGTCTATGACAAGCCCGAGGAGGAGCGCGCCATGCGCGCCGCGCTCGATGCGCTATGGCGCGAACCCGGTATCTTTCCCGGGCCCGACACCGATCTGCTGCGCGGCGCCGGCAACCGCTCGAGCTGGCAGCTCGGCGTGCATTTCACCAAGAGCGGCCAGATCGCCGCCGGCGCCCTGTGGTTCAGCGCGCTGCTCGGGCACCTGCAGGCATGCGGGACAGAAGCCTGACCGACGCCTCGGCGAGCGGGTAGGGCAGCAGGCACACCATCCAGACCAGCACCCGCATCGGCCAGGGAAAGGCGATGCGACCGCGATTGGCGGCCAGCCCGCGCACGATGCGACGCACTGCTTGCTCCTCGCTCATGCGGAACGGCGTCGGATAGTCGGCATCGGCGATGAGCGGCGTCGCGACGAAGCCGGGACAGATCACCGAAACGCCGACCCCCTGGCTGGCGACGGCGCCGCGCAGCCCCTCGCCATAGAGCCTGACCCAGCCTTTGCTGGCGCCGTAGGCCGGCGCCCGCGGCAGGCCGGTGAAGCCGGCCAGCGAGCCGAGGACCGCGATCTGCCCGCTGCGGCGGGCCAGCAGGCGGGGCAAGAGCGGCGTCACCGTGTTGACGGTGCCGAGCACATTGGTGACGGTCATGGCGCGCAAGGATTCGTCCCAGCCGCCGCCCGGCGGCACGCTGCCGGTGCCGCCCACGCCGGCATTGGCGACCACCAGGTCGAAAGGCTGCGCCGCATCCCATTCGACCAGCTGCGCCGCCATGCCGGCCTCGTCCGCCACATCGAGCAGCGCGGTACGCACCATGGCGCCGGCACCGCGGCAGGCATTGGCGATCGTCGCGAGCCGCGCTTCGTTGCGGCCGGTGAGCGACAGGGTGACGCCCGGCGCCGCGTAATGACGCGCCAGTGCCGCGCCGATGCCGCTCGACGCGCCGGTGATCAGGATCGAGGTGAATCGCTGGCGCGCCATCGCGGAGTCCATCTGCATCTCCCTGGCCGATGAAAGCCATTCGAGCTTAGCGGCTCGGCCAAGCTCCGGCTAGGCATGGAACTGCTGCAGGGTCTATAAGCGCGGGCATGCAGGACAAGACAAGCCCGGCCGGCACCGCCGCCATCCTCACCGTCGCCAGCATGACGGGCTTTGCCCGCATGGCGGGATCGAGCCCGTCCATGAGCTGGACCTGGGAGGCGCGCAGCGTCAACCATCGCGGTCTCGATGTGCGCGTGCGGCTGCCGCCGCGCCTCGATACGCTCGAGCCGCGCATCCGCGAGCTTCTGGCCAAGCGCGTCACGCGCGGCAGCGTCACCATCGCGCTCGATCTGAAGCGCCAGGCGGCCGGCGGCACGCTCGCCGTCAATCGCGAGATGATCGAGCGCATCCTCGAGCTGAAGCGCGAGCTCGGGGCGCGCGTCGATCAAAGCCCGCCGCGCATCGAATCCCTGCTCGCCATTCGCGGCGTGCTCGAATCGGGGGACAGCGAGGAGCCTGCCGCACTCGACGCCGAGACGGAGGCGGCGCTGCTTGCCAGTCTCGGTCAGGCGGTCGAGGCACTGGTCGCGATGCGCGCCATCGAAGGCAGGCGCCTCGCCGGGCTGCTGGCGGCGCAGGTCGATGCGATCGAGGGGTTGACCCGCGAAGCCTTGGCGCTCGCCTCGCTGCAGCCCGCGGTCATCGCCGAAAGGCTGCAGCGCCAGGTGGCGCAGCTCATCGGCGAGGGGCTGCCGCCGGAGCGCCTCGCCCAGGAGGCGGCGCTGCTCGCGACCCGCAGCGATGCGACCGAGGAGCTCGACCGGCTGAGTTCCCATGTCGCGGCGGCGCGCGAGCTCCTGGCGGCCGGCGGGTCGATCGGCCGCAAGCTCGATTTTCTTAGCCAGGAATTCAACCGGGAGGCCAATACTCTGACGGCCAAGTCCGGCGATATCGCGGTCACCCGGATCGGGCTTGCCTTGAAAGGGGTCATCGACCAGTTCCGCGAGCAGGTGCAGAACGTCGAATGACGAGCGATACGACCCTACCCCCCGCCATCCGCCGCCGCGGCATCATGCTGGTGCTGTCCTCGCCTTCGGGGGCGGGCAAGAGCACCATCTCGCAGCGGCTGCTGAGGGACGAGAAGGACGCGCTGACCATGTCGATCTCGGCAACGACGCGTCCGCGACGGCCGAGCGAGGTGCCGGGCCAGGATTATCATTTCATCACGCGCGAAGAGTTCGACAGGATGGTTCGCAACGGCGACTTCCTCGAGCATGCCGAGGTCTTCGGCAATGGCTACGGGACGCCGCGCGCGTTCGTGGAGAAGGCGATCCGCGAGGGGCGGGACATCCTGTTCGACATCGACTGGCAGGGTACCAAGAAGCTGCGTCAGGCGCTGCCCGACGATCTCGTCTCGATCTTCATTCTGCCGCCCTCGATCGAGGAGCTGGAGCGGCGGCTGCGCACGCGCGCCCAGGACAGCGACGCGGTCGTCGCCAAGCGCATGGCCATGGCGCATCAAGAGATCAGCCATTGGCAAGAATACGACTATGTCGTCGTGAATGACGACGTCGCCAATTGCCTGAAGGAAGTCGAGGCCGTCCTGACCGCCGAACGCGTCCGCCGCGGGCGCCGCGAAGGGCTCGAGTCCTTCGTGCGCGGTCTCGGCGTCAGCTAGCTTCCGCGGCAACGGCGGCATCGCGGGCGAGCTCGATCGTCGCATCGACCATCACGGCGCCCTTTCCCCGCTGCGGCGGGCGATGTGCAGCAGCGCCGCCGCACGCGAGTCCTTCGAGCGGAATGGCACGGCTCACCTCCTATGCTGCCGGTCAGGACCCGCAGGATGTCCGACTAGGCCCGTCAGCGCCGGTCGGCATAGGCCCGTCCCAGGCGGTCGAAGCCGTCATTGTCGATCTGCTCGGCGCGTGCCGTGCCCGGCAGGCCGGCGGCCGCGAGCAGCGGTGCCGGATCGGTGCCCAGGCTCTTGAGGCTGGCGCGCAGCATCTTGCGGCGCTGGCCGAACGCGGCGGCGGTGACGCTTTCGAGATCGGCGAGCGCCGCCGCTTCCAGCGCGTCGGCGCGCGGCGTGAAGCGCACCACCGCGGAATCGATCTTGGGCGGCGGGGTGAAGGCGCGCGCCGGCACGTCGAACAAAATCCTCGGCTCCGTCAGCCACTGCACGATTACCGACAGGCGGCCGTAGGCCGAGTTGCGTGGCCGTGCCACCAGCCGCTCGGCGACCTCGCGCTGAAACATCAGGGTCAGGCTCTGGTATTCGCCGA
>Ga0134125_10010091_pt1 | contig 10616 bp, 9 predicted proteins | sample KB31751_FD_96464 | JGI IMG/M metagenome (GOLD analysis project Ga0134125, IMG submission 96464) | Terrestrial soil microbial communities with excess Nitrogen fertilizer from Kellogg Biological Station, Michigan, USA - KB3-175-1 | ecosystem: Environmental > Terrestrial > Soil > Unclassified ...
AGCAGGCTGCCTGCAGGTGTAAACCCCGCATTTAAGACAAGGCGCATTCTGTGCCCTCAGGCGGAAGCCCCGCATTTATGCGGGGGAGCAAGGCTTTCAAGCCTTGCGGCAAGGATTGTGCGGCAAATTTGGCTCTAGCGCCGGTTCGCATGAAGACCAGCTGCTAAAGGGCGGCGATTTGCAGTTTTCCGCGACCCTAATGCGGTCGCTCCTCCGCGAAGGCTTCCACCTGGGGCCTCCATCCGGTTCTTGAGCTTCTAGTGACTCCGGGGCCTGTACCGCCGGGCAGGATACCTATAGGTTCCAGGCGCTCGCCAGCGTGAATGAATTTAGAATTTGAAAATGCGCAGGCTGTTTGCGTTCTTCATTCTGCTGCTGATCGCCGCAGTTTTATGGGTGGGCTACGCGTTCGTGTTGTCGGCGGGCCCATCGCAGCAGACGTTTGTCGACTTCAAAACAGGCTCGTCGGCCCGTCACATCGCGACGGAGTTGAAACAGGCTGGAATCATCCGCAGCCGCTGGGGATTCCTGGTAATGCATCTCTTCCGCCATGGTTCGCTCAAGGCGGGGGAGTACGAGTTTGACCATCCGGACACCCTGAATCACGTGTACTCCCGCATTGCTCATGGAGACACGTATGCGCGCGTACTCACGGTGCCGGAGGGCTACAACATCTTTGACATCGCCGCCGAAGTAGAAAAACTCGGCATCGATTCGCAGCAGAACTTCCTTAACCAAGCGCGCAGCCAGGTCGCATTGATTCACGACCTAGACCCGTTCGCGCCCAGCCTGGAAGGCTACCTATATCCCGACACCTATCGCTTCGCGCGGAAAAGCAAATCGCCCGACGTAGTCGCGGCAATGGTAAAGCGATTCCACCAGGAAGCGCACCAGATCGGCCTTACCAGCGATGTGCACCGCGTGGTGACGATGGCATCAATCGTGGAAAAAGAAACGGGTGCAGCCGACGAGCGTCCACTGGTCGCCGGCGTCTTTTATAACCGGCTGGCCCAGCACATGGCGCTGGATACCGATCCCAGCGTGATCTACGCGGCCATGCTCGCGAATCGCTATCGCGGAACTATCTACGCCTCAGATCTGAAGTACTCATCGCCTTATAACACTTATCGCAACGCCGGACTGCCGCCGGGTCCGATTGCTAATCCGGGAAAGGACGCGTTGCTCGCAGCCATGCATCCGACCAAGACTGACTATCTGTACTTCGTGAGCGACAATCAAGGACATCACCGATTCGCGAAGACATTAGAAGAGCACCAGAAGAACGTAGCCGATTATCGCCGCGCGGTCGGCGGACAATAACCGGGAGGGCCGCTCATTCCCACTTGCCCGCGCCTTCGACAATCGTGATGTAGCGATTGATGGGAAGCTTTGTGAATCGCTCGACCAGGCCGCTGGGCTGCGGCCATTTCACCTCTATCCAATCGAGTTGTGGCCGTTTGCCGATGCCGAGCACCACCCGCGGATCATGCGACGACAGATAGCTCCCGCCGCCAACCTTCATCCGGCTGCGCTTCAGATCGCCGGCTTGGTAAACAACGCGTGCGCCTATCGCATCAGGGTTCGATTTTTTGCCAATCAGACGCAGTCCAAGCCAATGATTTTCAGCTCCAACGTTGTTGCGCAGGAGCAGCGGAGGGCCGTTGTTGGTGGAGATGAGAACGTCAATCGCGCCATCATTATTGAAATCTCCGATAGCCAGTCCGCGCGCCGACAGAGGACGCGTAAATATTTCACCAGCATCACGGCTGACATTCTTGAAGCCACTGCCCGTATTCTGGAACAGCATCAGCGGCTCGCGGTAGGAAACGCGAGCATCCAGTTCCGCTATCAGATCGTCGGGTTCACCGTTGGCAAGCAACAAATCGAGATTGCCATCGTTGTCGTAGTCGAAGAATTTGAGCCCCCATCCGCTCATCAAACGCGTTGCCGCCCCAATGCCGCTGGGCAGGGCCTGGTCGTCGAAGGTTTCGTCTCCATTGTTCTTGTAGATCGAGTAAAGCTCCTGGTCGATATTGGCGACGAACAGGTCCATGTGGCCGTCCTGGTTGTAGTCGGCTGAATCGACTCCCATTCCCGATCTGGGACGCCCGGCAGCGCTGTACGCAATCCCGGCGGGCTCGCCAATATCCTCGAACTTCCCTTTCCCGCGATTGACAAATAGAAAATTCGGAGCCGTATCATTGGCGATAAACAGGTCCATCAGTCCGTCATTATTGACATCGGTGGCAACCACTCCCCAGGCTTTGCCAAGGTGATCGGCGATTCCTGAGCTCTTGCTTACATCCGTAAATGTTCCATTGCCGTTGTTGTGGAACAACCAGCTCGCCATCGGCTTGTATATTTTGGGAATGCAGTAGTGGCGCTCCTGCTTTGCTAGCTGTCCGCAGAATTGGTCTTTCTCTCGGTCGTAATCGACGAAGCGGCAGACGAAAAGGTCCAGGCGTCCGTCGTTGTCATAGTCGAACCAAACTGCGCTCGAAGACCATCCCGGCGCTGCGACTCCGGCCTTCTCGGTTACGTCAGTAAATGTTCCATCGCCGTTGTTGTGATAAAGAATGCTGCGTCCGTACTGCGTGACATACATGTCGGGGAATCCATCGCCGTCGTAATCTCCTACCGCGACCCCCTGGCCATATCCGCCGGCTCCCACGCGTGCTTTTTCCGTGACATCGGTAAAGGTGCCATCGCGATTGTTGCGATACAGCGCATTGCCCAGCGGAAGCTTCGGATCGTAGAAATCGCAGCGGCCGCTATTCACCAGATAGATATCCATCCAGCCATCATTGTCATAGTCGAGGAATGCGCAGCCGGCGCCGGTCGTCTCGGGTAAATACTTGTGCGCTGAGCTTCCACTCACGTGTGTCCAGTGAATTCCACTGCTCGACGGCGGAACTTCTGTGAAGGGATACAGGACTGTGTCGCTGGAAAAACCCGAACCGGCCACAAGAACGACGCTGGCCGAAACGACTGATTTCAGGAATTCCCGCCGGGAGCACCGGGGAGAGCGGATGACCAGAGGTTTGCTTTGCATTTCCAGAATGGGACTCGCGCAAATATCTATTGCGGCGAAGTGATGCCCGGCGACGGCGCAGATTCCTGCATCTTGCGATGAATTGCGAATTCGCGCTCGGCTTCGTCTTTTCGTCCGGAGCGATTCAGCGCGATGGCCAGGTTGTAGTGGCCGACCGGATTCCGCGGTTCAAGTTGAACGGCTGTCTGGAGCGGAGAAACCGCCTCAGAAAAATGCTTTTCCGAAATCAGCGATATTCCCAACCCCAAATAAGCTTCCGCGAAGCCGTTGTCTAATTTGGCTGCCCGGGAAAAATGTCCAACCGCTTCCGGCCAGTTGCTATCCTGTCGTGCCAGTTCGCCAAGAACGTATTCGGCTCCAGCGTTCCGAGGATCAATTTTCAATTCCTCGGCAAAATTCTTTTTGGCCTCCTCGGCCACCTCTGGTCCTGGATTCGGTTTCGATAACAGCAGCCTTCCCAAGCGGTAATGGATTCCCGGCAGTTGCGGATTACTTTCGAGGATCTTGCGATACTCGGCGGCAGCCTCCTCCCACTTGCCTTGGGTTTCCAGAGATTCCGCGTTGAGTTCGTGGACCTGATAAGAATCGGGAGCGGCTTGCAGCAGGTCCTGCGAGGCGCGAATAGAAAGGTCCGAGTAGGCGTGTACCGCCTGATAGAGAACCTCCGGGTCCCGCGAGAAATCTCGAGTCAGAACTTGCAAAAATTCAACTGCCTGATACGGCTGATTGTGCGTCATCGCACAGCGCAGGCCGGCGAGACCTGCTTTCTTCTTTGTCTCCGAGATTCCAGCCGCGCGAACCGCCTTGCGTAATGCGGGAATAGCGCGCGCACAATTGCCAGTCTCGGCGATGCTCATCGCCTGTTCAGTACTGGTGGAGGAATTGGACGGGACCTCTGCATTTTGACCCGCACACACACTGGCAAACAGTACGGCTGATAACCAGGAGAGCAAGCTGCGGGACATGGGGAAAATCATAATGCGAAACCGGAGCAAACTAGTCAGAATTGCTCTTTCTTGGTGCCGGGATTATTGGTCAGAACCACCTGCGGTAGCGAGCGGCGCGTTCTTCCTTGCGGGCAGGGATAAAGAAGCAAATGGCAGGCGCGGTCACGCCTGCCATTCCCCTTTCCCTTCTGCGTGCGATCAGAAGTAGAACTTGAGCGCCAGTTGAATCTGACGTGCATCCTGGGTTGAATTAATTACTCCATTGCTCATGTTGGGATGTGCGAAGTTGGGGTGGTTGAAAGCATTCAGAAGGTCCGCTCGGAATTGGAATCTTCGCGCTTCTCCGATTGGGAAATTCTTCTGAAGACTGATGTCAGTGTCGATGTATCCCGGCCCAATTACCGGACCCTGCGCCGGACAATTTCCGAACGTCCCCGGAGCTGGGTCAGTAGCGAATGCAGGATTGAACCACAACAGACCTGCCGTGCTGGTGGTTTTGGGATAGCTCAGCAGCGAGTCGTTGCAGTTGGGACGCGCACCTGGCGAACCAGTCCCGCTCTTATCGTTCCCATAGAGAGCCAACGGGAAGCCAGTGTGCCAGGAAACAATCGGATTCACCGACCAGTTGCCCACAACCGCATTCACCGCAGCGGGCAGGTCCTTGCCGAATTGCTTGCCGCGTCCGACCGGCAGTTCGTAAACGGCATAGGCGCTGATGATGTGCTTGGAATCCCAGTAGCACTGGGCCCATTCCGCACGTTCGTTGTAGAGGTTCTGGAAATATGGGGATGCGGGAGTTGCCTGCGTGGTTCCGCTCCAGGTTCCAAAATAACCGCTGTTGTCGGTCATGCACTTCGAGTAGGTGTAAGAGAGTTGAGTCTCGAGGCCATGACCTTCGCGTTTCTGTAACACAGCCTGCAGAGCGTTGTACTTCATGGCCCCGATTGAAGCGGAGTCTTTAACCACTCCGAATCCATTGGGTCCATAGGTTGGCGAAGCCGCAGTTGATCCGTTTACACCCGGAGCATTCTGGCCGCCGACGTAGGGCGTCGAAACAACTGCTCCATTGACCAATTGATTCTGAGTGAGCCATACCGGCACCATCAGATGTGTCGCGTGTTGCCCGACGTAGCCAATCTGGAACGTAGTGCCGTTTGCGATCTGCTGTTGAATGGTGAGGTTGTACTGCTGCGCCATTGCCGGCTGAACTGTCGGGCTCCATGCCAATACCGTCGCTCCCAAAAACGGATTGCCGCCGATTACTGCGCCTGCGCTCGGCCCGGCTTCCGTCGTGAATGGCGTTCCGGTTTGGGCATTGATAGCCTGAGTTTGCGGCGGAGTATTCGGCGGATTCTGGGTTAAGCGGAGATTGGTGCCGGTGCCTTCGAGATACGAGGAGATGGTGTAGGCGCCCCTGACGACCGTCTTGTTATTAAGGCGAGAGGGAGTCCAGGCAAAGCCGATTCGCGGTTGGAAATCCGGCAGGCCATAGACCGACTTATACAGCCCTCGACTGAAGCCGTTGCTGCCGGCGCCGACTACCGTGCTGCTCCCGGGATACTCAAGTGCGCCGGTCAGGATGTTCACATTGTTCTGACGATCGTTTACTTCCGTCCACGGAGTGCGGGCTTCGTAACGCAACCCGAGATTCAGGGTGAGATGATCGGTGAAGCGCCAATCATCCTGCAGGAATCCGGCGAACAGCCAGTCTTGCTGATGCCAGGCTCCCCCGCCTCCACCGCTGACGCCGCGTCCGACGAGCGAAGGCAATCCCAGAGCAAAGTCAGCCGCTGCAGCCGCTGCTGCCTGATCGGTACTCGCTCCGGTGGGGCCGGAGTACTGGCCGTTGTAAAGCAACATTCCAAGCTCGCCGCCGTTGCCCGCATAAAAGACGTTAATGCGATAGCGGTTCAACTGGAAACCGGTTTTAAAGACATGGCGTCCGTGGCTGTAGATCAGGTTGTCATTAAATTGGACGACCGTAGATGCAAAGTTCTCGAGAGCCAGGCTGTTGCCGAGGCAGCTCAGAACTCCGCAGCCCGGATTTGTGACGCTCCCGCCTCCAAATCCGAATAGCGGGAGTCCGCTGGAGGTGAGACCACCGATGCCCAATCCGGAAGCGAGGGAGCCCACACTTTTGTCGAACTGGTAATTGTTGTTTGCGAATTTGATGTAGTTCGTTCCGAATCGGGCCTCGTTCACCAGTGACGGCGAAATCATGTGCTCCCAGTTCGTCGAGGTGTTGTATAGGCTTGCGGTATTCACCACATTCCCAAACAGCAGAATCGAGTTGTTGCTGGGATCGTTTTGCTTGCCTTGAGAATACCGGGCGTTAACGCGATCGTTTGCAGAAGCGTTGAAATCGATTTTCAAATCACCCTGATCCGAGTTGAAGGCCTGCCCGAATGAATCGATTGCCGAACCGAATCCGTTCGGCAAGGCAGCCGCCGAAGGATAGAGGCTCGATGTAACCAGCTTCGTGAACGCCGGGTTCAGCATTGCAGACGGAATTACATTGTTTGTAAATGGAGTTCTCGATCCGGCCGCCACTAGACTGCAAGGGGTTCCCGAGACTCCAGTCCCGGCTGCGCAAGGGTTGAACAGTTGCACTCCTTGCGAGAGAAGTGCGCTGAAATCTCCGCCGCGTTCCGCAGAGGTGAGCACCGTGCAGGTTCCTCCTCCTCCGTTGCACGAGGATGTGGGTGGGTGATCGAGCCGGCCGCCTTGATAATCGGCGAAAAAGAACAGCTTGTTTTTGATGATGTGCCCGCCCAACGTGCCGCCGAACATATTCCACCGCAGCTTGGGCGTACCGATCGGCGTAGCCGGATTCAGGCCGTTTTCCCATTTATTCGCATTCAGAGCGTCATTGCGGAAAAATTCCCAGACATCGCCGTGATACGAATTAGTTCCCGACTTCACGGTGGTATTGATAATGCCGCCATCGAAGTTCCCGTATTCCGCCGACGCATTTTGCGTGATCAGGTTGAATTCCTGAATCGCATCCGGTGAGGGAGTAAGCCCCAGGCGGTTTTCCGAGGTCTGGTTATTGTCCACTCCATCCAGCAGGAAGTTGTCCGCCTGTTCGCGATTTCCATTGATGTAGGGACGGCCGCCGCCTTCCGCGGTATTGGATCCCAAATTGAAACTGGCGGCATCCACGGTCACGGATCCCGGAGCCAGCAGCGTAAGCTGCGTGGGATTTCGCGTCGCCAGCGGCAAGTTGTCATTCGTTTTGGCGTCGATGATGGTGCTTACTTCGGTGGTATCGGTTCGCAGCGCCGGAGCTTCCGTGCTTACTTCAATCGTCTCCTTCACGCTTCCAATGCGCAGCTGAAAATTTAGCCTGGCGGTCTGATCAAGATCGAGGGTGATGGCTGAGTGCTGCGCCGATTCAAAGCCCGCAGCTTCCGCTCGAACCGCGTAGCTGCCAATGGGAACGCGCGCGATGTTAAAGATGCCGCTCTCGTTGGTCTTGGCCGTCCAGAGTGTTCCTCGGTTACGGTCTGATGCAGTTACTGTTGCGCCTAAAATTGGCGCGCCACTCTGATCAACAACCGTTCCGGTAATGTTTGCCGTTACCTGCTGCGCAGCCATGGGCTGCATGCCCACAAGCAGCACGAGACAAACTACGATCCAGTAGGCCCTGAACCTGAGTGAATGCTTCGGTGTCATGAGCGCCTCCTAAATAGCGCGCGAAATTTCTTGATTTCCGGCTATGAGTCGAATACGCTATATAGCACTATAGAGTGTTGTCAAGAAAAAAATCGGGCATTTTTGAAGAGATTCTGCGAATAGCCTATAGCAGCTATTTCATTTATCTATAGCGGATGGGAGGAGCAGGCCACGGCCATGTATGGCACATTCAGCGACCGGCAAGATTTTAAAACTCGAAATTGCGATGCAGCCTGCGTATCGGCGCATCCATGGAGTGATTCGCGAGCGCATTGAAAAGGGAGATCTGCGCCCCGGGGATACCGTCGATTCTGAACGGGAACTTGCCCGCCATCATGGCGTAAGCCTGATGACCGCTCGACATGCCCTGGGGGAGTTGGAGCGTGAAGGACTGGTTGAGCGTCGGCGCGGCGCCGGGACGTTTGTTGCGCCACCAAAAATTCAGTTCAACCGGCTTACGAGTTTTACCGAGCAGATGGCGACGCGTGATTTGTCGCCACAATCTAAGGTTCTGTCTTCAAGGGTGACCCTGAGCGAACCCGATATTGCTGCGCGGCTTTCTCTTCCGCCAACAGCGCCCCTGCTTGCGATTGAGCGCCTGCGCCAGGCCGCCGGAGAACCCTTTGCGCTCGAGTCCTGTTATTTTTGTGCGACCCAGTTTGGCACTCTGGGCCGGGCTCCGCTTGAGCGGCAATCGTTATTCTCCCTCCTGCAACGCGAGTATGGAGCAGAATTGGCCTACGCCGACGAGAACATCGATGCCACCGTAGCCGACCCCCGCCTGGCAAGACTTCTCTCTGTACCGCGCGGCTCGCCGCTGCTGCGCATTCGCCAGGTGATCTTTTCCAATACAGGACAGGCCATTACCTACGTGCTGGGGATGTACCGCTCCGACCGGCACACCGTGACCATTCGACGTACGCGGTAAATCGATTGAATTGCGTCCCGCGTCCACAATCCCGGTATCCGGAACGCGAGCCAACGCGGTATTCTGGAGCCAATGAGCAGCAAGGGGTCCAATGGGAATGCTCTTCCGGCGTATCGCAAAATCCAGAACGCCATCCGGAAGAGAATTGAAGATGGAAAGCTGAAGCCGGGCGAACTGGTTGATTCCGAGCGGGAATTGGCCAAGTCCCACGGCGTAAGCCTGATGACCGCGCGGCACGCGCTCGCGGAACTGCAGCGGGAGGGGCTGGTCGATCGGCATCGCGGATCGGGCACCTACGTGGCTCCGCCAAAAATCGAATTCAACAAACTCACCAGTTTCACCGAGCAGATGGCGGGCCGAAGCATGTCTGCCCAGTCCCGAGTGCTGCACCTGAGCACCGTGCACGGCGAACAAGACATTTCTGCGCGTCTGGCCCTTCCGTCAACCACGCGGCTGTTGTTCATTGAGCGGCTACGGGAGGCTGGAGGCGAGCCATTCGCGCTCGAGAATTCCTATCTCTCCGCTGATACATACGGTCGTATCACGCGCCAGCAGCTTGAGCGAGGGTCGCTTTTCATTCTTTTGGAAAAGGACTTCGACACCCGCATCTCCTATGCCGACGAAGACGTGGACGCTACCGTCGCCGATCCCAAGACTGCGGCCCTGCTGCGGGTGGCGCAGGGTTCTCCTCTGTTGAGAATTCGACAGACGATATTTTCCGGAGACGGGAAACCGATGCTCTATGTGCTGGGTCTGTACCGTTCCGATCGCCACGTTCTGCATATTCGCAGATTTCGCTAGGCACGTCTTAATACCCTTCTACTCCTCTCCCAGCATCTTTCCCAGAGTGGGCTTGTGCTTCTGCTCCTTGCGCGATTCTTTCAGAGTGGGAATCCGCTGCACTGGAGGCGGAGCGCCGATCGTGTCGCGCGCGAGCGCTTTTACCGCCTTGGTGGCACTGAATTTTTTCTTCTTCTTTCGCATGGGCATCGCAATGGGTCGGGATCTTCGAGGAGCAGCTCATTATGCAATAATCGGCTGTTACACCGCTCCCCTGGAGGGCGCACGTGGAAGAGCGCGAGATGTTTGACGAGAAAGAACAGAAGCGGTCTCACACATTAACGTGTCCGCACTGCCGCCAGCCTGGCGAATACGATCTTTCCTGGCTGGTGCGCACGAAAAAGCGCCAGCTACCTCCGCGGGCCGATGAGCGCGATCGGGCCAAGTTCGCCAAAGCTCGATCGTATATGGTTCGCAAAGACGACCTGGTTGCCTGCAAGAACCTGCGCTGTCGCAAACGATTCGAAGTGGCGGGCATACAGTCAGTGGCGTTTTTGGAGTAGGACTCCACTGCTGTGCTCAAGAGGGAGGCTGACGTTCACGCCAGCTTATTGCGGGCCGACTGCGCCACTGCGGGCGAGAGCCGTTCCAGAACCTCGAGCACGTCGCGATTGTCCGGCGCTTCGCCCAATTCGTAAAGCTGGGCAAAGACGATCTTGCCTTCTTTATCGACAATGTAGATGGCGCGTTCATTGATTCCCGGAATGGGATCTCCGCTGCGGAATACGTCGTACTTTTGCGCAATTTCCCCGTGAGGATAAAAGTCGCTGGCCAGCGGATACCTGAGCTTGCCAATCTCCTTTTCCTGCCAGGCGATATGGCTCCAGGTGGAATCTACGCTAACGCCCAGCACCTGGGCGTCGAAGGCGGCGAACGTCTCGAGTTCTCGACTGTACGCCGTCATCTGCTCGCTTCATGTGGGAGTCCAATCGAGCGGATAGAATGCGAGCACCACGTTCTTCTTCCCCCGGTAGTCGCTCAGCTTTACACGATGACGACGGTCGCCCGTGACCGCTGGTAAATCGAATTCGGGGGCCTCAACGCCTACTTCGAGCACTCCGTCCCTCCGCTCTTGCACACCTGTCCTGAATTGGGAGTTCAGCCGAAACTTGCAGGTGGGTTTCTGTGATTCTATCGATGGCGTCCGGCCGCTTCAACCTCCCGCGCCCGCCAT